>Ga0307992_1000007_pt1 | contig 117325 bp, 113 predicted proteins | sample EllFjometagen133_FD_203162 | JGI IMG/M metagenome (GOLD analysis project Ga0307992, IMG submission 203162) | Marine microbial communities from Ellis Fjord, Antarctic Ocean - #133 | ecosystem: Environmental > Aquatic > Marine > Unclassified | place: Southern Ocean | collected 2014-10-08
CGAACTACATTTTTATTTTTTAATAGTTCTTCGATCTGTACCTTTGTGAATTTTTTACTCATTTAGTTTTTGTTAATTAATTATATCTTACACTAAAACAAAAAAGTGGACGACGGTTTTTTACCGTCGTCCACTTTTTGGGGTACAGATCAGAGAGCTGGTTTTTACTTGGAAGTTTTAATTTAGGATATTTATTGAATGGTTTCAGCGTCTATTACTGAATTAGTTTCAGTGGGAACTTTCTCTGTTGCATCTTCTTGAGTTTCTGCTTTAGTGGTGACTTCCTCGACAGTTTCATCCGGAATTGGTGGTGGCATTTGAGGATTGTTTTCGGCATCTTGTTGTGCTTTTTCTTCCTCAGTCATTTCAGGTTTTGATTCAGGAGGGAGTTCTTTGCTTAGCAGACTGGCGTAGCCGAAGAATGCATCAAAAGGATTTGACCAGATAATTACATTTCTATATTTTTCAATATTAATATTTTCTTCTAGTTCATAATTGAAATTTCCTGAAAGAGATTTCAAGAGTCCTAAATCTATTACGTCATTTTTGTCAAGGTTAAGAACAGGAGAGAGGTAAACATGAATATCTTGACCGTTGATTGATTCAAATTCTTCAAACCTTAGATAGGTTTTTTCGTTACTTTTTACAAACAATGCCTTTCCTTTAATTGCTTGTTCAACTCCATTGAACCTTCCTTGAACAATAACTTCTGACGGATCAGGAGCTGTTTCATCTAGCAAATAAGTTCTGATGACGCTTATTACTGGCTCAATTTGAGTTGGAGCTTCCTTATTTATTGATGGTAGAGGGCTTTTTTCTTCGGGCATAGAAGATTTTTTAATAGATCTGATTAGGAAGAACAGTCCAATAATGATTATTATCAAAAAAAATAACCAAACAAGGATTTTTAAAAGTTTGCTGATAATATTTTTATCTTTTTTCACAATAATTTTTTTATAGTTATTATTTTCTTCCGATGCCGTGGTATTTAATTCCAAGTTTTTTGATTTTTTTGTAATCAAGACAATTCATTCCATCAACAATAACTTTAATTTTATTTTTCTTGAATAATTCAGGTTCTATTTCAAGAAATTCTTTGTGGTTTGTGGATAGAATAATGGCATCACATTTTTTGAGAAAATCAGAAATGTTTTTTGTATCTGATTGTTCTGGGACATGCGGATCATATTTTGATATGATTGCTTTCTTTTTCTCTAATTCTTTAATTATTTTAAAGGAAGGGGATTCTCGAAGGTCATTTACATTGGCTTTATAGGAAAGTCCCATGACGCCAATCTTTGTTCCCTTGATTGGCAATTTCACTTCATTGAGCAAGTCTTGAAGAACTTCAATCGTATAATTTGGCATAGAGTTGTTTATTTGTCTGGCAACTCTTAGGAAATGATGATCAAAGCCATTTTTCTTGGCTCTTTCAATAAGATAGTAGGGATCAACTGGGATACAGTGACCTCCAACTCCTCGGCTTGGATAGTGAGGCATGAAAGCAAATGGTTTCGTGGAAGCTCCCTCGATTACATCTTTGACATTGATGCCAAGTTGATCAAAACTTTTTGCGAGTTCATTCACAAAGGCAAGATTGATATCTCGAAAAGAATTTTCAACAATCTTCACTGCTTCCGCTTCTCGAATTGAATGCATTCTTTTAATCGGTGCGTCAATAATTGATTCATAGAATTTTTGTGCCAAAGTAGTTGCTTTTTGAGACATTCCACCAACAACTCGAGCAATGTTGGCAACGTTCCATTTTTTATCTCCAGGATTAATTCTCTCTGGACAGTGAGCGAGGAAATAGTCTTCTCCTTCTTTGAGTCCATGGCTTGCAAAAATTGGCTCTACGACTTCTTCGCAAACGCCAGGATTAATTGTTGATTCAACAATGACAAGTTGACCCTTTTTGATATTTTTTGCAACTGATTTAGTAGCCGATTCAATCAGGTCAAGAATAGGGAAAAATTGTTCATCAACCGGAGTTGGAACACAAATAATAGAGATATCTGATTTTTTGATTGGAGCGAAAGAGTTGGTTGCTTTGATTTTTTTTATGAATTCTTTTCTTTCTTCAATAAAACCTTCTTTGATTGGAGAAATTCCTTTTTTAAGTTTTTCTAATTTTTCTTTTTCGAGATCAATGCCGTAAACTTCATAGCCTTTTTCAGCGCATCTTATTGCTAGAGGTAAGCCAACATAACCCAGTCCAATAACTGTTACTTTCTGCATTTATTTGAATTTAGTTGTAATTGAAGGATAGAATATTTCCTCCGCTTGTTATAATGTAAATTATTTCTTGATCAAAATCAACCCAGAAGTCTTGCGCTCCTAGGAATTGCCTGTCTTGAAATTGTTTTATGACCGTTCCTTTTTTATTAACTTCAACTACACGTTGATTTTGAGAGTCAAAAATAAAAAGATTTTCAGAGTTAAGACTTGCTCTTATTTTACTAGCTGAAATGGTTGGTTCGGTTTGTGTAATATTAAAATCATTTTGTTTCCTTCCTTGAAAGAACTTTTCAACATGACCGTCTTCATAGGCTAGATATATTGAATCATCGATAGTAATTTCAGATGCTCCCGTTATGTTAGTGTTATCTTTTAGCCACGTTCTTTTTTCTCCAAATCCTCCAATAGCTCTTGGATATTGGAAGATTTGATTAGAGTTTTTATCTAGCAGATAAATGTAGGTTAAATAGACATCACTACCTTGACCATTAAAGTTTCCTGGTAGATCAATTTGGTTTTCATAGAATCTTTTTGTGACTGGACTGTATGAGTATATGGATTCTGAATTGATCAAAAAGACAAGTTGAAGGGAGGGCATTGCAGAGATTACTTGAATTTCTTTCACATAGTCGGGCAATGAAATTTTTTCAATTCGATTATTTTCATGGTCTAGTTTTAGTAAAGAATCATTTTCGGTCGCAAGGTATAGGTCGTTATTAAGAGAGGTAATTGAAATTACTTCTTCGTTAACTTGAACTTGGGCTATTGATTTAAGATCATCTATTTTTGATTCATTTTCAAGAGCCGGGTCTTCTAGCAAACTTGGTTTTTGTTCTATTTTTTCTCCAGATATATTGTCGTTAAAGAATGGCTTGGTAAATTTTATTGCAAGAAATAGGATGATAATTATGATGATTATAAATCCTATTAATCCTAAAACTTTTATTCCATCACCATCAAGATTGCGTGGGTTGAGAGATTTTATTTTTAAAGGAAGGGACTTCAAAGTCTCTTTGATTTTAGTAGGATTAAAAATATTTTTGAAATCAACTTTTCTTATTTTTCGATAAATCTTTTTTGATATAAATTTAGTATTTCTAATTAAAAAACTAAAAACAACTTTTGAATAATGGATAGGTTTTTTTCCAAGATTTAAAAGAATGATACCCTCGTTCTTTTCTGGAATATAGATTTTATCGGATTCATTATTATAGTTTTCAAAATCAGATAGTGATGATGTGATTTTAACTGTCTGATCCTTTCTTTTCTTAAAGTTATTTTTTGCTTCAATTATCTTTTCCCAAAAGGAGATTGATAGTTTTTTTAATTTTCCCCAATTTTTCTTCATTAAATTTCCTCCTAATTCGATAATTCCAATTTTTGATTCATTAATTTTTTGAGCAATTTCCTCCTTCTCTTTTTGAATATCTTTTTCTTTAATAAACATTTCTGGTTCTTCTTCAAAGGGAGAAGCTTTGTCATCCGAGTTATAGTATTCAGCAATGGCACGTTCATCAATCCGATTTTGAGTGTTGTTTTCTTCTGTCTTTGTTTCTCTTTCTCTATCTTCTTTCTCCTTTTTTATTTTAGCTTCAGCAGCTGCTAATGCTTGGGCTTTTGATAGGGGTTCTTCTTTTTTTATTGCTTTCCTCTCTTTTTTCTTTCCTTTGTCCGCCGAAATCTTGGCGGAGGCAGATTCTTTTTTCATTTCTTCGTTAATTTCTGATTGTTCTTTTTCGTTTTTCAATCGAGAACCAAAATAATTAGCATCTTTTTCGAGCTTTACTTTTCCTTGATAATTATTTTCTTTTTCTACTAGAGGTTTATCTGTGATATTAACAAAAAGAATTGCAGCGTTGGTTGCTTCAAGTTCTAGTGTGGAACTAATAATGTTATCAAGTTCTTCTGACTTGAATGTTTGAATATGTCTTTTTAGTTCTTCGAGATGAATTGATTCAAATGCACTATCGGAAGCAAAAAGTAATTTATCTTTTAGTTCAAGTTCGCCAGAGGAAACATTTAAAAAGGTTTTTATTGGGTGTCCAATTCCTTCTCCGGTATCAAGTCCTTTGCTGACATCTGTCAGTGTTTTATTTCTTATTAGTAAAATTTTTCCACCACCTGCTTGAGTGAAGTGGAATTCTTCATTCTTAACAACTCCGATGATTGCATTGATTTTTCCAATCCATTCAATAACTTCATGTTGGGCTAGATCAGCTAATGCTAGATTTGCTTTGTGAAGGGATGCCTCAAAACTTTCTGAAATATTTCTTTTGTGTTTAGAGTAAAATTCTTTTTTAATTACTTGGGCGATTAAATTTGGGACATAAGCTGAATTTTCACTATGATCAAGAATTTGAATAACACCAAAAATTTCACCAAGGTTCTGTTGGTCAAAATTTTCACCCTTAAAATTAAAGGCATTAAGGTATGGTTTTAGTTTTGTGTTGTGGCAAATTACCTTTTGAAAAGAGTCTGGTAAATAGCGCTTTTCGTCTTTATTGTTCATTGAGAGATTCGTTTATTTTAGTTTTAATCATATAGTAATTATATGCTATATTATAGAATAAAAATTAAAAAAAGACAAAGCCAATTATTTCTTTGCATTGAAAAGTTAAGTGTGTTAAGATTATGTAAAGATTGAGTAAATAAAAAAGTAAAAATAAAAAAAATGGGGAAAACAACTAAAAAAAGTGATGATAATGGTCACTGGGCAGAAATCGCGAAGTCATTAATGGGTGGAGCTTTTAAGAAGATGTCGTTTGACTTAGTTATAGGGCTAAAGGAACAATGGGATAAGTTTCTGTTTAAAACAAAGAGTGGAGCGGTGTCAATTATTTTTGTTGTGCTTGGTTTGATTTTTATTATGACTGGTTTGTCTTTTTTAGTTGGGAGTCTTTTCGTTGATGTACCTGGTGCTGGATTTATAATTGTTGGAATTGTATTGGCTTTAGTTGGCTGGATAGTGAGTTTGATTAAAAGAATGATTTAATAATTTTTAATAAAAAATAGTAAAATGAAAATTGATAAGAAAAAGGTTCAACAAAATGTTGATAAGGCAAAAAAGCTTGCTGAAAAGGAAATTAAAAAAGCTCAAAAGGAATTGCACAAAGCTGCAGAGAAGGTTGAAAAATATGTGAAAAAGAATCCAGAGAAGGCTGCATTGATTTCAGCAGGAATTGGTGCTGCTGTTGGAGCAGCTCTTGCTACTTTATTGAGAGGGAAGAAAAAATAATTTTTTCTAAAATTTTTTTATAAAAAGGTCTTTTAGGCCTTTTTGTTTTTGATTTAAGTAAGTATTTTTGATTGACATTGATTATTTAGAAAGGTATTATTTAAGCATGCAGATATAAATAAAAAATTAAGCTTTTAGTTATAAGCAATTAACAATTGCGATTATTTTTTAATAAAAATTTATGTACAGTAGCTTTATTGAACTTGCTATTTCTCAGGGTGTCCCTATTGAAACTATCACGTTGATTTTGATGCTTCCGATAGTGGTGATGATTATTGCCTTTTTTCGACAAGTTATCGGAGTTAAGGCTTTCGGCATTTATACGCCAGCATTAATCACTTTTGCGTTTTTGGCTATTAAGTCTGAATCGATGAGTTTTTGGGGAGGGATTAAATACGGAACATCGATTTTTATAGCAGTAATTATAATTGGAACGCTGGCTCGAATTTTCTTACGACAATTTCGGTTATTGTATTTGCCTCGCGTGGCAACAGTAATTTCAGTTGTAGCTTTATCAACTCTTCTTCTTTTGATGATTGGAGGAGCTTTTAATAGAACAGGACTTGCGAGTGTTTCAATTTTCCCAATTCTTATTATGATTACATTAGTTGAAAAATTTGTAGCTGTTCAAATAGAAAAAGGAAGCAAGTCTGCTACAATTCTTTCATTAGAAACACTTATCATTTCAATCTTTTGTTACTCAATTGCTAGCTGGGGGTTCTTAATTGAGTCTGTTCAGTCATATCCATGGATTGTTTTTATTGCAATTGGGATCACGATCTTACTTGGTAAATGGACAGGACTGAGAATTTCAGAATATTTTCGCTTTAAAGAAATAATCAAATATGACTTGGACAAGAAAAAATAACGGAATTCTTGGAATGAATTCCAGGAATTTAACTTATATTCGACCAAACAATTTAAAATCAGCAAAACGTTTAGCAGATGACAAGCTTCGAAGCAAAGTGAGGCTTCGAAAAAATGGTTTGCCAGTTCCAAAGTTGATTGCCAAGATTACCAATTGGGAAGAATTGGATGATTTTGATTTTTCAAAATTACCAACAAGCTTTGTTTTAAAGCCAAATCTTGGCCTTGGAGGAGAGGGAATTTTGGTGGTTTATGGGAAAAGAAAGAATCAGAATACTTGGATTAAAGCTGACAGAAGCGCGGTTACAGAGGATGACATCAAAAATCATATTCGAAATATTTTAGACGGTTCTTTTTCAAGAACACACACACCTGATATTGCTTTTTTTGAAGAACGAGTAAAATTATCAAAAGTTTTTAAGCCATATTCTTACAAGGGAATTCCCGATGTGAGAGTTATTGTTTATAATAATGTTCCAGTAATGGCAATGCTTCGACTTTCAACTAAAGAGTCTGAAGGAAAAGCTAATCTTCAGCAAGGTGGAGTTGGTTGTGGAATTGACATGGCAACTGGAACAACCACGACTGCGCTTCAGGGAAAAATGAAAATGATTGAATATCTTCCTGGGACCAGATTGCCTTTGAGCGGAATTAAAATTCCATATTGGAAGGAAATTCTTGGAATGGCGATAAAAGCACAAAAAGTTACGAATATTGGTTTTCTTGGAGCAGATGTTTCTATTGATCGTGACGATGGTCCAGTTTTTTTGGAATTGAATGTGCGACCAGGACTTTCTATTCAAGTTGCTAATTCAGAGGGATTATTAAAGAGATTGCAGAGAGTTGAGGGATTGAAAGTAAAATCAGTTGAACATGGAGTTCGTCTTGCTCAAAATCTTTTTGGAGGAGAAATCGAAGAGGAAATTGAGGAGATTTCTGGAAAGAAGATTATTGGAACAGCGGAGAAAATAAAATTAATTGGAAAAGATGGAATCGAAAAAGAAGTTGAAGCAAAGATTGACACTGGCGCCTATTCAACTTCAATCGACACAGAGCTAGCAAAAGAACTTGGGTTTGAAAGTGTGATTGATTATTTTGATAAAATTGAAAAACCAGAAGATATTACAAGAGATGAAGGGACTAGTATTATGAGTGATTTAAAAAAGAAATATCTTCAGGGCCATAAGGATCTTGTTGATATTGATGTAGTTTATTCTTCCAGCGGAATTACTATTAGACCTAAGGTTAGTGTTCGTTTTATCATGGACGGTGAGTCTGTGACGACAAAAGCTAATATAACAAAAAGAGAGGATTTAAAATACCCAGTTATTATTGGAAGAAGGGCGTTAAGAAAATTTTTAGTAGAGATAAGATAAGATTGAAATAAGTAAAAGCTACTGTGAATCATGAAAATTCAAAATATTTCTGATATTAAAAGTGTTATTGAATTGGGTAATTGGAAAATTTTTGGTATCGGAGGATTACCAGAAACGAGAAGTGAAGCTTATTATGTTGTTAATGATTTTGAATTGATTTGTTCAAGAGGAACTGGCGAGTTAATGTCAGTGAGAAAATTGTTTAAAGTTAATATTTTTGATATTGAAAATAATTCTAAGAACGGAGCGCATATTATTTCTGATAAAAAGGTAGTAAGTTACATTAATTCTTTTTCTGATGAAAAAAAGATAGCTGTTTATCTTCTCAAATCTTCACCGGAAGTAGAAGATCTTTGTCGAAAAAATGGATGGACTTTAATGGCTGAAGAAAGTGATTTATTTAATAAGTTAGAGAGTAGAAGTTTTTTCTTTGATTTATTAAAAAGAATTGGTTATACCAGAGATTTTGAGATTATAGAATTACGTGAATTTGATAATAATCTTGATGAATTATTTGAGAGATTTGGTGATAAGATTGTTATTCAAACATTTTGTGGTACTGGAGGAAAAGGAACTTTTATTGTTCAAAGAGCTGATTGTGAAGATTTTTTTGAAAAAACTAATTTAGAAAGAAACGAAAAAGTTGTGGTAACTTCTTTTGTGAAAGGTTTTGACATTGCTGTTACGGGATGTGTCACAAGAAATAATGGAATTTTATCAGGACCTGCCAGATATCAATTTGTTGGAGTTGATGCGGTTGTTTCAGGGAAGGATTTTTCGGAAAATTCTTTTTGTGGAAATGATTGGTCAGTAATTGAAGAATATAGAGACAATGTTCAAAATCAAGCAAGGGGGTTTGTTGAAAAAATGGGTAAGATCTTAAAGGAGGAAGGCTTTCGAGGTATATTTGGAGTAGACTTTATCTATAATAAGGATAGTAAGAAGCTAGTTCCATTGGAAATAAATCCAAGAACATTAGGTTCTTTCCCCGTGGAAACTCAGTTTGAAGTCTTAAATCAAAAGATTCCCTTAATTGGTTTTCATATCCTAGAGTTTTTGGAATCGAATTATGAAATTGTTAAAGATTTTAACGTAGAAAGAGAAAATGATCTTAAAAAGGAATGTTCGCATGTGATGCTGGTTAATTTTTTGAAAAAAGATTTAAGATTTGGAAAAGATTTAAAGAGTGGCGTATATCACATTAATGGATTAGAGCTGGAATTTGTGAGAGATGGATTTCAAGTTAGTGATATACAAAATATTGAGAGGGAATTTGTTTTGACTGCAGGTGTCCCAACGTCAGATTATGAGTACAAAAAGAACAGTCAGTTATTTAGGATAATCTGGAGTAGAAGTATTCAGATCAATAATGTTCAAGCTATTGATAGTAGAGCTAAGCAGGAAATCGGTATTGTGAAAAATGAAATTAAAAGGATGGTTAGTGATTTAAAAAAATGAAAAGAGTCCTAACTTTACGTAACATCAAGGGTAGCTATAAAAAGGGCTGTAAAAATTTTGCGGAAAGGAGATGTGGTGATTGTTATTGTTGGTGACATTATTGAAGAAACAATTGGCAGTATTAAATATTTTTTTAAAATAAAATAAATGGATAAAAATTCAGAGGTTATAATTCCGGCCATAAGAGAAATGGGAGGAGAGGTGGAAGTGGTTGATAGTAAAAGACAGGCTTTTTTAATTAAATATAAAAGGGTAAATTTTTTAATAACAAGAAAATTCAGAATAGGCATGGACTTTTTGGATAATAATGACTTTACTAGGTTTAAAGATTTAACGGCAGAATTACTTTTTCGAAAAGGATTACCAACACCGAAAACGGTATTACTTTGTAGGGATGATAATGAGAATGATTTGCGCGAGAAGCTTAAGGAGCTTGACTTTCCTATAATTGTTAAGGACGCTGCTGGCTCTAAAAGCAAGGGTATTTTCCCTGATATAAAAAATATAAACGAAGCTATCAATGTTGTGACAAATAACCTAAAGAAATTCAAAAGGCTTGTTGCTCAGAAGATGGTTTCTGGTAGAGAGTTTAGAGTGCTAGTCCTTGGTTCTAAGATAATAGGTGCTTTGGAGCTGGTTCCTCCCTCTGTTGTTGGGGATGGAGAAAGTAGCGTGAATCAGTTGATTAAAGAAAAGCAAAAAATGACAAAGAGCGAAACTGAAAGGAATACGAATTTGAAGAATTTATTGGGAGATCAAGGAGAAAGTTTAAGTTCTATTCCGGAAAAGAATAAAAAAGTTTTCATTAAGAATTGTCCTTGTCTTGCGGAGGGAGGTATGATTGTTGATTGCACGGAGAAAGTAAATGATAAGATTAGAGAAATTTGTGTGGATGCTAGCATGGCTTCAAGACTAAGCTTAGCAGGATTAGACATTCTTTGTGATGACATAGAAAAATCTCCAAAGAAGCAGAATTTTACTATAATTGAAGTGAATGGAAAGCCAGATCTATATATACATCATAATCCTACTAATGGAAAACCAAGAAATGTAACAAAAGAGATCGTTGAATTCATAGTGGAGAAATTTAAAAGTTTAGAGTTGTAATGATTATAGTCGACTTAGATTCTGAAATAAAAGAAGATTAAAAATATAATTACTGAATAAGATGAAAACAGTTTTAATTTTATACAATAGTAATAACGGTAGTGACATATCTTCAAAATTAAAAAAGGGTTTTGAAGATTTGTATTCTTATGCTGAAGATAAAGGAGTTGAATTCTGTAGAGCTCCTGTTGGTGGTTATGATGAAGAAAATAATTTATTTAAAGAGGTGCAGTTTTTTAAAAAAGAATGGGTGACTAAAAAAAACATAAAGCCTGATATTGTTTATGACAAAACTCCTTTTTATATAGAGAAAAAGTTTCAAATTTTAAGAGAAAAAATTTTTCAAAAGAATTTTTTTTATAACGATCTTGAGACAAGTAAAGTTTTGAGTAATAAATGGTTAACTTATGAAAGATTTAAGGATTTTTGTCCACTTACTTTTCTGATAGAAAGTGAAAAGGATTTAGTTAAAGTAGAGAAGATGAAATCAGAAAAAATAATTTGCAAACCAATCACTGGGTCTGGAGGGGAGGGAATTGTTATTTTTCCGAGAAACGAAATGAGACCGATAGAATATCCTTTTATAGTCCAAGAATTTATTGAAACTAGTAGTGAAGATAATGACGAATTTAGTGGCCCGCATGATCTTCGTGTTTTTATGAAAAACAAGACACCTTTTTATGCTTATTTAAGGATCCCCCAAGAAGGTGATTTAATTGCAAATCTTTCACATGGTGGAAGGATGAAAGTTATTAATGTTGATAATTTACCAAAAGCTGTTTTTGATATTGTTAGCTTCATTTCACAAAAATTTGAAAAAAATAATCATAAATTGTATTCAGTTGATTTAATATTTGATAAAAACCAAAAGCCTTGGATATTGGAAATGAATTCTCGGCCAGGCATTACTCTCGAGAAAGAAGAACTGGAGTATAGGAGTTTTTTTTATAATAATTTAATTGATTTCTTTTTAGAAATATAAAACAACATGAAAAAAGTATTAATTCTTTTTAGTAAGAGCGACTGGAAAACAAGCGTTCCGTTTAGTAACAAAAAGTATATGTACTCGTATGAGTATTTTTATAATATGTGCAAAGAGGAAGGAGTTCAAATGTATAGAGCATCTTATCAGTGGTATGATTATAGAAAAGGGATTTTCAAATATGCTTGGATTTTTGAAAAAAAGGGAGGTGGGTGGAAGAGAGTTTACGATATAAAACCGGATTTAATTTATGATAAAACTAAAACTAGAACAGAAATTGAGTACAAAAAAGAGTTAATTGGGCGACGTTATAACTTTTTTAATAATCTTGAATTCACTAAGATAATAGATAATAAATTAAACACCAGCCTTTTATTTTCGGAGTGGACAAAAAAGAACTGGCTAGTTAATAACATAGAAGATCTCTCTTCGGTATTAAATAAGATTACAACTGAAAAAGCTGTTCTTAAGCCTATTAGCTTAAGTGGTGGAGAGGGGATCTTTATAGAAGATAAGGAGGAACTTATTGAAGTAGTGAATAAAAGTGGTGTTGTTTTAAGAGATTATATATTACAAGATTTTATTGATTCTTCGAAAGGAATCCCTGGCGTCATTAAAGGGGTTCATGATTTTAGAATGGTTTTTGTTAATGATGACTTGGCTTATTCATACTATAGACTACCGGCCGAAGGAAGTTTATTAGCTAATCTTGCTCAGGGAGGCACCATGAACTTAGTGTCTCTTAATGATTTACCAACATCATTACAACCAATGATAAAAAGATCTAAAGAAATTTTTTCTAGTTTTGGATCAAAAGTTTATACGATAGATGTTATGTTTGATGAAAAAAAGCGACCATGGGTAGTTGAACTTAATTCTATGCCAGGCATGTGCTTTGAACCAGGGCAAGAAAGAACGAAAAGAGAACTATATGACAAATTGTTAAAAGTTTTCAAGGAGAATCTTGAAATTAGTTAATTTAGGCGTTAACATGAAATCGCAATTTATAGTATTGAAAGTGAAAGGCTGTGCAATAGAAATTTATTATTGTAATAGATTTTTAGTTAAGATGAAATAATGAAGAAAAAAAACTAATAATTTTATTTTTTGTGTTAAAAAAGATGGATATATTGTTATAGAGATAAATATGTTCCTTAAGTTTGATGGGTTTAAAGGAGTTTTTCTGGAAAACAATGTTGCTGAAAAGATTGTTAATATGTTAATTAATAAATAGTAATAATAAAATGAAAATTTCAGTTATTACAAATGAAAAAACTTGGCACACAGAACAGTTAAAAGCGGAATCTGAGAAAAAGAATATATCATTAAATTTTTTTGATATTATTGATTTGAATTCCAATGATGAAATTAAGAATCTTGGAGATGTTATTTTGTGGCGATCAGCTTCTGTAAATAATTCTTTTGGTAGAAACACTTGGATGAATATTATGAAGAAAAAGTTAGTAATTAATCATGGAATATTGAAATATCCTTTTGTTGCACATAAATTTTTTCAGCAGAAATTAATAAAAAAATTCATCAATTATAATACTATCGAAACGTTTAATTTTAAAAGTATTGAAAATGTTTTTCTTGCAATAGATCAAGGAAAACTAACTTTTCCATTTATTCAAAAGCCTAATTTAGGTTCACGGGGAATTGGAGTTTCACTCATTAAGGCAAGAGCGGATCTTCTGTCTCAGAAAATTAATTATGAAGATTATATATATCAAAATTTTATAGAAAACGATGGTGATTACAGGGTTTTAATTGTAGGAGGAAGGCCCTTGGGAGTAATAAAGAGGATCGCTCAAGGGGGAGGATTTTTAAATAATATTTCTCAGGGAGGAGTGGCTGTTGAGATATTAGATACTAAGATTGTAGAAAAAGTGACTAACATTGCCGTAGAAGTTGCTTCTTTGTTTGACTTGGCTTTATGTGGAATTGATATTATTTATGACAATAAAAATAATAAATTTCATTTTTTAGAGCTCAATACAGTTCCTCAATGGAAAGGATTCCAGTCCGCTACAAAAATTAATGTTGCTAATGAGATTCTTGATTTTTGTGTAAGTATAGATGAGAGGGAAAAAAGAAGTGCTGTTGCATTGGTTAATGATTATTATAATAATAGTGCAAGATTGCTTCCTACTAATAAGAGGTTTCATTATTGTTCGAGATTATTCATTTGGACAGGAAAGAAGGAATACAAAAAAGAATTAGATAAAATGGAAGGTTCTTACATCGGGTTGGATCATCAAGAAACACGAAAAATAATAGAAGATATTTTAAATAATAGTAAGAAATATAACAAGGAAGTCTATAATAATAGGGATGGTCGGCTTAAATATATAAAAAAATATCCTAAGTTGGGAATTTTCCATGAGATTTTATTTAAGAATTTGATGGCTAATTTAATTTACGGGAAAGATTATCGTGACATCGTAAGTGAACTTTTGGATATAAATGAAGTTGTTCAGTTGTACAAAGATTTATTAAAAGATCAACAGGCCATCATTCATCTTTCCACGTTTGCCACTACCTTTATTTATCTTGTGCAATCATTCATTCCTGATGAAAAAGTATTATTTGATCCAGGTGATATTTTAAAGATTATTGAAAACGATAAGCAGGAGTCTGTAGTAAATAGAATTTACTTAATTACATATTGTATTATTGGAAGAAGTAGTTTTTATTCCGATAACATTGATGAAAATACTGATGTTTATCGAAAAATGTTGATTTACGCGGAGGGTATGATTAAGGAAAGGTATTTTGAGATTTCACTAGACTGCAAATTCGAATTTTTAGTATGTTGCAGGATGATGAAATATGAATCTATTTTGTTTGATATTATTAAGCAGGAGTCTGAGAAATCATTTTCGAAAATAGGAAATTATTTGGTTGATACTTATAATAGTCATGGTTCTTATAAGGGAGGGAAAGGCATCTTTACATCTGAGCATAGAAACGTTTTATTTTTAATGGCTTTTTCTGAAAAAATATAGAAGAATGGTGTTTAGTAGGAACATGGTTTATTATTTAAAGCTGAAATAAAAGAGGATTAATTTTGTATATTTATGAGTATGGTTAAAAAATTGTTTAAAAAGGAGTTTTTAGTGAAACTTTTGAAGTTTGGCGGGATTTTGTTTGGTCTCGTTGTTTTGCTTATGATTATGTTGTTTTTGTTTTATATGAAAGATTTACCAGACCCAGGAAAAATTAATAAGCGAGTTATAGCTGAGTCAACTAAGATTTATGATAGGACTGGTGATAATATTCTTTATGAAATTCATGGAGAGGAAAAAAGAACAGTGGTTCCTTTTGATCAGATTCCTGATACGGTGAAATATGCAGCCGTGGTTCTTGAGGATCAAGGTTTTTATACTCATCATGGAATTGATATTAAAGGAATTATTAGGTCAGTATTGAAAGATGTTATGAAAGGAAGTTTGGCTCAGGGTGGCTCAACTATTACTCAGCAATTTGTTAAGAACTCAATTTTAACTTCAGAGAAAAGAATTTCTCGAAAAATAAAGGAAATTATTCTTGCGATTGAGATTGAACAAAAATTTACTAAAGACGAAATTTTACAGATGTATTTAAATGAAATTCCATATGGTTCGAATGCTTATGGAATCGAAGCTGCGGCTCAAACTTATTTTGGTGTGCATGCTAATGAATTAACACTTGCTCAATCAGCATTTTTGTCATCCCTACCAAAAGCCCCAACTTATTATTCTCCGTTTGGTTCCCATACTGATCGATTGGACGTACGGTGGAAATATGCAGTTGATCGATTAGCTGAGCTTGGTTATATTACTGAAGAACAAGCTGAAGAAGCAAAAAAAGATGATGTTATTTCTCAGATAAATCCAGCCAGAGAAAATATTAAGGCTCCTCATTTCGTGCTTTATGTAAAAGAAATGCTTGTTGAAGAATTTGGCGAAGAAGCAATGGAACAGGATGGATTGAAGGTCTATACAACTTTGGATTGGGATCTACAACAAACTGCCGAGAGAATTGTCAAAGAGGGAGTTGAAGAAAATGGAGAAAAATATAATTTTTCAAATGCAGCCTTGGTTGCTTTAAATCCAAAAAATGGGCAAGTTCTTTCTATGGTTGGTTCGAAAGATTACTTTGACAAAGAGATTGATGGAAATGTTAATGTGGCAACTCGTTTGAGACAGCCAGGATCATCTTTTAAGCCATATGTTTACGCAACAGCTTTTTCTAGGGGTTATACACCAGATACAATTCTTTTTGACGTAGATACTAATTTTTCAACAGATAGTGGGGAACCATATAATCCGAAAAATTATGATGATAAAAATTACGGTCCAGTTAAAATGAAAGAAGCATTGGGAATGTCACTTAATGTTCCGGCAGTTAAAACTCTTTATTTAGCAGGAGTAAAGAATTCTATTAAATTAGCGAAATCAATGGGAATCACTTCTTTGAATCAACCATCTAGGTATGGATTGTCTCTTGTTTTAGGAGGCGGAGAAGTTATGTTGATTGATCATGTAAGTGCTTTTGGAGTGTTTGCTAATGACGGAGTGAAAGTTGATAAGACCTCAATTTTAAGAGTAGAGAGTTCTAAAGGAGAATTATTAAAAGATTATACTAGCGATAAAGGCAAAGAAGTGATGAAAAAAAATGTTGCTCGACAAATTACCGGTATTTTATCTAATAATAGCTTGCGAGAATCTGTTTTTGGTACGAATAATGCTTTGGTAATTCCAGATCGACAAATAGCGGCTAAAACTGGAACAACTAATGAATGGAGAGATGGCTGGTTGATTGGCGTAACTCCATCTTTAGCTGCAGGTGTTTGGACAGGAAATAATGATAATAGTGCAATGGCGCAAGGAGCAGATGGTTCTTATACAGCTGGACCAATTTGGAATAAATTCATGACGGAAGCTTTGAAAAATAAGCAGAAGGAGAATTTCAAGGAACCAGAAGGAAAAGAGGATAATGAAACAAGGAAGCCTGTTTTGGATGGAGAATTGGAAATTGAACAAGAAGTTGAGGTTTGTGAATATGAAAAAGAAAAATTTTGTCTTGCTAATAGTAAGTGTCCTGATAAATTAAAAGATAAGAAAACTTTTTTTAATGCCCATTCAATTCTTTATTATATCGATATAAATAATCCACTTAATAAGGATTATCCCGAGGAACCAGAAAATGATCCGCAATTTAAAAATTGGGAGGAGGCGGTTGAAGATTGGGTTAAGAAAAAGGAGGATAGGAAAGAACGAAGAGAAATTCCTGAAGATGAATGTGAATCAAGTGACTTTAAGGATTATTCTGCTGAAATTGATATTGAAAGTCCAAAAAATGGAAGTACAATAAATAGTCAAGTATTTACTATTAAAACTGATACTTCTGGTGATGCTGATGTTGATCAAGTTGATTTCTTTTTTGATAGAAAAGCTATCGGAACAAAAAAGAGCAATCCTTATAATTTTGAATACAAAATTCCTGATGATAAAAATAATCAGACTGTAAAAATTGAAGTAAAGGTTTATGATGATCAGGGTGAAAAAAATAGTGATAGTATTGATGTGAAGATTGCTTTTTAAATAGAATACCTTTTGTTGATAGTTGTAAATTATTGATGGTCTGATTTTTTGATTCAGATCATTTTTGTTTATTAACCAAAAACTACCAACTAGTAATTACTAACTAACCAGTTTGATTATTATTAAAAGATTAGTTATAATTAAGGATATATTGATTGTTATTAATTCAAAATTATAATTTAATGAAAATTATTCAAAAAAGAAAATATTTTTACGTTTTATCTGGTACGTTAGTTGTATTGAGTCTTTTGACTCTTTTTGTGTGGAGACTTAATCTAGGAATTGATTTTACTGGAGGAGTTCTTATGGAAGTTGATTTTCAAGAACAAGCTCCGGAAAGAGATGAAATTCAAAAATCAGTTGAAGAAATTGAAGGAATTAATAGCGTTCAGGTTCAACCAGTAGGTGAGAATGAAGTTATTATTCGTTTTTCTTCTGACGATGACAGTAAAAACACTGAAGTCATTGATTCATTGAAGCAATATTATTCCTCAGTGGAAATTAAGAGAGTTGAGTTTATTAGTTCTACAATTTCATCCGAATTAAAAAGTAGAGCATTTTATGCAATTGCAATTGCAGTTATTGCAATTGCTGTCTATATTGCATGGGCTTTCAGGAAAGTTACTTACCCAATTACAAGCTGGAAGTATGGGATAGGTGCTGTAATAGCGCTTGTTCATGATGTTTTAATTACAGTTGGAGTCTTTGCGGTTCTTGGTAAATTTTATGGACTTGAGATTGGGATTCCTTTTGTAGCAGCCTTGCTGACAATTCTAGGTTATAGTGTTAATGACACAATTGTTGTTTATGATCGAATAAGAGAGAATCTTTTAAGAGCTGGAGCAACTGATGAATTTGAAGAGACAGTTAATAAATCTATTAATGAAACACTGGGTCGTTCCATCAATACTTCTTTTACGGTAATACTGGTTTTAGTAGCAATTATTATTCTTGGAAGTGGAGATATTAAATATTTTGCACTTGCACTTGCAATGGGAGTTTTATTTGGAACTTATTCTTCTATTTTTGTTGCAAGTTCATTTGTTGTTGAGCTTTGGAAGAGAAGAAGTTAAGAATAATAAAAAAGGGAGAAGGAAAAGAAAAATGAAAATTGCTATTGTTCACGATTACCTTATCCAATATGGCGGAGCCGAAAGAGTTCTCGAAGCTTTATGTGAAATTTGGCCACATGCTCCAATTTATACTTTGATTCATGATTCAGAAAAAGTTCATGGACGTTTTAATGATAAACAAATTAAAACTTCTTTTTTGCAAAAAATTCCGTTTACTAAAAATAATCATCGAGTTTTTCCTCCATTCATGATGTTGGCAATTGAGCAGTTTAATTTTGATTATTACGATATTGTAATTTCAGATTCATCAAGTTTTGCTAAAAATATTATAACTAGTCCAGATACTTTGCATATTTCTTATTGTCATACACCAATGAGGTACGCCTGGGATGATTGTCAATATTATACTCAGGAGTTTGGTTTTCCAAGGTGGTTAAAAAAAATGATTCCTTTTTTTATGAATTATATTAGGACTTGGGATTATTCTGCAACAAATGGAGTGGATAAATTTATTGCTAATTCGAATTTTATTAAGGGGCGAATAAAAAAGTATTATAATCGTTCTGCTGAGACGATTCATCCTCCAGTGGAGGTCGATAAGTTTTACATATCACCAGAAGATAAATTAGGGGATTATTTTTTAATGGTTGGGAGAATGATGAAATATAAGAAAATGGATATTGTAATTGAGGCTTTTAATGAGCTAGGTATTCCTCTGAAAATTGTTAGTAGAGGCCCAGAATTTAAAAATCTTAAAAAAATTGCTAGAGATAACATTGAATTTACCGGAAGAGTTTCTGATAAAGAGCTTCGGGATATATATTCTAAGGCACAGGCTTTTATTTTTCCTCAAGAAGAGGATTTTGGGATTGTTGCAATTGAGGCCTTGGCAAGTGGTCGTCCAGTGATTGCATTTCGTTCTGGAGATATTGTTGAGCATGTTGAAGAAGAGAAAAGTGGAATATTATTTGATAATCAGACCAAAGAAGAAATTATAATGGCGGTTAAGAAGTTTCAGGGAATTAAATTTAATTCAGAATTCATTCGTTCAACTGCATTGAGATTTAATAAGAAAAATTTTCAAGAAAAAATTAAAAGTTTAGTTGAAAGGGGGTATCAAGAATTTAAAAATTAAGTAATTAATTACGTAATTAAATAAGTAAATATGAAAACGTTAAAAGAGGTTAATTTTAAAGACAAAAAAGTAGTATTGCGATGTGATTTCAATGTTCCGATTGAAGATGGCGTGGTAACTGAAAATGAAAGAATTAAAGAAGCACTTCGAACAATTGATTATATTCTTGATCAGGGGCCAAAGATGCTTTTATTAATTTCTCACTTGGGCCGACCAAACGGAAAAGAGGTTTCAGAATTTTCTTTGGAGCCAGTTTATAAAGAGCTGAAAGAATTAACTGGAGAAGAAATTGTGAACGTAAAGAATATTAAAGAAATGAAATTGCTTCAAGGGAAAGAAGGAGAATTTCGAAGGATGTATTTTCTAGAAAATATTCGTTTTTGGCCAGAAGAGGAATTGGCAGATGAGGAATTTGCCGAAGAGGTGATGGCAGGAGTTGATGTTTATGTAAATGATGCTTTTTCAACAAGTCATAGAAATCATGCGTCTCTTACTAAATTTCCAAAGTTTGCTGCTGAAAAGTGCATCGGATTTTTATTTGAGGAGGAGCTTAGTGAATTGGCCAAAGTTAAAGATAATCCACAAAAACCATCAGTCGCTATTATTGGAGGAGCAAAAATTGAAACAAAATTACCGGTTATCGAAAAACTTTTAGAGAATTATGATTGGATTTTAGTTGGAGGAAAAGTGGCCAATGAAGTCTTGGATAAAGGTTTGAATTTGGGCAAAAAGGTAATTTTGCCAATTGATTTTTCTCCAGAGAATGAACAAGAAAAAAGATTTGATATTGGTCCTAAGACTTTAGAAAAATTTGAAGAAAAAATCAAGGAAGCCAATTTTATATTATATAATGGTCCACTGGGAATGTTTGAGGAAGATAAATATGCGATTGGGACCAAGCGTGTTATTAAAATGGTTTCTAAAAATAAAGATGCTTACAAAGTTGTTGGAGGGGGAGAAACTGTTGAGGCAATTGAAGAATTTGGAAGTTTAAAAGGGTTTGATTATGTTTCTATGGGCGGTGGTGCGATGCTTGAGTTTTTAGGAGGAAAAGAGCTTCCTGGGATTAAGGCGTTAAGTTAATTTTTATGAAAAATCTGAGGGTAAAAATTTACGGAAAAGTTCAAGGGGTATTTTTTCGGGTTTTTATTAAAAAAGAAGCTGAAAAGATTGGATTGGTTGGATGGATTCGAAATGAAAAAGAGAGCACAGTTATAGTAGAATTTGAAGGAGAAATTGATAAGCTTAAAGAGTTGATTCGGCAATGCAAAAAAGGATCTCCTGCTTCGAAAGTTGAAAAAATTGATTATGAATTTTCTGATGAGTTGCAAGGCTATAATAGTTTTAAGATTTTACATTAATTTATTAAATTTAAGTAAGGTTTTATCTTAATTAGTTATGTTTTTTAGACAGAAAGCTTTGTTTTTGGTAGAATGTATTTAAGAGGAATGTAAGAAGTAAAAAGATTAAATGAAAAAGATTATTTGTATAGGTTCGTCGACAAGGGATATTTTTGTTACTTTATTGGAAACTAAAATAGTTGATAATGCTAATGATATTACTGCGAAAAAGCTGATGGCTTTTGAGTTTGGCGCCAAAGAATATGCTGATTCATTTCGAGAAGAAGTTGGTGGAAGTGCGGTAAATGTGGCGGCTGGACTTATTAGTGGTGGTTCTCGAGCGTTTGTTTTTTCTCGAACTTCAAGAGGAGAAATCGGTAAGTGGATATTAAAGAGGGTTAGTAGGTTGAAAATCAAGAAAAACTACATGCAACAACGAAGCAAGGAGGAAAGTGAAACTTCTGTAATTGTTTCTGATAAAAAAAATATGGATCATGTTATTTTGAGAACGGGCGATTCAATTGAGCAATTCGATCTTGAAAAAGCGATAGGAAAGTTTCGAGAAAAGGTTCATTGGATTTTTGTTGCATCACAAAAAAGTAACTGGCAGGAAAATTGGAGTAAAATAAAAGATTTTGCTCAAGAAAAGAAGGCGAAGATAGCTATCAATCCAAGTGGTTATCAGATTAGTAATAATCCGCAAGAGCTTTTGCAAGCAATTTCTGAAGCTGACATTGTTTTTTTGAACAGAGATGAAGCACTAGAGCTTATTCAAAAATCAAAAGGTGAAGTTGAGGATGAAATTTCTAATTTGATGAAAGAATTGATATTGGGAGATGAGCAAGCAGTTGTTATTACCGATGGAGAAAATGGAGCTTATGTGGGAAACAAAAAAGGGGTCTATTTCTTGAAAACTTCCGTTGAAAAGAAATCTGACACTGTTGGAGCTGGAGATGCTTTTGCTAGTGGATTTTTATCAAGTTTTATTGAAGACAGTGAAATCAAAAAAGCCTTGAGTTGGGGAATGGCAAATAGTAGCTCAGTTATTTCGAAGGTTGGAGCCACGAATGGTCTTTTGTCAGGAAAGGAATTGAAATATGCAGGAAATGAATTAATTGAAAAAATAGAGGAAGTGAAGTAGTGTGATAATCAAGATATAGATAACATATTTTCTCGCAACGCTATCAGAATGGCGAGATGCTTGAAAATAAATTATCTATATCTTGATTGACTATGCTTTTGAAATTATATATTTTAATTTACATTAACAATAATTAGTGTTAGTAATGAAAAATTTTTTTGAACCAAAATCAATTGCAGTTGTTGGAGCCTCTTCAAATAAAGAAAAGGTAGGTGGGATTATTTTAAACAATTTAATAGATTATGGATTTGAAGGTGAAGTGTATCCAATTAATCCAAAATATGACGAAATTAAGGGATTAAAAGCTTATTCAACTGTTCTAGATATTAAAGAAAAAGTTGATTTAGCAATAATTGCTGTTCCAGCGAAATTAATTCCTCATATCATTGAAGAATGTGCTTGGCGGGATATTCCGATTAAGGATGTTATTATTATCTCAGCAGGGTTTAGCGAGAGTGGCGAAGAAGGAAATGAATTAGAGGAACAGATTTTGAAAATTGCTGAAGAAAATAAAATTAAAATTTTAGGACCAAATTGTTTGGGGACTGTTAGTACTTCTTCGAAATTAAATGCTTCTTTCGCAAAAACAAATATTAAAAAAGGAGATGTAGCGCTTATCATGCAGTCGGGGGCATTCACAACCGCTCTTTTTGATTTGGTTCAAGGGGAGAATTTTGGTTTTTCAAAAGTGGCTACTCTTGGTAATAAAATGACTTTAACTGAAATTGAATTTCTTGAATATTTTCTAGAAGATGATGAAAGTAGAATCGTTGTTTTATATCTTGAAAGTATTTCTGATGGGGAGAAATTTAGAGAAATAGTTAGAAAGGTTTCTAGGAAAAAACCTGTGTTAGTTTTGAAAGCTGGAAATTCTGAAAAAGTGAAAAATGCTATTATGTCGCATACTGGTTCGATGGCTGGAGAGGCTGATGTGGTGAAAAAGGCAGTTGAGGATTCAGGCGGACTTTATTTTGAAAATGTTCGAGACCTTTTTTCTGCCATTAAATATTTTCAAGGATTTGATTTGCCAGTTTCTAGCCAAATTGCAGTCCTTTCTAATGCTGGAGGTCCAGGAGTTATTGTTACAGATCTTATCGAAGGGAGTGGAAATATTAAAATGTTCGACTTAGATGATTTGCAAAAGAAGTCTTTGGCAGAAACATTGCCATCAGCAGCATCTGTTGAAAATCCAATAGATATTCTTGGTGATGCTCAAGCGGATCGTTATGAGAGTTCTTTAAGTATATTAAAAGATTTTAATAATATTGGGGCAGTCTTGGCAATCGTTACTCCACAAGCACAAACTGATGTTAAAAAAATTGCTGAGATTTTTATACAGGCAAATAAAAATTTTTCTTTTCCAGTAATTTCTCTTGTAATGGGTTATGAGGCAAATAATATCGTACAAAAAGCTTTTGAAAAAGTTGGAATTTCTAATTTTGTATTTCCAGTAGATGCTGTTCGTGCAATTGAATTGGCGTTTTTATATAAAAAACAATTTGAGTATATTGATAAAAATAAGGAGGATATTTCTAAGAATGAAAAGAGAATGAGAAATTCAAGTCAAATATTTGAGGAAGTTTTAGTTGATGGAAACCGGAATGTTTTTTATTATGAAGAAGCTAAAAAATTGACGGAACTATATGATTTAGATGCAATTTCTTTTTGCGATGTTAGTTCTAATGTTGATTGCCTAGAAACAATTCAGTATCCAATAGTTGCAAAAATTGATAGTCCAGAACTTTTACACAAAAATTCAAAAAATGGATTAGAGCTTGATCTTGTTGATAAAGAATTAGCACAAAAGGCAATTCAAAGATTAAAGGAGGATTTTACAGGAGAAAAGATTATTGTTCAATCTCAGGTTGAAAGTGGGTTAGAGGTTATTTTTGGAATTAAAAAAGATCTTAATTTTGGACCAGTTTTTATGTGTGGACTTGGTGGAATTTTAACAGAAATTTTTAATGAAAAATTAATTTGGTTTTTACCAGTTTCATTAGAAAGAATTATTAGAGATCTTGAAAATTCAAAAATTGGAAAAGTTTTTAAAAAACAGAAGATTGATATTGATAAAGTTGCGAAAGAGGCGGAAAAAATTGCTCAACTTGGGTTTGAAAATAATTGGATAAAAGAACTGGACGTTAATCCAATAATTTTTTATAAAAATAAAGAACCAATTAGTGTTGATATTAAAGTGATAGCAGAGGCTGAATCTGCTAAATAATTTGCCAAGTAAGTTAAAAATTAAATTTATATAATATGACAGCAGAAAATGTTAAGAAGATTCTCATTGTTGATGATCACGATGAGACACGAGAAATTTACGTTAATCTTTTTAAAAAGAGTGGTTTTGAGGTTATTGAGGCTAAGGACGGAATTGAGGGATTGGATAGAGCAACTTCAGAAGAAGGCATTGATGTTATTTTTACGGGGATCGTAATGCCGCGGATGGATGGTTTTCAGATGATGGAAGCTTTAAAAAAGAATACCACAACTTCTAATGTTCCAGTCTTTATGAATTCTCATTTAGGAAGAGAGGAAGATAGAAAAAAAGCCTTAGAAATGGGAGCAAAGGATTTTATTATTAAAGGAATGACACCACCAAGCGAGATCGTAAAAAAGATGTTACATCAACTCGGAGAAAAAAATTATATGCTCAAAATTAATCCACTTGAGATTGATGGTCAGCAATTAATTCAAGATTTTAATTTGCCAGATAATTTAATTTGTGACAATTGTGGTTCTAGCCTAGCTGTTAAACTTATTTCTCAAGGAGAAAAGGATTTTCGTGCTGAGTTAATTTGTCCGAGTTGTCATAAGAGATTCTAGAAACTGTTTAAAAAGAATTTCTTAAGCAATTTATTGGATTTTATGAAAAAAAATTGGAAAGTAAAAAAGAATATTGAATTAGGAGAGCATTCCGATGGAATGTTTTCTGATTTAGAACCTCTAGTCGCTCAACTTTTAATTAATCGAGGTGTTTGTAATGAGGACTCAAAGCGGGCCTTTCTTGATTCTGATTATGATCGAGATCTGCATGACCCTTTTCTTTTAAGTGATATGGAAAAGGCTGTAGAGAGAGCTTTGAAGGCCAAGGAGAGCAGAGAAAGGGTTTGTGTGTATGGTGATTATGATGCGGATGGGGTTACTTCGGCGACTTTGTTAAAAGATTTTTTTGATCAAATTCAAATTGAATCTTTTTGCTATATTCCCGATCGAAGAACAGAAGGCTATGGAATTAATGAAAAGGCAATTGAGTATATTAAAAAGCAAAAAGCAACATTATTAGTAAGTGTTGATTGTGGAGTTTCGAATTTTAGCGAAGTGGAGAGCGCTAATAAAGAAAAACTTGATATTGTGATTTTAGATCATCATTATGTTCCAGAAAATATTCCCAATGCGGTGGCAGTTGTAGATCCTAAAAAAACAGGAGATAAATATCCTTTTAAGGATTTAGCGGGAGTTGGTGTAGCTTTCAAATTTGTTCAAGCTTTAGTTTCCAAGATTGATGGATTTGATGACCAGAATTTAAAATGGCTTTTAGACTTAGTGGCGATTGGAACAATTGCTGATTGTGTCTCTTTGTTAGGAGAGAATCGAGTTTTAGTTAAATATGGGTTAATGGTTTTAGCAAAAACAAAAAGGGTTGGTTTGAAGCAACTTTTTAATGTTGGAAGAGTGTCAATTGATGAAAATAATTTTCCAACGAGTCAGCAAGTTGCGTTTCAAATTGCTCCAAGAATCAATGCGGCAGGAAGAATGGATCATGCTAGTACTGCTTATGAACTTTTAAGTTGTAAGGACGGCGAAGAGCCAGAGGCGAGAGTTTTGGCACTTGAAGTTGAGGACCAGAATCAGCATAGACAAAAAATAACAAAGCAGATCATTAACGAGATTGAAAAAGAGATTGGAGAAATTGATGAGAATAAAAAAATTATCATTGTTAGTTCACCTCACTGGGAACTTGGCGTAGTTGGATTGGCTGCAGGGAAAATAACGGATAAATATAATCGACCTAGCATTATTTTAAAAGAAAAAGAAAATGACGTTTTAACTGGTTCATGTCGTTCTATTCCGGAATTTAATATGATTGAAATTTTAGAAAAACATAAGGAGTTATTTGAGAAATATGGTGGGCATAGTCAGGCGGCTGGTATTTCAATCAAAAAAGAGAAACTTGAAGAATTTAAGAGCGTAATGTTAGAAGAAGCTGGTAAAATTCTTTCGGGAGAAATTATTAAATCTATTGATATCGATATTGAAATTAGTCCAATGGAAATTAATGAAAAAATTGCTAGAGAACTTGCAATGTTAGAGCCATTTGGCTCGGGAAATAGACAGCCAGTTTTTTATTCAAAAAATCTTGAAATAGTGGATAAGAAGTTAATTGGAAAAACGGAGGCTCATTTGAAATTGTGGTTTAAGCGAAGCGGTGGAATTATTGAAGCAATTGGCTTTAACTTAGGAGAACGATTTTCTGAAGTTAAAGCTGGTGACAAGATTGAAGCGGTTTTCAATCTTGAAGAGGATTCTTGGAATGGAAGCAAAAAATTGCAGTTGAAGTTGATTGATTTTTAGAATTAGTATTTTGTATCTAGCGTTTTTTAATAAAGATTAGTCTTTAGCTAGACTAATTAGTTTTTTTTTGTTAAGGTTGAGGAGTAATTAATTTAAATTTAACTATGCTTGATAGTATTCGAAAAGAAAAAATAAGGAAACTTAATAATTTCGTTGAGGCTGGAATTGAGCCTTATCCGTCAGGGCCTTTTGAAAAAGAGGATTCTATTGTTGTAATAGAAAAGCCAATTGATGAGGAGGTAAGTGTCGCTGGAAGAATTATGCTTTTTAGAGATATGGGAAATCTCACTTTTATGCAAATTCAGGATGAGAGTGGTCGAATTCAAGTTGTTTTGAATAAAAAGGAATTTGATGGAGATTATAAGCTGTGGGTGAAAAACCTTGATATGGGTGATTTTATTGGCGTTAAGGGAAGGCGTTTTAATACTCACAAAGGCGAGAAGTCTGTTTTAGCTGAAAATATCACACTTCTTTCAAAATCAATACTTCCTTTGCCAGATAAGCACAAGGCGCTTCAAGATGAAGAACAAAAATTAAGAAAAAGATATCTGGATATTATTTTTAATCCAGAAATTAAGGATATGATTTATAAAAGAGATATTTTTTGGAATTCAATTCGAAAGTTTCTTAAAGAAAGAAGCTTTACGGAAGTTGAAACTCCAGTTCTTGAAGTGACAACCGGAGGAGCTGATGCGGAACCTTTTGCAACTCATCACAATGCTCTTGATATGGACGTTTATCTTCGTATTTCTATGGGAGAACTTTGGCAAAAGAGATTAATGATAGCTGGATTGGAAAAAACTTTTGAAATTGGTCGGCAATTTCGGAATGAAGGAATGGATGTTGAGCATCTTCAGGATTATACTCAAATGGAATTTTATTGGGCTTATGCTGATTATAAGAAGGGAATGAAATTGGTTGAAGAATTATTTAAATTTATTGCTCAAGAAACTTTTGGGACTTTGAAGTTTAAGATTCGTGATTTTGATGTTGATCTTGGAGGAGAATGGAAAGAATATGATTATACTGAAATAATCAAAGAAATGACAGGAGTTGATATTTACCGAGTGAACATTGAAAATATTACTGAGAAAATTGAGAAGCTTGGAATTGAATATGAAAAAGAAGGTTTTAATATGAATCGAGCAATTGACACTCTTTGGAAGTATTGTCGAAAACAAATTTCTGGTCCAGGATTTTTAATTAATGAGCCAATAATGCTTTCACCACTTGCTAAAAAGAAAAAAGATCGGCCAGAGCTTGTGGAACGTTTTCATGTAATTATTGCAGGAAGTGAGCTTGGGAATGGCTACTCAGAGTTGAATGATCCAATTGACCAAGCAGAGAGATTCAAGTTTCAACAGAAATTGCGAGACGAAGGGGACGATGAGGCTCAGATGAATGATGAAGATTTTGTAGAAGCAATGGAATATGGAATGCCACCAGTGTGTGGATTTGGAATGAGTGAACGAGTTTTTTCATTTTTGATGAATAAAACTGGAAGAGAAGCACAGATTTTCCCACTTATGAAGAAAAAATAGTGTCAATTTTTGTTATTAATTCAAAAACTAATAACTAACAACTAAAAACTAAAACATGTTAGATATAAACTTTATTAGGGAAAATTTAGAAGAAGTTAAAAGAGCTGTTAAGTATAAGAGAAGAGATGTTGATCTTGATCGGCTTTTGGAATTAGATTCAAAAAGAAAAGAAATTCAGACAAAACTGGATGGGACTCAGGCCGAAAGAAATGAACTTTCAAAACAAGCTGGGCAAAAGAAGCCTTCTGATGAGCAAATTAAAAAAGGGAAGAAGTTGAAAGAAGAAGCTGTTGAAATCGAAGATAATCTGAAGAAAGTTGGATCTGAATTAAAAGAAATTCTTCTTAGTGTTCCAAATGTGATTTCTGCTGATACTCCAGAAGGAAAGGATGATTCTGAGAACCAAGTTTTGAGAAAATTTGGCGAGCCAAAAGAATTTAATTTTGAACCAAGGGATCATATGCAATTAGGTGAAATGCACGGACTTATTGATACAGAAAAATCCGCAGTTATTTCTGGTTCAAGATTTAATTATCTTTTTGGAGAAGCAGTTTTATTGCAATTTGCGCTTATCCAATTTGTTTTTGAGACATTAACTGATGAAAAAATTATTGGAGAGTTAGCGGAAAAAGTGGGAAATCCATCAGCTAAGCCATTTATTCCAGTTCTCCCTCCAGTAATTGCAAAAGCTGATATTATGAAAAAGATGGATCGGTTTGATCCACTTGAAGATCGGTATTATCTTGAAGAAGATGATTCACTTTTGATTGGAAGTGCTGAGCACACGCTTGGACCACTTCATATGAATGAAGTTATTGATGAAAAAGATTTGCCAATTAGGTATGTTGGATATTCAACTTCATTTAGAAGGGAGGCAGGAACATATGGAAAAGACACGGCTGGAATATTAAGAAGACATCAATTTGATAAACTTGAGATGGAAAGTTTTGCGACTGCTGAGAATGGTTTGGCTGAACAAAATTTGATTGTAGCAATTCAAGAATATCTTGTTCAAAAACTTGAAATTCCTTATCAAGTTATAGCGATTTGTACTGGAGATATTGGAAAGCCTGATTATCGACAAATTGATATTGAATGTTGGATGCCAGGACAGAAAAAATATCGAGAGACTCATACGTCAGATTATATGACTGATTTTCAAGCAAGACGTTTGAATATTAGATATAACAATAAAAAAAGCAAGAAAGAATTTGTTCATATGAATGATGCGACTGCTTTTGCAATTGGAAGAATTTTAATTGCAATCTTGGAAAATAATCAACAAAAAGATGGAAGTGTTATTGTTCCAGAAGTTTTGAGAAAATATATGCCAGGGAAGATTGAGGTGATAGGGGGGAAATAGTATTCAGTATATTGTATTTAGTATTTATTTTTATTACGTAATAAATTTATTTTTTCAAAAAAGTAATTTGTGAATTAGCAATTAGTAATTTGGTTACATTTTTTATTAAAGAAAGGGATGAGAAAAGAAAAAACCGCTAAGACATTTTTGTGCTTAGCGGGGTTTTTGGTAATCTTCGTTGCCGAAGACTACTTTGGTTTTGGGTATTTTACATACACGCTCCTCTTATCTCCTTTTATTGATTTTAGAAGAAAATTAAGCCATTTTTTCAATAGTGGAAATACTAGCAATAGAGCAATGATAATTGAGATTGCTCCTGCTAACAAAAAAAGTGGCATGTCGCCTGGGTTCTTAATTAGCCAGATTCCCAGCAATATGAAAAAATAAACAAATGCAATCCTGACTAGTTCCAAATACTTCATTTAAGTCTCCTTTTTTTAATTTCCAAGAACAGTTCATTTTTTATACCAAACTATATTATACATGAAACAATAAATTTGTCAATAGCAAAAAAGCTACATTCTGCTCCTAATTTTAATCTAGAAAGACAAAAAGACCTCTCTTTAGATATAATCATTTAGTCTAATAAACTAAAAACTACCAACTAAAGACTAAAAACTAGTAAATTTTTTCGCTTTTTTTAAAAAATATGTTATAATAAGGTTGTTAAAAATTATTTAAAAATATTGTGAATTTTTTTCTTATAATTTATTGGGTATTAATAGCGGGATTTGTTATTACAGCATTCATTATTCTTTATCATCTTTGGGTTTTTCATCTTAATCGGAAAACGGCACTTTTAATGTCGGTTTTTTTTGTGGTAGGTTCTCTGATTTTATTGTTTATCAATTTTGGTATCGCGTCACAAATTCCTTGGGATGAATTTTCTATTTTATTTTAATTTTTTCAAAAATGTCAGTCATAACAGAACAGGATTATCAGCAAAAATATAGTGGTTATAGATTTAAGGGGAGGAGAGAAGACGAGGAAATTGTTCTTCTTTTAAGGCGTAATTGGCTGGTTCTTATTTTTCAATTTATCCCATTGATTTTTCTTTTGATTGGGATTATTGTGTTACATTTTTTGGCTTCAGGAGTCATTGAGCTTCTTCAGCTAGATGTCAACGTGGTATTTTTACGTCTTGTGGAAGTTTTCTTATTTATGATATTTTGGATAATTCTTTTTGTAGTTTGGATTGATTACTATTTAGATATTTGGATTGTTACAACTCAACGAATCATTAATATTGAGCAGGTTGGTTTGTTTAGCCGTCAAATTAGTGAGCTTGAGCATAGTAAAATTCAGGATGTTACATCGGAGGTAAAGGGGCTAATAGCAACTTTTTTTCGATTTGGTTATGTTTATGTTCAGACAGCTGGAGAAAAAGCAAGATTTGTTTTTAAAGAAGTTCCTGATCCGGTTAAGGTTAGAAATATTATCATGCAACTTCAGAAACATGCTATTATTGAAACAAAAAGAAGGGAGGGTGAAATTATGAGAGGGAAATTGTAATGTTTTTGAGATAAAATTTTACATAAAAAACACGTCGTGGATTGCGACGTGTTAATTGTTTATAAAGAAAATTTAGTCATTAAGGATTATTTGATATTTTCCAGTGAAGTTGGCTTCTATTTTATTTATACCATCTTTTTTTGTTTGGAAGTGAAAATAGAGGATTCCTTGATCATAGTCAATCCAGCTCCATTTTGTTTCTTTCCAAATTTTATTTCCAGATTCTTCTATTTCAAGTTTTAGGACTGGGTTAAGTTTTTCATTTTTAAGTTTGTCTGATTTAATAGCTTTATAAGAGAATTCGATAGTTTTATTTTCATCATAGGAATATCGAACATTTCCATCTAATTCGGTATTGAAATTTCCTGATATAATTCTATTGTCAACTTTCTCAACTGCTGGGAGTGGATTTTTTGTTCCAGAAGTTATATTTGCTACAATTTGTTCATTTTGATAGGTAAGTTGTTTGGCCGCAGCAAAAAACAAAAAAATGGAAAACATAATAGTTAGTCCTCCTAATGTCTTCGTGATGTAATTTTTTCTCATATTTATTTGATTTTAAAAGTTTTTATTATAAATAAATTGTATCATATTTTTTTAAAAATAACAATATCTGGACAGTGGCAATATTTTGTTGTACAATTCTTGATTGTTGGGAGGAGGAAGGGTTTTAATAAGCTCTTGTAATGTATTTAAAAATATTGAATAATAGAAAAGTAAAATTAAAATATTATGGCTAAAGATTATTATAGTATTCTAGGGGTTTCAAGGGAGTCTTCTACGGATGAACTTAAAAAGGCTTATCGAAAATTAGCGCATAAACATCATCCTGATAAAAAAGGAGGAGATGAAGCGAAATTTAAAGAGATAAATGAGGCTTATCAAGTTCTTTCTGATCCTCAGAAAAAGAGTCAATATGATCAATTTGGACAAACTTTTGATCAGGCTGGAGCAAATGGTAGAGCAGGTGGTTTTTCTGGTTTTGGTGGTGGAGCTGAAGGTTTTGATTTCAGTCAATTTGGAGGATCCGGGTTTGAAGATATTTTTTCAGATATTTTTTCCGGTGGTGGATTTGGAGGAGGACAACAGTCTTCAGCGCGAACTGGTTCTGATATTGCTGTAGATGTCGAAATTTCTTTTGAGGAAATGGCCAGGGGAGCAGAGAAGGAATTGGATTTATATAAAAAAACAACTTGTAAGGTTTGTGAAGGAACTGGCGCTAAAGATAGGAAGATGAAGAAATGTCAGCGATGTGATGGTCAGGGAAAGATTCGAACTACTAGAAAAACAATTCTAGGAAGTTTTGCTCAAGTTTCAATGTGTCCGGAATGTCATGGAAAAGGTGAAGTTCCAGAAGAAAAATGTTCTAATTGTGGAGGAGATGGAACTGTTCGTGACTATGAGAAAATTAAGATAAAGATTCCTGCGGGAATTGAACATGGTCAAACTATTAGGCTGTCTGGACTTGGTGAGGCGGCTTCTGGCGGAGGGAATCCTGGTGATTTGTATTTAAATATTCACGTTAAAGCCGATCCAAATTTTCGTCGAGATGGAGAAAATATCTTTTCTCGTCAAAAAATATCTTTTTCTCAAGCAGTTTTTGGCGATAAAATTGAAGCACAAACGATTCACGGTTCTGTGAAATTGAAAATTTCAGCTGGAATACAAAGTGGAACAATCTTAAGAATTAAAGGAAAAGGAATAGATGGAGAACGTCGATTTGGTAAAGGAGATCATTTAGTTGAAATTCAAATAGAGACTCCTGATAAAATATCCAGAAAGCAAAAAGACTTGATTGAAGAATTGAGTAAAGAGGGACTTTAATTTTTTTAATAAAAATTTATTTTAAACAATGGAAAACGAAAACAAAAAAGAAAAAGAGAAAGATGTGATTAATGATGATATGGGAAATATAAAGAGCATATTAAACGAAGTGATTGAGGTTTCGAAGAAAAATCAAAAAGATATAAAATATATTAAACGATTTGTAATATGGTCTCAATTTTGGGGGGTATTAAAGGTTTTGATTATTCTAATCCCTATTATTATTGGAATTATCTACTTGCCTTCTTTTATGGAAGACTGGATTAGCTCTTATCAAGAGATTTTAATTGAATCAGGATCAGAAAAAAGTCCTTCAAATGTACTTGATTTAGAGAAGTTTATTAAATAGAGTTAATTCTTGCTAACTCTATTTAAGTGTTATACCATAATAGCATTATGGTTTTATTATTTAGTTAAATTTTATGGGAATTCTGGATAAGGTTTTTGGAAATGCGAATCAGCGTGAAATAGATCGAATTAAAAAAATAGTAGAAAAGATTAACAATCTCGAAGAGGAATTCGAAGGTTTTTCTGATGAAGAAATTAAGGAGAAAACAGTTGAATTTAAAGAAAGAATTAAAAATAAAGAAACTTTAGGAAATGTTCTCCCTGAAGCTTTTGCAGTTGCTAGGGAAGCAGCTAAGCGAACATTAGGTCAGAGGCATTATGATGTTCAATTAATTGGAGGAGTTGTTTTACATGAAGGAAAAATTGCTGAGATGAAAACTGGTGAAGGGAAAACGCTTGCTTCAACTTTAGCAGTGTATTTAAATGCTTTATCTGGAAAAGGGGTTCATGTTATTACTGTGAACGATTATCTTTCAAGACGAGATGCAAATTGGATGGGAGCAATTTATTATTTTCTTGGACTTTCTGTGGCCTGTGTTACACATGAAACGTCTTTTATTTATGAACCAAATGTTGTTGATAAAGATGAAGTGAGTATTGAGGATGAAAATTTGAAGGCGATATCTCGAAAAGAAGCTTATAATGCAGATATTACATATGGAACAAATAACGAATTTGGTTTTGATTATTTGAGGGATAATATGGCACCAACTCTTGAGCAGATTTCTCAACGAGAATTAAATTTTGCGATTGTTGACGAAGTTGATTCAATCTTAATTGATGAAGCGAGAACACCATTGATTATTTCAGCTCCTGATACAGAGTCAACGAAAATGTATGAACAATTTGCAAAACTTGTTCCAAGATTAAAAGAAAATGAGGATTATAATGTTGATGAAAAAATGCGGTCTGCTACTTTGACACAAGAAGGAATTACTAAGATGGAAAAGTGGTTGGGGATTGGTAATATCTATGAAACAAGTAAGATCTCCTATGTTCATCATTTAGAGCAAGCACTTCGAGCTCAGATTATTTTTCAACTTGATCGAGATTATGTCGTAAAAGATGGTGAAATTGTTATTGTAGATGACTTTACCGGACGTTTAACCCCAGGAAGAAGATATAGTGAAGGTCTTCATCAGGCGATTGAAGCAAAAGAGAACGTGAAGGTTCAACGAGAATCAAGAACTCTTGCTTCCATTACTTTTCAGAATTATTTTAGAATGTATGAAAAATTAGCTGGGATGACTGGAACTGCAGTGACCTCTGCGGAGGAGTTTTTTAAAGTATACGAATTAGATGTAACTGAAATTCCGACCAATAAGGAACTTGATAGAAAAGATTGGCCAGATATGATTTATAAAACAGAGAAAGGAAAATTTAATGCGATTGCTGAAAAAATTAAAGAACTTAATAAAAAAGGGCAACCTGTTTTGATTGGAACAATTGCGATTGAAAAATCTGAATTAATTTCCGAGGCACTTGGGAAAAAAGGAATTCAACATGAGATATTAAATGCTAAGAATCACGAAAGAGAGGCTCAGATTATTGCTAATGCAGGGCAGAAGGATTCTGTGACAATTGCAACTAACATGGCAGGACGAGGAACTGATATTAAACTTGGCGAAGGAGCGAAAGAGTCAGGAGGGCTCTTCATTCTTGGAACTGAACGGCATGAAGCACGAAGAATTGATAATCAACTTCGAGGACGAGCTGGACGACAAGGAGATCCGGGAATGAGTCAATTTTTTGTTTCTCTAGAAGATGAATTAATGAGAAGATTTGGTGGAGATAAGTTGAAGGACTTGATGACGAAATTGGGACTTCCTGATGAACAGCCGATTGAAAACAAAATGATTTCAAAATCAATTGAATCAGCTCAATCAAAAATTGAAGGATTTAATTTTGATATTCGAAAACATGTCCTTGAATATGATGATGTCATAAATAAGCAACGAGAAGTTATTTATAAAAACAGAAAAGATGTTCTTAAAAAAGAAAGTGTTAAAAATGAGATTGATGAAATTATTAATGATGAAGTAGAGAGAGTTATTGGAATTCATACTGCCATGGAAGAGGAGGATCATTGGGATACAGAAGAAATTACAGAAGAAATCCAATCAATTTTTTCAAGCAAAGATGGAGGAGATCTTCATAAAAAACTTCTTGAGATTAAACAATCAAAAAGTTTTCCAAATAGCATGGAAAAGAAAAATAAGATGATTGAAATAATTATGGATGTTTTTAAAGTTAATTATGGAAAAATTGAAAAAGAATTTGGAAGTGAAATAATGAGAGGGATTGAAAAGAACATTTATTTAAAAACAATTGATAGTTTTTGGATGGATCACCTTGATAGTATTGATTATTTGAGGGATTCAATCGGTCTTCAGGGTTATGGACAAAGAGATCCTTTAATTGAGTATAAAAAAGAAGCTTTCAATCTTTTTCAGAATTTGTTGGCCAATATTAATCACATGACATTGACGACTCTTTTTCGAGTTAGACCAGCAGTTGCTCCAGTAGGAGGACAGCAATTAGTAGGGCAATTAGTTAGGGGTGAGGAAGATCAAAATCTTAAATATAGTGGAGGAGATGTACCAAAACAATTTGCTGATGGTGATACTTCAAATCAGCAAACAAATTCACAAGGCACTGAATCCCCGAAGCCAGTTATTAACAAGGATCAAGTTGGTCGAAATGAACCATGTCCTTGTGGATCGGGTAAAAAATATAAGAAATGTTGTGGAAAGGGCAAATAAAAAAATAAAATAGTTTTTCATTTAATAATAAAGAAATGAAAAAGATTACTACTCTTTGTATCATTCATAATCATCCTCAGATTTTACTGGGGATGAAGAAAAAAGGTTTTGGAAAAGGTCGGTGGAATGGTTTTGGTGGAAAAGTAAAAAAAGAAGAAACAATAGAAGAAGGAATTAAGAGGGAGCTTTTTGAGGAATCTAAATTAGATGTTCCTATTGATAATTTTGAAAAAGTTGGAATTATTGAATTCAGTTTTAAGGAAATTCCAGATATTTTGGAAAATCATTTTTTTAAAGTAAAGAATTTTTCTGGAGAGCCTTATGAAACTGAAGAAATGAAACCAAGATGGTTTCATATTGATGAAATTCCATTTAATCAAATGTGGACTGACGATGTTTGTTGGATGTCTTTGTTTCTTGAAGGAAAAAAGTTTAGAGGAAAATTTGTTTTCGATCGACCTTCAAGCGAAAATTATTCGAGCAAAATAATTAAAAGATTTATTGAAGAAGTTGATTCTTTATAAATTATTTTTCATAGCTTTAATTTTTAAGTTTTTTGGCATTTTTTCAATTGCATAGCGAAAGGCAGTGCGATTCATGTTTTTTTTATGCTTCATGACAAAATTAAAAATATCTTCTCTCTTTGTATTAGCTGTAACCTTTAGCATCCAGCCATAGCCCTTTTGGACTAGATCTTCCTGGTCTTGCATGAGTTTTCTTGCAATCCAAAAAACAAATTTTAGATTCTTTTCTTTTTTATAAAATTCATTATTGGCAGTAATAAGTCCTACTGCAGAAGCTCTTCTAACCCAAAAGTTTTTTGAAATTGACCAATCTTTCAAATTTTTCATTAAAGACGGATATTTAGTAATAATGGGGTTGATAACATGAGTGAAATAGTCGTCAATTTTTGACCAATTATTAAGATGTTTTTCAATCCATTTTGCAAGAACAGGAAAGTCCTTGTCGGTGATTTTTTCAAGAGAATTAACAAGCCATTGAGTTGCGACAATCGTTTCTTCGTTATATCCACTTTTAAAGAGAATCTCAGCGATTTCAAAAAGTTCTTTTTTGTTTAGTTTTTTTATTTCTTTAAAATATTTATTGGCAATTTTTCGAACTATTGGTGTTCGAACTCCATAGGTAGTAATTTTTTCTTTAAAAAATCTTTTACAGCCGATTTTATATTCTTTATCAACATTTATTCTTAAATCTTTTCTGATTGAGGATATAATTTTATGCATTTGTTTCAATTAATTTTTTCATTTTTTATATCTTATAACATTAAATGTTTTTAGCAAAGAATTTTCTTGGAGATTATATTTTTTAAGGGTATAATTTTATTAATAAGGTAGATCTTTCAAAAAATAAAACAAAAATCAAAAACCAATAATTTTTAGTAACCTTTCGGTTTAAACGAAGGGAAGGTGAGACATGGTTTTAATTACAGTTTATTCTAGTTGGAGTATTTTTGGAAAAAAATACTATACGAATATAACTCGAGGAGTCATGGCTCCAATGGGATTTGTTATGAAAACTTTAGAAGGAGGCAATTTTAACAACTTAAAGAAAGAAGTTCTTGAAAAATCTCAAGATATGGGAATAAGCTTCATAGAAGGGTTGGAAGAAAGTTTTTTGCAAAAAATGACTGAAAATATTTTTTGGGTCATGAATATGGGGATTACTTTAGGAAAAAAAGGAGTCCATCTTTTCTTTTAAAGTTTATGATTTTTGAATAAAGCTTAAGAGCTAGAACACAATTGTTCTAGCTCTTAGTAATCTTTGGTAATTTTCTTTATATAAAAATTACTGACTTATAAATTGGGATTTAAAAGATAGACATTTAAAAGTATCTACTTTTTGGATTTCATTTTTCCTTCTTTATAAATTTTATCAAGACTTTTGTTTTTTTTATCTTTACTTAATCGGGAAAAGAATCTAGAAGATTTTAATTGTTTTTGAACGGCTATTTTTTTAATTGGATCAAGATCAAATATTATTTTAAGAAAACTTCTAAGCATTTCATGAGTCCAAGAATCAAAGTTATCAAAAATGTAGTTTTGGATTTTTCCTTCTTCAATAGCATTCATAGCACACCTTTCAAAAGCACTTATAGGAGTGTAGTTTAATTCCTCTTTTCTTTTTAGTGAGATGCTTTTTGTTGGGCAAAATCTTTTGCATACTCCACATCCAATGCATTTATCCATATCAACAACGGCAACTTTTTTACCATCTTTTACTTCCATTGTAATTGCATCTACTGGACATTTGTTAGCACAGATTCCGCATCCAGAACATTTTTCATAATCATTAACGGCCAAGAAATTTGATTCAAGATTAGCTTTATATCCAGTACGTTTGTATCCCAATAGAGCTTCACAGCAACAGCCACAACAATTACAAATCCAACTTACATTTTTTTGGATATTATCTCCGATTTGAACTAGTCCAAGTTTTATACAACGATCTATTATTTTTGATGCTTCTTTTTTATCAATTTCTTTTGCAATTCCATGTTTTGATAAACTTTTGGCAGCATTATTAAAAGTTAAACAAACTTCTTGTGGCATATCACAAGCTTTTCCAAGGTGTTCCATTTTATGTCGACAATAACAGGTTCCTACAGTAATACAGCTTGCTGTTTCAATTATTTTTGAAGCTCTTTCGTAGTCTAGCACGATTGATTTATCTTTTTCTTCAATCATATCTTCATGAACAAGTGTTCGTGCAATTGGGACACTGAGTCCAAAAAGTTGAGTTACAAAATCTTCTTCTACATTAATATATTGATGAAAAAGTTCTGATAAAAGTTTTCGATTAAATTTTCCATCAGTTCTCATCAGTGAAAATTCAAAAAAACCAGCCATTGTTGGAGCTAGAATGAATTTTCTTTTTCCTTTATCTTCTATATCAAGAAGGATTCCTTTATCTGCAAGAGTATTTAGAATTTCTTCAGTTTCTTCAGTTTCTTTTTTCCAACGTTTTGCAACCTTTTTTATAGTGAAAGGTCTAATAGGTAGATTGGAGACTAATTCAGCTTCTTTTGATGAAAATAATATTTCTAGTATTTTATATAGAGATTTTGATTCTGGTGCTCCTTGAGCGAAGTTTTCGAGTCTCTTTTGAAGACTTCTATAGCTGTTTTGAGTGATGTGTCCCATTGATTGTTTGTTATTGCTTTTTTAAAAAAATACTTAATGCATTAAATCATTAAGTATGTATATATAGATTTTATCTTAAATATCTTAATTTGTAAAATTATTTTAGTCTTTTTATTTTTTAAGGTAATAGAATAATCTTTTTATTTTTTTATCAATTTTATCTTTTTGTTTTTCTGTTAATTCTCTAGCAGATCCAATCATGAATCCTTTGGATTTTAATCCGCAGAAATTTAAAGTATCATTGATGACAGTTTTTAGCGATCGGTTTCCTGCGAAAAATTTTTCAAAAATAATTGGTCCGCCAGTCGTGGTTATTACCGCGACTTTTCCTTGTAGCAATCCTCGGGGGATTTTATTTTCATATTTAAATGCAAAGCCCATAGTGAGGACTCGATCAAAAAATCCTTTCAGAATTGCAGGTGTGCTATTCCACCAGGTGGGGTAGATGATTATAAATTTTTTATTATTTCTAATTTTATCTTGAAATTCTCCAATTTTTTCAGTTACTTTTCTTCTCCCTGAAGTGTAGTGTTCTTCATTTTTTAGGATTGGATTAAAGTTTATTTTATATAAATTAAGAATTTCATAATTTTTTTTATCATTGTCTAATTCTCTCTGAATTTTTTTAAGAATATATCCGCAATGACCTTCTTTATTTGGATGAGCATATATTATTAGCATAGTATTGTTTATTTTATGTTCTATATGATGGCTTAAAGACTCCGACGCTAAATGAGATAAACATGAGTAAAACAATAAGTAATTTCTTTTTCATAATTATTTCTTTTTTGGTGGGCTTTCTATTATTGTCTTTGATTTTTTGTTTTGAAAAATGGAAAAGGGGATAAAGATGAGTTGAAATTTTGAAAAGTAATTATTTTTCATGAAATTTTTGACAAAAAAGATATTTATTTTTCCCAAATAATTCCATTACATCCCTCTTTTAGGTAGCCATGATGAATAAATTTAGCAGAACCGATTTCTCTAATACCTGTTTCTCCATAGAAACGACAGGCGCTACAAGCATTCTTATATTGTATTGGCTCAATTTTAGTCTCACCATTTTTTTCTTTGGTGTGATAGGAACAAACCTTACCTTCCTCAAACGTGTCACAGTCAGGCGCTATGCCATCAGTGCCGCGTTTGAAGTAGGCTGGATCGCAAGAAATAAGATTATCTGGAATAGAAGCCACTGTTTCTTCTTTATTTTCTTCATTAATTGTCTCTTTGGCTGAATCGGAAGGATTATTGCCCAGTTCGCTTTTTTGACTGCAACCGGCAATAAAGAATACCATAATTAATAATAAGATTACTTTGATCTTTTGCTTGTCTAAATATTTTTTGATGATTTTGTAATCCATATTAATTGCTATTTATAAATTAAAATTGTAATCATTATGTAAGTTTTGTTATTTTAAATAAATCGTTTTTGAAGTGATAGCGAAGAAATCACTCTTTACCCCTCTCTTTAAAAATTAAAAAAATTTAATTCCCTATTTCTTAAAAGCCCACCAAGAACATTTTAAAAACAAATTTTTCAAAAATATATCGCCTAACATCGGGGATAAAAGAAGTTTTCGTAGCGTAGCGGAGAAAATTTGGGAAAATTGCGAGCCGAGCAATTTTCCTTTTATCCCCTGTTAAATGACCCGACGACTGAAAGGAGGAGAGCGCAGCGTGGTGCGAAACGAAGTGAAGCAAGTAAAATTCAGACCGACCCTACATATCAGAATAGACAAACAATTTCTTTTTTTCAAAATCGTATTGCGTACCGCGGAAAGGATTGATAATATCATTTTGTGGTAAAATCTTGTTATTCCATTGATACTTATCACTTTCCATGTATGTTCCTGGATATGCAATCAATCTCCAGATATCATTTTTAACAAGCGTTCTTGGAAATTCAACAAGTCTCTCTTTTATGATATGGGCAACTGCAACTTCTTCAAGAATAAAATTTTCATTTGCTTCATTATATTCTCTTTTGCCCATATCTTTTTTCACACATTCTTTGAATTTCTCATCAGTTTTAACTAATCTTTTGAGCTTGTTAAAAAATACTCTAAAATCTTTACAATTTAGAATGATGTAATCTATTGGAAGAAAATGAAAAGCACCCGGCATAAATTCTTTCTTCTTTTGAATTAATTTACGAAGAGCCAAAGAATGATTTATCATTTGTTCGTTAATTTTAACTCGCTTTTCATAAGTTATATTTTCATCATTAAAATATAAACCACTTGTATAAAGCAAGATTACATCATTCGTATATGTTGCTAATTTTTTAGAGAAATAATGAAAGATTTTATATGTATCTTCTGGAGATTGACTATTACCTAATCTAACCATAGACAATGGAATAACTAGGTATCCATCCCCTTGAATCAAATTTATATCAAATCCTGTACGCATATCATTTAAAAAGAAATTGTTATTTATAATACTTTTGAGTTAGAGGTCTGAATTTTATTTCATTTAACGTTTCCCGATGAAGCGAAGTTTTGATTCTTCCTTATTAATTTAATTGGGAATCGAAATTTGGGTCGGAAGAAAAATTCACTCATTATTATATGTAATTAAGGAAATTTTCTGTAGCCGCTTATCGCGGTGTTGTGCGATGTTATTTTATTTTTGTTTCATTATTGTCATTAAAAAATCAGGAATGGGCGTAAACGTTGATTAACGAATACGCCTAATTAAAACTCGATAGTTTGGAATGTGCGTTATGTCGCGCGGACTAACTTATCGACATGCATCGGCAACTCTTCAACCCATTTTCTTGTAATAAAATCCATGATGACCAGAATCGGTCCGATGTTTAAATCCAAGCGCTTCATGCCGATGACTTTGCCTATTTGCCAATTTTCTCGATACCCCTTTGGAATTACCAAATTGCCTATTTTAATTTTAGCCATATTGTCCTCCTCGTTAAATGTTTTAAATAGTAGCCCATTCCTGATTTTTTAATATTTAGATTTTTAAGAACAAAAATAAAATAATTTCGTACAACTGGTTTTTATCTAAACTTTTAATTTTTTAATAGCAATAATTTGTATGTTATGCGAACTTATGTTATATTTTAAATATAATTAGATTATACTATTTTTAAATAAATATGCAATCTTCAATTCTAGAAAAAACAGAAAATTTACTTAAATTAAGAAATTATAGTCAAAAGACAATAAAGGCTTACTTATTCTACATAAAAGAATATTTGAATTTTTCTAAGCAAGAAAATATCAAAGATAGAAATAAGGCCATTGAAAATTTTTTATTAGAAAGACAAAAACAAGGAAATTCTTCTCAAACAATTAATCTAGCATTGAATTCTGTTAAATTTTTATATTATGAAGTTCTGAAACTGAAAGAAAAGATTGACTTTAAATGTGCCAAGAGAAGTCAAAAATTGCCAGTTGTTTTATCAAGAGGGGAGATTGAAAAAATTATAAACGAAATCAAAAATTTGAAGCATAAATTAATGGTTTCATTGGGATATGCTGCTGGTCTTAGGGTGAGTGAAGTTGTTAGTTTAAAAGTGAAAGATGTTGACTTAGCAGAATTGATAATTCATATTAAAAATGCCAAAGGGAAAAAAGATCGAATTACGGTTTTTCCTGAAAAAATAAAGGAAGAAATTCAATCTTTGATTTTAGGAAAGAATGGGGGCGATTTTTTATTCGAAAGTAATCGTGGAGGGAAATTAACAACTACTTCATTGCAGAAAGTTTTTCATGTAGCACTTATTAGATCAAGGATAAAAAAATCTGCGACGTTTCATTCACTTCGACACAGTTTTGCGACGCATTTACTTGAAAATGGAACTGATGTGAGATATGTTCAAGAATTACTTGGTCATGCTAATATTAGAACAACACAAATTTATACTAAAGTAACAAATCCGAAACTAAAGAATATTAAAAGTCCACTTTAATAAATAAATGGATTTCCATTTTTATGGGAATGACAAATTGATGAATCAAGAAAATATTAGAAATTTTTGTATAATTGCTCATATTGATCATGGGAAATCAACTCTCGCTGATCGGTTTTTAGAAATGACTGGAACAATTGAGAAGAGAGAAATGAAAGAACAGTTTTTGGATCAGATGGATTTGGAAAGAGAAAGGGGAATTACAATTAAATTGCAACCAGCTACGATGCAATATAAGGAATATATGTTAAATCTAATTGACACACCTGGTCATGTTGATTTTGGTTATGAGGTTTCTAGATCATTGGCTGCGGTTGAAGGAGCAGTTTTATTAGTGGATGCAACGAAGGGAGTTCAAGCTCAAACACTTGCGAATCTTTATCAAGCGATTGAACAAGACTTGGAAATTATTCCAGTTTTAAACAAGATTGATTTGTCTAACGCAGAAGTTGAGAAAACAAAAGCAGAAATCGTTTCAATTTTAGGATGTGATGAAAATGAAGTGCTTTTAGCTAGTGGAAAAACTGGAGAAGGAATGGATTTGATTTTAGAAAGAATTGTGGAAAAAGTTCCAGCGCCAAGTGGAAATTCGGAGGCGCCTTTGAGAGCGCTTATTTTTGATTCTAAATATGATTCATATAAAGGAGTTTTGGCTTTTGTTAGAATTGTTGATGGAGGAATTACGAAGGGAGATGAAATTAAATTTATTGCTACCAATTCCAAGGCGGATTCAATTGAAGTAGGGAAGTTTCGACCTCAGCTTGATTCTACGTCAGACCTAAAAGCTGGAGAAGTTGGATACATTGCAACAGGGTTGAAGAGTGTTGAAGAATGTCGAGTGGGGGACACAATAACTCTGGCGCAAATTTCCAATTTCCAATTTCCAGTTTCCAAATCAATTCAAAAAGCTGAATTTAAAAAAGACGATTTAAGATCAAATATCAGTAATACGAAAAAGCAAAATAAGATAGAGCCTTTGCCGGGATATAAAGTTGTGAGACCAATGGTTTACGCAAGCTTTTATCCAGTTGAAGGGGAGGATTATAATCAAATGCGAGATGCGCTAGACAAATTAAAATTGAATGATGCCGCATTGGCTTTTGAAGGAGAAAGTTCTCAATCTTTAGGCAGAGGTTTTCGAATTGGATTTTTAGGTTTGCTTCATTTAGAAATTGTTCAAGAGCGATTGAAACGAGAATTTGATTTCAATCCAGTGATTACTTCTCCTAGTGTTGTTTACAAGATTGTGAAAACAGATGGAAGTGAGAAGAATATTTATTCTGCTTCGGAGGTGCCAGATAGTAATATGATTAAAGAGATTCTTGAGCCGATGGTGAAACTTGATATTATTTCTCCTGCTGAATATTTAGGAGCGATTATGAGACTTGTTAATGACACAACCAGGGCAATCTATCTTTCTACGGAATATTTAGATAAGGAAAGAATTGTTTTGCATTTCGATGCACCACTTTCAGAAGTGATTATTAATTTTCATGATTTTTTGAAATCAGCTACGAGTGGTTTTGCTTCAATGAATTACGAAGTTTCTGGATATCAAGCTTATGATTTAGTGCGAATGGATATTTATGTTGCAGAAGACAAAGTGGATGCTTTCTCTCAAATTGTTCCACGAGAAAATGCTGTTAGCGAGGGAAGAAGAGTTGTTGGAAAATTGAAAGAGGTTATTCCTCGACAAAACTTTTTAATTAAAATACAAGCAGCGATTGGTGGAAAAATGATTGCTCGAGAAAATATTAAGGCTTATCGAAAGGATGTTACAGGACATCTTTATGGAGGTGATATAACAAGAAAGAGAAAACTTCTCGAAAAACAAAAGAAAGGAAAGAAGCGAATGACTCAATCCGGAAAAGCTGAAATTCCACAAAAAGCATTTTTAGAAGTGATGAAGAAGTAGAGGAAATTTTTCTAAAAATGTTTCACTTGACTTTTACAAAATTCGTATATATATTTAATATATAAATGAGAGACTTTTCAAAAAGACTCTGAATAAGGCATCTGTAGTAGCATTACATTAATGCTCGTGATGCATTTTTTTGTTGTTTCAAATTAAGTAAATATTAATCATGAAAGAAGAAGAATTATTTGAGAAATCAAAAAGTGTTTCAGGTTTAATATTAGGAGTGGCTACGTATACCAGTTCTTCTATTTTAGGACCACTATTAGTCTTTGGGATTCTTGGATATTTTTTAGATAAATGGACAGGGAAAAATCCTCTGTTTTTGCTTTTAGGAATTTTACTAGCATTTATTTCGACTAATATCTTGATTTATAAGAAAACCAAGAGATTAACTGTGAAGTTTGACGAATATTACAATAAGAAGAAAGCAAAGAAGAGTGGAGAAAAACAAGAAATTGAAAAATAATTATGAATATTTCATTAGCACCAGATATTTTATTTGAATTATGGTCATTTCCAGTGACAAATTCATTTCTTTGGGGATTAATTTTGATTATAACGCTAATTGTTTTTTTGGGCGTAGTAGGAAAAAAGATGAAAAAGATTCCTGGACCAGTTCAAAATTTTGTAGAGATGATTTTCGAGGGAGGATATGATTTTATTCGAACTGTAACCGGAAGTGATGAGAAAACAGAAAAAGTTTTCCCTCTTGTTTTTACGTTGTTTCTTTTTATCATTATTGCAAATTTACTAGTATATATTCCAGGGCAATCTGCAATAACAGTCGCTAGGGGAGATGACATGGTCCCAGTTTTTAGAGCGGTGATTGCTGATTATGGAATGGTTTTTGCAATGACAATGGTTTCAGTTATCGTTACTCAGATTATTGCGATTTATACGGTTGGACCATTTGGATATGTTGGAAAATTTTTGAATTTCAAGGGGTTGATTGATTTTTTTAAGGGATTAACCAAGGGAAAGGTTGATTTTGGTGGATTGGCCCAAGGATTATTCGATGTTTTTATGGGAATAATGGATTTGGTTAGTGAAATTGCTAAAGTAATTTCTTTATCATTTCGTTTATTTGGAAATATTTTTGCTGGAGAAGTTTTGACTGCTGTGATGTTGTTTTTGGCTCCATTTTTAGTGCCGTTGCCGTTTATGCTTTTGGGACTTTTGTCTGCAATAGTTCAGGCATTTGTGTTTGCTGTATTAACTTTGATTTATATTACAATGGCCTCAGAAGAAGGAGGAAAATCAGAGGAGAATATTTCAGTACAGTCATGTGATGTTTAAAAATAATTATGTAAGTAATTAATTACGTAATTAAATTTATAAATAATTATAATTAACTAAGTTAAAAATTATGGAAGCAGAAGCAGCAAAATTAATTGCAGCCGCCATAGCTATCGGACTTGGAGCTATCGGTCCTGGAATTGGAGAAGGAATGATTGCCTCCAATGCACTTTCCGCTATCGGACGAAATCCAGAGGCAAGTGGAAAGATTATGCCATTCATGTTCGCTACGATGGCCGTTACAGAGTCAACAGGTATTTATGCACTTGTAGTTTCACTATTGATCTTGTTCGTTTTCTAGAAACTAAAAATTGTTTCGTCATTACGCACGTAATGACGAAATCTTTTTGATTTTTAAAATAATGATTTATGAGTAAGTTATTTGAAGCTTTAGGATTAGATTTAAAGATTCTTTTTGCACAATTAATAAATTTTGCGATTTTATTAGTAGCCCTTTATTATGTAGCTTATAAGCCAATTTTTAAATTTCTCAAAGAACGAAAAGAGGGAATTGAAAAAGGTGTAAAAGATGCTGAAGAAGCAGGTGTAAAATTAGAAATTGCATCAAGAAAAGAAGAAGAAATTATTAATGAGGCAAAAAAAGAAGCTTTAAAGATTGTTGAAAAATCTCGAGAAGAGGGAAATGAAAAGAAAGAGAGTATTATTGAAAAAGCTAAAGAAGAAGTTGGTCAAATTATTCAAATAGAAAAAGAAAAGATTAAAGCAGAAAAAACGGAAACTTTAAAGGAAATCAAGACGGAAGTATCCGGAATTGTTATATTGGCACTTGAGAAAGTTTTGGATGAAAAGATTGATGACAAAAATGATAAGGAGTTAATTGAGAAGGTGACTAAATCACTAGAATAAATTTTTTATATGAAAGCAACACCAAAGCAATATGCCCAAACATTATTTGAATCGGTGAGAAATGTTTCAAAGGAAGAAGCGTCAAAGATTTTAGATAATTTTTCAAAAGTTTTAGTGGAAAACAATCAAGTTTCTCAACTCGAGAAGATTTTGAGCTATTTTAGTAATATTTGGAATAAAGAAAATAATATCTTGGAAGCCGAGATTATTACTGCAAGAGAATTGAATGCGGATGATTTAATTAGTATTAAAAAATTTGCAATAGAAAGAGCTGGCGGTAAAGAGATCGATATTAAAGTAATTGTTGATAAGCAATTGAAGGGCGGATTTGTTGTCAGGCTGGGAGATGAGATTTTTGATTCAAGCCTAAAGAATAGAATTGCTAGCTTAAAACAAGCACTAAATAATTAAAAACTATTAACTACTAACTAATTACTAATATTATGTCTACGACAAAAGATTTTATTGTTGAAGAACTTAAACAGAAAATTTCTGATCATAAGATAGAAATAAAGAAGCAGACTTTTGGAAAAGTTATTCAAGTAGGTGATGGAATTGCTCGAGTGTCTGGTCTTTCTACTGCTATGATGTCGGAAATGCTTGAATTTAAAACTTCAAAAGGTTCTGTTTTTGGAGTTGCTTTAAATCTTGAAGAAGACAGTGTTGGAGTCATTATTCTTGGAAGCTGTGAGACTATTAAAGAAGGGGATGAAGTGATTTGCTTGGAAAGAATTCTGGAAGTTCCAGTTGGAGAAGAGGTTGTTGGAAGAGTCTTGAATCCACTGGGACAACCAGTTGATGGAAAAGAGGAAATTAAATCTGGAAAGTTTAATCCAATTGAAAAAATTGCTCCTGGAGTTATTACTCGAGAATCAGTTTCTGAACCAATTCAAACTGGAATCAAAGCGGTTGATTCAATGATTCCAATTGGGAAAGGACAACGAGAATTGATTATTGGAGATCGACAAATTGGAAAAACTGCGCTTGCAATTGACACAATAATTAATCAGAAAGGGAAGAGTGTCAAATGTGTCTATGTTGCGATTGGTCAAAAAGAGTCAAAGATTGCCAATATTGTAGCAAAACTTCAAGAGGCTGGTGCAATGGAATATACAACAATTATTTTGGCTGGAGCAAGTGATCCTGCTTCAATGACATACATTGCTCCTTATACCGGAACTGCTATGGCAGAATATTTTCTAGAAAAAGGGGAAGATTCTTTGATTGTTTATGATGATCTTAGTAAGCACGCAGTTGCTTATCGAGAGATTTCTTTGTTGCTTCGACGTCCACCGGGACGAGAAGCTTATCCTGGGGATGTTTTTTATCTTCATTCAAGATTACTTGAAAGATCTTGTAAGTTGAATAAGGATTTTGGCGGAGGATCAATTACTGCTTTACCAATCATTGAAACTCAAGCTGGTGACGTTTCTGCATATATCCCGACTAATGTAATTTCAATTACTGATGGACAGATTTATTTGGAACCAGATCTTTTTTATCAGGGAAATCGGCCAGCAGTGAATGCGGGTCTTTCAGTTTCTCGAGTAGGAAGTGCTGCTCAAATTAAGGCGATGAAAAAAGTAGCTGGAAAGATGAGACTAGAAGCTGCTCAATACCGAGAATTAGCAGCTTTTGCTCAGTTTGGATCTGATCTTGATAAAGAAACTCAATTAAAACTTGAAAGAGGAAAACGAATTACCGAAGTGTTTAAGCAAGGTCAGTATGCTCCTTTGGCAGTTGAGCTTCAAGCTGCGATTTTTTATGCTGCTATTAATGGATTTTTAGATAATGTGCCGGTTGAGAAGATAACAGAATTTGAGCAAGGAGTTCTTGAGCAAATTGAGAGTCGATCAAAGAAATATGTCGCCGAAGTTAATGATACAGGTGATTTTTCTGAAGAAGGAGAAGGTGAATTGAAAACAATTATTAATGACTATAAAGCAACTCTGGATTATTTAATCAAGGAAGAGAAAAAAGAATCTGTCTCTGCTTAAGCAGATTAGGATAGGTAGAATAAATAGTATTTATATAAGATATTTTTAAGGAATGGATAATACTAAAGAGATACAACGAAGAATAAAATCGGTTAACAATACCATTAAAATCACGAAAGCGATGGAAATGGTAGCTGCTTCAAAAATGCGAAAAGCAACCGAAGCGGTTTTGAAAACCAGAACATATGCTAACTTGAGTTGGACAACTGTTTTGAATATTGCAAATGCAATTAATACCCAAGGAAATAATAAGCATCCCTTGTTGGATAAAAAATCTGGAGTGAAAAAAGTTGGAATTATCTTGATTAGTTCAAGTAAAGGTCTTTGTGGAGGTTTTAATTCTGCAATTATTAATAAAGTGAATGAGTCAATTAATCTTCACGAAAAGAATGAAGATGGGGAGAAGATTGAACATGAAATCATTACTGTTGGGAAAAAAGGTGTTTCAATCTATTCTCGTTATGGACATAAGATTGCAGCTGATTTTTTGAAAAAAGATGCTTGCTTTGAGGTCCGAGAGGTTCAACCAATCGCAAGTCTTGTAATTAATGGATTCCTGGAAGGAAAATATGACAAAATTATGGTTGCTTATACTGATTATATTAGCGTAGCTAAACAAATCGCTCGAGTGAAGCAACTTTTACCGGTTGATATTCAAGCGGAGGATGATCATCTTGGTATTGTTGGTGGAGATGAAAAAATTGGAGTTAGTAAGGAGTATATTCAAAAAAAGGAAGATAAATATTTGAAAGATGAAGATAAGAAGAATGTTTATGTGTTTACGTATGAACCAAATGCAGAAGAAGTTCTTGAAGATATGGTTCCAAGACTGATTGAAATTCAGCTTTTTCAAGCAATGTTGGAATCAAACGCCTCTGAGCACAGCGCGAGAATGACGGCAATGCATCAAGCTAATGAAGCAGCGGGAACTTTAGTGGATGAATTGACGCTTTCATATAATAAAGCGCGACAGGCGAATATCACATCTGAAATTGCAGAAATTAGTGCTGGAGCAGATGCTCTTGAAAATATGTAATTGATGTATATATTTTAATATATATTTAAATATAGATTAACTGATGATTATAAACTAATAACTAACAACTAAAATAATATGTCTGAGAAAAATACAGAAACGTTAGTAGATGTTAAGAAAAATGAAGGTAAAATCAAACAGGTTATTGGCGCTGTGGCTGATATTCATTTCGATAATGAACTTCCAGAAATTTTTGATGCTCTTGAAGTAGGTATTACTGGAAAAAATGGTAAAGAGGAGAAACTTGTGTTTGAAACTCAACAACATGTTGGTTTTAATGTAGTTCGAGCAATTGCTATGGGTTCAACGGATGGTCTTAAAAGAGGTCAAAAAGTTATAAATACCGGAAAGCCAATTAGTGTTCCAGTTGGAGAAGAGACTTTGGGAAGAATCTTCAATGTTCTTGGGGAAGTGGTTGATGGTGGAGAAAAAGTGAAAACTGAAATAACATATCCAATTCATCGAGAAGCTCCAAATTTTGTTGATCAATCAACAAAGACCGAGATCTTGGAAACTGGAATTAAGGTTATCGACTTGATTTGTCCAATCGCTAAAGGTGGAAAGGTTGGAATGTTTGGTGGTGCTGGTGTTGGAAAGACGGTTATTATTCAGGAATTTATTAACAACATTGCGAAAGCTCATGGTGGTTATTCTGTATTTGCTGGTGTTGGAGAGCGAACTCGAGAAGGAAATGATCTTTTTCATGAGATGAAAACAGCTGGAGTTATTGATAAAGTAGCGATGGTTTTCGGTCAAATGAATGAGCCACCAGGAAGTCGTGCTCGAGTGGCATTGTCTGGACTTTCAATTGCTGAATATTTTCGAGATGAGCAAGGCCAAGACGTTTTATTTTTTGTCGATAATATTTTTCGATTTACTCAGGCTGGCTCTGAGGTTTCAACTTTACTTGGAAGAATGCCTTCTGCTGTTGGTTATCAGCCAACGCTTGCAACAGAAATGGGCGAATTACAGGAGCGAATTACTTCAACAAATAAAGGGTCTGTTACTTCGATTCAAGCTGTGTATGTGCCAGCTGATGACTTGACTGATCCAGCTCCAGCAACAACTTTTGGACATCTTGATTCAACAGTGGTATTGGCACGAAGTTTATCTGAATTAGGAATTTATCCAGCCGTTGATCCACTTGATTCTTCATCAATTATTCTTGATCCAAAGATCATTGGAGAAGAACATTATGAAGTAGCACGTGGAGTTCAAAAGGTTCTTCAGAAATACAAAGATCTTCAAGATATTATTGCGATTCTTGGGATGGAAGAATTGTCTGATGAAGATAAGATTACTGTTTCTCGAGCAAGAAAGATTCAGAAATTTCTTTCACAACCATTTTTTGTTGCTGAAACATTTACTGGAAGTCCTGGAAAATATACTAAACTTGAAGATACTATTAGAGGTTTCAAGGAGATTCTTGAAGGAAAGCATGATGACAAGAATGAGGGTGATTTCTATATGAAGGGAAGTATTGATGAGGTAGGAGAAGCGGAGTCTAAATAATCTTAATTTTCAATCATGTTTGATGATAATAAGGTAATAAAGTTTGAGCTTGTGACTCCAGAAAAAATTGTTCTGAAGGATTATATTATTCAAGTTACTGTTCCAACTAAAGAAGGTGAAATAACTATTCTACCAAAGCATATGCCTTTGGTTTCAACTTTGATTCCTGGTGTGCTTGAAATTGTCGATAATGATGGAAAGAAGAAAACAATAGCAGTTTCTGGAGGATTTCTGGAAGTATTGTTGAATAAAGTTATTGTTCTTGCTGATACGGCTGAAAGATCAGAAGAGATTGATCTTGAGAGAGCTGAAAAAGCAAAGGAGTGGGCAGAAAAAGAGATGAAGAAAATGCAAGGAGAAGTGAAAGACGAAAAACAATATGCTGAAGTTTTTTCTGGAATTGAGGTGCAGCTTGCAAGAATTCGAGCAGTTAGAAGGCATCAAAAAGGTGGTCAGAAGATTAACTTAGAAAAATAGATTTTAATTCGGAATTTTTTATAAAAAGCATCTCATTTTAGCCTGCCTGCCGGTAAGAAGGTGAGATGTTTTGCTTTATTATAGTTTTAGGTTAAAATATAGATATGAGGAAGAATAATAATCAAGAAATAGATTTTAAAAAATTAGGAGATCAACTTGGCAAAGGCAAATGGATTTTTTGGCTGATTTTTCTGGGATTTATTTTTGATTCGTTTGGTGGATTTTTAAATTTAGATTTAATTATTAATAATAAAAACATGGGATTTTTAACAATCATTGTCATCGCGATTGTTGTTTTGCTGATTTCTATCAAGCAAATCAACCAATATGAAAAAGGAGTGAAGTTCACAATGGGAAAATTTGCTGGAATTATGGAGCCAGGATGGAAAATTGTCATTCCAGTCTTCCAATCATACCAAAAAGTTGATATGCGAATAAAGGCAGTGGACGTGCCGGATCAAGAGGCAATTACTAAAGACAATATTTCTGTGACAGTCAATGCTGTTATTTATTATAAGATTGTTGATGCCGAGAAGGCAATTATTGAAGTAGAAGATTTCTTTTATGCAGTTTCACAACTGGCTCAAACAACTATGCGAAATGTAGCTGGAGAGGTTGACTTAGATGAACTTCTTTCAAATCGAAACACAATTGCTGAAAAAATTAGACTTATTGTAGACAAAGCAACTGACGCTTGGGGAGTTAGTGTCAATTCAGTTGAACTAAAAGATGTTACTTTGCCAGAAGAAATGAAAAGAGTGATTGGAAAGCAAGCTGAAGCAGAAAGAGAAAAAAGAGCGGTAATCATTAAATCCGAAGGAGAAGTTGTGGCTTCTGGGAATATTTCTAAGGCAGCCGGAGTTCTTTCTCAACAAGTAGGGTCACTTCACCTTCGAACGTTACACACGCTTAATGATCTTTCTTCCGATCAATCCAATACAGTTGTTTTTGCACTTCCACTTGAAGTCCTGAGAGCTTTTGAGAAATTTGGGAAGAGTGAGTAGTTCGCATAACATATAAAGTATTGTTATTCAAAAATAAAAAGTTCGCATAAAAAATAGTTTATATTTGGCTACAGAAAATTGACAGTTAATATTTTAAAGGATTGTCAATTTTCTTCTGTCCAAATTTTCATCCTTTTGTTTTGATGAGAGTTTGGGCGGAGTTTAATAAAGAACGTGTGTTTGATGATTTAAATTTATCTTGCTAAAAGGGGATAAAAACTTCAGATGACACGCGAACGTTTTCTAAGACCTTACTTCGCTCGGTTTTAGATAAGATTTAAATTATAAAAAATATAATACAATATGACTAAAAAAATATTACACAAAACAGTATAAAAATAATTTTAAAAAGCAATTCCATATAATAAAATAAAAGATTAGAATATATGGTAATATAAATTAAGTAAGTAGATTTATTAATTTAGAAAATATTTATTATGACTAAAAAAATTATTATTTTGTTTTTTGTTTTTTTTACTTTTTTTCAAATTACCTTTGCTAATGAGGGGAAAGAGCCTATTTTATATTATGGACAGGGTTGTCCACATTGTGGGCAAGTAGAAAAATTTATTAAAGAAAATAATTTAGAAGGAAAAATTATACAAAAAGAAATTTATCAAAATTCAAAAAATGCGGAGGAGTTTAATTTGCTTTGTGAACAAGAGGGTATTGGACTTATGGATAGAGGAGTACCTTTTTTATATGCTGGAAATGAATGTTTCATTGGCGATAAACAAATTGTTGGTTATCTAGAAAATAAAGATAAAAAAACTGAAACAACAAAAGAAACTAAAGAAAGTTTTTCGCGAGATTTAACGATACCTGTTTTAATTGGTGCATCTTTAGTGGACGCTATTAATCCATGTGCTTTTGCAGTATTATTTATTTTAATGACTACAGTATTAGCTTCTGGACAAAGAAAAAGAGCACTTTTTTCTGGATTAGCCTTTACTTTGTCTATTTTTATTTCCTATTTTTTAATGGGATTAGGTTTTTATTCAATTATTGCCGGCGTCAAAACATCTCAAATTTTTATGAAAATTATTGGGATCATTGCTATTCTATTGGGAATCTTTAATCTTAAAGATTTTTTTTGGTATAATAAAGGATTTCTCATGGAGGTACCAATGAGTTGGCGTCCAAAATTAAAAGGATTAATTCATTCAATTACTAATCCTATTGGAGCGTTTTTAACTGGATTTGTAGTGAGTTTGTTTTTATTGCCTTGTACTAGTGGTCCTTATATTATAATTATTGGTATGTTAGGACATAAAACAAGTTATTTTAAAGCAATTTGGTTATTAGTTTTATATAATTTAATTTTTGTTTTACCTATGGTAGGAATTACACTAGGTGCATATTTTGGAATGAATATAAAAAAAGCAGAAGAAAAAAGAAGTAATAATCTAAAAATTTTGCACTTGATAGCCGGTATTATTATGTTGGGAATGGGAGTTTGCTTATTATTTGGGATTATATAATAATTTTCTAATCAATTTGAAGATTTTCTTGATGGTGATATAAATCTAATAAAAGCACAGATTCTCCCTACTATAAAAGGTCTTTAAAAAATATTTCGAGATAATAATGATAAACTAAAAATCAATATTAATGACAAAAAAGCATTCTCTGTATTGAGAATGCTTTTTAAATATTGCAGTCTTTGTAGTTCTATAATTCCTGTGAATCCGTGAAGGATGTTTTTTTGGTTTCATCTTCAAGACGTTCTTGGTATTCAGTCTCATCTTCATAGCTAACTGTTCTGGAATGACCAAGGACATGCATCCAGACTTGACCTGGAGCGAAGTGAATATCTTTGCCTTCTTCATCGAAAAATTGAAACGGCTCATCAATCCCTTTTTCTCTTTTCCAAATTCCTTTGATGTGTTGACCATTGAAAAAGAATTCTGCTTCTCCTTCGTATTTTGTATCAAACCAAGGATCTCCAAGTTGCATGTTTGGATATTGTCCATCTTCTCTTTCTCGATGTGCTGTATCTGTTCCGTCCCATGGATCTTTTAATCCTTGCGCAACGTAGTCAGTGTCTGTCAACCATGCATCTTTTTTTGTGATGATAGTAATTAGATTTTTTGGAGCATATTGTTTCTTGGTTGCATAGTCGATGTCGGATGCGTCGTCAAAGAATCTTAGATATGAATTTGTTTCTTTATCATAAAGATATTCAACGTCAGAGGGTTTTTCAAATTTAACTCGCACTCTTGCATATTCCGGTCGTTCTTCCAGAGGTAGGTCTCCTTGGTGATTAAATCCAATTACTTGAGTTTCTTTTCGGTATCCAACTTCCTCAGCTCTTTTAATTAATTTAGGAATGCTTGATGAAGCACTTTCAAGTGTGCTCATTGGGCCTGATCTTCTAAAACAAGCTGATCCTCCAGCTGGGGCTACTTCACCATTGCAATCAATATGGTCAATAACTCCTTTTGTTAATAATGCTTTTCCAACACTTGATCCTCCCCATGGAACATAAATAGCATCAAGAGAGCCAGCAACAGAAATATGATCAGTTCTTCCAGAACGCATTGGACCAACAATCTCGGGAGTATTACATTGAAAAACTCCCATAAGTCTTGGCTGTCCATGCATCGGTCGATGTGGCATTTCAAGAACGAAATCTGCTAATGAAAGACTAGAGAAATATTTTCTGGCACTTCGATCTCCTGAATACATAATAGCAAAAGGACGTTTATCATTATTTTCACATGAAAGTCCGGTAATTTTTGAAGCATTTTCTGGTAAATTATAGGGGATTAAGTCTGTTTCTTTAGTGATTTCTTGTGTTTGCTGAGTAATAACTGGTTTGGATTTATTTTTTTTAAAAATAAAAAAGAACATAATTAAAACGATAATTATAATAAAAAAAATACCCCAATACATTATTTTTTTATTCTTCATGTTTTTTATATTTAGATTAGTAAACTATTATTTAAAATATCGAATGAGATTAGCGATTGAAATGTAGATAACATATTTTCTCGAAAAATTTCATTAGAATGTCATGCTCTCGAAAATACATTATCTACAATTCAGCTAGTCTTGTTATGAAGGTGGATTTATTATAGCACACTTTTTTAAATTTCCTCTTTGAAGTTTTTCATTGCCTTGAAGACAATTTTTTTCTTGGAAAAAAATTTATGATAAAAGAGTCTTGCATAGAATTTTATCCAGAAAAAAAGAAGAAGTTTTTTAGAGGAATGTTTATGAAAGAAAAGCAATCCACTTTTAACAAGGTGGTATGTCTTGATGTCTTTTTTTGAGAAAGAGGCCGATTCGATATGACATATTTTTAGGTCAGGAAAAACCACTAATTTTCCTCCAACTTTTTTTGTTCGGAGGCAAAAATCGGCGTCTTCATAAAAGAGGAAAAATTTTTCATCAAATAGTCCAATTTTTTCTATTGTTTTTTTATTGAAAATCATAGCACAGCCGGAGATGAAATCTGATTGAAAACATTTTCCGCTTCTAATATCAGAGATATTGGAAGGCTCGTGAATAACTTTTTGTTTAAGCCAATCTATTCTTCCTCCTTCAAACCAAACTTCCTTTTTATTTTTCAATGAATCGATTGGGTCTTCAGTATAAGCCTTTGTTATTTTTGGAGAAACGATAATTGGTTTTGAGAAATTTTTAATTCTTTCAACGGCTTTATTGATTAGTCCTTCTGTTTCAATCTTTGCATCTGGATTCAGAAGCATAAAAAAATTAGGATTATATTTTTTCTGAGCAATTTTAATTCCTTGATTCACAGCTTTTGCAAATCCAAAATTTGTTTTATTTTTAATGATATCAAGATGAGGGTAAAATTCTTTTAATTTTAATACAGCTTTTATGGTTTTATCAGAAGAATTATTATCAATGAAAATTATCCTGCCTTTTATGGGGGTTTTACCTAAAAAATTTTTAAATAGGGAATAGAGACACTCCCGAATAGTCTTTTCGTTATTGAAACCAACTATAATAATTGCAATAGAGAATTTTTTCATGAGACGAAATATCTTAATTTAGCAGGATTTTTAAAAATTGCTTTTTTGTTTTAATTTTTAATTTAGGACGCGTCTTTTTTGACAAATGAAAGAATTTCATTTTTAGAGATGACATTTAAAATGATTAAACTTCCAAAATAAATCATAGGGCTGACAAGAAGACGAAGGAAGAAGTTAATGTCTTGAGTGAACCATAAAAAAAGTGTCATTAAAACTCCTGAGATAATGATTTGAATAATTTTGTTGGAGCTTGGAATAAATTTGAGATTTCGATAGATTAAGAATCCTGTTAGCATAATAACTAGAAATTCTGTTGCAACGGAAATGCTAGCAGTGGCGAGATAGGAGAACTTAGGGATCAGAATTAAATTTAATGTAATATTAAAAATTGCGCAAAAAAACAAAACAATAAAAAGTTTTTTTTGGAGATTGGCAGAAAGAAGAATGTTTGTGAAGAGGTGTCCAAAGAAAATAAAAGCAGATGCGAAAATTATTATTTTAAGGACAATGGCAGATTCTGCGAATTCTGGTCCAGCAATAATAGCAATAATTCCATCGGCGAGAAAGAATGTCCCGATAATTAGTGGAATAACTAAGATTAGAAAAACTTTGAAATTTTTATTAACAATATTTTTAAATTTTTCTCGATTTTTAAAGATATTATAAGAAAGTAATGGAAGGGTTAGACCGACAATCATAGCAGGGAAGAAACTGATGTTTTCAATGACCTTATAAGCAGCTCCATAAGTTCCAACATCTTCTGCTGGTTTCATTAATGAAAGAAGGATTGTGTCGGCTTTAAAATAGATAAAAGTTACTAGAGCGGCAAGTCCGATTGGAATAGATTGTTTCAAGAAGTTTTTCCAGTAAGTGAAGTCAAAAGCTGGTTTGAATTTGATGAATTTCCGTGATATCAGGAAGACAAAGGTAAAATTAATAATCATGTTAATCAACAGTGTGATGATAATAAAATAGAATCCCCAATCGTTCATTACTCCAATAACGATTAATGATACTTGGATAATTTTTCCTATTAATTCTGAACCAGTCACGAGGTCCATTCGGAGCTTTTTTTGAAAAAGTCCAACAATTACTTGATAGAAAGAAGAAAATGCGTAAGAAAATGCAATAAAAATCAGAGCGATTTTTAGTTCTTTTCCGTAAGGAAGAATATAGATTATTAATGGAGCAATGATAATAACAGCTAGAGAAACTGTAATTCGAAGTCCCATGGCGTTAGAAAGTACTTTTCTTTCATCAGCTTTATCACGGGAAATTCGGAGAGTAGCAACTTGATAGATTCCCCAATCTCCTAGTGCACCGAAAAGAGATAGAAAGGCAAGAGCGGTCGCATAACGACCAAAACCTTCTTGTCCAAGATATCTTGTAATAAGACCAATTCCAATCAACGCGACAATAGTGCTCAAAATCTTTGCCGATGATGAAAAAATTACATTATAAGCAATTTTTCTTGGAACTGACATTATGTAGTTTATTTAAAATTTATATTTTAGGAATTACACGTTTGGCACATTTCTTTGTTAAAAACTGCGCTTCTCGCTCGCTGTATAAATGATACAGCTTTGCTTAAATGCTCGTTTTTGCCTCGAACTGCACTCAAACGTGTGATTCCTGTATTTGTTTTTTTGAAATGTTTTGTGAACGAGAAAAGAATTAAGCTAGTTTAACTACTACTCTTCGTTCCTCATCTTCTCCAATGCTATCGGATTCAACGTCTGAATTTTTTGAAATTTCCATATGAACAATTCTTCTTTCGTAAGAATTCATCGGAGACAGTTCTATTGGTTTTTTTCTATTTCGTATTTCTTTAATTACTTCTTGAGTTTTATCAATGAGGATTTGTTTTTGATCATCTCGGTATCCATTAACATCAACAGTGAATTGCATTTGTTCGCCGATTTTTTTTCGAGCAAGAATTCGAATAATGTGTTGCAGGGCTGAAAGATTTATTCCTCCTCTACCGATTAGATAGCTTGAATCACTAGTTTGTATTTCGATTGAAATTGCACCATCTTCTGAAACTGCATTTTCGGCAATATAGACAGTTCCTTGAATGTCCATTTTTTCTAATAGTTCTTTTGTGATGCTTTCAAGAGATTTCTTTTTTTCTTCATTTTCCATAATAGTAATATTAAAACTTTTTATAAGTTATTTTACAGGATCTAATTTTGGTTTTTCGGAACTGTCTTTTTCTTTATTTTCTTTATGCATAATGTGATATTGTTGTCCGATCATGAATATAGTTGTTACTATCCAGTAAATTGGAAGAGCCGCAGGGAAGGTAAGTCCAATAACAAAAGTCATGATTGGAGCAATAAAAAGCATTTGTTGTTGCATAATTGATCCAAAATCTGGACTTCCTGAATCTTTTTTTGGCTTCTGAATCTTTTTTTGTTTAGCCATCATCATCTTAGTCTGCCAGAATTGTAATCCAGCTGCGATAATTGCAAGTGGAATACTTCTTACAGTGATGTCAATGAATCCAAAGGCAATTTTGTTAATTGATTCTGGATCGGTAACGAAACTATATAGCAAGTGACTATCGAATTCTACACTAGCGTTAAGAAAAACTCGATATAGCGCAATAAGAATAACTAATTGAACAATAAGAGGAAGACAACCAGCGGCTGGATTTACTTTCTTTTCTTTGTAGAACTTCATCATCTCTTCACTCTTTTTTTGTTTGTTGTCTTTGTATTTTTCTTGAATCTCTTTTAATTCAGGCTGAATTTCTTGCATTTTCTTCTGAGATTCTATCGCTTTTTTAGAAAGAGGAAGAAGAATGATTCTAATTATTACGGTTATGATAATAATACTTACTCCCATGTCAGGAATAATATTGTAAATCATTATAAGTGCATTGAATAATGGTTGATAAAGAGCTGTAGTAAACATGTTGCTGATCAATTCAAACATTTAGTTTTTTTATTTTGTTATTATTAAATTTGCTTTTTCAAGAGCTCCTTCAATTGCGATTTGAGCTTCCTTTAAAGTAATCTTTTTTTTGTCAGGATTTAATCCACTTGAAAGAAAAAATGTTCCATCAAATCCAGGTTTAATATCCTGAATAAATGGCCGAATTGCTTCTCTTAGGATTCTTTTCATCTTATTCCTTTCAACGGCTTTTTTGGAGTATTTTAATCCAATAGAAAAGGCAAAGTGGGAATTTTCAATATTATTTTCTTTATACTTCAAAAACAAAAAACTGTTTCTTACAGCTTTGCCGTTCTTGAATAATTGATCAATTTCTTTCTTGCTCTTTAGTCTATATTTTTCTGATAACATAAAGAAAAATTACCAAGCTTTAGAGGCTTAGTTTAAACTGTTAACTTTTTTCGTCCTTTTCGTCTTCTTCTTTGTAGGACCTTTTGACCATCATTAGTACTGGATCTTTTCAGGAATCCGTGTCGTCGCATTCGCCTCTTTTTCTTTGGTTGGTATGTTCTTTTTGGCATATGAATAACATTATCACTTAATAAATTTGACTAATACGGATTTTAACAGGATAATCAGGGATAGTCAATAACTTAATTGGAATCTTGAATTAAGAATTTTGAATTTAGAATGGGAATTAAAAATAGTGAAATAATAAGGGCGAGAGTTTAAAAATAAAATTCAATATTCTAGATTCTTTTTAATAAGTGTGTTAATATTTTTATATTATGGTAAATAGAACAAGAAAAAAAATGAGAATAATTTGGATTATTATTTCCCTTCTTGGAATTCTTGGAATGGTTGGTTTCACTTTAGTTCCACTTTTTCAGTCAATGTAGAGAGATTCTAAAACAAGTTTATTTTCAAAAATAATTTATAAAAACATTAAAAGTTGAATAAGAGTTCTCGAAAAAATCGTGATCGTAAAGGTAGTGTTTTATTAAAGAATTTGGGATTTCGAATCGCGATACTTTTTGGTGTTGCTTTGTTATTTTTTATTGGTTTTAAATACTCAGAAGAGGCTTATAAGCAAAAGCAAGTTAATCGTGAAGTTGCAGAACTTCAAGCAGAAATTGATAAATTAAATCAGGACAACAAAAATCTTCAAGGATTGATTGATTATTTTCAAACAGATGAATTCAAGGAAAAAGAAACGAAGGATAAATTAAATTTAGTTAAAGAAGGTGAAAAATTGGTTTTGATAAAAGAAAAAGATATTGCAGTTGAACCAGTTCAGGTTGATAATGAAACTGAAATCACCGTTAATCGTCCTAACTATTATTATTGGTGGTATTATTTTTTCGGAATTGATAAGACAACGCAGTTTCGGGATTAGGTTTATTCTTTAAGAGAGTTGTAGTAGTTTTAAATTTAGATGTAGATAACATTTTTTCTCGCAACGCCATCAGAATGGCGAGATCCTCGAAAATACATTATCTACATCTAAATTGATTGAATATAGTTTTTAAGAAAATAACTTAAATAACTGAAAATAAATGGCAGAAATTTTTGATTTTAAAAGTGGTGGAAAGCTTAATCTCAATAGTGGTGAAAAAAACTCTCAAAGGGAAGAATTTGGAAGTGATAATATAAAAGAGAGTGCCAGTAGGGATGATATCGAAAAAAGGCTTCATGATAGTGGAGGTTATGATAAAATAGGGAAGATACAAAAGACTATACTTACAGAAAATATTTCTTTTTCAGGTCTTGGAAAGAATAAGGAAGTAGTAGCAGAATATTCTCTTGAAGACTTAATTAGATGGATAGAAAAATCAGAAGAATCTAATTGGACGAGGAAGCCAGAGTTTTTTAAGGCTATTGCAGAGGAAATATTAGACAGAATAATAGATGCAAAGTAATTTTTTAAAATTAATTTTAATATTATGCCAAGTTATCAAAATTTAGAGCAGGAGGATAAGGAGATAATGGACGCGGTGGAACTGGAAGAGGAGCGTCAAATTAATGAGCTGGAATTAATTGCTTCGGAGAATTATGTTTCGAAGGCAGTTTTGGAGGCAATGGGAACAGTTTTGACAAACAAATACAGTGAGGGGTATCCAGGACATCGATATTATGGAGGAAATCAAGTGATTGATATAGTAGAAAATATTGCAATTGATCGAGCAAAAAAGCTTTTTAATGCCGAGCATGTCAATGTTCAGCCACTTTCTGGTTCTCCGGCCAATGCGGCGGTTTATTTTGCATTTTTGAAGCCAGGAGACAAAGTGATGGGATTGAAACTTGATCATGGTGGGCATCTTTCTCATGGTCATCCAGTGAATTTTTCTGGAATGCTTTATAATTTTGTTCAATACGAAGTTGATTCAGAGACTGGAAAAATTGATATGGCAAAAGTTCGAGAAATTGCACTGAAAGAAAAACCAAAAATGATTGTGGCTGGGTATAGTGCTTATTCAAGAGAAATTGAATGGGAAAAATTTCAAGAAATTGCTGATGAGATTGGAGCGTTCACTTTTGCTGACATTGCTCATACTGCTGGTTTAATTGCGACAGGAGAGATGGCGAATCCAGTGCCGATTTTTGATGTTGTTTCAACGACCACTCACAAAACTCTTCGAGGACCAAGAGGAGCGATGATTATGTGTAAAGAGAAATTTGCTAAACAAGTTGATCGAGCAGTTTTTCCTGGAATGCAGGGTGGACCGCATGATCACATTACAGCTGCCAAGGCCGTGGCTTTTGGCGAAGTTTTGAAAGATGATTTTAAAGTTTATGCAAAACAAGTTATTTTAAATGCACAAACAATGGCAGAAGATTTTATCGATAGAGGTTATCGAGTGATTTCTGGAGGAACTGACAATCATCTTTTTGTGGCTGACATGACTAGCAAAGGAGTGAGCGGAAAAGAAGCTGAACAAGTTCTTGAAAAAGTTGGAATCTCTGTGAGTCGATCAACAATTCCCAATGATCCAAATCCACCAATGAATCCTTCTGGGGTTCGTTTCGGAACAGCAGCTGCAACTTCTCGTGGCATGAAAGAGGAAGAAATAAAAAAAGTTACAGAGTTAATTGACAAGGCGATTATGAATCGTGAGAATGAAGAGGAGTTGAAATCTGTTAAAGAAGCAATAAAAAAACTTTGCACAGAATTTCCAATTCCGAGTGTTTAGAATCGGTCATAATTTCAGGATTAATTTTTTGATTTAGGGCTTTAATTATGCTAAAATAGCTGTGTGGATATTCATGATTTTATAAAAAAAAGAAAGCATTTGATTTGGTGGGTAAAGGATTATGACAAACTCGGACCAGAATCAATTGTGGAGGCCACTTTGAATTATGGCGATTGGGATGATGTGCAAACACTCATTAAAATTTTGGGCATTAAAGAAGTGGCCAGGATTTTTCGTGAAAAATCTCAGCCATCAAAAATGGGAAGACAAAATTATCATAAAAGAACGAAACATTATTTTACACTATATTTCAATGCCCATGCATAAAGAAATTTTGACCAAGAAGCAAATAGAATTATTATTGTTAGTAAAGAAATTTATTAAGAATTTTGGATTGGTGGGTGGAACAGCCATTGCCTTGCAAATTGGACATCGACGTTCAATTGATTTTGATTTATTTTCATTGAAAGAATTTGAAAGCACTAAAATTAGACGAGTGATAAAAAAAGAAGGCTGAAAAATCGGTAAAGTGTATAAAGATGAAGATGATCAGTATACTTTTTTTATTGATAATGTTCAATTCACTTTTTTTAATTATCCATATGCTTTAGATTTTTCTAAAAATTTAGAAGATTTTCTAAGAATGCCAGATCTTTTGACTTTAGGTGCGATGAAAGCTTTTGCACTTAGGCGTAGGGCAAAATGGAAAGATTATGTCGATTTGTATTTTATAATAAATAAATATCATTCTATAAAAAAAATTGTTGAGCGAGCGAAAAAAATATTTGAAGGTGAATTCAATGAAAGGATATTTCGTGAGGCTTTAATTTATTTTGAAGACGTAAATTATGACGAAGAAGTCGAATATCTATCTGGATTTGAAATAGACGACGAAGTGGTCAAAAAAAGATTAATTGAATTTAGTTTGGAAAGAAATTAAAAATAAGGATGATAATGTAAATAAGTTAGAAAACATGCATCGTGGTGGAGAAGTAATTATTAGTGGGAAAAGATATAAGATTGAGGATTAAATTATTAATATAAAAAAATGTCAGAAGACAAATTTGTAAAAAATATGTTAAACTATCAAGAGAATCTTGATGGATCTAATGAAGCAAGAAAGGCTTTTATTGAAACTCAGGAAGTAATTCTAGAGGCTGTTTTAGAAGTAGCTAATTCACAAGAAGAAAAGGATAAAATTCAAAGCGCTTATGATGAGTATATGAAGGTTGAAGAAGATGTTTTTAAAGAGAAAGGAGGAAGTGCTTCATCAGATGATATAAAAAATAGAATTCCTAATAATTATTGGATCGGATTAACTTCTTCAGCTTTGGATAGTAGAAAAAAGGGGCCTGAAATTGATTTTGATGCTGTGGAGAAAAGGATTATGGAGAATATAGATTGGGATAAAATCAAAAAAGATTCTTTAGAAAGAGAATTGAAGGACGCAAAAAAGAAGGGACAAATTAATTAAGTTGTGCTATGAGAAACAAGATTTCTGGAGGTGAGATAGCCTTGGATAATAAAAATTTTGCTTACGAAAAAAAAGAAGAAGAGGGAATGCTGGAAAAGATTTCTGATATTTTTGATAAACAAAAAATGTCAGAAATTTATGGCAAATTTAAGGAAGATAGTTTTTTGATGTTATTGGAAGGGGGAGATAAGTCATGGGAGGCTTTTGAAAAGTATCTAGATTTTAAATCTGATGTAGCCAATAAACTTATTCCAGCTGCTTCAAAGTTTGTTACTGGTTTTATTCTGCCGGCTCATCTTGGAGGGATTATTAATGGAGCAGTGGAAAAGGGAACGAAGATTGCAACTTTTTTAGGTAAGAACTTTTCAAAGATTTCTAGCAATGTTTTTTTATTGGGAGCACCAACCTGGGTTGATGCTCTTAGGAAAAATATTGCAGTTCGTGATTCAAATGAAGATTACAAGAATTTACAAACATCTGATGACCTGATTCAAAGGTCTTTTATTAATTCCCTGAATGATGAAAATATAAAAGAGAAAATGGAGGAATATTGCAATCTTAGATCTGAGTTGAGTGCCTTAAGAGAAAATCCAAAAGAAAATGAACAAAAGTTAAAAGAACTTTCAGAAGATATTGCTCTCTTCGAGTTGGAATATAAGGACAATTTAGATTTCAATAATTTAAAAAATATTTTAGCTGGGAAGAAAGAGCTTTTTGATGAAAATAATGTTTTCATAGAAGATTTATCTCATCAAACTGCCGAAGAAATGATTTCAAGTATAGAAAATTATTACAAAAATAAACTTGGTGATTTTGCTGGAGAAGTTGAAGGAAAATGGTTGAAAATGGCAAATTCAGAAAATGGAAAGGAAGAAATAACTAAAGCTATCTCTCAAAAATTAAAAATAGTCATGGAAGGTAAATTGGAAAATGATTCTTATAATAAGAAAATCAAAGAAGTAGAAAAGGAATTGGTTGATGCCTTTGGTGGCTATGGGAAATATATGAAGGCAGTTGTTTGTACTATGCTTGGAGCTTTGCCTTTGGCAAAGATTGGAATGGATAAAATGGGAACTTGGGGTCCTATAGCGGAGAAAATACATGAAGGGGAAGATTATATAGAAGGGAAAATGGCTCCAGTTATGCAATGGATACAAGAAGAATGGGACAGTCTTTGGGATCTTGGCAAAGAGCGTCTTAAGGAAGGGGCAATGGACTATGTTAAAGAAAAAGCCACTGGAGCCTTGGACTCTACAGAAGGAATAATGAAAGAAAAGTTAGTTGAAAAAAGTGATTCAGTGGTGAAAGGTGCGAATTACCTCGCAGATTTCTTGGGTTATAAGGGAAATTAATTGATTAAGTGTATTTTAATGAAAGATCGAAAAAACAAAATTGCTGAATTAATATTTAAATTATCTTTATCTGGTCTCCCGCCAAGTTTTCAAGAATATGTGATTAGTAGTCTTGATCAGTTGAGTGATTCAAGAATAAATAGTTTCATAGAAGTTTTAGATGAATTTAGTGAAAAGGAGGTCAATTATTTAAAATCTGCTGAAAAGTATAAAAAATTTCTAGGTTCTGTTTCTGATGAATTAAAAAAAGATTTAAAAATTGAAGCAGGTAAAATAAAAAAAGAATTAATACAAGAATTAATTGAGTCTGGGAATGTTTCTGAAGAAAAATAAAGAAGGTTTTTATATAAAAAGTTAGTAGGTTTTATTGAGAGATATTTATAGTTGTTAATGAAAAAAATGAAAAAAAAATTAGCGAAGATTATTGATGGCAAGAAAATTGCTGAAAGGATTAGTAGCGAAGCGAGAAGGGAAATTGTTAAATTGCAAGAAGCAGGAAAACGAATGCCAGGACTTGCGATTGTTTTGATTGGCGAAAGAGAGGATTCAAAACTCTATGTTAAATTGAAAGAAAAAGAAGCTAGGAAGGTGGGGATGAATATTAATGTTTATCGAAGTTCGCAAGAAGCGTCGGAAGAGGACATTATAAAAACAATAGAATATTTAAATCAAGATGATGATGTGGATGCGATTTTGGTTCAGTTGCCGTTACCGGAAGGTCTTGATACGGACAGGATTATTAAAGCTATTGATCCAGAAAAAGATGTTGATCGATTTCATCCAGAAAACTTGAAAAAGCTGTTGGAAACGTGTAGCCATGAAGATGTGATTCCGCCAGTGTTGCAGGTTGTGATTGAAATATTGGAGGATATTGATTTTGATTTGAAAGATAAAAAAGTTTGTGTAGTTTCAAATTCTGATATTTTCGGAAAAAGTTTAGCTAAAGTTCTTGAGTGTCGGGGTGGAAAAATTGATTTGATCCAAGCAGATGATTCTGAGTTGAAAAATAAAACAATCAAGGCCGATCTTCTAATTTCGGCGGTCGGTCGCCCAGAGTTCATTGGTGGAGATACGATTAAAGAAAATGCAGTAGTGATTGATATAGGGATTACAAAAGAGGGAGATGATATTTTAGGAGATGTTAATTTTAAAGAAGCGGAAGAAAAAGTAAGATTCATAACACCAGTGCCTGGCGGGGTTGGTCCGGTGACAGTTGCAATGCTTTTAAAAAATACATTAACGTTATATAATAGAAATATGAAATAGGGATTAAACTATAGATAACATATTTTCTCGAAAAATTCCATCAGAATGTCATGCTCTCGAAAATACATTATCTACAGCTTAACTGATAATAAAAAAGTTTTTGTTGTGTTAAAAATAAAAAAAATGTCAAAAAAGAAAAAAATAATTACTGGTTTAGTTATTGCTATTATTATAGCTAGTTTTATTGTTTGGAGATTTCAAACAGATGAAGATGTTAATGAAAAATATCTTATTGAAGAAGTTCAGGTCGAAAATATTTCTCAAACTGTTTCGGCAACGGGTGATTTGAAGTCGGAAAGTGAGGTTGTTTTAAATTTTGAAAACTCTGGTCGAGTGGGAGTAGTGAAAGTTGAAATTGGAGATGAAATTGGAGACGGAGAAGTCTTAGCAAATCTTTCGAGCGATGTTTTAACTAAACAGCTCGAGAAAGCCGAAATTGCTCTTAATAAAGCTGTTGCTGATGCTGGCTCTAGTGATGATACAATTCGAGAATTAGAACAGGCAGTTGATAATGCTGAGGATTATCTAAGTGAGGTGGATGACCTAGAGGATCAAAAAGTTTTAGCAGCACAACAGGCCTATGAAGATGCTAGTGATTATTATAATGAAGCAGTTGAGTATTATGATTTGAATGTTACTGCTTCAGGTGAGGGCAGTGTTGCAGTGCAAAGTGCTAAGTTGACAATGAGATCGGCTGAAACAAGTAAAAATAGTGCAGATCAAGCAATCGAAACTGTTAATAAGGCAAAAGATTTAGCAAAAGTTTCTGCTGAGAATTTACTGAGTTCTGCTAAGAAATCATTAAAAACAGCCAAGTCTCAATATGCAGAAAGAAGTCGGGATGCAGTTGTTGAAGCTGCTCGAGCTGATTATGATATCGCAGTTGCTAATTTAGAAAAATCTTCCTTGAAAGCTCCAGTCAATGGAATGATTGCTGAAATTAATTATGAAGAAGGGGAGGTTTTAGGATCTTCTTCGGTCGGTGTAACAAGTTTTGGAAAAATGATTTCCAAGGATTTCATTTTGGAAGCTATGATTTCAGAATCTGATATTTCAAAGGTTCAAATTGATCAAATAGCAGAACTATCTTTTGACGCGTTATCTTTTGATGAAACAATTGAAGCACAAGTCATTGAGATCAATCCAGCTGCTACAATTATTCAGGATGTTGTTTATTATAAAGCTAAATTAAAGCTTAATAAAATTGATTCTCGTTTGAAAGAAGGAATGAGCGCAGACGTAGATATTCTTATAGATAATAGAGAAAGCGTTTTGACAATTCCACAGAGTGCTGTTAATTATGATGAATCGAAAACATCCGTGAAAATTATTGATGAGCTTGGAAATATTGAGAAGCGACAGATTCAAGTTGGACTAGAAGGGGATAGTGGAATGATAGAAATTAAGAGCGGATTGAAGGCAGGAGAAAAGGTGATTGTTTCTGAAAGAACTGATTAGCCTGATTATTTGTTTTTACTTTTATGAATTGTTAGTAACTAAGATGTGGATAATATATTTTTTCGAAAAATTCCATTAGAATGTCATGTTCTCAAAAATACATTATCCACATCTCAATTGTGTTTGGGTTGGCGGTGGATTTGAAAAGAGCTTCTCTTTGGAAACAAAATTTTCTAAAAAATAAACTCAAACCCTAAATTTTATAACTGAAAATCTTACCCACATTCAATACCACCTTGGACGATCAAGAGTCTATTCCTAATTTCTCTTTCGTTACGAAAATTTCAAAGTTCAAGCGAAAAAAGTGAAGAATGAGGAAGGAATAACGAATGTTATTTCAACGAGTGATGAGTTTTTTGTAGCTGAAATTAGGAATTTGCAGCAGAATATGGAGATTAGAAATAGACTCTAGGACAAAATTTGGGTTTTCAGACAAAATTTTTGTAGAAAATTTTATTCCCAGAGAGAATGAAGATTATTCTTAAAAGGGGATTGCATTGCAATCAGATATTTTTAAGTGTGATAATATTTTTTAATTAATTATTTTTTTATGATAAATAAAATTTTATTTGCCTTGGTGATTTTATTTGCCCTGGTTTTTGTGGGATTTAAATTTTTTGAAAATTCAGTTTTGAACTCAACTGCTAGTGATTCAAATATTCCTGTGGAATTTGAAATTAAAGAAGGACAAAGTGCTAAGGAGATTGGTGCTAACTTGGAAGATGATGGGCTTATTTTAAACAAGTATTTTTTCTATTTTTATATTTGGAAGAATGACTCGGGCAGTAAAATTCAGGCTGGAAATTTTGAACTTACTTCGAATTTAACAATACCTGAAATTACTTTAATTTTAATTGAAGGAGAGAATAATCCAGAAATTAAAAAACTTACTGTTCCGGAAGGATTTACAAATAAAAAAATTGCAGAAAGGTTAAAAAAAATTGATCCTGAGATTGGGTCTCAATTTGAGAAAATTGCTAGTTGCCAATGTCTTCAAGAAGTTGAGGAGTGTGCTTGCGGAAAAGTCTTGCAAAGATATGATTTCTTGAAAACAATTCCGGAAGGAGTGGACATTGAAGGATATCTTTTCCCTGATACATATTTTATTGATAGTGAAGACACGGCAGAAATTCTTGTTATGAAATTTCTTAACAATTTCAATAAACAAATTGATAGCGATTTGATGAAGGAAATTGAAAGTCAGGGAAAGAGTCTGCATGAAATTATCACTATGGCCTCAGTCATTGAAAAGGAGGCAAAAACTGCAGAAGCACGTCGAATTGTTTCTGGAATTTTTTGGAAAAGAATGAATGATGAATATCCTCTTCAGAGTTGCGCTACACTTGCCTATGTAACTGGAATTGATAAAAAGCAATATTCAATTGAAGATACTGAGCTTGTTTCACCATATAATACTTATAAAAATGCGGGATTACCACCAGGGCCAATCGCAAATCCGGGACTAGATGCAATTAGAGCAGCTATTTATCCAGATGAAAATAATTACTATTTCTTTTTAACTGATCCAGGAACAGGAGAAATGGTTTATTCTGTTACATTAGAAGAACATAATCGTAATAAAGTGGTTCATGGATTGTAGGGTCAAAGATGAAAATAATATATTTAACGGGGCTGGGTGTGGAATAGGGAATAAATTTTATAATTTTATAATTTTTTAAATAATTTCTAATATCTGAATTTTTAAACATTAAGATTTGAGATTTATTTATAAAATTACAAAATTGGAAATTAAAAATTATATTTAAAATATGCAAAACAAATACTCAAAACTTAAAGTTATCCTCACCCTAATAATATTTTTTAGTTTTTTTGGGTTAGTGGGAAGTTCGGAGGCGGCCACCTATTATATTAAAACTGGGGGCAATGATGGGAGTGCTGGCACCTCAGATGCAACGGCATGGGCATCACTTGATAAAATCCGTACATCTATCAGTAGTGGTGATACGGTCTATCTAAATAAAGGTGATACATGGACAAGTACAGCAAACGAATCTTACGCCTCTCTTCACTTTGATGGAAAAAGCAATATCACGATTGATTCTTACGGTACTGGGTCAAAACCACTTATAGACAATACTGAACAGGTGGATACTACACCATCAACGCTTGATCCGAACTGGTGTGTTTTGCAATTTATAGATTCGACCAATATTTCTGTAAGCAATATAGAAATGCGTGGTGCATTAAACACAATGGCTGTTTTTTTGGACAATTCAACTGCAATAGATATAACTGGGTGCGATGTTAGCGGAAAAGGTTATGACGGTTCTTCTGTAACTGAATCGTTAATGATGGCAAAGGGAAATAGTGTTTTTAACATTGTTGATTGTCTGATTACGATGTATGGGGTTGCCTGGAATAGTTATTATTATACCATGACTATAGAGTGGAAATACGGATCATACGGAAATTTTCAAGGTAATGAAGTGATTGGGATAACTGGAACTACACTAAAGAATGTAAATTCGGGCAGTAATTATGTGTCCTATTGGGAAAATAATTATATTCATGGGTGTGATAGCCGATCAGCAAGTCCGAAAGTAATATGGATTAGGGGTTTGTCTACCGGATCGGGATCAAATAATTTATACGTTATCAGAAATAATGTGATTGATCTTTGTGAAAATTGCCCTTCCGGAGACACTTTGAATGTCCTTCACAGGTACACAGCTTACCCTTATGACGTTATAATCTGGTTTATAAACAACACAATTATATCAGATGGAGTTGGAGAAAATCGTATGTCCGCAAATTCCAGTGATTATATATACATTCATAATAATATTTTTTATGACATGAACACGGGGGCGGATTTAGTTGAGAATGCTAGTAATTTTAGTATAAGAAATAATATTTTTTATGATGTAGCCTCGATACTCGAAGGCAGTACGCCAGGGACGGACTCTGGAAACTTTAAAGATTTGGATGGGTCATTATACGATCCGAACTTTTTGGACATTAATAATCTTACGGCAGGAGCGGCTCTAACGGTGTTGTCAACAGATGCAATTGACGGTGGTTATGGTACAGCTGGAAGTGGCTATTATCCATCAACTGATTATAGCGGAAATGCGAGATCAATGATTGATATAGGCGCATTTGAATATGAATCTTTTGACATTACCCCACCATCTTATCCAACGGGGTTGAGTGTAGAATAAGAAATATTAGAATCAGGCTATTTAGACAAAAATATTTCAATAGCTATAATAAATATATGTTTTCTAAAATATCAAAATATAATAACTTTGATTGGGTGTCGGTTTCGGCGACGCTTTTTCTTTTGGTCTCCGGATTGGTGGCTATATATTCTCTTTCTATTGCTCAAAGCGGTGGTGGGTTGAATCATTTTGAAAAACAGATTATTTTCTTAATTATTGGGTTAATACTTTTTGTAATTTTTAGTTTTTTGGATTATCGAATTTGGAAAAGTCATGCTGGAATTTTGTATGTAATTGGAAACTTTCTTTTAGTGGCAGTGCTTCTTTGGGGAGATACTATTCGTGGAACTTCAGGGTGGTTTAGTTTGGGACCATTTAATTTTCAGCCTATTGAAATTATGAAGATTTTTATGATTATTTTCTTAGCAAAATTTTTTGCCAAGAAGATGTCAATGGGGATTGGTAAAAAGGAATTTTTAGTTTCACTTGTTTATCTTGCTATTCCGGTTTTTTTAGTAATGCTTCAGCCTGATCTCGGTTCTGCAGTTGTGATGATTGTTATTTGGGGAGGAATGTTGTTTTTATCTGGTATTGATAAGAAGTTTTTTTTAATGCTTATTGCTTCTGGAATAATTCTTTTCTTGATTGGTTGGGGATTTTTTTTAAAAGATTATCAAAAAGATCGAGTTGAAATTTTATTGAATCCTCAAAATGATCCACTAGGAAGTGGTTATAATATTATTCAGTCAATGGTGGCGGTTGGTTCGGGTGGAGTTACTGGAAAGGGATTGGGTCATGGATCACAAAGTCAATTGAATTTTCTTCCAGAGCGACATACCGATTTTATTTATGCTACAATTGCCGAAGAAAGTGGTTTTATCGGAGTCTCTCTTCTGCTGGCTGTTTTAGGGGTTTTATTTTATCGTATTAAGAAAGCTTCTGATCAATCAAGGGATGATTTTGGGCAACTTTTAGCTGGTGGAATTTTAATGATGTTCTTTTTTCATATGGTAGTGAATATTGGAATGAACTTGGGGATTATGCCAGTAGCTGGATTGTCTTTGCCTTTTGTTAGTTATGGTGGGAGCTTTTTAATTATTTCATTAATAGCCGTTGGAATCACACAAAGTGTTTGGAAATTAAGACGTCGTAAAAGAGTTTCTTCAACTGATTTATATTAAAAAAGATACTTAATTGAAAAATAAATGAAAAATAAATTTAAGATATTATTCTTAATGAGTGTGGTAACGCTGATTTTTTTTGCGAGCCTTTTTTATGTAAGTAGTGCGTTGGCAATAGATAATAATAAGAGCATAAATGATAATAACCAAGCTTATCAAGTTCGTCTTTTCTTTTTTGGTTCTTCAATTTGTCCTCATTGTAAGGAGGAAAAAGAGTTTTTGCCAAAGTTAGAGAAAAAATATTCTAATTTAGAAATTCAATATTTTGATGTAAATGACCTTAATGGGAGAAATATATTTACTCAAATTGTTGATGAATATGATTTAAGTGGGGGAGTTCCTGTGAGTATTATTGGCGAGGAGGTTGTTGTTGGTTTTGATAATGAGGGAAACATTGGAAAAAAGATCGAGAATCTTATTAAGAAATGTTCTTTGAATGCTTGTGATTCGAAAATTAGTAATATGCTTGATTTATCTTCAGTTTCTCAGGTTTTAATTAGTGGGGAATTGGTTGATGAATTTTTGGGCTTAGGTGCTAAAAAAGATGAGAGTAATCAGGAACATAAACACAGTAAGAATGACGTAGTGACAGTTTTTGGAAGAGAAATTTGTACAGATGATCTTTCTTCCCCTTGTATTCTAGGGGTAATTCTTGGTTTAGCTGATGGGATAAATCCTTGTATGTTCTCGGTGTTATTTTTTGTCCTTTCATATTTACTTGTGATTGGTTCTCGAAAAAGAGCTTTAAAGGCTGGAATTGCGTTTATAGTTACAACCTTTCTTATTTATTTTTTATTTATGTATGGGATTATTCAAATAGTTGATTTTCTTGGCATTGCTAGTCTGGCTAGAATTATTATTTCTATTGTGGCTTTAATAATAGGAATTATTATGATAAAAGATTTTTTCTTTTATGGAAAATTTATTTCCCTTGAGATTCCAGAAATTGTAAAACCGACTCTCGAGAAGCTTGTTAAAAAGGGAACTGTTCCAAGCGCCATATTATTAGCTATCTTAGCAGGTATTGTTGAGTTGCCTTGTACTTCAGGTTTGCCTCTTGCTTATATTTCAGTTCTTGCTGACAGTGACACCTCATATTTTTGGCACATTGTTCTTTATAATCTTTTCTTTATTCTACCTCTTCTTATTATAGTTATTCTTGTAGTTTTCTTTGAAAAGAAAACTGATGAGCTAGAAAATTGGAGAAAATCTTCTAGGAAGTACATGCGACTTGTTGCTGGAATCTTATTAATCTTATTGTCCATTGCGCTTTGGCAGAATTGGTTATAAATATTTGTAAAAAAAACAAATAAGTTGTATAATATAATAAAAGCCTATTCAATTATATAAATTTATAATTTAGGATACGCAGTGGCTCTGTCTTTGAAAAATGACCGCAGTTATTATGTGCTGTTTGCGGTAGTTTTTCATTAAAATTTTTTAGACAATTTAAAAATTAGATAATAAATCATATTTTATAAAACAAAAATGGCTAAGCAGGATTATATAGTCGCGCTTGATATTGGTTCAACAAACATTAGAACTGTTATTGCTCAAGTAGTTCCAGAGGGAAAACCTCGAATTATTGGAATGGGTGTTTCGGTTGCAAATGGAATGAGAAAAGGTGTTATTGTTGATTTAGAAGAGGTTACTCAATCAATTAAGGACTCTATCGAAAAGGCTGAAAAATTAGCAGGAGTTTCTGTTCATGATGTGTACGTATCAGTTGGAGGAAGTCATCTTGAGTCAACTGAAACAAAAGGAGTAATTGCTGTCGGGAGAGCAGATGGAGAAGTGACGGAGGATGATGTTGAGAGGGTGGTCGAAGCTAGCCAAGCAGTTAGTTTGTCTCATAATCAGGAAATTCTTCATGTTGTTCCTCAGAAATTTATTCTTGATAATCAAGAGGGTATTAAGGATCCAGTTGGTATGAATGGAGTTCGCTTGGAAATGCATGGAATCTTAGTCACTGGGTTTGCTCCACATCTTAAGAATTTATCTAAATGTATATACAATGCTGATTTAGAAATTAGTGGTTTTATTGTTGCTCCTCTTGCTGCAGCTCGAGCTGTTTTAAACAAAAGACAAGAAGAGCTTGGTGTCGCGTTAATTGATATTGGTGGTGGAACAACTTCACTAGCTGTTTATGAGGAGCGAGAATTAATTCATCTAACAGTAATTCCAGTTGGAGCTGGTCATATTACTAATGATGTGGCCATCGGGTTAAGAACTTCTATTGATGTTGCAGAGAAAGTGAAGGTTGAATATGGATCATCTTTGCCTTCTGAAATTGGAAAGCAGGAACAAGTTAATCTTTCTGAAATTGATCCTAGTGAGGAAGGAAGCGTCTCAAGGCAACATGTTGCTGAAATTATTGAGGCTCGATTTGAAGAGACTTTAATGATGGTAGAAAAAGAACTAAAGAAAATAAATAGATCTGCTCTGTTGCCAGCTGGTGTGGTTTTGACTGGAGGAGGAGCGAAATTGCAAGGAGCAGTTGACGTTGCCAAAGAAACCTTAAAATTACCTGCTCAAGTTGGCTTTCCTATTGAATTATCTGGACTTATTGATAAAGTGGATGATCCGTCTTTTTCTGTTTCAATTGGAATGATTCTCTGGGGACTTGAACATGATGACATGGCTGGTTTTATCGGAGAGAGTGATAGCAAAAAAGGTGGTATAGGTAAAAATGTATTAAATAATTTTCCAGTTAAGGAAACTATTGATGATATAAAAAAATGGTTTGGAAAGTTTTTCTAACAATCTTTTATTCAAATAGTCTTTATTTTGCTTGACTTTTAAATATCAATTTGATATCTTTAATAGTCAAAATAGATGAATAAATAATTGTAATTTTATTAATAAAAAACAATGGCGGAAATAAAACCTGATGTAGAAACTTTTGCAAGAATAAAAGTTGTTGGAATTGGTGGTTCTGGTTCTAATGCGATTACTAGGATGATTGAATGTAAGTTAACGGGCGTTGATTTTGTTGCGATTAATACCGATGCTCAAGATCTTCATCACTGTAAAGCAAGTGAAAAAATTCATATAGGAAAAAATCTTACTAAAGGTCTTGGTGCTGGGATGAATCCAGAGCTTGGGCGACAAGCTGCTGAGGAGAATCGAGATGAAATTCAAGAATCACTCAAGAGCTGTGATATGGTTTTTGTGGTTTATGGAGCTGGAGGAGGTACTGGTTCAGGGGCTGGTCCAATTGTTGCTGAAGCAGCAAAGGAAGCAGGAGCTTTGACTGTTGGGGTTGTTACTCGACCATTTTCTTTTGAAGGAAGACAGCGAAGTGTTGTTGCTGAAGAATCACTTGAAAACTTGAAGGATCGAGTTGATACTATGATTTCTATTCAAAATGATAAACTTTTACAAGTCATTGATCGAAACACATCTCTCGTTAATGCCTTTAAAATTGTGGATGATGTTCTTCGACAAGGAGTTCAAGGTATTTCAGATTTAATTACTAAACCTGGAATTGTTAATGTTGATTTTGCTGATGTTCGATCGGTTATGCAAGAAAGCGGTTCAGCTTTAATGGGGATTGGTGTTGCTTCTGGCGAAAGCCGAGCTTCTCATGCTGCCAAACAAGCTATTAATTCTCCACTTCTGGATATTTCAATTGATGGAGCCAAAGGAGTCTTATTTAATATTACAGGAGGAGATGACTTAACAATGCTTGAGGTTAATGAGGCTGCTAATATTATTACTGAAACAGTTGATCCTAATGCAAGGATTATTTTTGGAGCTTCTACGGAAGAATCTGTTAAGAAGGGTGATGTTAAAATCACAGTCGTTGCAACTGGTTTTGATGAAGAACTTTTTCAGACTGGTGGGACAACTTTTGATAGAGTGCAAAATCGATCAGTAGGAGTTTCTGTTGGAGATGTATCAAGTGAAAACTCAAACAGAGAAGTTATTAATGAATTTAGTAAAAAGGAGGTCTCAATAGAAAAATCTAATGAATCTCCTTCTATGATTATTGAAGAGAAGATTTCTGAAAATAAAAATATAAAAAAGTTAGAAGAAGATAAGAGCCCACTTGAGGAAAGCACCGAAGATGATGATTTAGATATCCCGGCCTTTATTCGGAAAAAAATGGGAAAATAATATTTGCAGAGAAGATTAAATGAGAAAGGTTGACATCCTGTGTTAGTTTTTGTATATTAACAAGAGTTCGTTTTTAAAGTCCGTATTCTATTGCAACTTTCAAGTTTCATAACGAAAGAGACTTTTAAAACAAACTCTTTAAGCTTAAAATAGTAGTCTGAAATTTAAAGCCTTGAGTTTTAAGGCAAGCTTTTAGTTTGTTTTTTTAGTAGTAATAATTTTAATAGAAAAAACTGTGCCTACAATAAATCAGTTAATTAAGAGATCAAGAAAATCAACAAAGAAGAAACCAAAGTCTCCAGCTATGACTTATGGTTTTAATACTATTAAAAATAAACCGGTTAACTACCCGTCACCTTTCAAGAGGGGTGTTTGCGTTAAAGTTGCAACAACTACTCCAAAGAAACCGAACTCTGCGTTGCGAAAAATTGCTAGGGTAAAGTTAACTAATGGAATGGAGGTTACTGCATATATTCCTGGAATTGGACATAATCTTCAAGAACATTCAATTGTAATGCTTCGAGGAGGAAGAGTTCCTGATCTTCCAGGTGTCCGTTATCATGTTGTTAGAGGAGTACTTGATACTGCTGGAGTTTCTGATAGAAAACAAGGACGATCAAAATATGGAGTGAAGAGACCTAAAGAAGAAAAATAATTTAGAATAATTTAGAAAAGTATGCCAAGAAAAAAACGAGTATATAAAAAAAACTGGAGACCAGATCCGCAATTTAACTCTATTTTAGTAGGGAGATTTGTTGGTTATGTTATGGAAAGAGGAAAGAGATCTAAGGCTCAGAAAGTCATTAGCGAAACTTTTGAAATAATTCATGAGAGAACAAAAAGAGGTGGCTTAAATGTTTTTGAGCAAGCTCTTAAAAATGTTTCTCCTCTTATGGAGCTTAAAGGAAAGAGAATCGGAGGAGCAAATTATCAAGTCCCTATTCCTGTGATGGGTGACCGAAGAGTTACTCTTGCAATGCGTTGGATTAAGGCGGCTGCAAAATCAAGAAAAGGAAAGGGAACGGCAGATTGTCTTGCAGAAGAACTTATTGAAGCATCTCAAAAGAAGGGTGTTGCAATGAAAAAGAGAGAAGATACGCATAGAATGGCTGAAGCTAATAAAGCTTTTGCTCATTTTGCTTAAAATATATAATATAATTAAAGGTTATGGCGCGACAAACTCCTATTAAAAAATATCGAAATATCGGTATTATTGCTCATATTGATGCTGGGAAAACAACTATTTCCGAGAGAATTCTTTTTTATACTGGAATTTCTCATAAAATTGGAGAAGTTCATGAAGGAGAAGCGATTATGGATTGGATGGAACAAGAGCAAGAGAGGGGGATTACTATTACTTCTGCTGCAACAACTTGTCAATGGAAAGAGCATCAAATTAATATTATTGATACTCCAGGTCATGTTGATTTTACCGTGGAAGTTGAAAGATCTCTTCGTGTTCTTGATGGAGGGGTTGTTATTTTCGATGGAAAAGAAGGAGTTGAGCCACAATCAGAAACTGTTTGGCGACAAGCTGATAAGTATAAAGTGCCTCGTATTTGTTTTATTAATAAAATTGATAAAGAAGGAGCGAGTTTTGAAGATGCGCTTTCTTCAATTTGGAATCGATTAACACCAAATGCTGTAGCGATTCAATATCCGATTGGTCAAAGTAGTGATCATCAGGGGGCTATTGATTTAGTGAAAATGAAAGCTCTTAATTATGAAGGGCAAGCTGGGGAAACTGTTGTGGAAAAAAATATTCCAGAGGATATGAAAGATATTGCACAAGAATGGCGAAATAAGTTGATTGAAAAGGTTGCTGAAATGAGTAATGAACTAACTGAGAAATACCTTGGAGGAGAAGATTTTACTGAAGATGAAATTAAAGAAGGAATTAGAATAGGAGTTCTTAGCGGGAAGTTGATTCCAGTTTTAACAGGAACCGCTCTTAAAAATAAAGGTGTTCAACCAGTTTTAGATGCTGTTGTTGATTATTTACCTTCACCGGTTGAGGTTGAAGCAATCAAAGGGGTTGATATTAATGATTCAGAGAAAGAAATTGTTCGTGAAGCAAGCGATGAAGCTCCATTTGCAGCTTTGGCATTTAAAGTTGCAACAGATCCATATGTAGGTCAATTAACTTTTTTCCGAATTTATTCTGGGATATTGAAAGCTGGATCTTATGTTTTGAATTCTACAAATGGGAAAAAAGAGCGGATCGGAAGAATTCTTATGATGCATTCAAATCACAGAGAAGAAATTGATGAGATTTATGCTGGCGGAATTGGAGCTTTAGTTGGAATGAAAAGTACGAAAACTGGTGATACACTTTGTGATGAAGATGCTCCAGTTATTTTAGAGAATATTGATTTTCCAGACCCAGTTATTGATATTGCAGTTGAACCAAAAACAAAGGCTGATCAAGAAAAAATGGCAATTGCTTTAAGAAAGCTTGCTGAAGAGGATCCCACTTTTCAAGTTCGAACTGATGAAGATACAAATCAAACTCTAATTTCGGGAATGGGAGAATTGCATTTGGATATTATTGTTGATCGGATGAAAAGAGAATTCAGTGTTGAAGCTAATGTTGGTAAGCCACAAGTTGCTTATCGAGAAACGATTAAGTCTCAAGCTGAGGCTGAAGGAAAATATATTAAACAATCTGGTGGACGTGGTCAATATGGACATTGTTGGGTTAGAATTGAGCCACTTGGAGAAGGAAATGGATTTGAATTTGTTGATGAAATTAAGGGTGGATCTATTCCAAGTGAGTTTATTCCATCTATTGGAAAGGGGATTAAAGAGGCAACCGACAAAGGAGTTATTGCTGGTTATCCAATGGTTGATGTTAAAGCGACTGTTTATGATGGATCTTATCATGATGTTGACTCTTCTGAAGCAGCTTTTAAGATTGCTGGGTCAATGGCTTTTCAGGCAGCAGTTAAAAAGGCTACTCCAATTATTCTAGAGCCAGTAATGAAAGTCGAAGTAACTACTCCAGAAAATTTCATGGGTGATGTTGTTGGAGATCTGAATGCTAAAAGAGGTAAAATAGAAGACATGACTGATAGAGGAGAAGGTTCTGCGGCTGTTAAAGTTATTAATGCTAAAGTTCCTCTTGCATCTTTGTTTGGATATGCAACTCAATTGAGATCAATGACTCAAGGACGGGCAAATTATTCAATGGAGTTTGAACGTTACTCAGAGGTGCCAGCGAATGTTGCGGAAAAGATTAAGAGTGGAGAGATTCAGTAGTAATTTTAAATTTATGAATTTAAGTGAAATAAAACAATTAATTAATGCATCAGGTGGGAAATTAATTTTGAGTGATGGTAATCTTAAAGATAGTTTTATTGTGATGAAAATTAATGACTATCTTCTTGAAAAAGGATGTGAGGGTGATTATCCTGAGAAGGATGAAGATTTGGGTCAATTTGATTTTATTGAAAACGGAGATATCGAAAAGAAGAATTTGACAGATGAGGAACTCTTAGATAAAATAAACTCAGATATTGAAGAATTGAAAAAAAGAAAGCAAGAAAATGAATTGACAAGCGTAATAGAAAGTGATTTTCTATATAAGCAAAAAGAAGAAGAATTAAATTATGAAAAAATTTAAGCTTCTTTAAAAAGGGGACGGCAAAAATCCTATTCTAACGATTCTGATTTTTTGTTTTCAATGTTGTAAGTAAGTTATTATTTTTTTAATAATATATAATTTATAAAAAGTTAATTAATTGTTTTAATGGTGGCTAATCCATTAACCCAATAAAAAAAGAACTATGACAGAAGTATTTGACAGAAGTAAGCCTCATGTTAACGTTGGAACAATCGGACACGTTGACCATGGGAAAACTACTCTAACAGCTGCAATTTTGCATGTTTTAGGGTTAGCAGGTCAAAAAGTAACAGCGAAGAAAATTGATGAAATTGATAAGGCTCCAGAGGAAAAAGAACGAGGAATTACAATTGCAACTGCACACGTTGAATATGAAACAGATAACCGTCATTATGCTCATGTTGATTGTCCTGGTCATGCTGATTACATTAAGAACATGATTACTGGTGCTGCTCAAATGGACGGTGCTGTGCTTGTTGTTTCTGCAACTGATGGACCAATGCCACAAACAAGAGAGCATATTCTTCTTGCAAGACAGGTTGGTGTTCCTCAAATTGTTGTTTTTTTGAATAAGGTTGATATGGTTGATGATACTGATTTGATTGATTTAGTTGAAGAAGAAGTTCGAGAACTTCTAACAAAGTATGAATTTGATGGAGAGAATGCTACGATTATTCGAGGTTCAGCCTTAAAAGCTCTTGAAGCAAAAGATGCTGGTGATGATTCAGCAGCTCCAATTTTGGAACTTGCAAAAGCTTTGGATGAAAAAATTCCTGATCCAGTTCGTGAAATTGACAAACCCCTTCTTATGCCTATTGAAGACATTTTCTCAATTGAAGGACGAGGAACTGTTGTTACAGGACGAATCGAAAGAGGCGAAGTTAATATTAATGAAGAAGTTGAAATTGTTGGTTTAAAGGATACAGTAAAAACAGTTGTTACTGGTGTTGAGATGTTTAATAAATCTCTTGACAAGGGACAAGCTGGGGATAATGCTGGAATTCTTATTCGAGGAGTTAAAAAGGAAGACGTTGAGCGAGGTCAAGTTTTGGCTAAACCAGGAAGTATTACTCCTCACACTGAATTTGAGACAGAAGTTTATATTTTAACTAAAGAAGAGGGTGGACGACATACTCCTTTCTTCAAAGGTTACAAACCACAATTTTATATTCGAACTACTGATGTAACAGGAGATGTTGCTTTGCCAGAAGGAACTGAAATGGTTATGCCTGGTGATACAGTTAACTTAATTGTTAAATTGGTTGCCCCAGTTGCCATGGAAGATGGAATGCGATTTGCGATTCGAGAAGGTGGAAAAACTGTTGGTGCAGGAGTTGTGACAAAGATTATTAAATAAATCTTTTCAATATATTCCAAAAACAGCCTTGATTTTTCAGGGCTGTTTTTAAAATATTTTTTAATTATCAACGATTGAATATTATATAGGAAAACTTCTTTCATTAGATAAGAGAATGAGGATTTGAATAAGATTTTACAATGGGTTTTTTTTAGTGTATTCTGTATGTAGGGTAGGCTGATTTTAAATAAAAGATCAGTTTTGAATAAAAATAAATGTAATTTTAAAATAAAGAATGGTAGGCTTTTCTAAGAAAAAAATAAATTCATATACATTAGGAGAAAAATTGAAACGTATCCGAGAGGATATGAGAATTTCTCTTGCTGAAATTGCAAAAGCTACTAAAATTAAACAAGTTTATTTAGAAAAAATTGAAGAAGGAAGTTTTGATGATCTTCCACCAGATGTCTATGTCCAGGGATTTCTAAAGAGTTATGCTAGATATTTAGGCGTAGATAATAAAGAAGTTCTTCAACAATATAAAAAAGAGTGTGGAATAAAAGATAATATGAAAAAATTTCGAGTTAATTCTAGGCTAAAAAAGAAATTTAATTTTCCTAATATTACAGTCACTCCTCGTTTTTTTACAACAGTTTTTATCGTTTTAATTATTTTTGGAGGTTTTTTTTATTTTTATAAAGAAATTGGTAACTTCTCTCAGGATCCTCGTTTAATTGTTATGCAACCAACTGGAGATTTGTTAATTGATAAAGGGACTTTAAACGTAATTGGAATAACTGATAAGGATAATAAAGTTTTTATTAATGGTCAGCCAGTTTTTGTGAATGAGAAAGGGGAATTTCAGGAGAATTTGGGATTACAAAATGGAATGAACAATATTGTAATTAAATCAATTAATCGTTTTGATAAAGAAATAGAAAAAGTTTTTAATGTTTCTGCTCATTATGATATTCAAATTGCTGAAGGAGACGAAGATCATCGGGATAAAATCATGGGAGAACAGGATGAAAAAGTTAAAATTGAGATTAAAGTGGAAGAATTTCCTGTTTGGGTTTCTGTCAAAATTGATGATACAGACGTTCAAAGTGGAACAATGCTTCCTGGATCAATTCAAATTTTTGAAGCAAAAGATAGGATATCAGTTACTTCCGGAAGAGCTAATAAAACCTTTATTAAATTTAACGAGCAAGACATTGGAGAGCTTGGCGATGAGTCGGGAGTGCTTCGAGATGTGATATTTAGTAAAAATACACAGATTTAAATATTTAAATAATTTTAAAAAAATGTCAAAAGAAAAAAAGAGTGATGAAAAAGAAGAGGAAGTAGAAGACAAAGTTATTCCAAAGGAAACAGATGTAGTTATTAGTGAAATACAGGAAAAATTTGGGGATGGAGCTATAATGAGACTAGGAGAGGTTAAAAAAGTTGATATTGCAGCTATTTCAACCGGTGCTCCATCTTTGGACTTAGCCTTGGGAATAGGAGGGCTTCCAAGAGGAAGAGTAGTTGAAGTTTATGGACCAGAATCATCAGGTAAAACCACTTTAACTTTGCATGTAGTGGCTAATGCGCAAAAAGCTGGAGGGACTGCCGCCTTTATTGATGCTGAACACGCATTAGATCCAGTTTATGCTAAAAAGATTGGTGTAAATATTGATGATCTTTTGATATCTCAGCCAGATGCAGGAGAACAAGCGTTAGAAATTGTTGAAGCATTAGTTAGATCTAATGCTGTAGATGTGATTGTGATTGATTCGGTGGCAGCTTTGACACCACGAGCTGAAATTGAGGGAGAGATGGGAGCAAGTCATATGGGACTTCAAGCACGTTTGATGTCACAAGCATTACGAAAATTAACGGCAATTATTGCAAAAACTAATGTAATGGTTATTTTCATTAACCAGATTAGAATGAAAATTGGTGTGGTTTTTGGAAATCCAGAAACAACTACTGGAGGAAACGCTTTAAAGTTTTATTCTTCTGTTAGACTTGAAATTAGAAGATCTGCTCAAATAAAACAAGGTGATAATATTATTGGAAATCGAACTAAGGTTAAAGTTGTTAAAAATAAAGTAGCACCTCCTTTTCAAGTAGCTGAGTTTGATATTATGTATAATCAGGGAATATCAATGGAAGGTGATTTGCTTGATTTAGGTGCAAGAGTTGGGGTTATTAAAAAAGCAGGATCTTGGTATCAGTATAATGAAGATAAACTTGGTCAAGGAAGAGAAGCTGCAAAAAAATTCTTAAAAGAAAATCCAAAAATTTATAAAACAATTCACAAAGAAGTTAAGAAAAAAATAAAAGAAGAAGAATAAAAAATGATTTCTTTTACTATTGTAATTTCAGCTGTCGCGATAAGCTTTTTAATAGCTTTATTTTGGCTTGCGATTATTAATTACAGTACTAATTTTTTGGAATGGAAAAATAATAATATTTTTAGTTTAGCTATTGGAGGGATTGCTGTGGTTGGAATAGCTGGAATATTGGAGTTTATCTTACTTGAGGATAAGTATTTATTTAGTTCGAATATTTTAGAAACCAACCATCTTTTGGAAAATTCATTGCTTTTTTATGTGGTAATCGCAGCTTTAATTGAAGAGTCTTTGAAAGGAATTGTTATATGGTGGGGCATAAAAAAAGTAGTGGTTAAGAAGGCGAAAGACGGAATGATTATCGGAATGATTATTGGGTTATCTTTTGCCGTTGCAGAAAATGGAATATATTTTGCTACTCAAATAGATTCTTCTAGTATTGGGGAGGTTTTTAACTTGATTATTGCGAGAACGATTTTTTCGAGTATTGCACACATGGTATTTTCTGGAATTTTAGGATTCTTTATTGCTAGGGGGGGGTATTGTCAGAGGAATCTTGATAAGATATTATTAATTTTATTAGGGTTATTTTTTTCAGTCTTAATCCATACAATTTTCAATGCATCTGTTGCCATTGGAGCATCGTATTGGTTGCCTGTTGTAATTATTGTAATGGGTGGTACTGGCGTGTTGTTTATTTTAAGGAGATAATTTTAAATAATGAGGATAAGCGAAATAATAATATTGATATTAATAGCCTTGGTTTTACCAGTTTTTGTTTTATGGAAGAATGCTTTTCCTGTTTTTAATTATTATCTTAATGAAGCGAATAATCATGGGATTATGATTAAAAATAAGGAGCTTGGAGATAATACGTTTCTTTTAAACCCTTATTATAAAAATTATCCTTTTAGTGAAGTGGATCTGAATGTGAAAATAAATAAAAACATTGTCTCAGGATTAAAACAACCAGTCAAGATTTCTATTTGCGAAAATTATGAAGCAATGGCTTATCCTAAAAAAGGAGAAATAAATAGTATTGAAGATTTTGAAAAGTATCTTTATTTTAATGATCAGTCAGATATTCCGAATGGGACAATTTTTTCAAACGGAGAATCTGCCTTTTTTGTCAGTCGTGGTGAATATCGTCCGATTCTTTCTGGTGAAATTTTTGAGAAGCTTGGTTTTAATTGGAACGTTGTTATCCCAAAAGGAACAGAGGCCTTTTCTTTATTAGCAGGAGAAGGGGAGAAAATCGTTTTTAGCAGTGCTCATCCAGATGGGGTTATTTTAAAGACGGAAACTGGTTTTTATTTAGTTTGGGAGGAATCTCTTGTAAAAATAAAAAATGAAGAGATTATTAAGGATGTTTGGGAGCGTTATTATATAGTTCCTGCAAAAGAGCTTTTTGAGTTAGATTTTTGTGTGGTAGATGTAATAAGAGATAATGAAATAAATTGTAATTTTGATGTTTCAGGCTCTATTAGTCCGAATCAGCCGTATATATTTAAATTTAACCAAAGAGAACTGGGAGCGTCAATTATTGATGCACATACACAGTTAAAAGTGTCAGTTAAATTGAAAGATATGAAAAAATCTTTCTTTATATTAATGTCTAATGTAAAAAAAGATCTTGCGAGTAAATATGGAGAGTATCTATTTTAAAATTATGAAAAAAGTATTATTGAAAATAAGTGATTACTTAAATCAAAAAAGTAATTTCATTGGTTGGTTGTTTTTGATTTTGGTAATTGAATATTTATTTTTATTTTTCCTGGAAACGACTCTGTCAGGATTTGTAACGGTAGTTTTCAATCTTAATTTTCTCTTATTAACAGTTATAGTAACTTGGCTTATTTTAACGTTGGTTATTAGGAGGGGGAACCAAAATTTAAATATTAACTTATGGTTATTTAGGATTATTTTAGTAGGAATGTTAATTTTAATTGGGGTGTCATTGATTTTTGTTTTGTATAAGGCTAGTCTTTTGGAATCTTTGATTTATTTGGTGTTTGTTTTTATTTCAGGTTGGTTTTTGTATGATTATTTAAAATAAGATTTTTAAGTTTTTTTATTCACTTTCTTTGATTTTTTTTGTATTTTCAGTACTTTCTTCAATATATTTTTTGAATTTACTTAGACTTGATTCTAGGTAATAAACTCCAATAAAATTCATGTCGTGAAGTCTGACTGCAGATTGAAAACTTCTGATTGGCTCTTCATCTACTATAATTATTTTACCCACAGGGATATCGTTTTTCTTTTGTTCAAGTTCTTCTAGCGGGATATTAGTGGATCCTTGTATGTGATTCTTTTCATAATTTTTTCTTGATCGAACATCTAGAAATTTGATTAATCTAGACTCGTTTATTGCTTTTTGATTAGCTTCTTCTGATGAAATTGGATTGACTTTAACTATGTCTGTAGTTAAATTTGGATCGCCGAAAGAAATAATAGAAAAACCTTCTTTAGAGAAATTAGTAATTCCACCAATTAAATATCTAGAAGAAAATCCAAGTTCTTCTAAGTATTGAGTTGCTTCTTTTCCTTGTGTGGTTTCTATTTGATCAATGATTATTACTGGGATGTTTTTGTCTAGCTTGCTTGCTTGTTCTTTTAGTTTTGTTATTGGAATATTTTTTGAATTTTCAATATGACTGTATTTGAATTCTTCGGTACTACGGATGTCAATTATCTGATGAGTATCTTTATATACTAGTTTTTGAAGATCTTCAGACAAAATCATTGGAACGGTTATTTTTTCAGATTTTTCTTGGACGATTTCATTAACAGCATCTTCTTCGTTTTTTGTGAATAAAAAGTTTTTAGAAAAATAAATTCCTATTACCATTATAATTAAAAGAGCTCCAATGGCGATTGGTTTTAGGGATAAACTTTCATTGGCTTTTTCTTTTTCGTAATATCTTTGTTTTTTTTGCATTTACTATTTTGTTTTAATTAAGAATAGCTCCGATAAATTGATGTTGACCATTGCAAAACTCATCGATATCCATTGCTTTTTTCCCGGGCAATTGAATTTTTTTTATCTCAATTAATCCATCTCCGGTTTTAATAAGAGTTTTACCCTTTTCGTTATTAAAAACTTCACCATACCTTTTGTTTATAGATTTGGATGTTTCTTTAACTGATTTTATCTCCCAAAAGATTATTTTCTGATGATTGCCGAGCTGATTTTCTTTTTCCCAATAGCAAAATATTTTTGGCCAAACACAAAATGCTTTGTGAAGTCCTTCAATTTGATTAGCACTTCTTGACCAAATAATTCGTCCATCTTTCTTGTTAATTATTTTTGTGAAAGTGGCTTTATGATGATTTTGTTCTTTAGGTTTTATTTTTTTATCGAGCATATCTTGGATGGTAGGAAGCAGAATTTTATTTGAAACTTCTGCTAGTTTTTCCTCTAGCATTTTGTAGTCATATTTCTTATATATCTTTACTTCTTCTTGCTTAAGAATTGGTCCATGATCAATTTTTGAATCCATTTTCATGATTGAAACCCCAGTTTTTTCTAGTCCATCAAGAAGGGCAGCTTGAATTGGAGATGGTCCTCTGAGAGCAGGAAGCATTGAGGTGTGAACATTAACACAGCCAAATCTTGGGAGATCAATGAGTTCTTGCGGAAGGATTAATCCATAAGAAGCAACAATAATTAGATCTGGGTTTTCTGCTTGAAAAAAATTTATTGCTAGGGTATCTATTTTTGCAAATTGCTTAACTGAAAGATTATTCTTTTCTGCTGTTTTTTTGGCTTCTGGTAGAGTTATTTCTTTTTTTCTTCCTACTGGTCGGTCGGGTTGAGTGACAACTAGGGCAATGGGAATTTCTTTTTTAATTGAATCTTCTATTATTTTGGAGGCAAAATAGGAGGTTCCCATGAATATGATTTTGAGATCTTTTATTTTCATTTTGTTTTCTTATTATTTCTTTATTTTTCCTGAGTTGTGGTCTTATCTATAATTAATTCTCCGTTGAGGTGATCAATTTCGTGTTGCAAGGCTCTAGCAAAAAGTCCTCGAGCTCTAATTATCTGAGATTTTCCGCTAGCATCAATTGCTTTTACTTTCACTCTTTTATTTCGTTCAATAAGCATGAATTTTCCAGGGAAAGACAAACACCCTTCTTCGGCAATGATTCGTTCATCCGATTCACTTTTGATTTTTGGATTGATTAACACAAAAAGTTCATCATCAATTTCAATGAGACAGAGTCTGATATTTTTGCCAACCTGAGGAGCAGCTAGTCCAACTCCTTGATTTGCTCGAAGAGTTTTTGTCATGTCGAGAATCAACTGTTTGATTTCTGGAGCAGTTGGATCTTTAATTTCTTCAGATTTATTTCGTAATATAGGATTTGGATATATAATAATTTTCATTGCTTTTAAAATTTAATTGATTATTTCAGGCTTTGAAATGTAAATAATATATTTTTATAAAACATTATCAAGCTGACATGTATTTTGGAATACAGCTAATATATTTTAAGATTTTGCGGAATTACAAGACTAATAGTTTTTAATGATTATTGATAATTGAGAATATATTTAAAAAACATTTTCTGGATCGACATCGAAATACCAATTTTCTCCTAGTTTATTGAAAATCTTTTGAAGAATTGGGGAGTATTTTTTAACTGGCTTAGTTTTTACGAGGATAAATTTTTGATAAGATCCTCTAGCTTTTTCAATGTTTCCATAAAAAGGAGGCAGAATTGATATGATTTCTTTCGCGCTTACCTTTTGAAGTTGATTGTAAACCTTTTTAATGTTTTTATCAACCTTAATCTTGTCAGAATCCCGGTATATTAACTTGATGAATCGATAGAATGGGGGGTATTTAATTGCTTTTCTAGATTTCAATTCATTTTTTGCGAAGTCTTCCCATTTCCATTTTTTAAGATAATCAAAGAGGTAATTTTCGGGATTGAAGGTTTGAACTAGGAATTTTCCTTTCTGAAGACTTCCTGGGCGATTAACTCTTCCAGCAATTTGGAAAAGACTTCCAAGCCATCTTTCATCAAACTTGAAGTCAGTTTTTCCGCTCCAGCTTTCGGTATTTAAAATAGCAGTCAGGGAAACGTTTGGTAAGTCAAAACCCTTAATAATTGATTGGGTTCCAATGAGAATATCTATTTTTTGATTTTTTAATTTCTCGTAGAGTTTTCTTCGTGTATTTTTTTTGGTTAAGGCTGTCTGATCGATGATTTCGATGCGAGCTTTTGGAAAAATGGTTTTAATTTTTTCGTAAGCACTTTCGGTTCCAAAGCCTAAATTGACGATTCTAAAGCTTCGACATTTTGGACATTGAGAAAGACTTGAGATTTTGAAATCACAATGAAGGCACTGATATTTTTCTCCAACCTGAACTAATGGCAGATTACATTTTGGACACGAGACCTTAGTTTTACAGTCAAGGCACATAAGAGCTTTTCCTCTCCCTCTTCTTTGTACAAGAATAAAGGCGGTTTTTTTTGTGTCTAAGGAATTTTTTAATCCTATTTTTAATTCATTGGAAATGATAACGTTAGCTTTTTTCTTATAAAAGTATTGTTTAAGATTCACGAATTCAAAGCTTGGTTGATTTACTTCAATTTTTTTGAGACTAAGCATTGGTAGTTTTAAATGTTTCATCGATTTCCCCTGAGCTTCTTCTAGAATTTCCATTGAAGGAGTAGCAGAAAGATAAATGAGGTTAGTATTATGAATCTTCTGAAGCCAAGATGAAACTTGTCGAACATGATAGCGTGGACTTTGATCCCATTGTTTGTGAGAAATGTCTTGTTCTTCATCAACGACAATAAAACCAAGATTTTTAAAAGGTAATAAGCAACCAATCTTTGTTGAAATAATCAAATTTAGTGTTCCGTCTTGAACTCCTTTTTTAATAAAGTTTTTTTGTGTGGCAGTTAATCCAGAGTGAAAGAGTGCAACTTTATGATTCTTAAAACGCTTGAAGTAGCGATCTATTTCTTGGTAGGATAGAAAAATTTCTGGGATGATGACGAGGCATTGTTTTTTTTGTTTTAAGGCTGATCCAATACAATTCATGGCAATTTCAGTTTTTCCTGATGAAGCAGGGCCAGCTACAAGAAACTTTCTAATTTTCTTGGATAGCTTGATTTCATTAGTTATTTTTTTTTGAGACGGAGTTAATATTACTTTTTCTTTTTTATTATCCCCAATATCACTCTCAGGAGCTGAAGGCGGCGTTAATTTTTTTGTTGATTTGACGATGAAAAATTTTAGAACAATTCCCAGTCCCGTTAAGTAGTATTTTGATATTTTTTCTGCTATTTTTAATTGTTTTTTATTAATTGCCTCTTCTTGTAAAAGCTTGAGAATTAGTTTTGTTTTGTAGAAGGGTCTTTTGGTCTTTGAGTCAACAACTCCTTTAAGTTTTTTTCCAGCAAAATCAATTTCTACTAAATCGCCAAATTTAAAAACTTCTTTGCTTGAATAGGTAAAAGAAGGACTGTGATTAAGTGAAATTCGAGTGAGTGGGATTATTTCGTAGTAATTCATATTATTTTTTCAATTTCCATCTCCCAGTTAAGTATCCGACTCCAAAAGGGTGTTCATAAGAAAGCTGAACAAAATCAGCTTCTGAACTATTTACAACGCCTAAGGCCATCATAATTGATCTTAATCCGCATTCCTGTGCTTCTTCGGAGAATTCTGGGTTGATATCAAGTAGTTTTTCAAGATCATTTTTTTTAAGGAGTTTTATAAGGGTTTGATCAAATTTTATTCCATAAGGAGAAAATCCAGCAGGGGAATTGTCGGTGATTCGATGAGAAAGATCAGCACTGGCAATAAAAGCGACGTTATATTCAGTTTCATTTAAAATATTTTTAATGTGACAACCAAAGTCAAAATGAGTTTTCCAATCTTGAGAGGTGAACGTTAGCATGATTATCTTTGGTTTTTTAACCATTGATTTTGTCAGATAGTGAAGTGGAATTAGTGAACCATAATCAATATCTTCTTCCATAATAGGATCAATTGGAAGGTTGACAGATTTAATTTTTCGGAAAAGCTTACTGGAAAGAATTTTATCATTTCGAAAGAATCGTGTTTCTTCGTCTTGAATTCCAAATCTTGCAAAACTTCCCTTGTAATTATCTTTGAGGTTTATAGTAAACTTGTCATAGCGCATTGGTCCATGAGGAGAGACTATTATAATGGTTTCTGGTTGGAATTTTTTCAATTCATCTCCGAGTTCATGTAGTGCCTTAATAGTTTTTTTAACAGGAGAAAGATTGGCTTTTGGCACGCCAGGGATGATTGATGGGGGATGAGGGACAATGGCAGCAAAATTTAACATAATATTATTATGAGGTCATGTTTATTACTACTTTATCTTAGCTTATTTATTTTGTTTATTCAACAAGGACTAGTCATTTGTAATTGGGATCAGAATGCAAGTTGTATGTTTTAGATAAAAGAATAACATTATGGGTTCTTTTTTTACAAAAAACTTTTATTTGCACTACTAACTACTAACTGTAAACTAAAAATTAGTAAGAGACTTGACAAGATTTTGAGGGTAAATTATAATAGTGTAGTAAGGTCAAGTTAGACCACAACATGTAGTAAATTTAAACAAAAATATACGTTATTAGCAATAATTATGAAATGTCCGCATTGTAATCATGATGACACAAAAGTTATTGACTCCCGAGAAACAGACGGAGGGAGGACTATTCGTCGTCGAAGAGAATGTGAGGCATGTAAAGAGAGATTTTCTACTTATGAACAAATTGAAATTTTAAATTTACTAGTAGTTAAAAGAAATAGTGAGAAAGAGGAGTATAAGAAAGAGAAGTTAGAAGAAAGTTTAAAGCGAGCAACAAATAAGCGATTAGATGAGGATGAATTAGAGCAGTTAGTTTCAGATGTTGAGTCTCAAATAAATGTTTGTGGGAAATCTGAATTAACAACAAAAGAAATTGGAAATATCGTTTTGTGTAAGCTGAAAGAAAAAGATGAAGTTGCATATTTGAGATTTGCTTCAGTGTTTAAGTCTTTTGGTTCAGGAAAGAGATTTATTAAGGAACTGGAACAGCTCTAGTGAGCGTAAATTACAAATTCAAAATTGCAAATAACAAATAAATGCAAAATTACAAATTCAAAATTTTAAACATTCTTATTTCGTAATTTTTTATTATTTTGAATTTAGATATTGGTGCTTATTTTGAATTTATGATTTTTAATTTGAAATTTATAAGTTTATATATATATTTTTTAATCAGTTAAACTCGGGGGAGTAAGAAAAATGAAAAAACAAAAAGATAAGAAGAAAAAGACAGTGCAGAAAGCAAAAACTACAGCAAAGATTAAGAAAGCTATTGTGAAGAAAGTTAGAAAAACTAGTCAAAAATCAAAGAGAGCGGTTAATAAAATTAAAAAGATAGTAAAGCGAAATGGTTCAATTGTTCGTTTTCAGCAAGATAAAGTTGTTGAAGCTATTTATAAAGCTTTTAAAGAAACTGGAGAAGGGAGTATGACCAAGGCAAAAGAAGTCACCAGAAAGGTTGTTCAAATGCTTAATAAGAATTCTCGACCTGGATATATTCCTCATATTGAGGAGCTTCAAGACCTTGTTGAAAAAGTTTTAATGATTCTTGATTTTGATGATACTGCTAAAGCATATATTCTTTATCGAGAAAAAAGGCGAAAAATTAGAGATACAGAAGCTTCACTTGAAGAAGCAGTAGATCTTGTTGATCAATATCTTAAGGAGATTGATTGGCAAGTTAAGGAGAATTCAAATATGGCATATTCTCTCCAGGGATTAAATAACTATATTTCATCTATTGTAAGTAGCAAGTATTGGATGGAGAGAGTTTATGCAAAATCAGTCAAAAGAGCTCATGAAGAAGGAGATTTTCATATTCATGATCTTGATAAAGTTGCTGCATATTGTTGTGGTTGGGATTTGCAAGACTTGTTAACGCAAGGATTTACTGGTGTTGTTGGGAAGATTTCTTGTAAACCACCAAAACATCTTCGACCAGCATTAGGACAGCTTGTAAATTTTTTCTACACTACTCAAGGGGAGGCAGCTGGAGCGCAGGCATTTTCAAATTTTGATACATTACTTGCACCATTTGTTAAATATGACAAACTTGACTATGAAGCTGTGAAACAAGCAATGCAAGAGTTTATTTTTAATCTCAATGTTCCAACTCGTGTAGGATTTCAGACTCCTTTTACAAATTTGACTATGGATTTGGAATGTCCCAAGATTTATCGAGATCAAGCGGTTATTATTGGAGGCGAACCACAAAAAGAAACGTACAAAGAGTTTCAAGAGGAGATGGATATGCTTAATCGAGCCTTTGCAGAGGTAATGAGCGAAGGGGATGCAGATGGTCGAATTTTTACTTTTCCGATTCCAACTTATAATATTACCAAAGATTTTGATTGGGATAACAAAAATCTTAATTCACTTTGGGAGATGACATCAAAATACGGTGTTCCATATTTTGCAAATTTTATTAATTCTGATATGGATCCAGATGATGCAAGATCGATGTGTTGTAGGTTGAGACTTGATAATCGAGAGCTTCATAAGAGAATGGGAGGGCTTTTTGGAGCAGCTCCACTTACTGGATCAATTGGAGTAGTAACAATTAATCTTCCTCGAATTGGACATCTTGCAGAAGATAAGAAAGATTTTTATAAGAGACTTGATGTTTTAATGGAATTGGCAAAGGAAAGTCTTGAGGTCAAAAGAAAAACGGTTGAAAGTCTTACTGAATCAGGTCTTTATCCATATTCTAAATTTTATCTTAAAGATGTCTATAAAAGAAGAGGTTCATATTGGTCAAATCATTTTTCAACTATCGGAATTGTTGGGTTGAATGAGGCGATTATGAATTTTTCTAATGATGATATAACAACAAAAAAAGGCTTGAAATTTGCAGAGGAAGTTTTGGTTCATATGAGAGATAAGATGCTTGAATTTCAGGAGGAAACAGATCATCTTTATAATCTAGAAGCAACTCCGGCAGAAGGAACTGCATATCGACTTGCCCTAAAAGACAAGAAGCGATTCCCAAAGATGATTTTTGCAAATAACGGAGCCGTAGAAGAAGGAGAAGCACCTTATTATACTAATTCAAGTCAATTGCCAGTTGGTTACACCGATGACATGTTTGAGGCACTTGATCTTCAGGATAGTCTTCAGACAAAGTACACTGGCGGAACAGTTCTTCATATGTTTCTTGGGGAAAGAATAAATGACATTGAAACTACAAAATCTTTAGTGAAAAGAATTGCGACTAGTTACAAACTTCCATATTTTACGATTTCTCCGACTTTTAGTGTGTGTCCGGTTCATGGATATCTTGAAGGAGAACATAAAGTCTGTCCAAAATGTGTTATTGAACAAAATTGTGAAGTTTATTCAAGAGTTGTTGGTTATATTAGACCAATCAAACAATGGAATAATGGAAAGGTTGCTGAGTATAATCAAAGAAAAGAATTTGTGACAGGAAATAAGAAAAAATAGGCTTAATGCATATTGAATGAAAATCACTAGTGTTTACTGGTGATTTTCTTTTTCATAATAAATTTTCTGTGTCTCTTTTTGCAATAAGGGGGTAAAATAATAATGTTTGATTTTTGAAGATTTTATGATAGAATTCTATTGTTAGGCTTTGTAATATTATATTAGTATGAAGACTAAGGGATTCCTGCCCTCACAGGAATGACAATTTAGCTACTAACTAAAAATTATTAACTATTAACTAAATAAAACGCTCGGTTGAAAGTTATGAATAATCTTCATGATTTCCATCTTGGCTGTTAAAACAGTTATGCAAGAACAAGCAAAGGGATTGGCTAAAAAACTTGGCCTTAAATTTGAGGATTATCAAATCCTTCAGTAAGCGTTAACTCACAGATCTTATCTTAATGAAAATCGGGACTACGAATTTCCACACAACGAAAGGTTGGAATTTCTAGGAGATGCAGTTTTGGAGCTTTCAGTGACGGAATATTTGTTTGCGAATTATAAAAATCCAGAAGGTGATCTTACAAATTGGCGAGCAGCCCTTGTCAATGGTGAAATGCTTGCTAAAATTGGGCAGGAAATTGAAATTGAAGAATTTTTACTTATGTCACGAGGAGAAAGTAAAGATACTGGAAAAGCAAGACAATATATCCTTGCCAATGCAATGGAGGCGATTATTGGTGCGATTCATCTTGATTTGGGATATAGAGAGGCAGATAAATTTATTAATAAATATATAATTTCAAAACTTTCAAACGTTTTGGAAACAAAAAGTTATCGAGACCCAAAAAGCTATTTTCAGGAAAAGGCTCAGGAGATTGATCAGGTTACTCCTCATTATGAAGTTGTAAAAGAATGGGGACCAGATCATGATAAGAAATTTTCTGTGGCAGTTTTTCTTGGAAAGGAAAAGGTTGCTGAAGGAGAGGGTGAATCAAAACAGGAAGCACAAAGAAATGCAGCTATAGCTGGTTTGAAAGCAAGAGGGTGGGAGTAAGAAAATCAAAATTTAAAAATCAAATCTCAAAATAATAAAAGAAGATGTTTCTAAAAAAACTTGAAATGAGCGGTTTTAAATCATTTGCAAAGAAAACAGTTCTGGATTTTTCCAAAGCTGGTGTTTTGAGTAATGGGAAAACCCTTGGAATCACGGCGATTGTTGGACCAAATGGATCTGGAAAATCAAATATTGCAGATGCTTTGAAATGGTCTATGGGAGAGCAATCAATGAAAACTTTACGAGGAAAGAAGTCTGAAGATATCATTTTTGCTGGATCAGGAAAGAAATCTCAATTAGGAAGTGCTCAAGTTTCAATGTATTTGGACAACTCTTCCAAAAAAATTCCAATTGATTATGATGACTTAGTGATTTCAAGAAAGATTTATCGAAGTGGAGAAAGTGAATATCTTATCAATGGAAGTAAGGTTCGACTTTTAGATATTGTTGATATGCTTGCAAAAGCTGGAATTGGCCAACGAAGTTATTGTATCATCAATCAAGGAATGGCTGATCATGTTTTGAATGCAACTCCTGTGGAGCGACGGGTGATGATTGAAGAAGTCGCTGGAGTGAAAGAGCATCAAATTAAAAAAGATCGAAGTGAGAGGAAGCTGAGATTAACCAAGGTTAATATTGAAAGAGTGAAGGGACTTTTAATTGAAATTGAACCACATCTCAACACGCTTCGTCGTCAAAGCCAAAAGGCAGAAAAAGGCGATGAATATCGAGCAAATTTGAAACGAAAACAGAATGAATTTTTTGGTTTTCTTTGGAATAAGATTCAAACTGAAAAAAATCAGTCTTCTGGAATTAGGGATGATTTTTCTAAGCAGATTATGATAAATCAACGAGAAATTGATGAAATTAAAGACAAATTGAGTAAAGAGTCTGGGAATAAAGCTGATCATCAAGAGGAAATTCAAAAACTTGAAGAAGAAGAACGAAAAGTGAATCATTTTTCAAATGATTTGGAAAGAAAACTGATTATCGAACAAGGAAAGATGGAGCTTGAAAAAGAGCGACAGAAAGAAATTAAAGTAATTGAAATAATTCCAGTTGATGCAGGATTCATCAGGACAAGACTTGAAGATCTTCAAAAAAGACAAGGTCAATTGGTTGAAAAAATCTCAGCCTTGAAAAAAATTGGAGACTTGAAAGAGCTTAAAGATTACGCAGAGAAAATATCAATTGATCTTTCAGAGCTTCATCAAGGAGTGATTAAGGGAAAGATTGAAAAGAAAAAACAAGTGGACAAATTGAGAGCAATTCAAGAAGAGGGACAAAAAAGGCTTTCAGTAATGCAATCAGGAGTTGAAAAACTGGAAAAAGAAAGAAATGAAATTGAAGGCAAGAGAGAAAAGATTCGTGAAAAAATTAATGAGCTTGTTAAGAGTGATCAAGATGAACGTCGAGAAATGATTAAGTTGGAAGATCAACTTCGAAGAAAACAATTCGAGACTGAAAAAGTGAAGGATCAATTTAACGATTATAAATTGGAGCTTGCGAAATTGGAGGTTCGAGAAGAGGATTTGCAGATTCGAATTGAAAAAGAGATGAAGATTGGTCCAGAAAAACTTGAGAAAAAGACCATCGATGTTGATGTGAACAAATGGGAACATGCCATTGAGCGACTCAAATTTCAACTTGAACAGGTTGGAGCAATTGATGAAACAATTTTGCAGGAATATCAAGAGACACAAGAGCGGTATGATTTTCTTTCAAAAGAATCAGGAGATTTGGAAGAAGCAATTAAAAGTCTTCGGAAGATCATTAAAGAGATGGATCATAACATTAAGGGAAGCTTTGAAGAGACTTTTGAGAATATTAACAAAAAGTTTGCAGAATATTTTAAAATTATTTTTGATGGTGGAAAAGCAGAATTGGTTAAGGTTGAAATAAGAAAAAGAACTAGCGGAAAAGACGTTGAAGTAGATGAACATGGTAATGAAATTGATTTGGATGTTGAGGAAATTGATGAGGATGATGTTCAGATTGGAATTGAGATTAAGGCTTGTCCTCCAGGAAAGAAAATTTCTAATCTTGGGATGCTTTCTGGTGGGGAAAGAGCTTTGACTTCAATTGCACTTCTTTTCGCAATTATTTCTCATAATCCACCACCATTTGCAATTCTTGATGAAGTTGAAGCATCACTTGACGAAGCAAATTCCAAAAGATTTGGAAAAATTTTAAGACAACTTTCAAATAAGACCCAGTTTGTGCTTGTCACTCATAATCGTCAAACCATGAAAGAAGCTACTGTTCTCTATGGAGTTTCCATGAACGATGGTGGAATCTCACAACTTCTTTCTGTTCAGCTTGATCAGGTTGGGGAGGAAGGGGAGATCAGAGATTAATTTTCATTTTTAATTTTTTAATTTCCAGTGAATTTTCAATTAGAAATTTTAAAGATTTGTTTTAAGGCCTAATTAATGAACAGGACTACAAGTTCGCTCTAGCAAGAAGGGGAAACTATAGGATAGTTTTTTAGTTGGTATTTTAAAAGCTTAGATCGGATTGTAAGATTGCTTTGGTAAGTAGTTGAAATATTTTTATTTTAGAAGCATGACAAAAGCTGAATTATTAGGTAGTTTATTAAATATTCGAAATAATTTTTTATTTGGAAATTTAGCAACTAGAATAATACCTGAACAGAAATGGATGGAAATTTCAACACAAAATGCTAAATTTAAAAGATCAGATCAAACTTTATTGGAAGTGCCTTTAAGAGATATTTCCCATATCATGTTAAACAAAACAAGAAATGGAAGAGAATTAATGTTGTCCGAATTTGAATCCAGTCTCATGAGATCTATTCTTCGTGAATCACATGAAATTATTTTGAAATATTGTGATGAAACGAATCAGTTTCCAGTTTATAAGGCGCAACAATGGTTTCAATTTATGAGAATTATTTGAAATATTTGCTCACATAAAGAAGGGGGTATTTTGCGTGAGTGGCCATCTGACCTTTTGAAGAAAGATATTATTTCGGTGTCATGGAAGCAGAGAACCGTAGACACTTCCATGATTGGGCAACACATTGAATTTTCCATACCAGACGCTTTGGATAGTTGGTTGGAAATAAAAAATTTTGCTGAAACAAAATTAAAGTAAATTAATTTTAATATATATCTAAATTATACATAGTAGCGACACCAATTGGGAATTTGGGGGATATGACTTTTCGGGCGGTTGAAATGTTTGAAGAAAACAATGAACTGAGTTACAATCCTGTTTCAGCAAGAATGAATAGAATTTGTCGAATTTAGATTTTCTGTTATAATATATAAAGAAACATGAAGAAATCAGAGGAGGCAAAAAAATATTTAAAAGAAAATAAAAAAAGATTGCTTGAGCAATTTGCTTCTCTGGATAAATATCCATCAACGGAAAAGCCTTTTTCGATTTTCATGGCAGGTTCTCCTGGGGCAGGAAAAACAGAAACATCTAAGGGGTTGATTGAAAGTGGGCTTATCGAGAAGTTGGTTAGCTTTAAGTGTGACGGAGGAATTGTTCGGATTGATGATGATGAGATACGGAGTTTTTTTGGTGATATTGGCTATGACGGTACCAATACTGATATTTTTAAGTCAGCTTCAAATGTGGGAGTTGAAAAGATATTTGATTTTTCATTAAATAAAAAACAAAACATTATTCTTGATAATACATTTTCAAATTATAAAAAGTCACGGGACAATGTAAAAAGATCTTTAGACAAAGATCGTAGTGTCGGAATATTTTATCTGTATATTGATCCAATTGTGGCATGGAATTTTACCATTAAGAGATCGGATGAAGAGGGTAGATCGATTCCAGAAGATTTTTTTGTTGAATCCTTATTTAAAGCAAAAGACAATGTAAATCAAATAAAGAAGGAGTTTGGATCTCAGATTGAATTAACTTTAATTGAAAGGTTGTATAATAATGATAAGGATGTAAATAGGTTTGAAGTAAAAATTAATCTAAACATAGATAGTGTTGACAACCATTTAAAAATGAAATACACTAAGCAATCATTAATTTCAAAAATATGTTAGATTTTAAGAAAATATTTAAAAAAGAAAAAAAAGTCTCTCGGAATTATTTCGAGATGTCTTCGGCTGACAAAGTAAAAATATTAAGAAAAGCTGTCAAAAAGGCTAATGAAGATCAGTTGGGTCTAATAAGAAGATACGAAAAAAAATTTGGCGAAAAAGTTGACTTGAGTGAGTGTAAAAATTAGAGTAAATTCTCACAGTTTTCATTAGTTTTTTTAAAGACTTCTTTCTTGGAAGTCTTTTGTAAATAATTTTTGATAAAAATAAATGTCTAAATTATACATAGTAGCGACACCAATTGGGAATTTGGGGGATATGACTTTTCGGGCAGTTGAAGTGCTGAAAAGTGTTGATTTGATTTTGTGTGAAGACACGAGGGTGACTCGAAATCTCTTAAATCACTTCGAAATCGACAAACCAACTGATTCATTTCATCGAAAAAGTAACTTTCAAAAGTTTGAGAAGATACTGGAAAGGCTTAAGAATGGGGATGACTTGGCACTTGTATCAGATGCAGGCACTCCAGGCCTTTCAGACCCTGGAAATGAGCTTATTTCAAGAGTTTGGGAACTTTTGGGAGACGAAATTGACGTTATCTCCATCCCTGGACCATCTTCTCTGACATCCTTGATCTCAGTTTCGGGATTAAACATGTCAAAGTTCCAATTTTGGGGTTTTACCCCCCAGAAAAAGGGGCGTAACAAGTTTTTCGGAAAACTTCTAGAGAGTGAAATTCCAGTGGTTTTTTTTGAATCTCCGCATCGTTTGATGAAAAATCTTAATCTTTTGCAGGAATTAAGTCAAAAACAGGGAATTGAGCCAAATTTGGTCGTTGGACGAGAATTGACAAAGATGTTTGAGCAGGTGAAAAGGGGAAATGTAAGTGAAATTCTTGATTATTTCGAAGAAAATTCAGACAAAGTTAAAGGTGAATTTGCGATTATTGTGGAAAATAGAAGCATAGAAAAGTAGTTATTTATTGACTTGGTGGTATTTTTTTGATATCCTTGTTCTTCAGGGATGTTTTTTGTCAATTAACTGTAATCTTTTAAAATAAAAAGGGGAGTATTTATGAAAGAGTATTCCGAGGAAGAAAAAAAAGAGATAAGGATGAGATGGAACTCCATTGAAGAAGATCTTGATAAATATCTATCTCCTGATGGAAAATTGCTAAATAATAAAGTTGGCATAATAGAGAATACTTTGATTTTTGTAATGTCGGAGTCATCTAGTGTTATATTTAATGAAAATGAAAAATAAAAGCCCAAACCGTAAAATGATTTGGGCTTTTAGAATACAAAAAATAGTTTATTCTTTTTTATTTTTAACAAATTGTCTCAAGAATTTTGCTCGTCTTTTTTTCTCATTCCACTCAATTGGATCACCAAGTTTTTCAGCAACAGTTTCTGGGCGAGGGGAATATTTATTAAGATAAGCTTTAGTATAATTAACTTTTTCAAAAACTTTTACGGTTTCTTGAAAATCTTCTTCAGTTTCTCCGGGGAATCCGATTATTACGTCTGTGGTGAAGGTAACTCTCGGAATTATTTCTTGAGCTTTTTTTATAAGTTTTAAATAATGTTTTTGGGTATAGGGACGATTCATGGCTTTGAGGATTTTGTCACTGCCAGATTGAATGGGAAGATGAATTTCTTTTGAAATATTATTATTTTTTGCAACCACGTTCATTAATTTTTCTGAAAAATCTTTTGGATGAGAGGTGAGGAAATGGAATTTTATGTTGGGAAAAGATTTTGCAATGGAGTTTAATAGAGTAGGGAAGGTTACTTTTTTGTTATAATTTGTAATGTGTAATTTGTAATTAGGGGTTTTTGAATTTTTCCTAGTTGTTAATTTCGAATTACTATTTTCATAACAATAGCTGTTTATATTTTGTCCTAACAGGGTGATTTCTTTGTATCCTTTTTTATAAAGATTTTTAATTTCTTTGAAAATTTCTTCGACTGGTCTTGAATATTCTCTTCCACGAGCATAGGGAACGACGCAATAGGAGCAGAAATTGTTACAACCAGTCATGATTGGAATGAAAGCCGATTCTTTATTTGCATATTTGGGAGTTATATTTAGGTAATCATTGCAATCTGAATTTTTCTGAGTATTATATTTTTGCTCGCCGAAAGTTAATGAAGCTGGATCTTGTAAGAACGACAATTCAACGGGTATTTTTTTGATATCTTTAATAGAAATAAATAAATCTACTTTATCTTTTAATCTTCTTTGTACATCTTTTCTGTGTGCGATGCAACCAGTAATGATAATTTTCACATTTGGGGAAGCTTTTCGGATGTTATGGACTTGTCCATAGACCCGGTCTTCTGCAGTTTGTCGAACTCCGCAAGTATTAAATATGACCAAATCAGCTTTTTTAATTTCTTGAGTTTCCTGAAAGCCCTGAGAATCAAAAAAACTAGCGATTCTTTCTGAGTCACTTTCATTCATTTGACAACCGAAGGTTTTGATGTAATACTTCAAAGAAGTTTTTTAATAGTTATAGTACATAATATTATAAAATTTATCGTAAATTAAGATAAGAGGAGGCTTAAATGAAAAAGAAATTAAAAGATATTGCACGTGAAGTTGCTGAAATTATGGGTAAGTTGGACCGTATAAAAGGTGTAAATTCTTATCTTTGTGAAGTAAGGAGTGGGAAAACAATTTTACGTGAAAACTGGGAGGGACCTCTTAGAAAAGTTTTAGGAGTTGAGAACGGGGAAGGTTTATTAAAAATATTTCCAGCAATCAAATTCAAAAACAAGTATATTGAAGTATATGAAGATGATTATTTCGCAAAGCTTGGTAAATTTAATGTTGAATTAATTGTAAAAGAGCCATCTGGAATCGTCACAGGGGAAAATTTGCCTGAGATGTTTAAGGCAATTAAAATCCTTGAAGACCTTGGTATAAAAATGGAAATTAATTTAAAAGTGGTAAGATAAATTTTAAATACATCGTTATTTAGAAGAAGGTATACAAACGTATACCTTTTCTATTTATAACTTTTTTGTCTCAATTTCTTTCAGAATTCTTTCTAGGAATTCATCAGTCTTCATTTCATTTTGCTTACCAGCTCTAGCTTTAGCGTTAGCGGGACTCTCTTTGCTATCTCGTTCACGAACTGCAACTGTTTCATTTTCAGTTTCTTTTTCACCAACTACAAGAATATATGGAACTTTTTGCTTGGTAGTTTCTGCGATCTTTTTTCCAAGAGAGTCATCGGAATTAACAATTTCAACTCTTACGTCAGCTTCTTGGAGTTTTTCGGACACTTTTTGAGCGTAGTCATTAAATTTTTCAGATACTGGCAGAATCGAAACTTGAACAGGGGATAGCCAAACAGGGAAAGCACCGGCGAAATGTTCAATCAGAAGAACGAGCATTCTTTCATAAGAACCAAGAATTGCTCGATGAACCATGACGGGGTTAACTTTCTCTCCTTTTTCATTAGTATAAACAAGCTCGAATTTTTTTGGAGTTGCAAAATCAAGTTGAACAGTTGGGATTTGAATTTCTTTTCCAAGGGCATCTTTGAACATGAAATCTAGCTTCGGTCCATAGAGAGCTGCTTCTCCTTCACATCTTTTTGCTTCGAGGCCCATTTCATTGGAAATTTCTTCAAGTATTTTTTCACATTTATCCCAGTCTTTTGGTTCCCCAATATATTTTTCAGGATGTTCATAGTCTCGAACAGAAAGGGATACCCAATGATTTCCCCAAAGTCCAAGTGGTTCATAGAAATCTTTAATGATCTGGACCATGTTTTTTAGCTCTTGTTTCACTTGGTCTATTCGACAAAAAGAGTGACCATCTTCAACAGTAATAGCGATGACACGGCTTAGCCCACTAATTTCGCCTGGTTTTTCTGCTCGATATTGTTTTTCAGATTCCATGTATCGAATTGGAAGATCTCGATAAGAACGTGGTCTTGATGCAAAAATCTGGGTTTGATGTGGACATTGAACTGGTTTCATCACTAAGTTCTGTTTGTGTTCTGAGGTAACATGGAAAAGTTCCTCTGCAAATTTCTCTGCGTGTCCAGAAATTTTATAAAGATCAATTTTTGCTAGATGAGGAGTAATCACTTTTTCAAATCCATGTTTTTTGCAAATACTTTCTATTTCTTTTTTTAATTCCTCAATAATAATTGTTCCTTTTGGAGTGAACATGGGAAGTCCTGGGCCGACAAGATCGGAAAAACAAAATAGATCAAGTTCTTTTCCGAGTTTTCGATGATCTCGTTTTTTTGCTTCTTCAATTTGGAGGAGGTATTTTTTAAATTCCTTTTTGTCATTAAAAACAACTCCATAGATTCTTTGAAGCATTTCTCGATTTTCATCGCCTTTCCAATAGGCACCAGAAATTTTTGTGAGCTTGAATCCTTGAGCATTGATTTCTCCAGATGATTCAATATGTGGTCCTTTACAAAGATCAATAAATGATCCAGTCTTATAAATCATTACTTCTTTCTCCCCTTTATTTTTTAAATCTTCTAGGAGTTCAACTTTGTAATTCTGTTTTGCTTTTTTAAAATTCTCAATAGCTTCTTCAATCGAGATTTGTTTTTTTTCAAAGGGAATATTCGTCTTGACTAAATTTTTCATTTTTTCTTCCAGAATTTCTAGATCTTCTGGAATGAGAGTTCTTGGAAGTTCAAAATCGTAATAGAATCCATTTTCAATAGCAGGTCCAATGGCGAATTTTGCTTCTGGGAACATTTCCAAAACAGCAGAAGCTAGAATGTGTGCTGTGCTATGTCGAAGAATTTCTTGTTTTTCTTGCTTCTTGTTTTGATCTTTCATTTTTTTGAATTTAATTGTTATAAATAAAAAACCCTCATCTCAAAATTTGTCTGGTCGCTTTTTTAAAAGGCGACAAACATTGAGACGAGGTTTCATTTCTCGTGGTTCCACTCAACTTGCTTAATATTTTATTAAGCCACTTTCAAATTGTTTTTTAGCTTAGTCGGTTTCCCGATGTGCCTTTCAGCAAATTTGGTTGGTAGCCAAATCAATTACTAGTTTGTACTATTTATATTTTAATCCAAATTTAATTTATGTCAAATAACTTTCATATTTTATTAAAATTTGTTATTATATAGAATATAAACATATTCAATAAATATGGAAAAAGAAGAAATAAAAAGAATATTAAATCTTGAAGGGCAGGTGAGAGGTGATGTTTTAATCACTGACCTGAGTTATATTGGGAGACTTTCTGGACCAGAAGCGAAAAGGAGAGTGGAGGAAGAATTAAAAAGTATAGATTTTAATATAGACTTTGAAAAAATAAAAAAAACCAGCTGGTATCCAATTGGCTGGAAGGTTTTGGTTTTACTTTTGACTCGAGAGGTTATGAAATGGGCAGATCAAGATCTTGTTGACATGGGGAGGTTTGCTTCGAAGGAATCTTTTATCCTGAAAACTCTTTTGCGATATTTTGTTTCGCTAGATAGAACCTTCAAAGAAAGTGAAAGATTTTGGTTGAATTATTGGAAAGCTGGGGAATTTGTGCCTTATGAAATTAACGAGAAAGAAAAGTATTTAATAATTCAATTGAAGAATTTTGAAATTCATCCAGATCTTTGTTTATATTTCAAGGGACACTTTGAATCAATGGCTAACTTGCTTTTAAAGAGTGATAAAATTTCTGTTGAAGAAACGAAATGTTCATTTCGTGGAGATGATTTTCATGAATTTGAGATTAGGTGGGAGTAGAAGGTGGTTTCTTGATGAAAATTAGTGGTATTTTTAATTCAGTGTTGCTAAAAAATTATAAATCTAATGGATTCCCGTCCGCCTTGCCGGCGAGGCAGGTCTACGCGGGGATGACAAGAGGGAGTGTTTATATGTAAGTAATTAATTACTTACATATTTTGTAATGTTTTTTGATATTTTTAATTATTGAATATGAACTTTTATTAAATATAAGGGAGAGTAAAGAAAGTTTGAGTAAATTTTGCTAAAATCTAACTTCTTCTAATCTAAGAAGAGGAAAAAGAAAACCGGCTTTGACAATTATTGTCAGAGCCGATTTGGATTAATATGTTAAGGGAAGAAGACGTTAAACAAGGAAAAAGAGATTTTTTTCTACTTTTATCTTTCCTTGGTTTAAAAGATGAAAGATAAAGTATTCAGTTAAAGAAAAATTAGATATATTTTCTATTTTTTTCTTGATATCTTCCGATTTTATCCCTCGGTCTTTACGAAGAGTTAAAAGAATAGATTTTTGAATAATCTCTTCTTGTCCGGGGTAATTTTTGTTTGCATAAGACAAAATCTTATCTTTGTTTATAAAAATGAGTCCTTCCAGGGTAATTTTAGCTTTAGAATCAAGGAGTCCTGCTGTTGTGAGGCTGGAAAGGTTGTCATTAATATTGCTGGGGTTAAATGGGTTATCGTCTCCAAATTCTTCCTTAATTTTATCAAGGAGTTTGGAAACAGATTTAATTTCGGGATTTTTGTACACAATTAACAATAAAAGTGATTGAGTATCCATAAAAAATTTCTCCTTATATTTTTTAAAAACAAAACAATGTTCAAAATTGCTGACTTACTTTTATAGCATAATGAAAGTTGGAATACAAGGGATTTAGGGGCAAGGATATTTTTTAAAAAAAAGAACTGTTGCATCTTCTTTGCAAATATCAATACCTGGAGATGTTATTTTGTAAATGTTTTTTTTCAAGTCTAAGTAGAGGACCTTTTTTCTCGAGGCTTGTTTAAGTTCTCCTTTTAATAAAAGATCAATAACTGGATTTCCCCATGGGCTTCTTCCGGGTAAGGCATCATTAATTTTTTCTTTCAACTTATTAAAGGTTAGTCCTTTTTTGCTTCCTGCTAATATTAATAGTATAAAAATGTAATTCTCCATATTCTTTCTCCTTTTTTAATTTTTCAAGAAACAAAACAATGTTCAAAATTGTTGACTTATTTTTATAGCATAATAAAGATTGGAATGCAAGGGGTTTGGATGTAAGTAATATATTACTTACATCTTTTGTTATAAAATCTAGAAAAGTTGAGTTTTGTGCTAATAAGGAAGCTTTAATACTAATGGATTCCTGCCTACGCAGGAATGACAAGGTTTTTTTATTTATTATTTTGAAGTTTGATTTATATTAAGGTCACATTCTCTTTTCCAATTAGATCTTGGAATTTTGTGAGGATTATGGGGGTGAATTTGATTTTTTTTGAAACTTCCATTTTTTGTTCATTGCCATTGGATGTAATGAAAACTTTTGATTTTCCAATTTCAGCGGAATTAATTGTTTGTGAGATTGTTTCTATGATTTTTGGATCACAACCTTTTTCAACACGAAGAGTGAGTTCTTTTTTTGTTTCAGGCGAAGGAGCGTTAATGTTTCGATTATAGCCACCGCCTGATTTTTGTTCAAAGCTAGTAGAGGCTTTAGTGGCAGAGGTGTCTTTTTTGAAACTCTTTAATTCTTTTTGGTCAACGAGAATTACGTCTTCACAAAGAAGTTTAAAATCATCATCTTTGTCAGAAAGTTTTCCTTTAACAAGGATGATATTTTCGTCTTTCCAGATATCCATTGTTTTCTCTAGAGTTTTTGGAAAGATAAGAGTCTCTATTTTCCCAATTCCATCTTCAATTGTAACGAAATACATCAATTGATTTTTTCGAGTATATATTTTATGAATTTTTGTGATAATTCCTCCGATGGTGATAACTTGATTAATCATGCTTCGAGAAATGTTTCTTATTGGAACGCTTTTGGCGGAAAAATATTCTTGATATTCTTTTAATGGGTGATCAGATATATAGAGGCCAAGGAGTTGTTTTTCCCAGGTAAGTCTTTGAGATTTTGTAGCTGGCTCAACTTCTTCAAATGAAACTTTTGGGGCTTCAAGATTAGAGTTTTTGTCTGAGCCGAAAGAAAAAAGAGATGATTGCCCAGAAGCTTTTATTTTCTGATATTCTTTCGAATAGGCAAGAAGTTTTTCAATGTTGTGAATAATTTTGTTTCTATTGTTTTTAATTATACCATCAAGTGCACCAGACATTGCTAGTGCTTCAACTGATTTTTTATTGAGATCTTTGTCATTTACTCTTTCAGCAAGTTCAATAATATCTTGATATGGACCATTACTTTTTCTTTCCTTAATGATGACTTCAGAAATATTTTCTCCGACACCTTTGATTGCTTCAAGTCCAAATCGAATTTTATTATAATTTTTTTTGCCCTTCTCTCCTCCGTTGATTACAGCAAAGTCCTTAAAACTTTCATTAATGTCTGGTGGAAGAACCTCAATTTCCATCCCTCGAGCTTCTTCAATCTCAATAGCAATTCGATCAAGATCATCTTTGTCAGAATTAAGCAATGCGGTCATGAATTGAGCAGGGTAGTGAGTTTTAAGGTAGGCGGTTTGGTAGCCGATTAGAGCATAGCAAGCAGCATGAGATCGATTGAATCCATATCCAGCAAAAGGCTCAATAAATGAAAATATCTTTTCTCCAAGGTTTCCGTCAACATTATTATCAATACAGCCTTGAACGAATTTCTTTTTTTGTTCCTGAATAAGTTCATGAATTTTTTTCCCCATCGCTTTTCGGAGAACATCAGCTTCTCCAGGGGTGAAACCAGCAACTTCACGAGCGATTTCCATGACTTGTTCTTGATAGACAGCAACTCCATAAGTGTTTTGGAGAATTGGTTTTAATTTTGGATGAAGATATTTAACAACTATTTTTCCATGTTTTCCATCAATAAAGTCTGGGATCCATTCCATTGGTCCTGGTCGATAGAGAGCAACCATTGCAATTAAGTCTTCAAAAACAGTTGGCTTGAGTTTCTTTAGATATCTTTTCATTCCAGATGATTCTAATTGAAAAACTCCAGTAGTATCACCATGTTGAAGAAGTCGATAGGTTTTTCCGTCATCAAGAGGAAGGTTGTCGATATCAATTTCATTACCAACTGTTTTCTTGATGATTTTTAAGGCATTTTCAATAATAGTGAGATTTCGAAGTCCCAGAAAATCCATCTTAAGAAGTCCAATTTTTTCTACATAAGAAGATTTTGATGAAGAGCTGTATTGAGTTACTATTCCTTTGCTTTGTCCTTCTTTTCCTGTGATGTATTGAAGAGGCGAATATTCTGTGATTGGCTTATCAGTAATTACGACTCCACAAGCATGAACAGACGCGTGCCTGGCAACCCCTTCAAGTTTTTTTGCAGAATCGATAATTGCCTTGGCATTTTCGTTAGTATTGTATTCATTTAAAAGTTCTGTAGAGTTTTCAAGAGCATCATTGAGATTTGTGAACATTGGAACCATTTTTGAAAGTTTGTCGCAATAGGTGTATTCAATATCTAAAACTCTTCCAACATCTCTAATAGCAGCTCGAGCAGCCATCGTTCCAAATGTGATAATTTGAGCGACGTGATCATTCCCATATTTTTTTCGAACATAAGCAAGTACTTCATCACGACGGTGATCAGCAAAGTCGGCATCAACATCAGGCATTGAGATTCGGTCCGGATTTAAAAATCTTTCAAAAAGTAATTTGTATTCAATTGGGTCAAGGTTTGTTATTCCAGTGAGATAAGCAACAAAACTTCCGGCTGCACTTCCTCTTCCTGGACCAACAACGATTCCTTGGTCTTTTGCCCAATTCATAAAATCTTGAACAATAAGAAAGTATGAGGAGAATCCCATCTTGGAAATTACTCCAAGTTCGTATTCTAATCTCTCTTGATGTTTTTTAGTGTATTCGTCTTCTTTGTAAACTCTTTTAATACCTTTTTTGCAAAGTTCAAGGAGATAGCTATCAGCATCATGTCCTTCTGGAACCTCAAAGTGGGGAAGTTTGATGTTTCCAAATTCAATTTCAACATGGCATCTGTCAGCAATTTTTTGAGTATTTTCAAGGGCTTCAGGAATATGGCCGAAAGATTCATACATTTCATCAGTACTTTTTAAATGTAGTTGAAGTCCCTTCATAGTCATTCGATTTTCGTCGTTGATTTTTCGATTAGTTTGAAGACAAAGCAATATATCTTGAACTTCACTGTCTTCTGGATAAACATAATGAATATCAGCAGAGGCAGTTAGTGGAATGCCCGTCTCTTTTGAGATCTTTATTAGTCCTTCGTTTGCAATCTTTTGAATTGGAAGACTTGGAAGGTCTTGAATTTCAAGAAAGAAATTTCCTTTTCCAAGAATTTCTTGATATTCCAATGCTTTTCTTTTTGCTTCTTCATATTTTCCTGCAATTACAAGTGATGGAACTTGTCCTTGAACGCAGGCGCTCATTCCAATCAATCCCTTCGAATATTTTTTTAAAGTTTCAAGATCAATTCTTGGTTTGTAATAAAAACCTTTTAGATGTGCTTCGGTAACAAGTTTCATGAGGTTTTTGTAACCCTCATTATTTTCGGCAAGAAGAATTAAATGAAACCTCTCTTCATCAACTCGAGGTTGTTTGTTTTCAAGTCCATTTGGGGCGACATAGAACTCACAACCGATAACAGGATTTATTCCGGCTTTTTTCGCTTTATCATAGAATTCTAAAACACCATACATTGTTCCATGGTCAGTGATGGCAAGAGAATTCATCCCAAGCTCTTTGGCTCGATTAATGACATCATCAATTTTTCCTAAGCCGTCAAGAAGACTGTAATGGGTATGAACATGAAGATGAACGAATGGTTTTTGGTTTTCTGACATTTTATTTGTATTGAATCTTGAGTTTAAAATAATAAAGTAACTAATCTGTGAAGAATATATTTTCTTTTAGAATTTCAATGAAAAGCTTTCCTGGAAACAAAATTTTTTAAAAAATAAACTCAAGCCCTAAATTTTACTGCTGAAAATCTTACCCACATTCAACACCACCTTGGACGATTTCCAGATAAAATTTGGGCTTTTAGACAAAATTTTTATAGAAAATTTTATTCCCAGAAAAACTTTTAGGAATGATTTGGCACTCGAAAATATATTAGCTGTATTTCAAAATAGAAGGAAAATTAGGACGCTAAAATATTCTTTCAGTTTTAATATTCTAGATTCTGTCATTATACCTTTTAATCATTTAAAGTAAAAGATTGTCAAAGTTGTAATTTTCTGTTGTAGGATAAAAATACACCCGACGGAAAGTTTTTTCCGTCGGGTGTATTGGGTTTTTAAAATTGTTATTATAAGGGGGTCATAATAAGGCCATTTTTTTCAAAGTCTTCTATAAGATCTATAAAGTTTTTCAGTGTGTTTAGTCCCTCCCATTCCCTTTTTTTATTTTTTAGAAAGGTATGTAAATGTACGTTTTTGTTGATATTAAATTCTAATGATTCAATATCAGCTGTTGTTAATTTAAATATTCCTGAAATTGATGCGTTTATTTCAAGTTTTTTTAAGGAACCTACTGTAACAGGATCCCATTTAACAAGAGCCTCTAGTCCGAGATATTTTGCTGTTCGATCAAGTAATTCATTGTTTATTTCATTAATTTCTTTTGATAAAAGGGAATCTATTTTTTCATGAAACAATCCGAACGTTTTCATTGCTTCTATGGAGGGGAGCTTTATTAGAAGATTGAATAGAATTAGGATGGGATCTTTTTTTAAATCAAATCCTTGAACTTTTTTTAAGTATTCATCTGCTAGTTCACCAATTTGTAAAATTCGAATTGCTTTTTGAGATCTTGGCAAAAAGAGTCCGGCAATTCCAAGGATAGGAATAAACGTTAACCAGAGTCGAAAATTATAAAAATATTTTATCATTTCCTTTTCGTCATTATTTCTTTCCCCAATTTCCTTGTAATTGATAATTGCACAGAGTATAGCGATTATAGCAATTAATAAGAGAAGAAATAATGTTACAATGGAATTTTTATAACTATTAGTAAAAAATAAAAGTGAAAACAAAAAACAAAATGCAACTGGCAATGAGTGTCTTAAGATTAAAAAGATAACATGTTTTTTCATAATTGTTCCTCCGTTTTTTATGGTTATATTTTTTTCAAAGAGACTTCATTTAAGTTTTTTAGATTACAGTTTTTTTCTATGAAAGTCAATGTTATTAGTGCATTCTTGTTTTTAGGATTTTTAGGTGGTAGGATAGCAGTGTTAGTTTTCAGTTTTTATTGAATTATTCTAATATGTGTTAAGGTTTTCTTTTGGTACGAAGGCAGTTTTGGGAACTGGATCCCCGTTTTCACGGGGATGACAGAGAAGGGATTTTTTAATTTTTATTTGTCATTTTGATTTTTGATATTTAATTTAATTATAATGCTTAGTATAAAAAATTTATCAGTTAATTCAAAAACAACACATGAAAAACTTTTAACAGAAGTTAACCTTGAAGTTGGAGAAAATGAAATTCATTCTATTATTGGAAAGAATGGAAGTGGAAAGACGACTTTAGCAAAAGTAATTTTAGGTTTTGGGGAGCTTCAAACTGAATCTGGGAGTATTGAATATAAAGGAGAAGAAATTTCCGGATTACTGACTAACGAAAGAGCGAAAAAAGGAATAACTTTGGCTTTTCAGGAGCCAGCTCGATTTGAGGGTTTGACAGTTCGGAATTTTTTGTTAGCTGGAAAAGCTGATGCGGATGATGATGAAATGAAAAAAGTTTTGAAATTGGTTGATTTGAATGATGGAGAGATTTTGAATAGAAAGTTGGATGAAAAGTTGAGTGGAGGAGAACGAAAACGAATTGAACTTGCTTCAGTTATAATAATGAGACCGAAACTAATGATTCTTGATGAGCCAGATGCTTCGCTTGATATTATTGTCTATAATGAACTTTATGATATGTTGACGAACATTCGAGAAGAAATTGGATGTTCCATTCTTTTAATTACTCATCGTGAAGAAGCCGGATTGATTTCAGATAAAGCAACTTTTTTAGATGGCGGAAAAGTAATTGAAACTGGAACATTTCGACATGTAATGCGAAAATATTGTGAAACAATGGGGAAAAGAGATAAATGTTTGGCGGGAAGAAAGGCTAATGCCTAATTTTCATTTTTTAATTGAATTATTGGAGATTAACAATTAAGAAGTGGATAACATATTTTCTCTCAGAATTTCAATGAAAAGCTTTCCTGGAATCAAATTTTCTAAAAAATGAACTCAATCCATAAATTTTATTGCTGAAAATCTTACCCACATTCAACACCACCTTGGACGATTTCCAGATAAAATTTGGGCTTTCAGACACAATTTTTGTAGAAAATTTTATTTCCAGAAAAACCTTTAGGAATAGCCTGACATTTGAAAATGAATTATTGTTATTTTCATTAAATAATTTTTAAGCAAAAGAGTTTTTCTTTTGCTTTTGTTTTATTTGTGATATAATTCGTTTAAGAAAGTTTAATAAACAATTTGAGTTATTTGAATAATAAGTTCGAGTTGTTTGGTTTATTTTAAAATAAAATAAAAAAAATGGGAATGTTCAGTCGTCTTTTGGGCGGTAAAAAATTGAATTCAGAATATCTCCTAGCTCTTGATATTGGTACAGAGCTTGTTAAGGCTTTGATTTTTAAGGTGGATGAAAAAACTGGAAAGGGAATTGCAATTGGAATTGGAAAAGTTCGTCAACAACTTGGAAATATGAACTCTGGAGCAGTGAGCGATATTAGTGGAGTGATTCAGTCTTGCGAGGATGCAATTATAGTAGCACAAAAAATGGCGGGAGTTGAAGATGTGGAAGATACGATTGTTGGAATTGCCGGAGAGTTAGTAAAGGGAACAACCACAACTGTTCACTATGAAAGAACAAAACCAGAAGTTAGAATTGATATTCCAGAAATTAAAAATATTATTCAAAAAGTTCAATGGAAAGCTTTTGATCGAATTCGACGACAACTTGCTTGGGAGACAGGGCATAATGAAATTGATGTTCAATTGATTAATGCCTCGATCATTAATGTTAAAATCGACGGATATCGAGTGACAAATCCAGTGGGATTTCAAGGAAGAGATGTTTCGATTGGAATTTTTAATGCTTATGCGCCGATGCTTCATCTTGGAGCACTTGAATCAATTATTGATGAGTTAGGATTGAAATTGATTTCAGTTGTAGCAGAGCCATATGCAGTAGTGAAGAGCATGGGAGTTGAAGATAATCTTGATTTTGGTGCAATTTTTATTGACATTGGAGGAGGAACAACTGATATAGCAGTGGTGCGAAGCGGTGGACTTGAAGGGACTGTTATGTTTGCACTTGGTGGACGAGCTTTTACGAAAAGAATTTCTCATGATTTGAACGTAGAATTTTCAAGAGCAGAAGATTTAAAAATAAAATATGCAACAGGAAAGCTAGATGAAAAAAAGATTTATAAGCTCAATGAGATTCTTGAGGAAGATTGTCGAGTTTGGCTTTCTGGACTAGAGATTGCGTTGGAAAATTTTTCTTCATCAAGAATTGATCTTTTGCCCTCAAAAATTTTACTTTGCGGAGGAGGAAGTGGTTTACCGGGAATTTACCGAGCTTTGAATTCTGATAATTGGTATCGAAATCTTCCATTTGCTAAGAAGCCAACAATTGGTTTTATTCAACCTCGAGATGTGGTTAATATTATTGATAAAACAAAGATGCTTAGAAATCCTCAGGATGTGACTCCAATGGGATTAGCAAATTTAGCAATTGATATGAACAGTGACGAAGCGGTTTTAAATGACATGTTGAAAAAAGCAGTTAAAATGATTCAAAAGTAGGGGTTTTTGAGCTTAAGAATTATCAGGAAAACATGTATTTTGGAATATAGCTAATATATTTTCTCCCAATCCCATAGGAATGACCTGACACTCGAAAATACATTATTTACATTCCGGCTGTGTAAGTGGGCAATATATTCTAATTAAAAGTTTATAATATAGTAATTTTCATGATAAATAAAAAAAATGCATAAAACAATTTACATTGAAGCTGATGAAGAAATAACAAGCGTTATTGATCGAGTAAGAAAAGAAGGTTCTCCTGATATTTTTATTGTAATTCCTAAGAATGCAATGCTTGTTCAAGGGGTTATTAATTTGAAATTACTTAAAAAGGAATCAGCTAAGATGAAAAAGAATGTTATTTTGGTTACTAATGATAAACAGGCCAAAAAAGTGATTAGTCGGATTGGGTTTGAAATTAAAGAAGTATTGAGTCCTGAAGAAATAGAAGAAGTTTCTCAAGAAGAAGAACTTGATGAAATTGAAAGGACATCATTAGACTCTATTGAAGAACTTGAAAATCAAGAAAGAAAAGCTGTAGGACAAAGAGAAATTGGTAGTGAAAGTTTTTTTATTGATGAAAAGCATGATGAATTTTTTGATGAAAATGAGACTGAAGATGTTTCGAATGATAGGGATATTGAAAATATTCCAGCTTCTTCTGAGAAAGTTGTAAAAAGAATGGATATGATGAAAAATTCTGCCGATGTTAAAGTTGTAACGGGTGAGCAGGATACTATAGATCCAGAGTCTCAGCAATTAATTTCTCATAAATTGAAAAATGAAGCGATGATGGCTACTAAGAAAAAAAAAGAAGTGCAGGAGATTTTTGAAGAAGATATTGATTTTGATAGTAAAGAGTTTCAAGTTGGATTTAGTGATCAGAAGGCAGAGAAATTTTTTACGCAAAATGACAAAAAGAAAGAATTTTCCAAAAAATCTTTTAAGAAAAATAAATTAAACAAAAAGAAGTCTAGCGGGAAATTTAGTTATTTTTTTGTAGTGGGAATGATTGTTGTTCTAGCTTTAATTGGTTTTGGCGGATGGGCTTATTTTAATTGGCCTCAAATGAACATTGTTATTTATCCTAGTGAAAAAAGTATTACTTCGACTTCAGATGTTAATATTTTAACTGATTTGACCGTTTCTGATATTGAAAATGGTCAATTAATAGGGGAAATGGAAGAACTTGAAATTGAAAAAACTCTTGATTTTGATGCAACGGGGGAAAAGTATAGTTCTGATCAAGGGAAGGCTCGAGGAAAAGTGACAATTTATAATAAGTATTCATCTGCAAATCAACCATTAGTTAAAACAACTAGAGTCTTGTCAAAAGAAGGAAAGCTTTTTCGATTAGTTAATTCTGTGACAGTACCGGGAATGAAGGGAGATATTCCAGGAGAGATTGAAGTAAAAGTGGTGGCTGATAAACCAGGATCTGCTTTCAATATTGAGGCTTCGAATTTTACTGTCGAAGGATTTAAGGGAAATCCTAAATATGAGAAATTTGAAGTTGACTCAAGTAATGCAATGTCAGGAGGATCTGATGCTTCTGGAAATAGTTTAGTTAAATATGTGACAGAAGCTGATATAGAAAAAGCACGGAATACTACATTAGAGAGCCTTGAAAAATCTTTTGAAGAAGAGATAAGTGGACGTTTGGATGAATTTCGAGAATATGTCTTGGATTCTGCAAAAAAAGAGGTGGTGGAACATAAATCTTCTTTTGATGTCGATGATATTGCAGATAAATTTAGTTATACAATTAAACAAAAAGTTAGATTGATGACATTTGCGAGTGATGATTTAAGAGAAGTCGCTAAGATAGCATTAACAAAGGAACTAGATTCTGGTTATGAACTTGATGAAAATGAAATAACAATAGAGATTATTAAGGATATTACTGATTTTGAAAAAAAATCTATGTCTCTTAGAGTGAATTTTTTTGGAATTGCTTGGCCAAAAATTGACCAGGAAAATTTCAAGAAAGGAATTGCAGATCAGAAAGAAACGGAATTTGGCAATATTATAAAAAAATATCAAGAAATTAAAAAAGTTGATATTGATTATAATCCAGGCTGGTTGAGTGGGATGGCGGTTTCAGAGAGTAAAATCAAAATTGAAGAGCAAAGAGAGGTATTAAAGGATTAAATTTTGATTATATGTTGAATTGTAGAATTTTTAATTAAGGTAATTTAAATATAAGATTTATAAAAAGTTTAACTAAAAAAATATGGGAAAAGCTAAAAAATTATTTAATAAAAGTATCTTGATCGTCCTTGGAATTTTTTTGTTACCTCTTTTAACCCAAGCTCAATACACAAACAATGAAAATATCCCAGGACAAGCACCAACAAGTGACTTAGTTACTTACTTAGATAATTTATACAACTTTAGTATCGCAATAGCAGCTATTTTAGCAGTATTCATGATTGCAGTTGGAGCCTTTCTTTATATCTTTACTTCTGCTGGAAATGCATCAAAAATCATGGACGCTAAAGAAATGATTAAAAATGCCATCATTGGTCTTGTTATAGTTTTAATTGCATTCTTAATTCTTTTCATAATTAATCCTGATTTAGTAGGAGGAACGTTAAGTGGTCCAGCTGATGTTATAAACAACGTAGTTGGTGATTAATTCTTTTTAAGGTTTTTCTTTATCAATAATTTAATCTCAAATTTTTAATGAAAAAATTCTTTTTGTTAGTAGTAATGACTATTATCTGAAAAGTAATTCTTCATGTATAGATAGTGGAATCTTGGAAGGAGTGCTATCTGTTGATCTAGAGGGAAATTTTAGGTCTCAAGGTAATGGTTATGATATAGGAGTTTATGAATATTAAGAATAGAAAAGTATTTAGTTTAAAATCTTTTTTATAGCTTGTTAAATTCTATTCCAAATGTTAATTTAATTATTTAGAAATTTTTAGATTTTTTCTAAAAAACACTTCTTTAGGAGTATAATAGTTTAGTCTCTTTCTTGGTCTATTATTTAAAATTCTTTCAAC
>Ga0307992_1000008_pt1 | contig 116658 bp, 104 predicted proteins | sample EllFjometagen133_FD_203162 | JGI IMG/M metagenome (GOLD analysis project Ga0307992, IMG submission 203162) | Marine microbial communities from Ellis Fjord, Antarctic Ocean - #133 | ecosystem: Environmental > Aquatic > Marine > Unclassified | place: Southern Ocean | collected 2014-10-08
GAATGGGTGAGTCCCGACAAATGGTTGTAGCCATTGATAAAGCTAAACAGGCTGGAAAAGTCGAGCTCTCTGAACGTCTTTCTGCAAATGTTAAGAGTCAAGTTAAGAGCTTTACCCAGGAAGCTGGCATGTCAGAAAATACTCAAATTGTTGAGTTCTATCAATCCACATCAAAAACAGTGACTGACAATACATTAAACGGTGTTACCGTTTTAAAAAAATACCCCTATGAAAAAAAGGGTGGCACCTGGATCGCATATGTTCAGCTCGGTTTGAAGAAAGATGCCGTGAGTACTGCAGTTGTGAATGTCATCAAAAACGAAGAAGCTCTCTATGCAGAGTTCAAAGCTTCCCAGGCCTTTCAAGAGCTGGAAGCAGCTACACAAAACGCAAAGTAGTTTTTAGTCCATCAAATTAAGAAGGCTCCCGCTTGGGAGCCTTCTTTGTTTCATCAAGTTTTTTCTGATCTCAATTCCCAATAAAATTCACTCTCGTGAAAAATTCCTTTTTGAAAGCATCACCAATGGGAATTTCCTTACCTTCAATCTGAATAAATTGCTTCTGAATGACCTCAATTTTCTTTAGGGCAACGACGTAGGATCGATGTACCTGAACAAAATCAGCTGACGGGAGTAATTCCAAAAGCTGATTGAAGGTCATACGGGAGAGCAGTTCCTTACCATTAATTTTGAAGATAATGTAATGACCATCTTTTTTGATATAGCTGATCTTCTCCGAATCAACCTGGTGAATCTGAGCACCACTCTTTATAAATATCTGTGATTGGTTCTGCTTTGCAGGGGTCCCGGGCTGAATGGGTTCTGCAGGAAACTTTTTGATCTGGGCTTTATGGGCAGCAGCCAGAAACCTTTCAAATGGAATTGGTTTTAACAAGTAATCCAAAGCTTGAACTTCATAACTCGCCACGGCATGTTCTGGATAGGCGGTACAGAAGATGATTTCCGCTCCCAGATTCTGAACCAAGCGTGCGAGTTGCATCCCATCCAGATCAGGCATGTTAATATCCATAAACACCAGATCGACCTGCTCATTTGAAAGATAATTCAGTGCTTCAAGTGGGTCGGTGAATGAAGCTGATAGTTCCAGCCAACTGACCTTGTTGACAAATGCACTGAGTATCTCAATAGCCCCCTGCTCATCATCAACAACGACGCAACGTAGTTTGTCTGTCACAATGATATCCCCATTTCAACCCCATATTCAACATCAGTAACTCTGATCTCAAGAGAGTGTTTCTCAGGATAAAGATGCTCAAGTCGTCGCTTGACATTTTCCAGACCGATGCCCTTATGCTCCTGGGAGGCTACACGATCAGGGAACCGTGAATTAATCAGTGTAAACTCAATTTTATTCTGAGATACAACCAATTTCATCCTGATATATCCCTTGCCATGATTATCGATTCCATGTTTAAAAGCATTTTCAACAAATGGTAAAAGAATAAGTGGGGCAACTCTAAACCTGCCAATATCTCCTTCAATTTGGAAGTCAACCTCCGGTGGATCATCTCGCTTGTATTTTAACAACATAAGATCTATGAAATTTTGGAGATGCTCAATTTCCTGATGCAGACCAATACTGTCTCCAGCGCTATCATAAAGCATATACCGCATAAGACCAGAGAGTCTTAATAAAGCATCACTCCCCTCCTGGTCATCATTCCTTTGCGTGATGGCATAAATGTTATTCAAGGTGTTAAATAGGAAATGTGGATTGATCTGAGAACGAAGATATTTTACCTCGGCTGCAAGATTCTCGAGCTCTAGTCGTTCCTGACGACGCATCTGCTGATTTCGCTCACGCAGGAGTCCATAGAAGATCCCTCCGACCATCACCAAGATATTACCGGAGAGAATAGTTAAATTCAGAATTTCTTTACGGGATGTAAGCAACATCTTATCAGATACTTCCCCTGGAGCGGTAGGCAAGTTGAAGACTCTAAGGGTCAGGTGATCCCAAACCCATTCCATACCTGAACCCACAAGTAGGACACCCAAAAACATTCCTGCAACCTGTAGTAGGGTTACCAGATTGAGACGCCTGGGTATCAGGGTCCTAGCGACCAGCATGACCAACACAGCGGAAAGCAGAACATCGAACATGCGGACAGCATAGAGACTTCCATCCAGATTGTTGAACTCCCCGTAAAACACTGGCCTGGTCGCCGTTTGAATGGGTATGAAATACACAACTCCAAACAGGAGGATGAGCAGGGCAGGTTCAATCCATTTACGCAACATAGTGAACCAATATATCCATTTATTTTACTTCTTCGACCCCTAAGGCGTCCAATCCGGCATTCCCTGGCACCAGGAGCGCTTTACAAGGCACCAAGAAGTTTTTGCATGATTCAAATCATTCAACGCCAGAATTCAGTGGATTCATGCCATTAATCTCATTCACTGTTTTTATCCTCTATCTTGCCCTCGTAAACATTCAAAAGGAGTCTAACATGACATCAAAGAAACACATACTACTGATTATGCTTATTGCCTTACTTGCCCTCACATCCCTTGCCCAAGAAAAAAAGGTGGTGATACATAGGAAACCTCATGGCGAAGAACATCGCAAAGAGGTCTTCATCTCTCATGATGGTGAAGTGTCTGATTCAGCAACGACAAAGATATTTGTCCACAAAAGACCTCATCATGAGAAAAAGGCCACTCGGATCATCATCAAGAAATCAGGTTTTTTCAAAAAGAGCAAGATCGTTATCGATTTCGACCCCATAACGAAGAAGATCATGAAAGTTCTGGAGAATGGGAAGGAGATGCCCGAAAAGAAATTCCACAAATACCAGGAATACCTGGAAGATGCCACTGAGCTCGCTCCCCTGGAAGCTCTCTACCCTGCTATGGAAGAGATTGATCTCAAAATTGAATTAGGTGAACTCCCCTCCCTGGAAGGGTTGGAAGGCCTGGACTCGCTTATTATTCATCTTGAAGCTCTGGAATCAGCACACGCAGTTATTAAAAAAAAACACTACAAATCTATCAAACGCATCATTGAATTAGATAATCTGGCAGAGACCATTCAAAACATCCTGGCAGAAAGTGGAACTACTCCTCCTCAGAAGATTGAGATGATCTCTATTGAAAAGGGTGTGTTCTACGCGAATGGTGAAAAAGTCAAAGGAGAAGCTGGCCAAAAATGCCTTCAAGCCTATCTGAGTCAGTCGGACCTTAGCCAGGAAGATCTTGACCGAAAAAAAGAAGAGATCAGCATCAAGATCATATTTGATTGAACCAAAATAAATATCCTTCCACTAACGCACGACTGTCGGGGTCCGCGCTAGTTAAAACCGCTCCTTGTGGGCGGTTTTTTATTTGCGCTTGTCCGACTTCCTCTGCAGTTGTTCATTCCCAAATTTGAACTGACCTGTTTCTTTTGCCATGAGGAGCTGAGCACCACCTACATCGGCTGAATCGATTCTGGAAAGAAAACGTTGTGCTTCCTTGCCGCGTAGTGTTGTTGCCAAACGGTTAGATCGAAATATTCTCACCATGCCATCCTTACTCGTTTGATACGAGAAGGGTTGCTGAGCCAATGAGTCATTACTTATCATAGTTATTCTTGAAATTCAATTTTCCATACTCATCATGAGAAATCCTGTAAATGCGGCATTGTTGGGCGCCAATCGGTTATCAACTTTAGATTTCATTTCATTGATGATAGAACGAAACTCCTTATAAAATTCCCAGATGGGACGAGGCTTATACACCAGGGAATCCAACTCAAACTGTTGGATCACACCCTTGGCAGTGGTGGGTTTCACAAACACCTCTTCGAATGGTTTATGATAGACTGGTAGAACAGAAATGAGTGACCATTTTGCCAGTTTCCCGGTAATCAAGACGTCCAACATCATATTAAAACCCTGTTCCTGATTCCCGTGAAGCACCTCCTTTAACCCCTGGGCCAGAATTGTCTCATACTGATAAGGAAGCGTATTTACAAAATCTCTAAATTTTGGTTTTTCGAAGAGACTCACCATGGATGAACGGCTCACCATCTTACTCATGGTTTGAATAATAGTTTTCGTGTCATTAAATTGATCTTCAGCGAAGGCTTCTTGAACCTGAATGATCGTCCTGTCCATGTTATGTTTTTTACCGATAGCTACCATATCGGGGTGTTCAAAGCCCCCAGGATACATGTTAAAAAACTTTTCTTCTGCTTGTTTCAATTTATCGAGATTCATATGGTCTCCCTTTGATCATCATGTCTTCATAGTTGGTAACTGGATCTTTTTATATTCCTTAGAGAAGCTAAACCATAGGGAACAAAATTTATCACAATTCGTTGATCCCTTATGTATATTCGCAAGTCTAAGTTATAAAGGAGTGTTGATGAGATTCAAGTGGTTTCCAAAACAAATTTCAAAGTCTATTGGCATTCTTAGTTTCACACTATTGCTATTTAACTGTAATTATGCCCAGGAGCCTATGAACTACAATAAATTAACCCCGGAAGAACAACGGGTGATTCTCAACAAGGGCACTGAAAGACCTTTCAGCGGAAAATTCGAACATCACGATGAAACAGGTACTTATACCTGTAAGCAGTGTGATGCACCCCTTTATAAATCTACAGATAAATTTGATGCTCAATGCGGCTGGCCCAGTTTTGATGATGAAATACCTGGCTCGGTAAAGCGAGTGACTGATGCCGATGGCCGCAGAACTGAAATACTTTGTGCCAATTGCGGTGGTCATCTCGGACATGTCTTTTTAGGTGAAGGCTTTACCTCAAAGAATGCCAGACACTGCGTCAACTCAATTTCATTAAATTTTGAACCTGTGGAGATACACATGGAAAAAGCTATTTTTGCATCGGGTTGTTTCTGGGGCGTGGAATATCAACTTCAAAAACTGGATGGCGTCATTTCCACCAGTGTCGGTTATACAGGAGGTTTTCTCCCGAATCCCACCTACAAACAGGTTTGTACTGGAAGCACTGGCCACGCAGAAGCCGTTGAAGTTGTTTTCGACCCCCAAAAGGTGAGCTACGAAACCTTAGCCAGAATATTCTTCGAGACCCATGATCCCACACAGGTAGATGGTCAAGGACCAGATCTTGGCACCCAGTACAGATCAGGAATTTTCTATTCCTCAGAGAATCAGAAAGCCACGGCTGAAAAACTGATTAAACTGCTTGAAGATAAAGGACTCGATGTGGCTACTGAGCTCACATCTGCTTCAGAATTTTATGATGGCGAGGAATATCATCAGGACTATTACATCAAGTCAGGTGGTATCCCCTATTGTCACGCTTATACAAAAAGGTTTTGACTCTAGCTTTTATCTATATCCACATCCCCATAGAGCTTTTGTAATCTTACCAACTCCTGTTTGGTTTCCTTGACGATCTCTGCGTAGGCTGGGTCTGAGTAGATATTATTCATTTCAGAAGGATCTTTCTCGAGATCAAACAATTCCCAGAAAGCTTGATACGGTCTAATTCAGTTTTCCGGCAATAAATGCTGTGGTCCAGGCTGCTTGAAAATTATACCCTCCGGTAATGCCGTCAATATTCAGAATTTCTCCAGCAAAATATAGATTCTCACACACTCTACTCTGCATTGTTTTCCCATCAATACTATCGAGACTCACACCCCCGCAGGTCACAAATTCATCCTTGAACCCTGTTTTTCCTTGAACCATATATGAATCATTGGTAAGGACGGCAACCAGCTTATTCAGTCCTCTATTTCCCAGTTCACCCCATTTCCTGGTCAATGGTAAGTCGCTTTTCAGCAACAGGAAGCGCCACAATCTATCTGGTAAACTGAAGGGTCTGATATTGGGTAAAAGTTTGCGTGAGTGTTCTGCAATGATGCCATTAAGTTGCTCTAAAACGACTTCATGATTGGTTTGATCCAGCCAGTTAACTCTGACATCGAAGTGATAGTTTTTTTCGTTTAATACCCTCGCGCCAAAAGCTGACAGTTTAAGAATGGCGGGTCCACTCAGGCCCCAATGTGTGATGAGCAATGGGCCTGTGATTTTCAATTTGGTACCAGGAATACTCACCAGTACAGGATCTATTGCAACACCCGTTAGCTCAACAATGGACTCAGAGGGCATGTTAAAAGTAAAGAGCGAGGGAACTGGTTTTTCTATTTTATGTCCAAGTTTTTCTAGCCATTCCAAGCCTTCTGATTTGGGCGAGCCTCCACTTGCCACAATCACCTTATCAAAATTCCTTGATGGTAAATCCTGACGGGTAAATTCCAGTTTTAGTTGATTACCGTTTTTAGAAATTGCCTGAATCTCAGACCAGTACTCACAGGGTATACCCATTGCTTCCGTCTGGTCCATAAAGCAATGAATGATACTGGCTGAATCCTGTGAGACGGGGAATACTCGCATATCATCCTGAACAAAAAGAGGTACGCCTCTTGATTCAAACCACTCCATCGTGTGTTTGGTATTAAAAATCTTTAATGCTTTTTTCATAAGTGCTTTGCCACGGGGGTAGGCACTGGCAAGCTCGCTGATAGATGTGTTACCATTGGTAACATTACATCTGCCTCCGCCAGAAATCTTAACTTTGGCTAGAGAAAATCGGGTCTTCTCAAAAATAACCACCCTGGCTTCGGGGAAATTCTGCTTAACTGAAATGGCGGAAAAATAACCTGCTGCTCCTCCCCCGATGATGGCAACATCCACGTTAGTTCGCCTTATTTATTCAGAAGATGCTGGAAATAGGTGGGAATCTTGGCCTCAAAAGTCATTTTCTGTTTTGTGCCGGGGTGTTTGATGTTGATTAAACCAGCATGCAAAGTCAATCTTTTGATGCCTTTAGCACTATCCCCATAGACCTTATCTCCAGCTACTGGACAGTCAATATCAGCAAATTGAACACGTATCTGATTCTTTCGACCTGTGAGCAGGTCAATTTCAACCAGGCTAAATCTTTTTGATTCCTGTAGAACCTTATATCCAGTCTTGGCAAGCTTACCTATTTTTTGATCCTCGGTGGAATACATTTTGTGAACCACATTTTCCGCCAGATATGAAGAAAGCACACCTTCCTTTTCAGCGAGGTTTCCGTGGATAACTGCATAGTATTTTTTGGTGAAGTTTTTCCACTCGTCCTGCAAATAGCGCTTATTTTTTTCACTTTTTGCAAAGACCAGGACACCTGAGGTATCTCTATCCAAACGGTGAACGATATAGATCCGTTTTCTAGATTTTGCATTTCCTTTGCGGACATAATTATTCAAAGCAAAATAGGCCGTTCTATCACGGGTTTTTGCATTACTCATAGACAGGAGTCCACTCATTTTGTCAACAACGAGGATATCGTCGTCTTCAAATACAATGGTGAGCCCTCGAGGCTGGTGCCTCTTAGATGGTTTTTTGGTTTTCTTGGTTTCGAAAGGATCCATGGGATTTGAATTTACCTGAATGTTGTATGAAGCGTTTTAAGGTTTCTGGAAATAATCGCGTTTGAAATAGACATAGGCCACAAAGCCCCACCATGCGATGAGCGTGGCAACAATTGTCAAGGCGGATGCTTGCGCAATAATTGCGTCCCCTCCTGCTCCTATCATCTCGCCATAGTCACTCAAGAGGCTGGAAGTAGCCTCACCATACATGATAAAGAGAAGCCTGTCAACTGAATAGATCAGGGTGCCTGAAAATATCATCTGAAAGCCCCAGGGTTTTGCTGTCCATAATCCCGCACCCATGCCCCCATATATTCCTATATACAAAAGATGATAAATCACTGCGATAATCCCGCTGCGATCCCCTCCGAACAAGGAAACAGGAGAGCTGATTGAAACAACCTCGATCAGGGCAGAGATGATGAAAAAGAAACCTGCAAATCTCATGGTAAAACGTGGACCTTTGGTTCCGCTGGATGTAGAGCTACTCGTTGAAGCCGGCGGCATCCATAGATCATTTTCTTTCATGGCTGAACAGTAACGACAGAAAATTGCATCATCACGGATTTCTTCAGCACAATATGGACATTTCATTCAGAGTACCTCATAATTGGTCAGAGTATAATATTATTTTCACCCTTTCCCTCAATGAAGCTTGGCAAGTTGCCGGAAATATTAAAGCATCTCAACGACCCTTGAGCTGAATAATCTCGTAGGTATACAGAAAGCTCAAAAGATCATAATCCATTTTAAGTTCAAAATAAAATTCTGTTGAATAGCCGGGTTTTAAGGGTTCACGTACTACAAAATTCTGTGACAGGAGCAAGCGTGAGGGGTCCAATGAATCACCCCCAGTGTACCTCACCATTGAGCCTTGATTGTAATTGATACCATTCTCAGAGACGCTGGAGTTTTCAGAATATAAATCGAATCTGAATATGGATGAGGTGATATCGTGTTTACCATTATTCTGTATCTTACCACGGATGTAGTCACGCTGCAGATTCACTTCAAAATCGCTGATTTCAACCTGGTTAAATTGATCAGGGGGAATGGCTTTATCATCCATAACTGAACAGGTCATAAGCAGCATCAGGGGAATCCACATCATGATTGCAGATTTGATCTTTCTTACAAGTTCAAGCATCATTAAGTATCCTTAATTTCTTCAGTTCCATCTGAATACCTGGCAAACCTACCTCTATCAGGTGGATTGACCGGATCATGTCTATCCCAGGGCCAACCCCCATATTCTGTTGCCCGGTAATCATCAAAGGCTTTCTGAATCTCAGCCTGAGTATTCATGACAAAGGGGCCATATCGAACGGCGGGCTCTTCAATTGGTTTTCCCTGTAGAAGGAGGATTCGTGATTGCTCCGGTCCATTTTTTAGATGGATTGCTGTAGCTGAAGCCAGTTCCACTGCATGATACTCTGGGATATCCTCGCCAGCTATATTGAGCGAGCTACCTTCATAAAAGTAAAGGTCTCGATTCACACCTTCTTCGCAGGCAGGAATAACAAATTCTGCCTCTGCTTCGAGTGTAATCACCCAGATAGCAACCTGGTTGATTGATTCGGCCGCCCAGGAATCTGGTGCAGGATTAGGAGCCGCTGCATCACCAAGGCTCCCTGCAATGATACGAGTCTCAATTTTGCGACCTTGACTATCCTGACTCTGTATGACAGGAATGGATTCCGACCACAGCATCTTGTATGCAGGCGTGACCATTTTCGATTTACCAGGAAGGTTCAGCCATATTTGAAAGAGTTCCATGGGATTGGACTTATCCTCAAAGATCAGAGGAAACATCTCGGCGTGTTGGAGGCCGCTTCCTGCAGTCATCCATTGGACATCTCCATTCCCATATCGACCCGCTGAACCTGATGAATCATGATGATCCACGAGTCCATCCAGCACAACTGTTACTGTTTCAAAGCCACGATGAGGGTGGGCTGGGAATCCAGGCACCTCACGTCCATGGTACATGTTCCAGCCATCTTTTTGGTCAAAATCCTGACCCATATTTCTTCCTGAAAGAGAAGCGGCCGGACCCATTTTTCCATCGCCCTGGGGATAAGCATCCTTATGGTGAACACAGAACAAAAATGGATCGCGAGTTTCCCACAAGAATCCCAGAGGTTTTATATTTTTAATCATTCCTGATTTTTCCTTACAACCCCCGTCATTATTATTCAGGAAACTAGACCTGAACCCATCCTATACAAATAGGTTTTAAGTGGATGATTAATTGGTATTTGCTGGCTCTGCCCAAACGGCAAATTCATTTCCATTGGGATCAGCAAAATGAAAACGTGTTCCTCCGGGAAATGAAAAGATTGGTTTAATGATTTTGCCATTGGCTTGCTTAACCTTCTCGAGTGTTTCCTCCAGTGCATCACTGTAAAAGACGATTAATACAGATCCAGAGCTTGTCACAGAAGTCAGCTCTGATTTAAAAAATCCTACATCAATTCCTGCATTGGAACAGGCTACATAGTCGGGACCATAATCAACAAATGACCAATTAAATACCTCAGCGAAGAAAACTTTGGTGCCTTCTATATCCTTAGCGGGAAATTCCAGGTAATTGATTTTCTCATGCTTGTTCATGTGAAATACCTCCGTAGGCAACGCCACTGAGATCTGCCATATCACGTTTCCAGGTGGTTAGATCAGTATGATTAAATTGATTTAAATGGCTATGTCCACAGGCCCTGGCCATGACTTGCATCAGTTCGGTTGAAGCTCTGAAAAAATTATTTAGCTGTTGGGCTCCCTTTTCAATTTTAATGCGGGCTCTCAATTCAGGCTTTTGAGTGGCTATACCTACAGGACAATTGTTGGTGTGACAGGCTCGCATGCCCAGGCAGCCGATTGCTTGAAGCGCAGAATTTGAAACTGCAATTGCATCGGCACCTAACGCCATGGCTTTGATAAAATCTGCAGGCAACCTGAGCCCACCTGTAATCACTAGGGATATATCCTGACGACCCTGTTGATCCAGATAACGGCGTGCACGTGCCAGGGCTGGGATGGTTGGTACTGAAATATTGTCCCTGAAAATCAGGGGTGCTGCTCCAGTTCCACCACCGCGGCCATCCAGAATGATATAATCCACACCAATATCTAGTGCTGCCTGGATATCTTTTTCAATATGCTGGGCTGAAAGTTTTACACCGATGGGTATTCCACCAGTCGCTTTTCTCACTTCTTCAGCAAAGCTTTTATAGTCCTCAATGTTTTCCCAGTCAGGAAAACGTGAGGGTGAGATGGCTGACTCTCCTTCAGCCAGTCCCCGCACCTCGGCAATTTTGCCCATAACCTTGTTACCTGGGAGGTGGCCACCTGTCCCGGTTTTTGCTCCCTGGCCACATTTGAAATGGAAAGCCTGGCATTTTTGAACCTTATCCATAGAATAGCCAAATCGAGCTGAGGCCAATTCATAGAGGTAACGACTATTGGCTGCCTGCTCGTCTGGAAGCATACCGCCTTCACCTGAGCAAATTCCTGTCCCTGCCAACTCTGCTCCTTTGGCAAGAGAGACTTTTGCTTCTTCGGAAAGAGCACCAAAACTCATATCGGAGACAAAGAGTGGTCTATCCAATACGAGTGGTTTCTTAGCATTTGGACCAATAACCACCTGTGTTCCGACTTCCGCATCGTCCAGAAGAGGTACTTTGTGCAATTGAGCTGTAAGTAATTGAATATCATCCCAGCTGGGCAAGTCTTGCCTGGGAACCCCCATGGCATCGACGCGACCATGATGACCCAATTCAGTCAGACCTTTTTCAGCCAAATGTTGAATATATTTGCTGTGTGGCTCTTCTGGTGCGCCGTGAATATCCTGATAGAGTCCCTGATACGCATCTCGGTTATAGGGTTGAGGATTATGAGCCTCCCACTCCTTGATTTCATCTTCATCCACCCAGACCTGATTATCTTCGATCCAGGATGTAAATATTTGAAGTTTTTCCTCATTATTATAGGCACTGACCCCAGACTTGTAGTTGTAATCCCAATTATGCAAGCCACAGATCAGGTCATCCCTTTGAACATGTCCATCAGACAGCAAAGCGCCCCTGTGGTGACAGCGACCATAAAGAACCGAGACTTCTTCCCCATCCGAGAATCGTGTGAGAACGAGGTCCACATTGCCAACCAATGCGTAGACAGGTTCCGTGGGTTTTAAATCTGGTAAATAAGCGATTGAAATTTTATGCATAATGGGTTCCTGTTGGTTTTGATTAAGCTTTAATATGGGACAATTTGTTCAATGAATGATTGGATCAAGCCTGGTCTGAAACATAAACCGAGATGTGTTTGAGACCAGCTCGTTTCACTCTCAATCCATAAGTCCTTTGTGCATCACCTATCCCAACCCCTTCAATGATGTCAGCAACAAAGGTCCCGAATATGGCATACTCAGCATCGAATTTTGCTCCCTGAGACTTCTCTATTCCAATGACATTCATTTTGAGTCCTTATCAAGTGAAAATCTTTTGATCATTTCAATATCAAGGTGGTCACCTTCATCCCTGGCATAATAGGCTTCTCGAATAATACCTTCCCGATCCACGAGAAAATCGGCAGGCATAATGGTCAGGCCTCCTGTGAACATATTGGGAAGATATCCTTTGATCAACATCCCCTTCAGGAGCGTTGGTAAGCGCATTATCATGCCAGTGAAAAAGCCCACAATGGAACGTTCAATTCCGTATTTTTTGTAATAAGTTCCGTCAGGATCAGCCAGTATTGGGAAAGGAGTTTCATGCCCTTCCGTGTGACGAGTGAGATGCTCAAGATTTGATTTAAAAATAGCCACCATGGTGAAATCTTCACCAAATTCATTCACACGCTGAACCAGGCTATTCACCCTCAGGTTACAGAATGGGCAAGATGCAAATCGATAAAAGGACAACATGAAAGGTTTACCTGATAAGGATTTCAGGTCGAAATCGATTCCATCGATAGCCGTCAATTTGATGTTTTTTACTTTTTCTCCGGTTTTTAATCTCACGATTCCCCGCTTTCAACAATTCTCAAAATGAATTTTGATAGGTTGCGTTAATTATTTCTTCCAGTCCTGCTTGTCTAGATTCATCCGCAGAAGTGTCCACTTGCTATCTTTTCTGTTTGGGATCGTCTTATATGTTGTGAAACCAAACCGCTGGTAACTTTGAATCGCAGGCTCATTAAGTGCGAATACTCCCAGATCTATCTTTACCAACCCCAAATCATCAAACGCAACATGAAGGGCGAGTTGGATCATCATTTTGCCCCAACCCTGTCCCCGATATTGTTTGGGACCGATGAGTACTCTCCCCAGCACCGCACGCTTCTCATCATAGTCCACCCTCATCAGTTCGATATGACCTACGGTCGTTCCATCCAGGATTGCTTTGTACATAAAATGAGAGGGACGGTCTGCTTGAGTTAGTTCCAGGGTGGCAGTGAGTTGCTTTGCATCCAGAGGAAACACGTATTTTGGACCTGACCACTGTAGCAAAAAATCAGCATCTGGGACCCAATCAATCAGTCTCTCTAAATCACTTGTTTCAAATTTTTCCAAGGTAAGCATTGCTACCCAGCTCCTAATCCATATCTATGCATAATCACACGCCGTGAATGCCTGGTTTATTGAAATGGATACGAAGGCATTCTTACAGCTTACAGAATAATACTTATTTGAATTCTATCTGTCATGATGCATACAAATTGCAAGTAACACAATGTGTTTTAGAGCCCCATCCATCAACAGATAAGTGGAACATATAAAGGTATAATACCTAAGTTTTGATTCTGTATTTTTACAAATTAGACTAGATTATAGACCGGCTCAAAAAGAAACCGACTAGAATTGATCTTATCCATGTATTTGAGACTAAAACCATGACATATAACCCCTTTTCCCTCTCCGGAAATATCGTTGATGTTCTAAATCAGCGTATTTTTCCCGGAACCGTTCAAATAGAAAACGGCCGAATCAAGTCTGTGACTGAAGAACCTGTTTCTGAAACACAGTACATCCTGCCAGGACTCATCGATGCACACATTCACATTGAGAGTTCCATGCTGGTTCCCACTGAATTTGCTCGAGTCGCAGTTGTCCACGGCACGGTAGCCACCGTTTCTGATCCCCACGAGATAGCCAATGTTCTGGGGATGCGTGGTGTTGAATTTATGCTGGAAAATGCAGGACAAACGCCCTTTAAATTCCATTTCAGTGCCCCATCCTGTGTTCCTGCTACCCCGTTTGAGACTGCCGGAGCTGAGTTGTCAGCATCAGAAATAGAAACTCTTTTGCAAAGACAAGATATCGTCAGTCTATCAGAAATGATGAATGTACCTGGCGTTTTAAATGACGCAGAGGATGTGACTGAAAAATTAAGGCTCGCCAGATCAGCAGGAAAAGTAGTGGATGGCCATGCTCCTGGATTAAGGGGTAAAGCGGTCAAAAAATATATTGAAGCAGGTATAACTACTGATCATGAGTGCTTCAGTATAGAGGAAGCACTGGAAAAACTGTCGCTGGGTATGAAGGTCCAAATTCGAGAAGGATCAGCCGCCCGTAATCTGGATGATTTGATGCCTCTGCTCAATGAGCACTTTAAAGAATGTATGCTGTGTAGCGATGACAAGCATCCCGATGATCTGGCTGAAGGTCATATCAATGAGATGGTAAAAAGGGCGATTGCAGCTGGTATTGATCCCTTGAAAGTTCTATGGAGTGCAACGGTCACCCCTATTAAAACCTACGGTCTTGATGTGGGTTTATTGCAAACAAATGACAAGGCTGATCTTATCATTATAGACAGTCTGACTGATTTTAATATCCTGAGTACCTACATAGACGGTAACCTGGTCGCGGAAATGGGTAGAACAAAACTCGTCTCCCAGCCGATAATAGCGGTAAATCGCTTTGAAGCAGAGCTCCAAAAAGCTGAAGATTTCAAAATTACTACCACACTTTCTGAAGTGCCTGTAATTGAAGTGATTGATGGGCAGCTTGTAACCAGAAATTATTCCTGGATTCCAGAACTGGATGCCGACGGGTTTATCCAAATTAATCTAGACCAAGACATTTTGAAAATTGCTGTCTTAAACCGCTATTCCCTTTCTAATCCAGCCGTAGCCTTAATCCGAAATTTTGGACTAAAAGAAGGTGCCATCGCCTCATCTGTAGCACATGATTCGCACAATATTGTGGCAGTTGGTACTTCTGATGAAGACCTGGCAAAAGCCATAAATCTAATCATCCGGAACCAGGGAGGAATTTCAGCAGTAACCAGTAATAATGAACATATCCTCCCTCTCCCAGTAGCTGGAATCATGTCTGACGATGATGCCTTTGCAGTTGGAACGACCTATGGGATAATGGATGATATTGCTAAGGAAATGGGCTCACAATTGAGCGCACCTTATATGACATTATCATTTATGGCACTCCTGGTTATCCCCGATATCAAGCTGAGTGACAAAGGGCTCTTTGATGGAAAGACCTTTCAGTTCATTGATGCTTTTGAGTCGAACGTGGGAATGGTATAGTGTATAGGCTTATCCCATGAATAATTCCAAAAGTACAAATGGGTCTTTCGTAAGTTTCGTCAAATTCGTTGTAGAAAAAAAGATTCTACTATGACGTTATCTACTCAAATAATTGGTACCAGACTCAAGCGTATAGACGCTCGTGGCAAAACCACGGGTGAAACCAAGTTTCTGACTGATATCCACGTAGATAACATGCTTCACGCTGCGCCTGTCTTTTCACATGTAGCACATGGGCAATTGCTGAGCATAAATACCAGCGTTGTTGAAAATGACCCAGACTATATCGCCTTTTTCTCAGCCAGGGATATTCCAGGAGAAAACCAGGTCGGTGTGATTCTGGAAGACCAACCGCTTATGGCCGATAAGGTGGTTCGCTATGTTGGCGACAGTGTGGGCATTCTCGTTGCCAAAACAGCTGAGTCCGCACAGCGACTTTCCAGGTTAGTTCTGGTAAATATTGAACCCCTTCCTCCGATTTTCTCAATCAATGAAAGTCGAGAGGCCAGGGATAATTTTCTACACGAGACCAATCTCGCCTGCCAACATCAGGTCAAGCGAGGAGATCCGGCAAGGGCATTTGCAGAAGCAGATCACATCGTTGAAGCTCAGTTCGAAACACCCTTTCAAGAGCATTACTATCTGGAACCACAAGCCTGTATCGCTCAAATCACCACTGGCGGCGGTATTGACATTCTTGGGTCTATCCAGTGTCCCTTCTATGTCCAGAAGGCGGTTTCAAAAGCCCTGGCTATCCCCTTTTCAAAGATTCGTGTAGAGCAATCACCTACTGGCGGCGCATTTGGCGGTAAAGAGGATATTCCCTCTGAAGTATGTACTCGAGCTGCCCTGGCCGCATCGATTCTGAAACGGCCAATAAAAATGGTCTATGATCGCACAACAGATGTTCAACTCACCAGCAAACGACATCCTTTTCAAATGCACTACAAGGTGGGTGTCTCACAGTCTGGTAAATTATTGGCCGCAGAAATTCTGCTCGACGAGAATGCTGGAGCTTACGCCACCCTGTCATCTGTGGTCTCCTACCGATCTGCCATGCAGGCCATGGGACCTTATGTCATTGATAACATCTCAATAGAATCCAAATCATATTATACCAATCTGCCTCCGACTGGAGCCTTTCGTGGCTTTGGATCCCCCCAGGCAGCCTTTGGTCACGAGCGCATGATGGATGTCATCGCTACTGAACTGGATATGGATCCAATTGAACTGCGCTTGAACAATATTGTTAAAGTCGACACCCAAACGCTTACCGGTCACCATCTAAAAAGCAGCGTGGGTGCTGAAGAAACGCTGAATTCTGCGGCAGAAGCATGTGATTGGACCAAGCGGGAATTAATCAATAATGCTCGCTGGAAAACGGGGTATGGGGTTTCGCTGATTCATTATGGTAATTGTCTCGGTGCTGCCGGCTGGTTTATGGATGGAAGTGGCGTCAAAATCAAGCTCCATCGAGATGGATCTATTTCAGTAGCCTTTGGTCTCATTGAAATGGGTCAGGGTGCACTCACCGTTGTCCAGCAGATGACCGCTGAAGCCCTAGGGGTGGAGCCTTCCAGAATTACTGTGTTACCCACCGATACGAGTCAGGTGCCAGATAGTGGTCCCTCAGTGGCCAGCCGAAACGTTGTCATGACGGGCAATGCCATTCGAGATGCCGCAGGTAAAATGTTACCTGTCCTGAAAGAAGCCGCCGCCGAGCTCATGGATTGCGATCTAAAAGAGATACAAATTAAGCAAGGAATCGTAAGCAACATTCGGAACCATGAAATCCTAAGCTTTGCTGAGCTCTCCAATTATCTCTATTTATCCAATCGACCTATGGATGTACTGGGCTGGTGGCATGTCCCCGAATTGAACTATGATGCTGTCAATGGAGTGGGCGAAGCCTACTTCACCTATTCCTATGCAACTCATATCGCTCGCGTCAAGGTCGACACCCTCACAGGGCAGGTGAAGGTTGATAAAATATGGGCTTCCCATGATGTGGGAAAAGCCATCAATCCAGCTGGTTTGGAAGCTCAAATCGAAGGTGGAACTGCTCAAGGAATTGGCTGGGCACTCACTGAGGATTTCAAAGTAAAAGAAGGGAAAGTTTTAAGCGACAACCTCACAACCTATCTCTTACCAACAGCCATGGATGTGGGTGAAATCGAATCAATTCTGGTGGAAGATCCTGAACCTGAGGGCCCCTGGGGAGCTAAAGGTATCGGAGAGCCAGCCATCATTCCAACCGCTGCAGCAATAGCCAATGCTGTGAGCAACGCCCTGGGGAAATCTGTTGCTCATATTCCCATAACACCTGAACACATTTTAGAAATGGTAGGTAAGTGAGATGGAACAGCTCTTATTGCATAATTTGCGCATTATTGATCCTTTTGGTGAACGAGAATTTCTGGAGCATGCCTCCATTCTCATTGAAGATGAAGTCATCAAGTTTGTGGGCCGGGGATTTTCCCACATGGGTTTTGAGGGACAGATTCTGGATATGAAGGGCAAAACCGTTTTGCCGGGAATTATCAATGCGCATACTCACTTGTACTCAACCCTGGCACTGGGCATGCACCCACCACAGAAATCACCAAAAAACTTTGTTGAGCATCTCGAAGAGATCTGGTGGAAATTGGACCGAGGATTGGATAAGGTTTCTATTAAGGCTTCCTTTGAAGCAGGACTCATGGACTGCATCCAGAATGGCACCACCACCATCATAGATCACCATGCCAGCCCCTTGTTTGTTGAAGGCTCATTAGACATCTTGGCAGATCTGGCTGAGTTATTGGGGTTAAACATCAGTCTCTGTTTTGAAAGTTCAGACAGAAATGGTAAGGCAAACTTTAAAGATGAGTTGGCTGAAAATATCCGTGCTATAAAAAAATATGCCGGCAATCCATATATTGCCCCTCGTCTGGGGTTACATGCATCATTCACACTTTCAGATGAATCTCTGGAAATGGTGAGCAAGGCTTTACAAGAATTCCCGGACTGTGGTATACACATCCATGTTGCTGAGGATCTTGCTGATGAAAAAGATGCTCAGGGTAGAGGATATCGATCTGTGATACAGCGGTTGGATAAATTTAAGCTACTGTCTAATCAGTCCTTAATTATCCATGGCATATTTATGACTCGTGAAGATCGCCATATCTTATTAAAACATGGCTGCAAGCTCGTACATAATCCTACTTCCAATGCCAACAATCAGGTTGGCGTGCTGGAAACAGAGATCATTGAATCCATGGAGCCTGGATTGGGGACTGATGGCATGCAAAATAATATGTTGAAGGAAGCCAAAGAAGGGACATTGGTACGGGCTGCCACAGAAAGCCCACAGGTTGATTATCTTGAGCTCCTTTTTCAGAATAACCCTGATATTGCAGTAAAAATATTTGGGAAATTGGTGGGACATATTGAAGAGGAAAGCCAGGCTGATCTGGTGTTTTATGACTATGATCCCCGTACTGACTTGAATGCTGATAATTTCAGCAGCCATCTTCTCTTTGGGCTTGAAAAACCCTCAGATGTCATGACCCGTGGCAAGTTTCGTTTGCGCAATAAACAGCTCGTCGGTATTGATGAATATCGAATTCGTGAGAATGCCCGCAAGCAGAGCAAGCGCTTATGGTCCGCAATGAAAGCACTTTAAGAACACACAAAAAGTATTGAACAGAAAGACACCATATGAATATTGATTTCCAACAGATACTCGCCAAAGCAGAACATTATCGCCCCGAGATATCCAGGTTTTTGCGAGATCTGATTGCTATTCCCAGCGAAAGTTGTCAGGAAGAGCTGGTCATCCAGCGCATCAAGCAGGAAATGGAAAAGGTTGGATTTGATAAGATTGAGATTGACGAAATGGGAAATATTTATGGAACCATCGGTCATGGCTCTCATGTTATTGCCATGGATGCTCACATTGACACGGTGGGTGTTGGCAATCTTGAGAATTGGAAGGTTGATCCTTATGAGGGTTTTGAGGATGATGAAATCATCATGGGTCGGGGAGCCTCAGATCAGGAAGGTGGCATGGCCAGCATGGTCTATGCGGGGAGAATCATCAAAGATCTTGGTCTGGAAGCGGACTACACCCTTGTCGTTACCGGCACTGTCCAGGAAGAAGATTGTGATGGGTTGTGCTGGCAGTACATCATGGATAATAAGAAGATTCAGCCTGAATTTGTAGTAAGCACGGAGCCAACTTCATGTAGAATTTATCGGGGTCAGCGTGGGCGTATGGAAATAAAGGTTTCGACCTCAGGGATCAGTGCTCATGGATCAGCACCTGAACGGGGTGACAATGCTATCTACAAGATGGCACCTATCCTTATGGAACTTCAGGAATTAAATACACGTCTGGCAGATCATGATTTTCTCGGGAAAGGTTCTTTGACTGTTTCCGAAGTATTTTTCACCTCCCCATCGCGCTGCGCTGTAGCTGATGGGTGTTCCATTTCCGTGGATCGTCGTCTTACCGTAGGTGAGACTGCTGAATCGGCCATGGATGAAATCAAGAATCTTCCTTCAGTAAAAGCTGGAGATGCCTTCGTTGAGATGTATGACTATAAGCGACCCAGTTATACGGGTCTTAGCTACCCCACTGAAGCGTATTTCCCTACCTGGTTAATTGAAGAAGACCATGTGGCAACAACATCTCTCGTGGATGCTTATAAAGGACTGTTCAATGAGGCTCCCATTGTAGACAAATGGACTTTTTCGACAAATGGAGTAGCCATCATGGGTAAATATGGTGTGCCTTGTATCGGTTTCGGTCCTGGTGCCGAAGAGGAAGCTCATGCCCCCAACGAAAAAACCTGGAAAGATCATCTAGTGAAAGCAGCTGCTATGTATGCTGCGATACCTTTGACATATTTGGAAAGATTGGACAACTAAGCAGGGATTCGAATTCCCACATGGATGGATAGGATTAAAGCAATAAATAACACAAAACCCAAGTTTGTCATCCCGAGCGGAGTCGAGGGACATATTATTACTTTTCGCATCTCGACTCAGGTCTTCGCTTCTACGGAGCTACGCTCCTGCAAGCCGCTCGATGTGACGAATAATATTAAATAAGTGAATTTGAAATTTTTATGGAAAACTTAATTAGAAAAATAAAATCATTAGACCTGAGCAACTACGGTCATGATTTTCTACTCACCTGGCAAAAAAATAAAGAGGAGTTGGAGGCCACCTTGCTTCTGGCTGAACTCCTGAGAGAAAGACATCGTCAAGGTAAACCAAACCTGGTGTTTGATTCTGGGCTCGCCGTTTCAATCTTCCGAGATAACTCTACCCGAACACGCTTCAGTTTTGCTTCGGCTGCCAATGCTTTGGGACTGGCTGTATCGGATATGGATGAAGAAAAGTCTCAAGTTTCTCATGGAGAAACAGTCCGGGAAACAGCCAATATGATCTCATTTATGACTCGAGTCATCGGTATTCGAGATGATATGTATCTCGGTGAAGGTCATAGTTACATGAAAGAGGTTTCATCTGCCGTACAAACAGGTTTTGAGGAAGGTGTCTTGCACAACAGACCTGGATTAATAAACCTCCAGTGCGATATTGATCATCCCACACAGAGCATGTCAGATCTGGCTATGTTGAAAAACCATTTCGGGTCATTGGACAACTTAAAGGGGAAAAAGATTGCCATGTCCTGGGCCTACTCACCCAGCTATGGCAAGCCGCTTTCCGTTCCTCAGGGAATTATCGGGTTACTTACCCGCTATGGGATGGATGTTACCTTAGCTCATCCCGATGGTTATAACCTGATCCCAGAAGTTGTTGCTCTGGCCGATAAACAGGCAGAAGTCTCAGGTGGATCCTTTCAGGCGACAAATAGTATGGATGAGGCATTCAGGAATGCTGATATAGTTTACCCAAAATCCTGGGCTCCTTTCCATGTGATGGAAGAGCGAACCTCATTATTAAAACAGGGTGACAATGCGGGACTAAAAGACCTGGAAAAGAGCTGCCTGGCCAACAACGCAAAATTTACGGACTGGGAATGCACCGAAAAGAAAATGCAACTCACCAGAGATGGCAAGGCATTATATATGCATTGTCTACCTGCAGATATCACCGGAGTAAGCTGCAAGCAGGGGGAAGTTAGCGCATCCGTTTTTGATAAATACAGAAGAGACACCTATATGGAAGCCAGTTATAAACCCTTTATCATCGCATCAATGATGTTTTTGACGGGTTTGAAAGATCCCATGGCAGAACTAGATAAACTTAACAATTGATGATTTATTTTTTTAACAACGAAGAAAACGAAGAGAACGAAGAGAACGAATGGAACGAATCTTTGAAGATGTACGATAAAACTCAAGCTAGCATTTCGTGTACTTCGTCAAGTTTGTTGTAAACACCAAAGGAAACAAAGAATGAATACAGAGCAAATCCTTAAAAACACGATACAACGCTGCAAAGAAAAAGATATCATTTTACCTACATATAAACAGATGGCTGACCCTGATTTGATTCCGGAAGGTATTAAGCGAGAACTTTCCACCATCGGGTTATGGGATCTCAATCCACGTAATCTTTTTCGATTAACCTGGCAAAACGAGCCCGTTCATACTGGCGGCGGTTTTGGTGATGTCAATTATATCGAACTACCTCCAGAACTAACTGGGGTCAAAGCTCGCATCATTGTGCTTATCGGTAAATTCTTCCCCACAGGTGCCCATAAAGTTGGTGCTACCTTTGGTCCCCTCGTTGAGAAATTAATCTCAGGACAATTTGATCCAACCCGTCAAAAGGCCCTCTGGCCCTCCACAGGTAATTATTGCCGGGGTGGTGCTTACGATGGCTATCTGCTGGGCTGTCCATCCATTGCAGTACTTCCAGAAGAAATGTCGCAGGAACGCTATGACTGGTTGGAAAAAGTTGGTGCTGAAATCATCCGCACTGAGGGTGGAGAGGCCAACGTCAAAGAAATTTATGATAAGGTAAGAGAACTTGAAGCCGAACGCGGTGATGAGATTGTTACCTTGAATCAGTTCGATGAAATTGGTAATGCCCTGTGGCACTATGCAGTCACGGGAAGCGCTATGGAAAAAGTTTTTAAACAGATCACTGAAGAGCAACATAGATTTAGTGGTTTATTCCTTACTCAAGGATCAGCTGGAACCCTGGGATCAGCTGATTATCTTCGGAAAAAATATCCTCAATTGTGCGTAGCCGCTGGTGAAGCACTACAGGTACCGACCCTCCTCCAGAATGGATATGGAGCTCATCGTATTGAGGGTATTGGCGATAAACATGTCCCCTGGATTCATAATATGAAAAACATGGATATGGTTATTGGTATTGATGACAACATCTCCATGAACTTGATCCGTCTTTTCAATGAACCTGTGGGTCATAACATGCTAAAAGCCCAGGGTATTGATCCTGAGCTCATTGGGAAAATGGAATATTTTGGCATTTCGAGTATTGCCAATATTGCCGGTGCCATTAAAATGGCTAAATATTATGAATACAATGAGCATGATGTAGTCTTCACCGTGGCAACAGATTCAATGGAAATGTATCAATCGCGACTAACAGAACTGAACCAGGAGCTTGGTAGTTATAGCGAGATTCGAGCTCATGTGGATTTCGAGCGCTATTTGCTGGGACTGAATGATGAAGGTGTGCTTGAGCTCAATTATCGCGACAAAAGACGCATGCACAACCTGAAATATTTTACCTGGGTTGAACAGCAGGGTAAAACCGTCGAAGAGCTGGACGCCCAATGGTATGATGATAGTTACTGGACATCCAAATTTCATCTGGCGGATGAGTGGGATGAGAAAATTGAAGCTTTTAATGCTGAGACGGGCTTGTTAAAAAAGTATGTCTAAGCGTTGTTTACTTATATGTGAATACTTACCCTGTGCTTTAGCGCGGGGGCAAAGCATTGTTCTAGGAAACAGGGGTTTTAACCCTAGGTCAGGACTAAAGTCCGCTTTTCTTAATGTCTTAAGCCCCAGGCTGAAGCCCGAGGTAATTGATAGGGTTACATTAACCAATCTGAGGAGCACCTTTTGATTTCTGAAGCGATTCTTGGTTTACAATGTTTCCAGTGCAAGTGGATGGTACCAGCTGATCCGTTCTCATATACCTGTCCAAAATGCGGCCAGAATCTTGATTTTGTATATGACTACAACAAAATAGCTGCTACCTGTGGACCCTTATCTTTGAATAAGGACCATGATGCTTCCATGTGGCGTTACCTTCCCATTCTCCCGGTGAAGGCAGCTCCTGAAAACAAATCTTTGCGAGTCGGTGGAACTCCAATGGTGGAGTTTCCCAGAATCGCAAGCGAGCATGGGCTCACCCGTTTTCAAATCAAAGATGACACTCGCAACCCTTCAGGGTCATTAAAGGATAGAGCCAGTGAGCTGGCAATACAACATGCTGTAGAGCAAGGTCAAGATACGATTATTGCTGCTTCTACTGGGAATGCAGGCTCTTCTCTGGCAGCCCTTTCTGCTTATCATGGGATAAAGAGCATCATCCTTGCCCCGGCCACGGCCCCTCCGGCAAAACTGACTCAAATCCTCCAGCATGGTGCTCAACTGGTTCCAGTGAATGCCAATTACGATACCGCCTTTGATCTGGCTTTTGAGTGGGCCCAAAAGCATCAGAGTTATTGCCGCAATACTGGCATAAACCCCATTCTGGCTGAGGGGAAGAAGACCGTTGCCCTGGAAATAGCTGAGGAAAACAACTGGAAAGTTCCGGATCATATATTCGTTCCCGTGGGTGATGGCTGCATCATCTCAGGTGTATATAAAGGCTTCTTCGATCTACTCTCGCTCAAATGGATTGATTTTATGCCTGCCATACATGGGGTTCAAGCCCAGGGTTCAGCAGCCATCGTTGACAGTCTTTCACATGAAGGGAAGATCCAGGCGGTAAAAGCGAATACCATTGCCGACAGTATCAGTGTGGACCAACCCCGCGATGGCGGCAAGGCCAGGCGAGCCATTATTGAAAGCGGTGGCAGGGGTTTCAAAGTAAGTGATGCCAATATTCTGAAAGCTCAAAAGCACCTCTCTGAAACAACTGGAATTTTTGCCGAACCTGCTGCAGCGGCAGCCTATGCCGGTTTCTTGCAAGCATCCGATTCAGGCATATTTAAAGGCAGTGATCACATCGTTGTGCTCATCACAGGATCTGGACTCAAAGATACAGAAAATGCTCAGAAACTTCTCAGGCCTGTGGAAGCAGTTAACGCAACGCTAGCGGATATGGAAACCTATCTGGATAATTCCCGGGATTAAACATGTTACATCATCACAAACCCCATACTTTCAAACTCGAAGTCACCATTAATGGTGAACTGATTCAGCGAGAAGTTCCTACTCACTTAAGACTTCTGGATTTCTTAAGAGATGACCTGAGACTCACCGGTACTAAAGAGGTCTGCGGTGAAGGCGAATGTGGAGCCTGCACGGTCATTCTAAATGGGCAGACTGTGAATTCATGTCTCATTTTGGCTGTGGAAACTCATGGTGGCTATGTCATTACTATTGAGGGTCTGGCTGATACCCAGGAACTCACTGCTATGCAAAAATCTTTCGAAGACCACCATGCTGTCCAGTGTGGTTATTGCATTCCAGGCATGGTTCTCACCGGGGAAAAACTGTTGGAGCGCAACCCTCATCCCACACGGGATGAAATCAAATACGAGTTGTCTGGGAACATCTGTCGCTGTACTGGCTATCACAAAATTGTGGATGCGATAGAGGGGGCCGCCGATAAACGCTGATGAGCACGGATAAATGAAATTAAAGCATAGCGAAATAACTGAAAAAATAATCAAAGCCTTTTATGAGGTTTACAATGAGTTGGGCTCTGGATTTTTAGAATCAGTCTATGAGTCAGCCTTGGCAATCGTCCTGAAAGATTTTGGTTTGATGGTTGAATGCCAGAAGGAGATACCCGTCTTCTTTCGCGGACAAAGCCTTGGTTTGTTTCGAGCTGATTTGGTAATAAACAACAAAGTAATTCTAGAACTTAAAGCCGTTAAAACACTCAGCCCGGTGCATGAAGCTCAACTACTGAACTATTTAAAGGCAACGGATATTGAGGTTGGTTTGTTGATAAATTTTGGTCAGAAGCCAAGCTTTAAGCGGTTTGTTTTTGAAAATTCTAGAAAAAGGATCCGTGTAGAACCGCGTGATTCAGCGGCAAATTAATTATGCAATTTTATCAACCCACATCCATCCGAGAATTTATTGAACTGAGTTCGAGCCTTTCAGATCAGACCGCAACCCTGCTGGCAGGTGGAACGGATTTGATGCCTCGTTACGAACGCGGAAAACCGATGCCAGATCATCTCATCGATCTCAAAAAGCTGTCTGATCTGTACCACATAAGTATCAAAGAGGATTCAATACAGATTGGCGCTCTAACCAGCATTCAGGTTATTCAGGAGAATCAGTTGATCCAGTCTGAATTTACTGCTTTGCACATGGCAGCTCATGATTTCGCAGGAGCTCAAATTCGTCATCGGGGAACCATTGGAGGAAACATCGTCAATGCTTCTCCAGCAGGGGATCTGTTACCCGCACTCTACGCATTCGAAGCAACACTCACATTGATCGGACCTGATGGTGAACGACAAACTCCCATTCAAGATTTCATCCTGGGACCAGGTAAGACCGCTTTACAGCCCAGTGAGATTTTAGTCTCCGTTACCTTGAAACGTCAACACTTCAATTCCACATTTCAGAAAGTTGGTTTACGTCAATCCATGGCTATATCTGTAGTAAATCTAGCTTTTGTATATTCTAAGAGGGGTGAGGATTTTCAACACCTGAGAATAGCCTGTGGAGCGGTGGCTCCAACCGTTGTCACCCTTGATAAATTAACCAGTACCATTCTGGATAAAACCAGCCGGCCTGAAGACTGGCCCTTGCTGATTGAGGCAGATATTTCACCTATAGATGATATCAGAGCTACTGCTGTCTATCGAAAGCGGGTTATTGTGAATTTGGTGATGGAATTTTTGATGAGATGAATGCCTCTTACTATGACAGATTTATACGTGGCTCAAGACGTCTTGAGGGCTGGGATTACTCAAGCGAGGGTATTTATTTTGTTACCATTTGCACCGCAAAGAGGTATCTGCTGTTTGGCGACATCAGGAAAGGTATTATGGAATTAAACGATTTTGGTAGAATCGCAGAATTTGAATGGCATAAAACTTTTGAAATCAGGGAAAATATTGTTTCTGATCGGTTTGTCGTGATGCCAAATCATTTGCACGGAATAATAATTATTCCTCCTGGTACCGGCGGGGCGCGCCCCGCCGCTCCAAAACAATCCAAACAAAAATTTGGCAAACCGATCCCGGGCTCGATATCTACTATTGTGGGAGCATATAAATCCGCTACAACTAAAAGCATAAACATCCTTCGCCAAACACCTGGTGTCTCTATCTGGCAATCCAGATTTCATGATCGAATTATTCGAACCGAGAAAGAATTGGATAATGTTCGAAACTATATTGATCAAAACCTGCTGATGTGGGCTTCTGATAAACACAATCATGGTTATCAGGATTAACTTTTCGCATGAATGACCGATTCTATCCTGTTTCCATTCAGCATCTAATCCAGTGGATGTTGACCGAACTCAAAAGCGATCAGCTCTTTGGGATACATAAGGATTTATTCTTCACGCCTGATATTTCTGATCCCTTTCGCATGCAGCGTTATGACCAATTGCTGGAAACACCCATTGGTGTAGCTGCTGGTCCACACACTCAACTTTCCCAGAACATCATTGCTGCCTGGTTGTGTGGTGCCCGCTACATGGAACTCAAGACGGTTCAAACTCTGGATGAACTTGAGGTCAGCAAACCCTGTATTGATATGCAGGATGAAGGTTATAACTGTGAATGGTCTCAGGAGCTCAAGCTGAAGCAATCCCTGGATGAATATCTCAATGCCTGGATAGCTATTCATGTTTTGAAAGACCATCTCGGATGGAATTCAGATCAGGGCGCAGGTGTGATTTTCAATATGAGTGTGGGCTATGATCTTGAAGGTATCATGAAGCCCAATGTCCAGCATTTCATGGACGGCATGGAAAACAGCCAGGGTTTGCTTAATGAAAAATTGAATCTGATTGAGTCTATTTATCCCAACATAAAAAATTTGGACATTCCCGCACGAATGACAAACAATATCACCCTATCCACCATGCATGGATGTCCCCCAGATGAGATCGAGCGAATCGCGACTTACCTCATCAAAGAACGAAAATATCATACAGCTGTTAAATTGAACCCTACCCTGTTGGGTCCTGAACAACTTCGGCAAATCCTAAATCAAGATCTGGGCTATGAAGCATCTATTGTTCCTGATGAGGCCTTTGACCACGATTTAAAGTATCCAGATGCTCTGAACCTCATTAACAACCTACAAGCTCATGCGGATGAAGTGGGTGTTGATTTTGGTCTAAAGTTGACCAACACGCTGGAAGTGCAAAACCACCGATCCGTTTTTCCTGAGAATGAAACCATGATGTATCTCAGTGGCCGGGCTCTCCACCCTATTAGCATCAATCTGGCTGCCAAGCTGCAAAAGGACTTTAATAGAAAGCTAGATATTTCCTTTTCTGCAGGGGCAGATGCTTTCAATGTGGCTGATATTCTGAGATGTAATCTCCGTCCTGTAACCACCTGTACTGATGTGTTGAAACCTGGTGGTTATACGCGATTGGGCCAATACCTGGACAATTTAAAACAAGCTATGGATGAGACTGAATCCAAGAGTCTGAATCAGTTCATTCTGGGGAAGCATGATGCTCAGGATATCGACCAGGCTGGTTTAGACACGCTGCAGAATTATGCTCAGCAAGTCATTCATAATCCTCACTATCACAAGCATAGCCACCATTTTGATTCCATTAAAACCAAGCGAAGTCTTGGAGCTTTCGATTGCATATCAGCTCCTTGTGTGGATGCCTGTGCTGCAGATCAAAACATCCCTGAATATCTCTACCACACTTCTCAGGGTAATTTTGATAAGGCTTTTGAAGCCATTCAGGATACCAATCCCCTCCCTGGAGTGACCGGTAATGTCTGTGATCATTTATGTCAACTAAAATGCACTCGAAATAATTATGATTCACCCCTCTTGATTCGTGAAATCAAACGCTTTGTAACTGAGCAGGAGATCGCCAAAATCAAAGCGTCTGATATTGAGAACATTAAGCACAGAGTGGCAGTAATTGGTGCCGGTCCTGCAGGACTCTCCTGCGCTTATTTCCTGGCGCGACAAGGTGTCAAAGTTGAGGTGTATGAGAGTAAATCTTTTGTGGGAGGCATGGTCTCAGGAGCCATTCCTGAATTCAGATTAAGTGACGAAACCATCAATTTTGATATCGATGTGTTGAAAAATCTCGGAGTCAAATTTCTTTTTGATAGCCCTGTAGGTCCCGAACTCTATAAACAAATCCAAGAATCAAATGATGATATCTTCATCGGTGTCGGAGCTCAAAGGGCATTGCTGCTTGGGGTCGCAGGTGAAACGCTCTCTGGTATTCTAAATCCGCTAGAATTTCTCGCAGATGTCAGAATGGGAGCGCGTCCCAACCTGGGTCAGAACATTGCTATCATCGGGGGTGGTAACACGGCCATGGATGCGGCCCGCACGGCACTTCGATTGGCAGGTGAGTTAGCAAAGGTAAACGTTATTTATCGGCGGACCACGTCCGAGATGCCAGCAGATATTGATGAAATCGAAGCTGCGCTGGCTGAGGGCATCACCTTCCACGAACTGGTAACTCCATTAAAATTTATGGGAAATGGTCAAGTAAAACAGATTCATTGTCAGAAAATGGAATTGGGTGAGCCAGATGCCAGCGGTCGCCGCCGACCAGTACCACTTAATGGTGAGTATCTCGATTTCACCGTGGATACCGTGATTCCAGCCATTGGACAGACCATCAGTGTTGATTTTGTTGACCAGGATGATCTACAGGTGGATTATGAGACCTGTACAACAACTATTCCTCATGTTTATGCTGGCGGCGATGCCGTGCGGGGAGCCTCCAGCGTCATAAATGCCATTAGAGATGGACAGAAGGCAGCCAAACATATTCTCAAGCGTATCCCGAGTTTGATTACTCCACCAGAAAACAGCCCTCGTCTCATTTCTATTGATGATTTAAAGAAAAAAGCAGCCCTGCGAGAGTATGGCATCAATCCTCCCCTGGCTGTGCCGGATGCTTCACAGGAGTTTCCTGAAGCCCATCGAACGCTTACCCACGAAGAAGCCATTGCAGAAGCCTCAAGATGTTTACTCTGTGATGATTACTGCAGCGTCTGTGTGGGGGTTTGCCCCAATCTGGCTAATCTGACTTACATAGTAAAACCAGTGTCCTACGATATTCATGATGTGAAAATGGTCAATGGTAAACCAGAATTAAAGGTGACAGGCCGATTGGACATCAAGCAGGAACCTCAGGTGCTCAACATTGGGGACTTCTGTAACGAATGCGGAAACTGTACCACCTTCTGCCCCACTGCTGGGGACCCTTACAAGGATAAACCCAGGCTACACCTCTCTGAGCAGAGTTACAATGATTCCAGCTTTGGCTATATCATAGATAACGAAGGTATACGATATAAGGATGAGAAGATTCATCGCAAGTTGAGTGTCCAAGCAAATGATTATCTATTTGAATCGATTGAAGGACAGATTCTTTTCAACGGGGAGACAAAAAGAATAATATCAGCAAATCTGGAGTCTGAAGATAGTATCAACACGAACGATGCTCTCACGATGATTGTATTGTACGAAAACTTGAGTACGAACCCAATTTTGGAAAAGCGATAATAATTCATGTCAACACTCCTAATCAAAAACCCCCTCCGGGTTGCCACAATGAATGATGCTGGTGATGAATTTTCCGGTGGTCATATCTTCATAGAAAATGGTGTCATTAAATCTATTGGTCCCGAATCACTGGATATTCAAGCTGACCGGACAATTGATGCCACGAATATGGTCATCACTCCTGGATTCATCAACACCCACCATCACCTATATCAAACCCTGACTCGCAATATCCCTCTCATGCAGGATCAACCGCTTTTCTCCTGGCTGACCAATCACTATGAAGTCTGGCGAGAGCTCACCACTGAGGCCGTTGCCGTGAGCACCCAAACGGGTCTCCTGGAATTGATGAAGAGCGGTGTGACTACCAGTACTGATCACCTATATCTCTTCCCATCCAAGGCCAGTCCCGAATTGATCGACACAGAAATCGAGGCTGCCAAAGCTCTGGGCGTTCGATTCCAGCCCACACGGGGTTCCATGTCGCTGGGCAAATCAAAAGGTGGCCTACCTCCTGATGATGTGGTCCAGACCGAAGACGTCATTCAAAAAGACACGGAGCGTCTGCTGGCAAAATATCATGACGAATCCCATGGATCCATGATCCGTATTTCTCTTGCTCCCTGCTCGCCCTTCTCCGTAACGCCAGAGCTGATGAAGCAAACCGCAGAATATGCCATAGCAAATGGTCTCCAAATCCATACTCACCTCGCTGAAACACTGGATGAGGAAGCCTTCTGCCTGGAGAGCTTTGGCTTTCGTCCCGTTGGCCTCATGCAGGAGTTGAATTGGCTCACTCCAAATTCCTGGTATGCTCATTCCATACATGTGAACGACGCCGAAATCAGGTTAATGGGTGAAAATCAAGTTGGCATATCTCATTGTCCGTCATCGAATATGCGGTTGGGATCAGGAATTGCCCGAATTCGAGAACTCCTTGATGCAAACGTTAATGTGAGCCTGGGAGTTGATGGCAGTGCCTCAAATGATTCAGGGGATATGCTCCTGGAGATGCGCAATGCTATGCTTATCTCCCGATTAAGGGAACAAGATTATTGGCTTACCGCCAGAGATGTTTTGCGAATGGCTACCCGTGGAGGAGCCGCGGCCCTGGGTCGTGATGATATTGGACAACTCAGTGTGGGGAAACAGGCTGATCTGGCTATATTCAACATGAATGCCCCAGCCCAGGCAGGAAGTCTATCAGATCCAGTCGCAGCACTTATCTTTACGACACGACATCAACCTGTAGACTACCTGATCGTTCAGGGTAAGGTGGTTCTGGAGCAGGGCAATTCAGAAATAGATGAATCTATGCTCATAGCAGAACACAACAGGCTTGCTGCAAAAATGCTTGAAAGAGCTGAGCAACGCACCAAACTAAATTTTCAATCAATCAATAAATAAATAGGTCAAATTATGTGGTCTTCAATTGAACAAATTATCAAACCTGACACCCTGAGTGAAGCATCCTTGCTGCTCAAGGAAAAAGGCTCTGTACTTTTTGCTGGGGGAAGTTATCTGGTCGCTCAAAAGGATAATGATATCAGCACCCTTCTTGATATTAATCATCTTATAAATGATAAGATCGAGACCCATGGTGAAGACATCCACATTGATGCAGGCTGCACCTTGCAGGAGATGATTCATTTCAATGATGAACGCCTCACCAGCGCCATTCAGGCCTCTTGTCCCTCCAAGAATATCCGCAACCAACGCACCATTGGTGGAGAAATGGCCAGATCCAGGACTGATTCTGATCTCCTGATTTTCTTATTCACTTCAAGAACGAAATTACTCCTAAGCGATTCTAAAAACCCCATTGAGTTGTCTGACTGGAATGGTGAAGGAATCATTATCAAAATCATCATCCCCAGGCATGCGGTAAAACTGGAGCGGGTTGCTCTGCTTGATTCAGCACCAGCCTACGTTCTCGTTGGGATCAATGAAATGAAGGATACCATTTCTGTATGTGTTGGCGGTAAGAGTTCACGAATCCTATTCTTTGAAACCAAGCCAGAACCTGATGAAGCTAAAGTCCGAAAATTTATGGATAAAGTTGAATCTAGTTTTAGCGATGATCACCTCGGGACTCCAGCCTATAAACGTCATCTGGCTTGTACTCTTTTACAGGAAATGGCAGGTGTGAAATGAAAGTCCAATTTGAATTAAATGGTCATCTTGTTGAGGCTACCCATGCTCCTGGGACCACATTGATGGAATATTTGCGTGGAGAGGAGCTTTACAGTGTGAAACATGGCTGTGACCACGGCGAATGTGGTGCCTGTGCTGTCCTCGTGGACAGCAAAAGTATGAACGCCTGTCTGATCCTCATGCATACAGTAAGTGGACGAAAGATTGAGACGCTTGAGAGTTTTTCTACTCATGAAAAGCTACATCCCCTCCAGAAAAGCTTCTTAAAAGAGGGGGCAGCGCAGTGTGGTTTCTGTACTCCTGGGATGATTCTATCTCTTGAAGCCTTGGACAGGGAAGGTGCCGAAATTGATGAGGCACAGGTTCGAGACGCTTTAAATGGAAACCTTTGCCGTTGTACCGGCTATGTAAAACCAGTAAAAGCTGCTCTCTCTACCCTCAAAGCTTCCCGAAACGCTGGAGGTAAATCATGAAAGTGATTGGAAAAGACACTCAACGCGTAGATGGCCAGGCTCTGGTCAGGGGCAAACCTGTTTTTACCGATGACATGAAGCTGAAAGATGTCCTGTATGTCAAGATTCTACACAGCCCAATTGCTCATGCAAATATCCTCAGTATCGATGTATCGAAGGCAGAGGCGCTTGAGGGCGTTGTCTCGGTTTTCACGCATAAAGATTTCAAACCACATTACTATACCACAGCGGGACAAGGGTATCCTGAACCGGGACCTCGTGATATGCGCATCCTGGACCAAACCGTCCGTTTTGTTGGAGATCGGGTAGCTTTTATAGCAGCTGAGAGCCTTGAAATTGCAGAGCAAGCAATTAATCTCATTGATGTAGAGTATGAAGAACTTCCCTGTATTTTTGATGCTCAACAATCCATGACAGCAGGATTTGCCATACATCCGGCTGAGGGCACCAGTGGAATCCATGATGTTGAAAAAAACATTGCCGCCCATCTTGATGCGGAAATAGGTGATGTGGAGGCAGCTTTGGCAGACTCTGCCCACGCTTTTGAGGGGACTTATAGCACGCCCTTTGTTCAAATGGCTCATATCGAACCGCATATCTCTCTCACCTGGCTGGATGATAATAATCGTCTGGTGATTAGGACTTCGACTCAAGTACCTCATCATGTCCGTCGAATTGTTGCAGAAGTGTTGGATATTCCTGTCGGTCGTATCCGTGTAATCAAACCTCGAGTTGGAGGGGCGTTTGGTGGTAAACAAGAGATTCTTAATGAAGAAATTGTTGGCGCAGTAACTTTAAAAACCGGTCGACCCGCGCGGATTGAATACACTCGGGAAGAGGAACTTTATGCTGCTCGTGTACGACATCCGGAACAACTGAAAATTCGACTTGGGTTTGATGAAAATCATCTCCTCACGGCCATCGATATCAACATCCTTGAGGACTGTGGTGCTTATGGACCACACGCATTAACGGTCATGTCAGTTACTTCCCAAAAGGCCTTAAGCATGTATAAGGCACCCAATATTCGAGCGAATGGAGATGCTGTATATACAAATTTACCCATTGGTGGAGCCTACCGTGGCTATGGTGCACCACAAGCCTTTTTCCCTCTCGAAAGTCTCATGGATGAAGTGGCTGTAGAATTGGGTGTTGATCCCGTCGATTTGCGCTTAAAGAATGTTTTCAAAGTCGGAGATGATGTTCCCATAGCCAAGATTTTGGGTGAAGGTAGAGAAGGCTTCCCCATGGTTCTTTATAGTATTGAGATTGCAGCCTGCCTGAATGAAGGTCGGGTACTCAGCAATTGGGATGCACTTAGATCGGCCGAACAAAGCGGGCGTTTCAGAAGAGGCATTGGGGTTGCAGTTGCCGGACAGGGTTCTGGAATTCCTGGTATCGACATGGGCGCAGCTTTTATTAAAATGAATGAGGACGCCAGTTTTAATTTACAGATCGGTGCTACTGATCTGGGGACAGGATCTGATACAGCCTTGGCTCAAATTGCAGCTGAAGTTCTCAATGTTTCTGTGGACAAAATCATCGTTTACTCCTCGGATACAGACATGACCCCATTTGACACGGGAGCCTATGCCTCAAGTACTACCTATATTTCAGGCACTGCAGTGAAGAAAGCCGCCGAAACATGCAAAGCTATGATTCTGGAACAGGGCAAGAAACTGCTTCAAATTGAGGATGCAAAAATCATCGATACCCAGGTTGTTGGCTCAGACGGACAAACCATATCATTCTCAGATATCTGTATCAAATCATTTTACACCGAGGAACAAACCCAGATCATGGGGTCCGCTTCTCATTTAAGTTATGATTCACCACCACCTTTTAATGCAAGCTTTGCAGAGGTTGAAGTGGACACACTCACAGGGACAGTACGCGTTATCAAGGTTGTGTCTGTGACAGATATCGGTCAGATCATCAATCCCAAAATGGCAGAAGGCCAAGTGGAGGGTGCCATACCTCAGGCTTTGGGTATGGCGCTTTCAGAATTTATGCCTTTTGATGATAAGGGTCGATTCACGAATCTGGATTTTAACAGCTATCATATTTACACATCAAATGATATGCCTGAACTGGTTGTTCGTTTTGCAGAATCTCACGAACCTACGGGTCCATATGGTGCCAAAGCCGTGGCTGAGATTCCCATTAATGCTCCGGCACCTGCTGTAACCAATGCTATCTATAATGCGGTAGGCGTTCGCATCAAGCACCTGCCCGTCAAACCGCAGCAAATATTGGAAGAAATGGATCTGAATTGATCTAATAAACGAATGAAAAAAATCATCACCACCACGTTCCTCCTGCAGATACTCTTTCAGACACTCCTCGCTGCTAACTCCCCCGCTGAGATACTTTTCCTTCCCTGGGGTGATGGAAATAGGCAGCTCAAATTGACAGAAACACCTTTTGGATGGGAAAGTGTGGAATCATTCCAGGTAATTGGTAAAAATGCCTACCTGCTTACCTCATACTCTGGGCAAATACTCAAATATTCAGAGCAAGTACTCAATATTGAGTATATAACTGACCAAGTTCAGGCACTGGACTTTCAACTAACCCCTTCAGGTGATCTTCAGTACATCATGGATAACAGGCAAATATATGAATATATCGATGGGAATGAGTCAATTGTCTGGGTAAATACCAATAATATGCGACCTAACAGTCATTTATTAAGGGCAAACCAAAATACGCTAGCCATCTCTCTCGGTCTATCGGAGACCTTGATTCCTCATCAATCAGGCCAAGACACTGAGATTGGATCAATCAATCTTCAAGGGGAATATGGTCATCTTGTGAGACAATCCAGTTCAGGGATGGCTTTCTATCTGAACGATGTCCAGTTATCATCATTCCAACCCTCCAGGGGTATCTGGGGCTCTGGTCAGTATCTGGGATCCAGTGACAATGGTCATCACTACCTCCTGCTGGAAACCATTCTGGAGCAGAATCCCTTACAGCTTCGACGAGAGGTTCACGTACTTGACAGAACGGGAAAAACACTTTCAATCCTGGATGTTCCAGCAACTCAACATGTTCCTGTCACACGAGAGTTCCAGGTAAATAAAGATGGGGTTCTCTTTGGCATGTTCACACGAGATGATGGATTACATCTATTAAAGTGGGATCTTTCCAGTCTGGATCAATCCTCCCTCACAAGGTTTTCACTTCCTGTAGAATTCCAAAACACTCAACCCAGACCATTTAGGGGAGATCACCGAGGTCTCCAGGGAAATGATGCTGATGAAAAAGAACCTGGCACAATAGAAATTGATCGCCTGGACTTCCCTCCAGTGGGTCGTGAAGGGTCTCTCATAACCGCTGATGAATATGTGGCTCTGATTTGGACGGCTGGTTCCGAGAATCTTACCGATGGTGTCATCGATGATCCTGCTGGACATGCCATTCAAACACCTACCTGGATACAGATCGGTCAAAATCAACGCATGGCTTACCAATGGGGTGGGTTCTCCACAATTGATGGTTATGTAACCGGCCTGGCCAATGGTAAGTATGCAGGAGATATAGAGACTTCCGAGGTCAGCTCTTATGCCGTTGGTGTGGACTGCTCCGGTTTTGTGTCGCGCTGCTGGAATATGCCCCAACATTATTCCACCTGGATGATGAGTAACACCCAACCTCTCATCACTCAACCTCTGGATTCCTGGTATGATCTGCGACCTGGAGATGCTATTCATAAAGTCGGTCATGTTCGTCTCGCCGTGTTGTGGAACACCAATGGGACCATTCTCTCTGTGGAAGCTGGTGGTGGTTGGATTACCCATTATCAATCCTATTCTATCAGTCAACTCGCTGCCTACCAACCACGCTATTACATTAACATGGAAGGGATGCCGGCCACCATTGATCAACCTGTGATGAGCAGCGTAATTGACACTGATAGCACACAAATCTCATGGGTTCTAGCAGATACTACGGGAATTCAAGGGGTTCAGGTTTATCAGAAAGATATTTTCCAGGCAGAAGCGTGGGAAGCTCTGGAAAATGGTCTTTTGCCTGTTCAACAAACATCCATTGCGCTTCCATCAAGTGATTTATCACTGGCCTGGCAATTGCGCTCTGTGAGCAATGATGACCCTCCTACCGAGAGTTATCCCTCAGATGCTTACGCCCATGCCAAAAAGGAATCAACCGAAGGTCTACTCATTGTTGATGGCTTTGATCGCAACACGGGGAGCTACCCTTTTCCCTATCACGAGTTTGCACTTGATATGGCCAAATCGCTGGGACATTTCAACTATTCCTATGAAACAGCTGACAATGATGCCGTGCTGTCGGGCTCCGTTAACCTGACTGATTACACAGCAGTATTCTGGCTACTGGGTGACGAGAGTGTGACCCACGAAACGTTTTCAGATCAAGAGCAGGATCTCATTGAAGCTTATCTTGTAGGGGGCGGAAAAATTTTCGCCACGGGTTCAGAAATTGCTTACGACTTAGAATCACAGGGGACCGATAGAGATGAATCATTTCTCCATAACTATCTCAAGGCGATCTATAGTTCAGATGATTCTGACAGCTATACCATTCATGGTGTGGCGGGGTCGGTCTTTGAAGGAGTAACTCTGCAATATGATGATGGCAATGACGGGGTATATGAAGAAAACAATCCTGACGCTTTCCAGGCCACAGGGGGATCTCAAGCGGTTTTAAGATATGCCAACAACATGATCGCTGCCACCGCCTATACTGGAGTCTTTGGTAACGGGACAAGTGAAGGTCAGGTTGTACTCCTGGGGATTCCTTTTGAAACCATTTTCATTGAAGATCAACAACTGGCATTGACCACGTCAATCCTATCCTATTTTGATCTATCGACGCTCTTGAGTTCTGAAACACAGAATCTTCCAGTATCAGTGAGACTACTGGATCCTTTCCCCTCGCCATTCAATAGCACGACTCAGATTGGTTTTGAATTGCCTGAGCAGGGTCATATTGAATTGAATGTCTTCGATATCCAGGGACGCTTTGTCTCTCAACTTTGCAATCAGATCTACGCACCAGGTCAATGGCAAATTCCATTTCATGCGGATGGATTGTCGGGGGGATTGTATTTGATCCAGATTCAGTCTGGCAATATTGTACAAACGAAAAAAGTTATTCTACTAAAATAGCCTCAAAGATCGGAAACAGACCCTTATGACTGAAAAAATCCGTTGTGAGTGGGTGCCTCTTAATAAGCCAACTTATGTGAAGTATCATGACGAAGAATGGGGTGTTCCTGTTCGAGATGATCTGGAAATGTTTGAGTTTCTGGTTCTAGAGTCTTTCCAGGCTGGTCTCAGTTGGGAGATCATTCTCAATAAGCGCGATAATTTTCGTCAGGCTTTTGACGATTTTGATTTTAGCAAAGTGGCGCTCTTTGATGAGGCAAAAGTGCAGTCTCTCTTGCAGGATAAGGGGATCGTCAGAAATCAGCTCAAGATCAGAGCAACGATTAACAATGCTCAACGCTATCTGGAAGTCATCCACGAGTTTGGTAGTTTCTGTAATTACTTTTGGGGATTCTCTGAGGGCAAACCCCTGACAAATCATTTCAAAGTCATGGGCGACATTCCTGCCAGTACGGAACTATCCAATACCATCGCCAAAGATCTGAAATCACGCGGATTCAAGTTTATGGGCACAACTGTGGTTTACGCCCACATGCAAGCGGTGGGTATGGTGAATGACCATATTAAAGATTGTTTTCGATACAATAAGGTTCAAGCATAATATTACTTTAAACGTTTCATCGAACCTTGGATTTTGTTCTCATTGAAAGATCTAATAGAGATCCATTTTCTTCAGAAGTTGTACTGCAATTTTATATGAAGAAAAAAGTAATAGAACCCAGAGAATGATTATTACCCAATTCATTTAAACCCCCTTCCTAGTAAGCTTTTTCTTTGAGGTCATCCAAAGATAATTTTTTGAAGTCCATCGCCCGCCAGACATACACGATATATGCGAAAACAAATGGTATGATCATGGCCACATATGTCATCGCTGTCAAGGTATAGTGAGTAGAGGAAGCGTTGTAAATCGTCAGACTAGCCTGGGGATGGGTGAGGCTTGGATAAATGCACGAATTATTATATCCCACTAAAAAGAATACTGTCAGACCAACTAGAATAGTCCCCAGACCACCAAACCATATGCCATGGTTTGCTGACCTAAACCTGGTGATAAATACGCTCCATATCACCAACCCAAGACCTCCTAAAAGCAAGATTATATTTATGGGGTTGGCGATGAGGTTTCGGGCATATTTGTAGGCGACAATTTCTATCTCCCCGTCCTCAGTCACCCCATATCCGGACATAAAAATCAAACTTACCAGCACAATAAGCAGGAAAACAAATTCAATGAGAAAATTCATGCCTGTTGATTGACGGAGCCTCTTTTCAAGATCGGGAGCAGAATTAAAATCAATATTATTGAGAAGGTAGAGAGACCCCAACACACGAGCATTAAATACGAGAAACAGTCCCAGAGAAATATTGAAATAATTGAAAGCGGCTTCCAAACCTCTCAGGGGATGGGTCCAAGTGACGAAATTGTATTCATTTAATTCAAAATTTGCACCGGTAAAAAATGTCCCCACTGCAGCACCTATTAGCAACACTCCCACAGAGCCATTTATGAATAAAAATATCTCATATCCTTTTTGACCCAAAAGGTTATTGGGCTTTTTGCGATATTCATAGCTTACTGCCTGTATCACAAAGGTCAAGAGAATCGCAATCCATACCCAATATGCCCCACCAAAACTGGTGGCATATAATTTGGGAAATGCTGCAAATATGGCCCCGCCAAATAGCACCAACGTGGTAAAGGTTAATTCCCATTTAACTCCTAGTGAGTTTACAATCAAAGTCTTCTCATCTTCTGTTTTAGCCACGTCAAGCAGAAGCGTTTGGCCTCCTTGAACAAATTGGAGAAACAAAAAGAGGGCTCCAATGACAGACACCAGTAACCACCAGATCGCCTGTAATGTCGATAAATCAAGACTGCCGATCATCTTACACCTCCTCGGGTCCGTGCTGTATTTGTGTGAGCATTATTTTTATCTCAGCAATGAGTAAAATAGTAAATAAGCCAAGGAAAATAAAAAAGGTCGCTGCGACTGTTCCTGAGTCCAGATTTGTACGAGCAATGCTAACGGGTAGCATGCTCTGGATAGCCCAGGGTTGTCTACCAACTTCTGCAACCAGCCACCCAGCCTCCTGGGCTATAAATCCCAGAAAGAAGAGGGGCACCCCAAGTTTGAGGAGCCACCCCGTCTGTGATAGTTTGTCTTTGAACCCGAAAACAATGAACAAAATAAATATTAAAATGAATAAAAAACCCAACCCCGCCATAATATGAAAGCTGTAGAACATGATCCCAACAGAGGGAAGTGCCTGCTCTGGTTGCTCAAAAAAGCCATATCCAAAATAGGCTTCATGAGCTCTAAACGTCTCAAGTGCATTTTTAGACGCCAAAATATCATCATTTAATTTTGCAGCCTTATAATCAGCCAAACTGGCCACAGCAATTTTGCCCCTCTTCATCTTTTGCACCGCGCCCATGATCCCCTCGTTGGGATTACCATAAATCAGGTCCTCCAAACCAGGCACATATCCATCAAAAGTACGTTTGGCCAAAAGCGAAAGCATTCTAGGAAATTTTACTTTCAGGTAGAATGCATTTCGATCATCCCGTAATTCCTTATTGGGATTCATAATACCAAAGGCAATAAGACCTGAAGGACTGTCCCCCACATAATGAGCTTCAAATGCAGCCAGTTTCATAGGTTGGTGCCTCGCATCCTGGAAAGCAGCTTCATCTCCAGTAAAAACGACATAAAGCGAAGCGACCAATCCAAATACGCTGGCGACGAGAATAGAACGCTTTGCCATTTTAAGGTGACGCTGTTTCAACAAATACCATGAGGATACTGACACGACAAAAAGTGAGGCAAACAGAAAACTGGAACTCGTTGTATGGGTAAACTTTGAAATGGCGACTGGCGAAAAAATAACAGCCATAATATCCTGCATTTCAAATCTGGCTGTATCAGGGTTAAAGGTCATCCCCACAGGATATTGCATCCAGGCATTTGCTACCAGAATCCACAAAGCAGAAAGATTTGAACCAATAGCCACCATATAGGTAGAGACAAGGTGAAATCTTTTAGAAACACGATTCCAACCAAAAAACATGACTGCAAAAAATGTTGACTCCAAGAAAAATGCTGCGATACCTTCAATGGCCAGAGGAGCCCCAAAAATGTCACCCACCATCCATGAATAATTTGACCAATTCGTACCAAATTCAAATTCAAGGATAATTCCAGTAGCAACGCCGATGGCAAAATTTATTCCGAAAAGTTTCATCCAGAATTTTGTTAGTTTTCTCCAGGATTCATCCCCTGTCCGATAATAAATGGTTTCATAAAATGCGATGATCCAGGAAAGCCCCAACGTCAGGGGTGCAAAGATCCAGTGATACATGGCAGTCAAAGCGAACAATGCTCTTGACCAGTTTACCATACCTATATCTATTGTTTCAACCATCATTTACCTCTGCTTCAATTTATTGGGAATGGACTTGTCTCGTGGTTAATTCATTGATGACATGATCCGATCGTGCCGCATCAGTATCAAAATTATTTTTTAAATAATTGGGGAAGAAAAAGATTTTTAGAATGAATAAGATAATCACCAATTTAACGATAATGATCTTCCAGAGGCTGCGACCAAGCGTCATTTGCCTAAATCCATCTCTATAAAAAGTATATATCCGATTCAATGCTTCGCGTGAATTCATGGAAGCCAAAATAAAGCATTAGTTGATATTTAACAACGAGTGACTTTCTTGGATTACTCTTTTAAGGGTGAAAGGTAAGTGTTTTATATTTCATCAAATGATAGAGACATTTGTCCGTGGGGTTCGCTAAAGTGTGAACCACCCACACCCAGAAGCCGAACGGGCTCACCGGGCATCCAATTTTTGACCAATAATTTTCTGGCAATTCTGAAAATTTCAAGACCATCATCTAGGGGTTCAAGAACGGTGTGCTGACGAGTATATGTAGTAAAATCAGCGTAGCGAAGTTTAAGGGTAATGGTTGCGGCCATAAATTTTTTCTTTTTGAGCTGCTCCCCTACCTTGAAACTCAATTTTTCTACAATTTCCAATAGCTCGGTCTGATCTTCAATATTCTTGGAAAAGGTTCTTTCCGTGCTGATAGACTTGGTTTCATGATCCTCATGTACAGGTCGATCGTCAATTCCCCTGGACCACCTGCTCATAGCCTCGCCCAGCTTGCCGAATCTTTGTTTCAGAACATCCTCTTTGATGACTGACATATCAGCAACTGTGTAGATCCCATATTTGGCGAGACGCTCATTGGCTTTTGGGCCAATTCCGGGAATCTTTTTCACGGGAAGTGGATTCAGGAAGTCGATTTCCATTCCAGGAGGAACCACCGTGAGTCCATTGGGCTTTTGAAAATCAGAGGCAATTTTTGCAATCATTTTATTGGTTGCCACACCCACTGAAGCTGATAAACCAATATCTCTTGATATTCTCAACTGAATCTTACGGGCAACGTCCGTGGCTTCGATCCAGTGATTTACTTCATCACTAAGATCCAAGTAGGCCTCATCTATACTGACCTGCTGGATAATGGGAGATGCGGCCCTCAAAATACCCATGATTACCTTTGAATACATGCGATACAATCCATGCTGGGAAGAGATCACCACCAGATCTTTGCATCTCCGAATGGCTTCAATCATGGGCATAGCGGAGTGGATGCCATATTTCCTGGCGGGATATGATGCTGCAGCCACAACCCCTCTGTTTTCACTCCGACCCCCAACGACCACGGGCTTTCCCTCCAGAGAAGGGTCCCTCAAAACTTCCACTGAACAAAAGAAGGCATCAAGATCCAGATGAATGATGGCGCGTGGTTTATTGGTATAGGGCTGGGGGTTAAGCATCCCTCAATTTAGGATGATCTTATTAGTCTATATATGGGAATCTCTATTTGAAAGTGATGTTCAATCCAATTCCTGGGATGAGAGTGACCTTCTCATCAGAACCCAGACTGGGTATTATTGTGGGTGATAAAGACATCTGCGTTGAAGAATGCTGCGCCAGAGAACCATCTGCTTTGACATCCAGGATTTTCCTCGTAAACCAGGTCCCCGCCCCATAGCCAGCCAGAGCCATGGTCAACATGGGTTCCTTATCTGTCACATCCAGCAAAATGGCTGTTCCAAAACCAAAAAATGTCCCTGAAGCCGAACCCAGTAACATGAGGGTGGATTGACCGAAGGTGAAGTCATCATGCTGGATATAATGATCATATGCAAGGGCACTTCCCGCAGCTCCCAGACCTGCCACCATTAAGAAAGTATCATCGTCTCCACTATCAAAAAGAATGGATTGGAGCATCATGGTGTTAAAATATCCATAACCCCAGCCCTGAATCAACATGAGGGCATCCCCAAAGGTATATTGCTTTTCATGGGTCAGCCGATACCCATAATAAACACCCAGAGGATATGATAACAGCTCTATAGCCGTTCTATTTTTTTCCCATTTGTCATATTCAACACCATAGGTGTTATCGGGTGCTTCATTGATCACGTTATAAATCAACCGGGCTGTCACACCAGTCACACCTGTCCACATGGTCCAGGCCCAGGCCTGCCCATTGGTGGGATCATATTTATCAAATAGATATTCTCCTCCGTAATGCCCTGCTGGGACAGAAGCCATGAGCATCCACACCCAGAGTGTCTCTGTTTTCTCCCCATCTCCACTATCCAGATCCAATAATTGATTTAAACCTGCACCATAACGCAGACCGAGCAAAGAGCCATAACGCATCATCTGGGTACGGGCGTGGGTCATTTCCATATCCCTGGTGTATTTATATGTGAGATAAAAGGCTCCTCCGGCTGATACCATCACTCCACCCACAAACCAGCGGTCATTTTCCGCATGGAGTACATACGGTATACCCCAACCATACAAACCTGAACCGATGGCAATGTTCTGCAATACCAGTGGCCAGCGACCTGACTGATCCAGCGGTTTATCAAATCTGGGCATCCAACGCTGCTCCCAGACACTGCTGCTGTCTGCAGACAAGAGCAGAGATTCCACCATGATATCCAGAAGAGCACGCTCTTCCGGGGTGATCTTGCCATTTTCAATAGCTGCATCCCAAGCTCGGCGGTAAGTAGATTGGTTTTGTAGGGTGTCGCTTTCTTGAGCTGTGATATCGCTAAAAAAAACAAATAGGAAAAAAACTGAAAGGATTGCCTTCATCGTTGCCTCTTTTCTAGTATGTCAAAAGATAAACCCTGTCATAGTGGACCTGAAGTAGAATCCTGATCATAAAACATGCCCTATTTTCACCATATCTGCTGATTTTAAAAGAGCGTCCTTGCAACGAGCAAACTCCTGGTTTAATTAACGTTGCTCAAAATAGTTGAGTTTTCAGAAAGGAAAACTACGGCCTCATGAAGATCTCTCCTGATAAAAAACGGATCAAAAAATTACGCAAACGACTCAGCAATCGTCGCGCTAGATATGTGTGGCTGCAGAACGTCCTGTTTAAGATCAAGTCTTTTGATCAGCTTTTTGTCATAATAATGGCTATGCTCATCGGTGTCTTTGCCGGTGTGATCGCCGGAGGGTTTCGTACTCTGATTGGTCTTTTTCGTCATAGTTTATGGGGAAGTGGTAGCCTGGTTGATGTCGTGACTGCCGCCCCAATATACCTTAAAATCGGTATTCCGGCACTGGGTGGGGCTACCGTAGCCTGGGCTGTTCAAAAGTTTGCCCCTGAAGCCAAAGGGCATGGAGTGCCTGAGGTCATGAATGCTGTAGCCACTCAGAACGGTTTTATCCGTATGCGGGTGGTGGTGATCAAAGCATTGGCATCGGCTATGTCCATTGCCACGGGCGCTTCAGTTGGGCGAGAAGGTCCCATTGTCCAGATCGGTTCGGCATTTGGCTCAACCATAGGACAACTTTTTCAGGTTTCTGTGCGACGAATGAAAACATTCATTGGATGTGGAGCAGCAGCTGGAATAGCCGCCACCTTCAACGCTCCCATCGCCGGGGCTATTTTTGCCTCTGAAATTATTCTGGGGGATTTTAGCGCCGCAGCTATTGGTCCCATCATTATTGCCTCTGTTTTTGGAACTGTAATCAGTCGGGCTATGTTTGGCAATTTCCCCGCCTTTGTTCCTCCGACCTACACCCTGCATTCACCCATAGAAATTTTATTTTACATTATTCTTGGAATAGCCGCGGGTGTTGTGGGATGGCTTTTTGTCCGTTCACTTTATAAGACTGAAGACATCTTTGACGCTTGGAAGATACCCATACCACTCAAGGGATTATTGGGTGGTGCCCTTCTTGGAGTCGTTGCGATATTTTTGCCTCAAGTTTTAGGGGTCGGGTACGAGAGTATGGATTTGGCTTTGAGGGGTCAGTATCCCCTTTTACTTATATCAGGCCTGGTACTAGCAAAAATATTTGCTACCAGTCTCTCCATGGGTTTCGGTGCTTCAGGAGGTGTTTTTGCTCCCTCATTGTTTATTGGGTCCATGTTGGGTGGTGGTTTTGGAATCATCATTCATGCTTTATTCCCAGAGATTACGGCAGACAGTGGTGCCTATGCCTTGGTAGGCATGGCGTCCATGGTTGCCGCCACCACTCACGCTCCTGTCACTGCCGTTCTGATCATTTTTGAAATGACCACAGAATATTCAGTCGTATTACCACTCATGATCACCAGTATCATAGCCATGGTCATCTCATCACGACTCCTAAAAAAGGGTTCCAATATCTATACTTTGAAACTTATCCGACGTGGTATAGATATTTTTGGTGGCAAAGATATCAACGTGCTGGATAAGATTAGTGTGCAATCTTTAAAAAAACAGATCATTGACACGTTACCAGAATCCATGACGCTTCAGGAGCTTCTGAAAAAAATCTCAACCAGCTCTGCCTCTAATTTTTATGTCAAGGATAAGAACAATTATCTGTGTGGAGTAATTACCCATTCCGCTATGCGTCGATTTCTTAATCACCATGAAGAGATTCCTGAAAACTCCACGGTTAGTGATGTGATGAATAGTCGTTTTGAGACGATTTCAGATCATACCCCTATACATGAAGTACTCCGTAAGATGATTGAAATGGATCTGGAGGCATTACCTGTTGTTAATGAAGATATGCAACTGCTTGGTGAAGTAGAGCGAACAGCCATTGTCCACCAGTACCAGGAACTCCTGATTCACGCAGAATCTGCGAAAGCAGTCGCTCATTCCATGAAATTTATTCAGAAACAATACCATGAAAAATCCGAAGTCTTGCCAGGCTTCCATATCGCGCGGATCGATGCTCCCTCAGCGTTTGTAAATCAGTCACTACGTTCACTGAATGTTCGTCAATCCTATGGGGTCGACATTCTACTGATCCGGCGAAGTGAGGGAAACAAAGAGCGGGATATAATTCCGGATGTGAATGAGAAACTCCACTCTTCAGACCAACTGCTTATTTTTGGCGAGCAAGCCAAGGTCGATCACCTGTGTAACGCTCATTAGAGCAGTACTAATCGCTTAACAATACAGATATAAGACCAGACTGGTTTTTCGGCCTATTCAAGCATCCTTTGAAATAATATTTTGCAATTGAGAAATTTCCAGTGTCCTCAGTTCATTTAAGGCAGGGGTTTCCTGAAGCGGGATTGACAGCATGTCATTTGAATGCGTAACGGTATCACCGTCTAGAATGACGGTATTCACCGTAATGTCACCAATGCCCCCATTATAGGTTGAGTAGTCCAGTTCAATGGTTTCGAGGTTGGTATCAATGACAACAAACTTCACTACAAATGAATTGTCCATGGATGTGGTGGGAATATCCATATCAAAATTCAATCAATAATAGCGAATATCAATTTTCTGCTGTTCAAGGGTTGGCTACATATCCCGTAAAAATCGATCGGCGTGAGCATGGCCACAGGGCTTTTCCTCATCAATAAATGCATATCCTCTATGGAGATGAGAATGCCCAGCAAAAATAATAGTTGTCGATTCCATTTCTGATTCACGTCTAAATATCCCCTTTTAAATAGGCCTGCCGTCGGTCCTCTGGAAATTTCTCAATTGCATATCTCAGCATGGTCCGTGGCATAGAATGATAATGTTTAACTAGAAATTCTTCTTCGGTGGGACGACTCTTGTTCCCCACCTCCCTCAGCATCCATCCCACTGCTTTGTGGATCAGATCCTCTTTATCATGGAGCAAAATTTCTGCAAGAGTGAGGGTATCCTGGAACTCATATTGGCGAATGAAATAGTAGGTTGAAATAATGGCTACCCTACGCTCCCAAAGATCTTCAGATTTTGCCAACACTTCTAGATGGGAACGATCCTTGTCGAAGAGATAGTGTCCCACAATTTGAAGCGCCGAGCTGTCTACCAGGTCCCAATTGTTGATGTATCGAATATTTTTCAGGTAGTCCTGATAAATCAGCTTCTTTTCTGAGCCATCTGCGTGATTGTATATGTCCACGAGTAAAAAAAGAGCAGTGAGTCTGGCTTCATGTTGTCGGAAAATAAGTAAATCTAAGGCATCCTGTCGTGTTGCCGACCTATACTTTTTCACCAGTGCCCGTAGCTTGGGTACCCTGATACCTAGAAAGATATCCCCTTCACCATACTCACCCTTCCCTGTTTTAAAAAAGCGCTGGGAATGCTGAGCGCGTTCAGGATCACTCAGTTCAATCAAGTCATTCAGAAGCTGATCAGCAAGCCGGGACATGGTCATCTCTAATTGGTGTCAATCATGTTTACAGCGCCCTATAAGCCTGGCCAGTTATGCTGCTGAGCATGTCTGGCAAGTTTGAGGGTAGGATTGACAACAACAGGGTGGAAAACCTGTTTCATCATGGGAATATCCAGCTCTGAATTACCGTAAGCATAGGATTGAGTAAGATCAATTCCGCGGGCTCCGGTCAGAGTCTTTAAAAGGGTAACTTTGGCTTCACCAACACAGACAGGACCTTTGGATCTTCCTGTAAGCAAACCATCATCACCCACTTCAAGATGAGTACACAGTAAATGATCAATACCAAGATCATCGATGACTGGATTGAGATAATAGTCAATGGATCCTGTTACCAGAACCGTCTGATGCCCCTGGTCTTGGTGCCAGCGTAATTTTTGAGTCACTTCTGGTGATAAATTGGGTTTGAGATACTCATCATAGAAGCCTTGGGCCGAGTCTACAAAGAGCTGGAGATCGCGCCCCTTATAGAAGCTTAGAAATGTTTTAGCCATGATGCGCTCATCAATCAGCCCTGCCTTTTTTAGCAGGACGATGACGAGCATTTTCAGCATGAACGTTCTTGTGAGATAGCCCTGCTCTTTTAAAAGCTTGAATCCAATCCCTGAACTGTCGATAGCTAACAGGGTTTCATCAAAATCAAAAAAGGCGGCAATGGGTGAGGGCTGATTATGCTTCATGACAACGTTACAGGCTAGCATCTTTCTGGTTTCAACAGGAAACTCATTTTGACATTAATTAGTCACTTTGGTTCAGAACACTTTTAACAGATTATTCCTGCATAAACAAGGATTTTAGTAAACCAGAATAGCCTTAATTAGTTTGTAATGTTTATTAACTAAGGCTTGATCTACCTGTCTAGACATGTTATCCTGTTTCCATAATTGAAAATTGAGGTTGAACTATGAATGTTGTTGATAGCTTCATCGCAAAAGCACAGGATAATCCTGCTCGAATTGTATACCCCGAGGCAACGGATCCCCGGATACTTGAAGCTGCTGCGAAAGTCCATAGTCTGGGTATTGCCCAACCAATTCTGATTGGCAATCCGGATGAAATTCACGCCCTGGCTACGAAACTCGATCTGGCTTTAAACGAAATCGAAATCATTGATAGCAAAACAGATTCACGTCTTGATATCTATTCTCAAGCGTATGCAGACAAGCGGGAACTTCGGGAAGCCATCGCTAAAAAGCTGGTTCGCAAACCCCTCTCCTTTGGCGGCATGATGGTGAGTCAGGGCGAAGCCGACGGTATGGTAGCTGGTGTAGCCACCGCCACCAGCATTGTGATCCAGACCGCCACACTTACCGTAGGATTTCAAGAGGGTCTCTCCACACCAAGTAGTTTCTTTATTATGATTATTCCTGAGTTTCAGGGCGAACAGGACAAAATTTTCCTCTTTGCAGATTCAGCAGTAAACATCCAGCCCACGGCTCAACAATTGGCCGAGATCGCCATTGCTTCTGGAACCAATGCTAAGGCTCTACTTGGTATTGATCCCAAAATTGCCTTCCTGTCCTTTTCCACGAAAGGATCTGCAGGACATGAGGATGCAGATAAGGTGATTGAGGCCTTATCAATTGCCCGAAAGATCAATCCTGAATATGATATGGATGGCGAGCTTCAGCTTGATGCGGCCATCGTCCAGAGTGTAGCTGCTAAAAAGGTCAAAGAAAGTACCGTGGCAGGCCAGGCCAATGTGTTAGTATTTCCCGATCTTGATGCTGGGAATATTGGTTATAAGCTGGTGCAATATATGGCAAACGCCAAAGCCATCGGCCCCATTCTTCAAGGCTTTGCCAAACCAGTCAATGACATGAGTCGCGGCGCCAGTGTAGACGACCTCATCGCAGTCTCTGCCATCACTTCAGTCCAGGCCAGGGGATAATGCACTTATTGTTTCTCGCAGAGTACGCCAAGACGCTGAATGAAAGCCCCAAAATACACTGCGGCTCTGCGCGCTTTGCGAGAGGATTAAATCCTATTCATTCTACAAAAAATGAAAGTTAAACAATGAAAATCCTGGTTTTTAATTGTGGTAGCTCCTCGATAAAGTTTAAACTTTTTCATATGCCTGAAGAAAAGGTGCTGGCTGAAGGTTTGATCGAACGTGTGGGTTCTGAAGATGCTTTTGCTTCCTTGAAAACACCTCACGGCAAGATCGAAATCAACCAATCTATTGCAGACTATCCTACTGGATTTGCTGTGATCAAGAAAATGTTACTCAATCCAGAAAGTGGTGCTATTAAGTCACTGTCTGAAGTCAATGCCTGTGGTCACCGTGTGGTCCATGGTGGCGAAAGTTTTGGCGGATCGATGCCAATAGATGATGAACTGGAAGCAGGTATCGAAGCCTTTTTTGAATTGGCTCCCCTCCACAATCCACCCAATCTGACAGGCATACAACAAGCTCGACTCATTTTTGGAGACATTCCCCAGGTCGCCTGTTTTGACACAGCTTTTCATCATTCCATTCCAGAAGTAGCCTACCGCTATGCCCTGCCTGAAAAACTCTATACGGAGCTACACATCAGGCGTTATGGTTTTCATGGGATGTCTCACCAGTTTGTGGCCAGACAAGCCGCTCATATGATGGGAATGCATAAATATTCCGTCAACTTGATCACGTGCCATCTAGGCAATGGATCCTCAGTGGCAGCCATTCGAGATGGTCATTCTGTGGATACCAGTATGGGTTTAACCCCCCTGGAGGGTCTGGTCATGGGCACCCGGAGTGGGGATATTGACCCGGGTATTCTTTTCTACCTCAATCGTAAAGGATACGACACCGATAGTCTGGATACACTACTCAATAAGCAATCTGGTCTCTTGGGTGTGTCAGGCAGTTCAAATGATGTCCGCGATCTTGAGATAAAAGCAGATGGGGGTGATGATCGCGCAGAACTTGCCCTGGATATTTTCGCCTACAGAATCAAAAAATATATCGGTGCATACATGGCGGTTCTAAACCGTGTGGATGCCATCGTTTTCACCGGTGGAATTGGTGAAAATGGAGCCGCCATGCGTCATCGGATATTATCCGAAATGGATCAATTGGGAATCCTCGTAGATGAAAAAAGAAACGAAGTTCACGTTGGTGTTCCTGGTGAAATTCAGGGGACAACATCAAGAATTAAAGTTTTGATCATTCCCACAAATGAAGAACTCGCTATTGCTCGCGACACCTTCAAATTGACTAAAAATTGATACACCTAAACAAGGAGAAATGATATGTCAACGATAGACCGAATAAAAAATGTAGCAGCTGAGCTTCTTAAAGTTGATGCCTCACGTGTTCAGGAATCTTCCCGCTTTGTAGAGGATCTCGGAGCTGATTCTATGCAGTCCATCGAACTCGTGGCTGCTTTTGAAGAAGAATTTGATATCGAAATGGATGAAGATGCTGCCCTTGGTGTAAAAACGGTGGGTGACGCTGTCGGCTTCATTGACAAGGTGATCGCAGAAGGATAGCCTGTTTTGAATCCTGAACAACTCCTCCGGGATACGCACATTGATAAGAGCAGCTATATTCCTCTTTATATCCAGGTCAGGGATATCTTAAAAGAGCTGATCAATAGTGGTAAACTCAAACCCGGCGATCAAATTCCCAGTGAGAATGAGCTTTCTACTGAATATAATATTAGTCGAATGACAGTGCGCCAGGCCAGCCAGGAACTCATGCGCGAAGGTCTCATTATCATCCGGCGGGGTGAGGGGACTTTTGTTAATTCTGCCTCCCATACTCAGATGTTGCTCAAATTGGAGGGCTTTTCCTCAGAGATGGCCAAGTTGGGGTATCGCAACCACTCAAGGGTTCTGGACATTCAGATGATTGAAGCCTTTGATTCTTTTGGGATGGCTTACTCTGGCCTGGAAAAAGAACCCGGTGATGCTCTCGTGCGAATTCGCAGGGTGCGTTATGTTGAAGAGACCCCCTTTGCTATCGAGACCTCCTATCTGCCCCTGGCAACAGGTCAAGGTCTCATGGAACCACGCATGGCTGATGACACCTCTATCTATAATTATATCGAAAAAGAACTGCACATCAGACTTTCCCGGGCAGATCACGTGATTCAACCTGGACTGGCAGACCAGGAGAGTGCTGATTTACTGGAGATTCCCAAGGGAAGTCCTGTTTTGACACTCCATGGAACGACCTTCTCCATGACCAATAAGCCTGTTGAATATCTTGAGGGTATTTACCGCGGTGATAAATATGAACTAAAAGTTGTGATCACTAAATAGGAAAGCATTTATGAGTATGGAAAAATATTTAGCCTTAACTCCAGAAGCCATCAAAATCCTGAAAGGGAATGGCTGTTGGTCAAGAAGCTGGGCCAAGGTGAAAGTGACCAAAGGATTTGACCCCACACGTATTGCTGGAACCATTTTCCGAGGTGAGGTGCGTATTGGAAACCTTGACGGTGAATTTGTACCCATGGATGGTATTCGACGCTACGCCGGAATATTTGACGCCAATCTCCACAATGTCCTCATCGGGAACAATTGCCATATCTCAAACATCAATGGCTGGCTCTCCAATTTGATTATTGAAGACAACGTGCTGATGGAAAATGTCGGCTCAATTGTCTGTCAGGGAGAAACCAGTTTTGGGAATGGCCATGCCATTGAAGTCCTCAACGAGGGTGGTGGTCGTGAACTGAAGATCACAGCTATGACCAGTGCTCAGACTGCCTATCTATCCACTATGTATCGTCATGATACTGCCTTGATTAAAGCACTGGATCAAATCGCTGATAACTATGCGGAAAGCGTCCGTTCTGATCGTGCCATCATTGGTGAAGGCGCCAAATTATTTCACTGTCAAAATATCGTAAATGTGAATATTGGTAAAGGTGCTGTTCTCAGAGGTATTCAAAACCTGAAGGAGGGAACCATCGCCTCATCGCTTGATGCCCCTACCTTTGTTGGTGATGATGTCATTGCCAAAGACTTCATCATTCAAAAGGGTGCCTATGTATCAGATGGAGCATTACTTGCCTCAACATTGATTGGTGAAGCCACCAAAATCGGCAAGCAATTCTCGGCTGAAAATTCCGTTATGTTTTGCAATTCTGAAGGATTTCATAGTGAGGTCTGCTCCATTTTTGGTGGTCCCTATACAGTAACTCACCATCGTTCCACACTCATGATTGCTGGCATGTTCTCCTTTTTTAATGCGGGTAGCGGTACCAACCAGTCCAACCACATGTATAAACTGGGGCCATTACATCAGGGCATCCTGGAACGTGGTAGCAAGACGGGTTCATCCTCCTATCTCCTCTGGCCCTCCAGAGTAGGTGCCTTCTCAGCCATCATGGGAAAACATTACGCCAATTTTGACAGCTCTGATTTTCCATTCTCTTATGTAAATGAAGATAGGGGTCAATCCACCCTGGTACCAGGTATGAACTTTTTTACCGTTGGGACCATGCGCGATGGCTTAAAATGGCCAACCCGTGATGGACGCAAAAATGCCGACAAGCTGGATCAACTCAATTTTGAGGTTCTATCACCATATACTGGTCAAAAGATGATCAAGGGCCAGTCCATCCTGCTGGATCTTTATGCCGGAGCCGAAAAGGGTCAGGAATATGTGAGCCATCAGGGAATTCTCATTAAACGTCTGCTCCTGAAAACCTGCAGCCGTTACTATCGCATGGCTATTGAGAAATATTTGGGTGATGCCCTGGTCGCCAAACTCGCAACGGATCCGGTAAAGGACTTACCGGCATTAACGGCCCCAGGAGTAGGTGCTGAGCGTGGAGGAAGTAACTGGATTGATGTTTCCGGATTATTGTGTGCACAACCCCGTCTCAACACCTTGGTGGATAATATTAAATCTGGCAAAGTCGCCGACATCAAAGCCCTTCAGGATGAACTTCAAAAGATTCACGGAAGTTATGCTCTGGATGAATGGTCCTGGGTGATACAGACTATTCCACGGGTCTATGGATTTGAAACCCTCACTTCTGAAAATCTCAAAACGGTCCTGGAAAAATGGAAGGTCTCTTCCACCAAGTTACTCAACATGGTAGAAATGGATGCCTCCAAGGAGTTCGAGGGCAATGTGAGAACTGGTTTTGGGATTGATGGTGATGGTGATGCCGACTTCGATGCCGTTCGCGGAAATTTTGAATCCAATTCATTTAAGAAACAACTAGATGAAATGAGAGTGCAGCTCGAGAGTAATTATGACCACACGCTCAGCATCTTAAACAAATTATAAACTGGAGAAAAGAATGAGACTGATTATTCAAACTGATTACGATAGACTGAGTAAATGGACAGCCCATTATATTGCTAAAAGCATTAACGATTTTGCTCCCACCAAAGATAAACCATATGTGTTGGGACTCCCAACTGGCTCCTCTCCTGTCGGTACCTACAAAGAAATTGTCGGGCTGGTTAATGAGGGACACGTGTCCTTTGAAAATGTCATCACCTTTAACATGGATGAATATGTGAATATTCGCGAGGGACACCCCGAAAGTTACCATTCATTCATGCGCCAGAATCTCTTTAACCATATTGGCATTCCTGAGGAGAACATCAATATCCTGGACGGAAACGCCAAGGACCTGGTAGCTGAATGTAATGCCTTCGAAGCCAAGATTAAAGCAGTGGGTGGAATACGTCTTTTTCTAGGTGGTATCGGACCAGATGGACACATCGCCTTCAATGAACCCGGTTCTTCTCTGCACTCCCGAACCCGCGTCAAGACACTTACCTATGATACCCGCATTGCCAACTCCCGTTTTTTTGGGAATGACATTGAGTCTGTTCCAAAGCTTGCCCTAACAGTGGGTGTGGGAACGGTAACAGATTCTAAAGAAGTGGTTCTCCTCGTTAACGGACACTCAAAATCCAGAGCGCTTTACAAAATGATTGAAGAGGGTGTCAATCATATGTGGACCTCCTCTGCCTTACAGTTGCATCCAAAATCCATGGTGGTATGTGATGAGGATGCAACCTACGAATTAAAGCATGGGACTTATAGGTATTTTAGAGATATCGAAAGCGAAAACCTCGAGCCGTTTGCTATAAAATAATCTCGTTGTGTACACCTATCTCAAAAAAGGAGCCCCTAAAAATCAGGGGCTCCTTTTCATTTTACAATAAAATGGATTATAGCTAACACCTATTTCAGAAGAAGAACTTTCCTCGAATCCTGCCTGGTGCCATGGGTCAAAGATGCAATATATACTCCACTGGGCAGCTCTGCACCGGCATCATCTCTGGTATTCCAGACGACCTGATGTGAACCTGCAGGCAGGTCTGTAGTCAGTAACTGTCTCACGATCCGACCCTTTCCATCAAAGATCGATAGCGCCACATATCCCTCATCAGGCAGATCGAAGTGAATCTGTGTTTCCCCATTAAATGGATTGGGGAAGACTAAAATCAGGTCGTGGCTTTCTGGCGTTTCTACCTCTCCTACTGTTCCAGAAACGGATAACAATTCGTCTAGGACCGCTGTGATTGCAGATTCATTATATCCAATGGAATTATATCGGACCACGCCATCTGTATCAATAATGGTGTTCCGGGGAATAGCACCAGTGCCAAAATCACTCCAGATACCCGAACCACGATCATCAGCAATCGGGTAAGTAGCACCCAGGTTTGCCCAGGCCTGACAGTTCAGCGAGTTAAAATCATTACCCAGAGCTACAATCAAAAGACCTTCATCGGCTCTTGCCTGGTGAAAATTTTCCAGGTGCGGAACCTCCGCACGGCAGCTGCCTCACCACGATTCGAAAAAATTGAGCCAAACAACACGGGTCGCCTCACCTTGCTCCGGTACCAATAAATTTCCCAGGCTGCTACTCCCATTATCATTGGCACAGAAACTCACAACCTTGTCCCTGGTAGACTGACTAATGGTCTGACCAACGGTATACTGCCCTAGCGCCAATGAGGCAAAAAGGTTTATGCTTAAGACCAAGACAATGATCAATCGCCTTGCACTTTTTTTATTATTCATACAATCTCCAATTCAGTGATATGGTCGATCCAGGCCGACCCCCTTATTTTTGTTGAAGTAATTTAGAATGAGGCTGAAAACCTAATGTCATATCAATGACACTTCTGCAGGTGTCTTAGCGATAAAGCATGACCCTGCGGATAATCTTAACTCCTGAGTGCTAGTGTATTTGGCTCAATAATAACTATGCGAATTTTCTAGGCAGTGAACTAGGAGATGTTCAGCACCAAGATGATGAGACAAAGCAGGATAAGCAATATCCTGCATGAAATTATTGGACACGCCTCGTATTGTCTCCAAATTGCTGAAATTTTTAGCTGTTTGTTACTTTTATTCCCTTATTCCGATAAATTCTTAGGATATATTGCCCCGTACTTAAAATATTTCAGGAGAATATGATGATAGACGATCGCGATATCCAGATATTGGAATTACTTCAAGAAAACGGACGCGCCACAGCCAGTGAAATTGCCAAGGTTGTGCAGCTCTCCATCCCAGCCATTGGCGAGCGAATGAAAAAGCTCACTGAGAAGGGGCACATTAAAGGCTATTCCACGGTTCTTGACCACAAAAAAGCAGGTCTGGATCTTACTGCATTCGTCTTTATTGTCAGTGAACACTCCGACCACTATGACAAGTTTATTGAGAAGGCCACCACATCAAAATCTATTTTAGAATGCCACTCCATTATTGGCGCGGGCTCACATATCCTGAAAGTCAGAACCCGCAACTCTCAAGCCCTTGAGGATCTCCTTTATGAGGTTCAAAATTGGCCTGGCGTCAAGCGAACCCAATCCAATCTGGTCTTATCAACTTACAAAGAGAGTACTGCAATCGATCTGCAGGCATTGATACCTGAGGACAAATAGCACCTTAACTATTCAGACTATTTCAGCTTGATTTCTTTATATTTTAAATAAATATCAAAATATACTTAATTATTTATTGACATCTATGTGTGATGCTTGTTAATTGTATGTCATGATAATTAAGTGCACAAAAATATAACCCTGCGTTTGAGGAGTCTTATCAATGGCAAAGATTAAAGCTGAATATATCTGGATTGATGGGCACACCCCCACATCCAAACTGCGTTCTAAAACAAAAATTATTGATGGACCCATATCCTCGCTGGATCAAATACCCGAATGGGGCTTTGATGGTTCCAGTACCATGCAGGCAGTGGGACACGATAGTGATCGTTCTTTGCATCCCGTATCTTTTTATTCAGACCCTATTCGGGGTGGAGACAATATTCTGGTAATGAATGCCGTTTGTTATCCAGATGGCAAGTCTCACGAATCCAACAAAAGGGATCATCTTGTTGAGGTTGCCAAGAAATTCGAAGCTGAAGAATCCTGGTTTGGAATCGAACAGGAGTACACATTTTTTCAGGGTCGCGCCCCTCTGGGCTGGCCTGATGGCGGTTACCCAGCCCCACAAGGACCCTTTTATTGTGGCGTCGGTGCAGATGAAGTTTTTGGTCGCGATATCGTGGAAGACCACCTGGAAGCCTGTCTCCGCGCTGGTCTTGGTATTTCGGGTGTCAATGCTGAAGTCATGCCGGGTCAGTGGGAGTTTCAAATTGGACCACTGGGTCCACTGGAGAGCAGCGATCATCTCTGGATGGCTCGTTGGTTACTCTACCGTATCGCTGAAGAATATGGTGTCAATGCCAGTATTCATCCAAAACCGGTTAAGGGTGACTGGAACGGCGCCGGAGCTCACACCAACTTTAGCACCAAAACCATGCGTGAAACGGGTGGTTATGATGTGGTTGAAACAGCCTGTAAAAAACTTTCTGAGAAACATGAAGAGCATATTGCTGTTTATGGTGCTCACAATGAAGAACGACTCACAGGTCTCCATGAGACCTGTTCCATTCATGAATTCCGTTATGGTGTGAGTGATCGTGGTGCTTCCGTTCGTATTCCTCTTCAAACCGTAAAAGAGGGCAAGGGTTATCTGGAGGATCGTCGTCCTTCAGCCAATATGGATCCATATGAAGTTTGTGCCATTTTGCTGGAGACGGTCTGTTCCTAAAGACTTCTCCTCTTCATTAGGATTTACAAGGCCACATCCGTCAATAGGGGTGGCTTTTTTTATTCACCGTAAGGTGAACCGCGGCGTAGTCCAGACTTCAGTCAGGACGAAGACGGGTAATATCTATCAGGGATATTCCTAATCATGGGCAAACAGGGAACGGTACTCGGGATGAAGTCTTAACAAATCTGAGTGCTGACCCTCATAATGAATCTGACCATTTTTAATCCAGATGACTCGATCCATTTCAGCAGCCGTTGCTTCACGATGTGTGGCTACCAGAAAAAGTGCTTCCGAATAACTGGCGTTGATGTTCCGCCACAAAACTTTCTCTGTATGAAGATCCAGAGCTGAAGTCACATCATCAAAAATGTAAATGGGCGTGTTCCCATAGAATGCCCGTGCCAGAGCGACTCGTGCTCGCTGTCCCCCACTGAGTCCTATGCCACCTTGCTCTAACATCTTATCCATATCCAATTCATGACCAATGACTGCGGTTTTAGTGATGGATTCAATACTTTTGATAGCCTCCCGCCCCATACTGATATTGTCGGTCACGGTGCCACTGAACAATTCAATATCCTGGGGCACATAACCAATACTCTGAGCCCTGGAAGCATCACTAAGCTCGCTGAGACAAGTATCATTCAATGCCACAGATCCACTGTGGGGGACAAACCAACCTGAGATCAATTTTAGCAAAACAGTTTTACCTGAACCCACCTCACCCACAATACCGATCTTTTCACCTGGTCTGGCCTGAAAATTAAGTGACTTGATAACGTCTTCGGTCTCCCCGGGGAACCGATAATGTAAATTCCTCACATCCAGAATCTGGATCGGCGGTTCCACCACCGTGTCATGTCGAGGTTTGTTCTCAAATTTTTCAATCTCTTCCAAACGATCTACGGAAGATTCAGCCATTTTTAGAGAAACAAAAAACCAGGATATGGTCCAAATGGGTTCAGTGATACCTGTCATATAGGCTATGAATGCATAAAAATCGCCCAGGCTGATTTCACTGTGAATGACATAGTAGCCGCCAAGGAAGAGAATGACCACCAGGCCAACCTGATTAATGACACTTCCAAGGCTTTCCAGGAAGGAGCGGATATAAACAACGCGCTCTTCAGCATCCTTGCGTTCTTCCATATTCTTTTTGAAAAGGTTTTCCTGAGCCTGCTCCATAACAAAGCCAATCACAATCCTTATGCCTGAAAAGGCACTCTCCAAAATGTTGTTGGTCTGAGAGATGGTTTCCTGGCGTCGCTTGTAAGCTTTGTGCTGAGAATGTTCTGTCTTGCTCATGGCCCAGACAATCAGGGGCAATGGTGAGACAGCCAGAAGCGTTAATTTCCAATGGAGGGTCATCATGACCCCAATGGAAAACAAGAGGGTAAAACCAGCTTCAATGGGTCGCATGATGCCGGAGTTACCAAACCAGGCTAATTTTACATCCCCATCAATATCATCAGAGAAACGGGTGATAAGGTCCCCTGATCGAAAGTTATTGAAAAATGCCGGATCTTTCCGTAGCAGATTTTCGAAATGGAAGAGCTTGATATCCAAACCGAGGAGCAAATTCATGATGTAGCGGGAGGAAGGTAAAATCCAGCGTGTAATAGTGCGCGCAAGTCCTACCAACAAGATGATCCAGACATAGAACTGCACATCTGTTGTCTCTCTTCCTGCTGATAAAGAGTCGATGACATATTTGAATATAATGGGATAAGTGGTACTAAGAGCAATACTCACCACGGTAATGAGCATGACCCAACCAATACCCTTCCAGCGTTGCCTCCAATAGGGGGCGAACCACCCCAGGACGTGTTTTGTGGCACCAAGGAGAGCCATTATAGCATTTCCTTCTCAGGGTCCACATGAGATAACAGGTCGAAATATGCGCCCCGCAATAACATCAATTCATCATGATTCCCAGACTCAACAATCTCTCCATCTCTTACAAAAATGATTGACGTAGCTCTGCGAATTGTACTCAGCCGATGTGCTACAATACAAGAGGTTCGACCTTCGGTGAGTTTTTTCATGGTGGCTTGAATGCGCAGCTCTGTCCCTGGATCAACAGAGGATGTTGCCTCATCCAGCACCAGCACCTGAGGCTTGACAGCCAGGGCTCGAGCAAAGGCAATCAGCTGTCTTTGTCCGTAGGAGAATCCCTCGCCACTTTCTTTAAGGACGGTTTGGTAGCCATCAGATCGGGAGAGAATACTGGCATGAATATCCGTGAGATTTGCAGCTTCCTCGAGATCAGCCTGGGAAACTTCTTCGCGAAAAGCTCTTAAATTTTCTTCAATGGGGGCAGGAAAAAGGAAAAGGTCCTGGAGTACCAGACCAAATCGGCGACGATAAGCTGCCACATCGAATTCACGAATATCAATCCCATTGAGCATAATGCGGCCTGATTGAGGATCCCTGAAGCGGCAGATCAAATTGATGATCGTGGATTTCCCACCACCAGTTGGCCCAACAAAGGCGACCTGGTCACCACCCATTATTTCAAAGCTCATACTCTTGATGATCATGTCATCATCGGAGTAGCCGAAACTGACATTCTCAAAACGAATACTCCTAACATACCGAGGCAATTCAACAGGATCAGGTTGAGTCTCGATATATGGTTTGTCTTCCAGGGTGGAAAATATGCGATCTGCGGCCCCACCTGCTGATTGGAGCTGAGATATTTGCTCCGTGAACATAAAAATGGGCCAGTAAATCTGGGCAATGTATTGGGCAAACAGAACGAGAGCACCGATAGTCAGGCTACCGTCATTCACCCACTTGACGCCTAGCATAAGCACAATCACAGTGGCACCCACTTCCATGAACCCAAGCCCCTGGAAAATACCATAATTGATAAAATTCATCTTAATGCTAAATCGATTGAAGTCTTCGGTAGATTTACGGACTCGGCCGATTGCCCAATCTGTTCTATCAAATACCTGCAGGATACTCGCAGATCTGACAAACTCGCTGAGGATGCCCAACATTTTGGAGAAATTTGCCCGATCCTTACGAAAGAAGGGTCTGAAATATCGAAATGAAAACCACGCGATAAAAATTACCAGAGGGAAAATTGCACCCGTGATAAGCATGAAACGCATATCAACTGAAGCAAGAATCACAAAGGCACCAATGATCATTCCAAAGGACATGAGTAAACGCTGTGCCATGGTTGAGGTCACTGCAATAATGCGCTGTGGATCCGATTCGATTCGGCTGACCAATTGTCCTGTGGAAGTGGATTCTGCGAAGGGCAAACCCAGTTTCAGGGCGTGGGAGAAAAGGGAAACCTTGAGATCATTTACTGCAAAGATACCAGCCTTTTGTGCCATCCAGTTACTATAGAATCCAACAATGGCTGAAAAGATCATGGTGAGGAAATACAATCCTGCTGACCAGGCGAGTGCAGTAAAATTCTTACTTGGGATATCCGAATCAATGATATGTTTGAGGATAATCGGTTGAAACAGGACCAGGATAACACCAACAAAAGCCCAGATCAGCGCAAAAACAAAGGTCCGGTTATAGGGTTTTAGAAACGGATAAACACCCCTGACCATCTCCCTGAAGGAGTAGGTTTTGGCATTATCATCATCCAGGCTAAAGTCTTCATCCCACCACATCCTGCTAGGTAAGCCAGAACAAGTATATTTGAAAATCTAAAATTGATTGATTTTGACCACTCCTGCGACGCTGCTCAAGATGAAGTATCCAGACAACCTACGAACCCGATCAGCCCAAATCACAATTCGAGGCACTCACTTCATTCACCCTTATGGTGACACCTCACCTCGAACCTATTAAGCTCGATAAACTCACACCTAAATAACTCTAAATATATATCCTTCGACTCCGCTCAGGATAACGCGGACGACTCTCGGCTAGATACGAGAATCACATTAACTCATTAACTCATTTAACTCTATTCGTAAGCCTCTTCGTGAACCGTCTTAACCGCCCTACCAGAAGGATCATTCAGGTTCTGAAATGAGGCATCCCAGGCCAGGGCTTCTGGTGTACTACAGGCCACTGAAGGAACTGATGGTACACACTTCGCAGCCGAATCAGATGGAAAATGTTCAGCAAAAATGCTGCGGTAGTAATACTCTTCCTTGCTCTGGGGTGTATTGATGGGAAATTTGAATTTGGCTTTGACCATTTGCTGATCACTTACTTCCTGATCAACCAACTCCTTCAAGCTGTCAATCCAGCTATATCCAACACCGTCTGAGAATTGCTCTTTTTGTCTCCAAGCTACGCTTTCAGGCAAATAGTCTTCAAAAGCCTTCCTCAATATCCATTTCTCCATACGCTCCCCATTGATCATTTTGTCCTGTGGGTTTAAACGCATGGCAACATCCATGAACTCCTTATCCAGGAATGGAACCCGACCTTCAATCCCCCAGGCGGCCAAGGATTTATTTGCCCTGAGACAGTCGTAGAGATGCAACTTGTTTAGCTTGCGAACGGTTTCCTCGTGGAAGGCTTCTGCTGTAGGAGCTTTATGAAAATAGAGATAACCCCCAAATATTTCATCAGCTCCTTCTCCAGAAAGTACCATCTTGATACCCATGGCCTTGATAGCCCGGGCCAATAGATACATGGGAGTTGAGGCTCGCACCGTGGTGACATCATAGGTTTCCAGATGATAGATAACATCATGGAGGGCATCCAGGCCTTCCTGTATGGTGAAAAATATCTCGTGGTGAACTGTATTAATATGCTCAGCGACTTTGCGGGCTGCAGCCAGATCAGGAGACCCTTCCAGGCCTACTGCAAAGGAGTGTAATCGGGGCCACCAGGCTTTTTCTTTGTCATGTTCTTCAACTCTAAAAGCAGCATATTTTTTGGCTACGGCAGATATGATGGACGAATCAAGACCCCCTGAGAGCAGCACGCCATAGGGCACATCAGACATGAGCTGTCTATGAACAGCGGCCTCCAAAGCATCTCTGATCTTTGTAATACTACTTTTTGCTTCCTGAACGGTCTTGTAGTCTGACCAATCCCGCTGATACCATTTCTTCAATTCGCCATCTTCACTTGAGAAATAATGCCCAGGAGGAAATACTTCGATTTTGTTACAAACCCCTTCCAGAGATTTCAGTTCAGAAGCGACATAAAAACGACCTGATTCATCCCAGCCCATATAAAGGGGGATGATACCCATATGGTCGCGGGCAACTAAAAAAGTGTTGTTCACCGTGTCATATAGGGCAAAGGCAAAGATGCCGTTGAGCTCATCCAAAAAATCAGCACCCTTTTTCTCGTAAAGGGCTAATATGACTTCACAATCAGAATGGGTTTGAAATTGATAATCCTGACACTGTTCTCTCAAATCCTCATGATTATATATTTCACCATTCACTGCCAGAACCATTGTTTTCTCTTCGTTGTAGAGGGGTTGTCCACCTGAAATCGGATCAACAATGGCTAACCGCTCATGGCTCATGACAGCATGATCACCGCAATAAATACCAGACCAGTCCGGGCCACGATGTCGCAGTTTTTTCGACATTTTCAAAACTTTGGGGCGCAGTTTTTTGGCGTCCTCCTGCAGATCAAAGACACATACAATTCCACACATATTCTAAATTCTTTCTTTTTTACTGTTCTCATCCTTCGTTGATTTCCAGTCTTCGCCCTACCAGGCAGGATGACACTACGACATGTTATCCACAATACCATGTCATGGGAGTGTCATACTTCGACAGGCTCAGCAAGACACACCCGTGCCGTTGAAGGAAAAAAATCACTTAGTCATGTCTTGCCTTCAACACACTGACAACATCATTCAGGATCAATCCCTTCGAATTGATGAGCACAAGTAGGTGATAGATCAAATCTGCACTTTCGTTTAGAAACTCCTCATCATCGCCAGCCACAGCTGCCAGTGCGGTTTCGACTGCTTCCTCACCTACTTTTTGGGCAATATACTTTGGACCTCGTTTAAGAAGCTTGGCCGTATATGAGGTTTCGGATGAAGCAGTTTGACGGTAAGCAATCACCCCTTCCAGCTCTGATAGAAATGATAGCCCCGGTTGGGGACCCTCTCCCCAGCAAGTGGCGGCACCTGTATGGCATACAGGACCTGTAGGAGATGCCAGAATCATCAAACTGTCACCATCACAATCAGCTTCTATTTCCTTGCAATTCAGGGTGTTCCCAGAGGTCTCTCCTTTTTCCCAGAGACTCTGACGGCTTCTGCTGAAAAACGTGACACGACCGGTCTTGAGTGTCTGAGACAGCGCTTCCTGATTCATATAGGCCTGCATCAACAGCACGCCTGAAATGGCATCCTGTACGATGGCTGGAATAAGACCCTTCTGTTTTTCCCATGCTAACTGATCGAGATTCTCTCGAGTAACCTTCATCGTCTTACCTCCACACCTGATTCTGATAAATATTTTTTTAATTCCTGAATATCCAGTACACGCTTGTGAAAGACACTGGCAGCCAAGGCCCCGTCCACATCACTTTTTTTAAACACGTCCTTAAAATGTTCTCGGGTGCCGGCCCCACCGGATGCAATGAGCGGGATATCACAACTCAAGCGTGCTTGAGTCAATTGGATCGTATCATAGCCCTGTCGCACCCCATCCTGGTTCATACAATTCAGCACAATTTCACCCGCACCCAACTGTTGAACCTCATGTATCCAATCAAAGGTCTTCCAGGGAGTCAGTTGTGTACGATCCACATCACCCGTGTATTGATAGACCTGATATTCTCCACTGGTTTCATCCTGAAAACTGTCAATCCCTACCACCACACACTGTTGACCAAAACGTTCATTCAGGTCACAGATGAGACTGGGGTCATTCAGGGCAGGAGAATTAATACTGATTTTGTCAGCGCCCATTTCCAGGACTTCTGCAGCCAGATCCAAGGTTGAGATTCCTCCAGCCACACAAAATGGAATGTCAATGACCCTGGCAACGCGTTCAATCCAGCTGCGATCGACACTACGACCATCACTGCTGGCTGTGATATCATAGAACACCAGTTCATCTGCACCCATTTGCGAGTAGAACTCCGCAAGAGGGACGATATCTCCCACAATTTCATGGTCTCGGAATCTGATTCCCTTAACCACCTTCCCATCACGGACATCCAAACAGGGTATTATTCGGCGAGCCAGCATGCCTGAGCCTCCTTAAGGGTGAATTTTCCATCTAGGAGTGCCTTGCCCACAATAATTCCCGAGACACCTGTTTGAGCAACCATGGAGATATCCTGTAGACTTCCAATTCCCCCCGATGCCTGCCACGTTAATTGCGGATATTTTTCCTGGAGCTCTCTATAGAGTTGATGATTTGAGCCCTGTAGGGTTCCATCTCGACTAATATCCGTACAGAGGATATGTTGCACATTTACTGCAAGAAATTGATCAAGGACATCCTCAAGGAGTACCTGTCCTCCCTCTTGCCAGGCCTGAGTGGGGAGCCATTTTTCGCCTCCATTACCAAGGGCTACATCCAGCGCCAGGACAATTCGTTCTGGACCAAAGTTTTGAATCCAACCTGATACGAGTTCAGGTTTTTTAATGGCAAGACTTCCAATAACGACTCGATCAGCTCCGGCATCAAGCAATTCAGCGATATCCTTTTCAGACCGGACTCCTCCTCCAGTCTGAATGAGAACTTCTGTGGAGGAGCTCAATTTTCCAATCAATGAGAGTTGTCTCCTGGAAATATCCTTAGCTCCCTGGAGATCTACAATATGGATGAGTTCTGCCCCATTTTGTGAATAGAGAGCCACCAACTCTGCAGGGTTCTGATCATAGTAAGTAACCTGGCCATAGTCCCCTTTAAACAAGCGAACGGTTTGACCATCAATGAGATCAATGGCTGGAATGATCATATCTGTATCTCCAGAAAGTTTTTTAACAATTGAGAACCAGCCTGGCTGGATCGCTCTGGATGAAATTGAACACCCATAAAATTATTTGAGGCAATGGCTGCAGAAAATGGACTGCCATATTCACATTGAGCAATGGTGGCGTCGGATAGGTTCGCTCCATAACTGTGAACAAAATAGAAATACATATCAGAGCTTAGCCCGTGCAGAAGGGGATGGTCGCTACACGCTGTAAGCGTATTCCAGCCCATATGGGGCAATCGTAGGTCCTGGGACTGCAACCCCTCAACCTCACCCGGGATGAGTCCCAAACAGGCTATATCACCCTCTGCGGAGCTTGATGTGAGCATCTGCATCCCCAGACAGATTCCCAGAACGGGTTGAGTCAATTTTTGGATGACAGTGACGAGTCCCTTCTCCTCCAAAACACCCATGGCATACTGGGCACTTCCCACTCCGGGCAGGAAGACGCGTTCAGCAGAACTAATGACCTGGGGATCATCGCTAATGAGGACATTTTGAGTCAAACGTTCCACCGCAAATTTCAAAGAGGTGAGATTGGCGCAACCCGTATCTATGATGACACTCACAAAACCCCCTTTGAACTGGGAATTTTATCTCCCGTTTTTTTGATGGCCTGCCCCAGGGCTCTACCAAACACCTTAAATAGGGATTCAACCTGATGATGACTATTGCCTTCGGTAGTTGATAAATGTAGGGTTACACCCATACTCATTGCCAGAGACCTAAAAAAGTGCTGGACCATTTGTGTGTTCATTTCACCCACGCGTTCTGTGGTAAAGATTGCCTGAAACTCAAGGTGAGGACGCCCGGATATATCCAGGAGACATTCTGCACGACACTCATCCATGGGAAGGGCAAAGCCAAAGCGACCAATCCCCTGCTTGCGACCCAGTGCTTTTGAGAGCGCTTCACCCAGGGCCAAAGCAGTATCTTCAATACTGTGATGATCGTCTATTCCCAAATCACCCTTCACATCGCATTTCAGATAGAATCCGGCATGGACAGTAATCTGATCTAACATGTGATCAAAAAAGCCAATCCCAGTCGATATTTCTGATTTTTTTTCACTATCAAGATCCACTTCAATGTTGATCTGCGTTTCTGATGTGGATCTGGCAATGTTGGCTACCCGATGAGATTGTGTGAGTAATTCAACGATGGAATTCCAGCCCATTTTCTCTGGCTCATACAGTATCGCTTCGATACCCATATTAGACGCCAACTGAACATCACTCTGACGATCTCCGATAACCCAGGAGTCCTGGAAATCGATCTTGCCAGCCTTCAACAGTGGTTGCACCAGGCCCAGTTTTGGCTTCCGGCATGAGCAGCCATCTTCCTCGAAGTGAGGGCAAAACAGGGTTTCTTCAAACTCAATTCCCTGTGAGGCAAAAATATCCATGAGCTTGTCTTGAGGCACCATGAAATCTTCCTCGGGAAAGGACTCAGTCCCGCGACCATCCTGATTGGATATCATGATGAGGGTATACCCAGCTTGCTGCAATTTCAACAAAGCTGGAATGACATATGCCTCAAGGGCTAGTTTCTCAAGTGAATCAACTTGAAAATCTATAGGTGGTTCTTTAATCAAGGTTCCATCTCTATCGATGAACAGGGTTGGTCTGGCACTCATAGGCTGGCCTCATACGCTTTCATGCATTGATAAAATTTCTGGAGTTCTGATTCTGTTCCTATTGTGATTCGCAAAGTGCTGTCCAGCCCAGGCTGGCTCGATTGATTTCGAATGACAATCCCCCTCTGCAGGAGAAAGGACATTACGTCTGCTGCATCTTCAACTTGAAACAGCACAAAATTTGTTGAGCTGGGGTAGACCGTTGTTACAGATGAAAATTCCTGGAGCATATCCATGAGTTTATCACGGTCTTTCTGAATGGTTTCCACATCGCGCATCATGCAAACAATACCCTGCTCCCCGAGTGCTGTGCTGGCAATGTCAACAACAGGGATGGAAATGGGATAGGGCGCAGAGACTTTTTGCAGCACTGCAATGATCTCTGGAGAAGCCAGGAGGAATCCACATCGGAGACCGGCCAATCCAAAAGCTTTAGACAGGGTACGCATGATCACCAGATTTGGATATTCTAATAGGAGAGATACCATACTTGATTCAGGCTTAAACTCAATATACGCTTCATCAACAACAACAAGTGCATTGTTACGAGTCGCATCGAGAATGCTGCGAATGTCTGATGGATCAAGGAGGCTCCCCGTGGGATTATTCGGAGAACAAAAATAGATCAGCTTACTTTCAGAAACAGCCTCAAGAATACCCTGGACATCCAATGACCAATCAGGCATCAGTAGCACTGCTTTCGCTCCAATGTTATTGCTTTCTGCTGAGATTTTATACATCCCATAGGTTGGAGGAGTGTAAATAATACTGTCTGCCCCCGACCTGCAAAAAGCACGTGTCAATAGATCAATTCCTTCATCAATCCCACGAGTCACAAGCACCTGCTCCTTCTTCACACCGGCATAACTTGCATATCCCTCTACGAGTTGTTCAGGTTGAAAGTCTGGATATCGATTTAAGGCTGACAAACTTTCAGGAGTAGTGCACTCATAGGGGTTCTCATTGGCGTTTAACCACACCTCGCCAGAGCTGGCTTCACGCCGGGCAGATGCATAAGGCACCAGATTTTGAATATGTTTTGGAGTGATCGTTTCCAGCAAAGTCATACAACCTCCTCCCCCAGTCGGATGGCAACTGCATTTGCATGAGCATCCAGACCCTCACTATGAGCAAGGGTTGTGATAGTATCACTCAAGGAAGCCAGACCATCCCGAGTGAGCTTCTGGATGGTACTTCGTTTCTGAAAATCCTTCAGAGACAGAGCATCAGTGAATCTGGCGTAGCCATATGTTGGGAGGACATGATTGGTTCCAGAGGCATAGTCTCCAGCACTTTCCGGTGTCCAGGGACCCAGGAATATTGATCCGGCATGGATGATTTGATCTAGATAGTCCTCGGCAGCCCTGACATTCATAATCAAGTGTTCCGGAGCGTAAAGATTGCTGATCTCTATCGCCTGATCTATATCTCTGGCCAGGATATATCTGGCGTGTGTCAGAGATTCTCTGGCAATTCTCCATCGACTCAATGCCTTCAACTGTTCTTGGAGGACAGTTTCTACATTTTGGATCAGTGAGGCATCATCAGAAATCAGAATAACTTGAGAATCGGGTCCATGTTCAGCCTGGCTGAGAAGATCTGCAGCGACAAAACGCGCATCAGCCGAATCGTCTGCAATCACCAAGACCTCAGAAGGACCGGCAGGCATATCAATTCCCACGATGCTCTCCATCTGGTTTACTTGGCGTTTGGCTTCTGTGACATAACGATTCCCAGGACCAAAGATTTTATCCACAGAAGGGATGGTTTCTGTCCCAAAAGCAAGAGCTGCAATAGCCTGGGCGCCGCCCACTTTGTAGAGGGAGTCTATACCACACTTTGATGCGGCATAGATAATTTCCGGCGCGATCTGACCATTTTGTCCAGGAGGACTAACGATTGTAACAGAAGGACAATCTGCCAATTGGGCTGGGACACCCAACATGAGTGCCGTTGAAATCAATGGTGTGCTCCCACCGGGCACATACAATCCCACAGACTGCAGGGGTCTAATTCTCAGCGTACAGCTCACCCCAGGTGCAGTTTCCACTTCAATATCATCTTGCAGTTGAGCCGAGTGAAAAGCCCTGATCATTTCATAGGCTTGATCAATGGCACCTGTCACTACAGAATCAAGACTTGATATGGCTGCTTTGATTTCCTGTTCAGACACTTTAAAATCATCTAATTCCACTCCGTCAAAACGGGCAGTCAACACGCGTAAAGCATCATTTCCTGACTCCTTGACAACTCTAAGGATTTTCTCTACTGAGCCTTGAAGCTTATCATTATCTGCCATGAGAGGCCGCTCGAGAAGGTTCTTTTTTTGAGACGCATCAAGTGTTTGCCAATCGATCATATCTACTCCATCATTTTTTCGATGGGAAGCACTAGAATTGAACTTCCGCCCAGTTGTTTCAATGATTCCATGGTCTCCCAGAAGACGGTCTCTGTACTCACGGCATGTATGGCGACCTGATCATCTGAACCAGCCAGAGGCAGGACCGTTGGCTTCTCAGCACCTGGCAAAAGATCTATGATGGCATCAATCTGCTTCAGGGGAGCGTGGAGCATGATATACTTGCTCTCTTTGGCCAGCATGACCCCATTGACTCTGACAATGAGACGGTCAACCAGTTTTTGCAGTTCTTCGTTTTCTATGACGGGCTTTTGTACCAGGGTAGCTGAAGACCTGAGAATAACTTCATCTTCTCGAAGACCATTGGCTTCCAGGGTCACACCCGTTGAAACCAGATCGCAAATGGCATCGGCCAGACCAGCACGGGGGGCAACTTCTACGGAACCGGTGAGGTGGACGATCTTGGCGGTAACCCCCTGTTCCTCAAGATATCGACCTAAGGAATAGGGATAACTTGTGGCTATCCGGCAGCCTGACAGGTCTTTAATGCTGGAATATTTTTGCTCTTCTGTCGTGGCGATTGAGAGACGACAGTTTCCATAGTCCAGAGAGATGAGCCTAATGAAGTCGGCCTGCTCTCCAAACTTGGCTCTCTGCAGACTGACTTCCTGCATGATGTTGTCTCCGACAAATCCAAGATCAACCACACCTTCCATGACCAGTCCCGGGATATCATCATCTCTCACAAAAAGAATATCGATGGGCATGTTTTTGACATGGGTAATCAATTTGTTTTTGGACTGGTTGATGCGTAAACCGCATCGCTTCAGGATATCCAGGGTTGCATCGCTGAGGCGCCCTGATTTTTGTACTGCAATTTTTAATCGTTTGTTACTCATTTTTCCTTTTTCACCTTTCAAATTGTTCATAAAAACAAAAACCCCCGGAGTTGACTCCAGGGGTTTTAAAAAATTTAGTCCCGAGGTGGCCAACTTTGCGCTAGCCATCCGAGATATGTGTTCCGAACAGCTACATCATATGATGATTATTAATATGGCGATGATTCATCATGGTGTTCGGGTTCATATTTACTTTCAACATTTTCATTGCGGAGTAATTGTAGGATTAAAGTGGATGCGATGCAAGCATTAACATCTTTTTTATAGCTGACAATTGTTTCCCTGTTAAAACAATTGTTGAAATAGGTGATCACCTAATACTTATGGTGCCATTAATTACAATGACATTTCAATTCAACGATTTTTTCCCGAAATTCAACACACTCCACTTTCAACATCCAGAAGAGCTGCCTTTTTTATTGAATTATGTTTGAACATTTCATTTCATTCACTATATAATCAATATGATACATTTACTGTCACATATTGGCCTTCAAGCAACCCTCTGTGCTTTTTGTATGGTCTGACAGCCATTTTTTCTTTTATATATAATTAATTCAAAACCAATAAATAAAGTGAATACAATGAATATTTCATTTGTGGAAATGCTACAAAAAATCGATACCAGCTACTGCTCGGATGTTCCCACCATCCGCGATTCTCACACCTATATCGATGATCTGGTTCACTTGATGTTTCCCATCATGGAAAATCAAGAGATGAGCGTCAGCGAAATTCAAACAGCCTTTGAAACCATGCAAAAGCGTCTGAGTTCGCTGGTTGAGCCTTTAACAGAAAAAATACAACTCAGCCCTGAGCAGGTTGCTGAGCGAGTATTTCAAGCCATACCAGATGTCTATAAACTGCTTGTTGAAGATGCTCATACATTTTTAGATTCTGATCCTGCAGCTCACTGTCTTGAGGAAGTTGTCATGTGTTACCCAGGATTCTATGCCCTCACCATCCATCGGCTCGCTCATTTGTTATATGAATTGGAAGTCCCTTTACTCCCCAGAGTCATGAGTGAATATGCCCATGGAAAAACAGGTATCGACATCCACCCTGGAGCCACTATTGGTCGGCGTTGTTTTATTGATCATGGAACGGGAATCGTCATTGGGGAAACAGCCATTGTTGGTAATGATGTGAAGATCTATCAGGGGGTAACACTAGGTGCCAGATTCGTTGAGAAGCGCTTAAAACACACGAAGCGACACCCTACCATCGAAGATCAGGTCATTCTTTATGCCGGCAGTACCATCCTGGGTAAGAATACTGTCATTGGCCACCATACCATCATCGGCGGAAATGTCTGGCTTACTGAAAGTGTAGACCCCCACTCTGTTGTTTTCCGTCATCAGGAATCGGTGGTTAGAGATAATCGTCTTGATCCAAACCCCATTAACTATGTCATATAGGAAGTTTAAACATGAGACTCAATAATATATTGGAAAGTATTGGTAACACCCCCCATCTGCACCTGAATCGTCTTTACCCCGACACCCATGATATCTGGATAAAGCTGGAAAAATTCAATCCCGGGGGGAGTATAAAGGACAGAATAGCCTTGAATATGATTGAAGTTGCTGAAGCCCAGGGACAGCTAAAACCTGGCTCAGTGATCATAGAACCGACCAGCGGCAATACTGGGATCGGGTTGGCCATGGTGGGAGCCGTTAAAGGCTACCGGGTTATTTTAGTGATGCCTGAATCCATGTCAGTGGAAAGAAGAAAACTCATGTCTGCCTATGGTGCTGAATTTGAGCTAAGTCCAAAGGAAAAGGGTATGAAGGGTGCCATTGCAAAAGCAGAGAAATTGAAAGAAAGTATCTCTAATGCCTGGATTCCTTCACAATTTCAGAACCCTGCTAACCCGGATGTCCACTATCGGAATACTGCACAAGAAATACTGGCTGATTTCCCTGAAGGTCTGGATTACTTCATCACTGGAGTGGGTACAGGAGGTCACATATCAGGTGTTGCTCGAGCACTTAAGGAAGCCTGGCCAAATCTAAAAGTTCTGGCTGTTGAACCAGCTCTGTCACCTGTGATATCTGGGGGGCAGCCGGGCCCCCACTCGCTTCAGGGTATTGGTGCTGGTTTCATTCCTGAAAACCTGGATACCAATCTCCTGGATGGGAATATCTCTGTGACGGGTTCGGAGGCTTTTGACTATGCTCAGCGAGCTGGACGGGAAGAGGGACTTTTCGTTGGTATCTCCACAGGGGCAAGCCTGGCCGCTGTGGCCCAAATCCTTGATGATGTCCCAGCGGGCAGCACTATTCTCACCTTTAATTATGATACGGGAGAACGATATTTATCTGTGGAAGATCTTTATTGAGCTAAAAACTTTCATGCGATGATTTTATTCACCATATTAGCTCCCGATATGCCTGGAAAGATTCTTGAATCAATGAAATGCCAGCGATCGAGTTATAGTAATTGACAATCACCATACGGGAAATGCTCATATGAAAAAAAAGAACCGACTAGCAATTTTAGGTACAGGAAATATTGGAAGCTCTATTGCAGATGGCTTGCTGGACTCTCAGGCTTTTTTGCCAGAGCAACTCATTCTTACTCGTCGTAAACTCCACAGATTGGAAAAATTTGAACAACTTGGGGTTATGACCAGCTCGGATAATCTGAAAGCTGTTGATCTTGCAAACATTCTCATTATTGCTGTGGAGCCACAACAGATTGATGAACTTTTGACAGAAATTGCTCCTGCACTTAAGTCTGATAGACATACTATTGTTTCTGTGGTAACAGGTGTTTCCATCCAGCAGATTCAGAACCGTGTGCAAGAGGATATACCCATAGTTAGAGCCATGCCCAATACGGCTATCTCTCTCAAAGAGTCTATCACATGCCTGGCATCAACGGATAAGGGTGAAGCCCTGGAGTTGGGCAAATCTATTTTCAATACGGTTGGCGAAACTGTCGTTATTGATGAAGAACTAATGGGTGCTGCCACAGCGCTGGGGGCTTGCGGAATTGCATTTTTCCTCAGGGCCATCCGTGCGGCCTCACAGGGGGGCATCGAAATAGGTTTTCATTCCAATCAAGCCCTGCTTATTGCAGCACAAGTTGCCAAAGGCGCCGCAGAACTTATTCTGAAAAAGCACCAACATCCTGAGTCAGAAATCGATAAGGTAACCACACCCCGGGGTGTGACCATTGCCGGCCTCAATCAGATGGAGCATGAAGGGTTCAGCTCAGCCATGATCAAGGGGATTGTTACTTCAGCCAATAAGGCCAGTGGGGTTTATAAGAAGGACTAATGTTACCGCGGGGTTTACCAGGCGGGGATTCAAATCCCCGCCTGGTAAATCATCTGTGTCACACTGAGCTCGTCGAAGTGCGACACTTTGATCAAATTCGATTTTCCATATCCCTCGACTCAGGTCTTCGCTCCAGTGGAGCTACGCCCCTGCAAGCCGCTCGGGATGACAAGCATTAGATTCTATTATCCCAAAGTATCCATCAAATACTGTCTAAATTGCTCATAATCGGTTGACATCTGTGTCGCCTGTTTCTCCCGTTCCAGATATTGGGCAAGTTGCGGCGGAACAGGGATTTTTTCCCCAATGATTGGCTCAACACTTTCAGGAAATTTTGCAGGGTGGGCAGTAGATATGACCACTCCATGACTTTTTGATTGAGTTGATTCGAAGTATTTGTCTAGACCTAGAATACCCACTGCGGTATGGGGATCGATGGTGTAGTGGTAGCGTTTAAATATCTCTCTAATCTTCTCCCTCGTCTGATCATCATCAAAACTCCAACTACTGATCTCAGATCGAATTTGGGCAACATCATCCCCAAATAGATATCGAATTCTGGAGAGGTTGCTGGGATCACCGACATCCATGGCATTTGAGATAGTTTGGTTAGAGGGGCGAGGTTTAAAGTCGCCGGATTGAAGATATTCCGGAAACACATCATTGCTATTGGTTGATGCAATGAAATGCTTGATCGGAACACCCATGCGCTTAGCTATAAGGCCTGCGGTGAGATTCCCGAAATTTCCAGAAGGTACCGAGATGACAAAGCCACCTGGTTCTTGATTCAATTGTCCTGCTGTATAGGCATAATAGAAAGACTGAGGAATAAGCCGTGCAATATTGATGGAATTGGCTGAAGAAAGTAAGTGTTCCTGGCGTAATTTTTTATCAGCAAAAGCAGCTTTTACCAATCGCTGACAATCATCGAAATTACCAGATACTTCCAGAGCTTGAATATTTTCACCCTGGGTCGTCAGTTGCTTTTCCTGGGAAGGACTCACCTTGCCACTGGGATAAAGAATAACGACTCGGATGCCTGGAATACCTAGAAAACCACTGGCCACGGCACTTCCTGTGTCACCAGAGGTGGCTACGAGAATCGTCAATTCACGCGGGTCCCCCTTGATGAGATAGGACATTAAGCGCGCCATAAAGCGGGCACCAAAGTCCTTGAAAGCCATGGTGGGACCGTGAAAGGTTTCCAGAATGGACATTTGTTCGCTGAGCCGAGTCAATTTTACATCCAGATCCATGGAGTTTGCTACCATGTTCTGGATGTCCCTGGCTGGTATATCCTCAGATAAAAATGCCGTGGCCATTATCTGAGCGATTTCCTGAAAGGACATACTTCCCAGGGCTTCAATCTGTTTTGTGTTTAGCGTTGGAATGCTTGCAGGGAGAAAGAGGCCGCCATCTCCAGGCATGCCCGAGAGAATCGCCTCCTTGAGAGAAGCAGGAGTGCTGATGTTTTTTGTACTGATATATTTCAAAATTTATTCCAGAATTCTGGCGCCCTGCTGACTGATAACAGAGATATAGAGATCGCTTTCCAGATTTTCTGCGAGGAATACTTGTTCCATGGCCCAAGCTGCCTGTTGTGCAATATCTGGACTGGGGCATAAGGCAAACATGGAAGGTCCTGAACCTGAAATTCCACACCCCAGGGCACCCTGCTCCAGGGCGGCTGATTTTACGCGCTCATATCCAGGTATTAATTGTCCCCGATAAGGTTCGGCCAGCTCATCAACAAAGGAGCGCTTGATCAATTCAAGATCCTCTTGAAAGAGACCCGCAACAAAACTGGCGATATGTCCCATCTGTTTTGTCGCTATTTCCATAGGAACTGATTTTGGCAAAATCTCACGGGCATCCCTGGTTTTGATATGCATGTGAGGATGAACCAAAGCGCAAGAGAAGGCTGCAGGTGTTGCCAGAGAGATAATATCCAGGGGGTCCAGGCTATGTATCAGGGTGAACCCCCCAAGAAGGGAAGGGGCAGCATTGTCGGCATGGGGAACACCAGTTGCTGCTCGTTCGCTTTCCAGAACAAAGGGCAAGAGTTCTTGTGGCGTGAGCTGTAAATCAAATAACTCATTCACGACAACCACAGCTGCCACAGCACTTGATGCGCTGGAGCCCATGCCACCCACAATGGGGACACCCTTGTGAATTTCCAACTCCATACCCAAGGCAAGGTTTTTTGCATCCATAAGCGCTTGAACGGCCACACCTGCAGTATTGAGCTTGGGGTCATTAGGTAAGGCGCTAAAAGCCCCTGTGAGAGGTGCAATGCGGATTCCTGGAACATCAGAACGCTTACAAATAACGATATCCCCTGGTTCCTGTAAGGCAAAGCCAAGTACATCAAAACCGCTTACTGCATTGGCAACAGTTGCTGGGGCATATGCTCGTGCTGACTTTTTCACTTCATTTCCTCGTGCGCTTTGTCCAATACACATGGACTCGTGTTGAATATTTTAAAACTACTATTTACACTTCGCATCATTTCCTTTACCCTTCGTCCCTCGACTCAGGTCTTCGCTCCAGTGGAGCTACGCCCCTGCAAGCCGCTCGGGATGACACGAGCTCCAGTCTACGCTTTTCAGCTCCGACCCGGCAAGCAGGGAGACGTATCTCGGGGTGTCATGCTGAGCTCGTCGAAGCATAAAACACCGTTTTCATTACTACCTGCAATTCTATTGAATATCATTAAAGAATTTATCATGTAATTCACGTTTGACTCTGACCTCATCATCTCTTGAAATGACGATGGAAATATTTCGCTCAGATGACCCCTGAGCAATAGCAACCACATTAACACCCAACTCTCCCAGGGCACCGAATACTTTTCCTGAGATACCAGGTGTGTGACGCATATTTTCACCCACCACAGCAACAATACAGAGATTGTCCTCGATGAGAATTTTAGCAATCCCATGGACTTGCATTTCAAGCAGGAATTCCTTTTCCAGGGCTGCCTTAGCTTTCTCTGCGCTGTCTGGGTCTACAGCAAAACAAATGGAGTGTTCACTGGATGCCAGAGAGATCAACATGACACCTACATCTGCATTGGCCATGGCCATAAATATTCGACCAGTTAATCCTGTTTTACCAATCATCCCGCTGCCTTGAATACGGATGAGCGAAATGGAATCCATACTTGAGATCCCAGTAATGCGATAGTCCTTATCCTGGCCTTCTTTGTCGATCAAGGTGCCAGGGAAGTCAGGATTGAAGGTGTTCTTGATACGGAGTGGTATACCTGCCCTCATGGCAGGTTGAATGGTTGGTGGAAAGATAACTTTGGCTCCAAAATGGGACATTTCCATGGCATCTTCATAGGTCATGACTGGAATAGGATAGGCCGAGGGTACCTCTTTTGGATTCGCTGTCAGAATACCATCCACATCTGTCCAAATTTCTATCTCACTGGCACCCAGAGCTGCTCCAAATATTGCAGCAGTATAGTCTGACCCACTCCGGCCCAGAGTTGTGGTTTCTCCCTGGCTATTTGAAGCAATAAACCCGGTCACAATCTGTGTGCACTTATGTAGGTCAAAATACGCCGTGATATTTTGATTCGTCGTATCAAAGTCTACAACACCAGCACTATAATTATCATCCGTTCTGACATAGTCCCGCGTATCAATAAATTCAGTTTCACCGCCCATTTCTGAAAGACTTGCAGTGATGATCCGGGCTGAAAGACGCTCACCATAGCTCAATATTTGATTGTAGGTTTTTGGCGCTACATGCCTGACCAAATAAACACCTCTCAAGATTTCACTTAATCTGGAGGTATACTTATTGATACTTTGGCGCAATATTTCCTGACGGCGGCCAGTTGTCATGGCGACGATCATACCCTCATGTTTATCAACGAAGGCTTTATATTCTGTGGAGTAAGCGTCCTTACCCTTACCGGCAAGTTCTATCATCTTAATAAGTTGGTCTGTGACACCACCAAAGGCAGAAACGACGACTGCAATTTGGTTTTCTTTTTCAGCTTGACGAATCAGCTCAAGGACTGCAGTGAGGCGTTCTGGTGTGGCAATGGATGAGCCACCAAATTTCAATACTTTCATAACTGGATTTTCATTTCCCCTTGTGTTTCAATACCAAATCTACCCGGGTCAAGCCCGGCGTGCCACATCAATCTCAAACATACTATCAAGATTCATTGACATAGGTTAACCAGGACTTGTATTGAGGGCTGCGACCATGGACCACATCCATATAGGCAGCTTGTAATTTCTCAGTAATGGGTCCTCTACCACCAGGACCTACCACGCGGTGATCCAACTCTCGGATGGGTGTCACCTCACTGGCAGTACCTGTAAAAAATGCCTCATCCGCAGACAACAATTGTCCTACAGAAAGACGTCCGACTTTAACTCGAAATCCTAGATCACGCGCAAGTTGAATCAGTGTTTCCCTGGTGATACCCATTAAAATCGAAGAGTCCTCAGCATTGGTATAGAGTTTTCCGTTTTTGATCAGAAAAATATTCTGGCCAGCTCCCTCGGCTATGGTTCCCTCCTGATTGAGAAGAAGTCCTTCATCAAAACCTTTCGATTTCGCATCCTGAACGGCCAGGAGTGAATTCAAATATTGACCATTGGCCTTAGCATTGGTTGGAAAGGAACTGGAGTGAAATTTTCGCCACGGTGATACGGTTACCCGAACCCCCTTTACCAGAGCATCCTGACCCAGATAGGCTCCCCAATCAAAAGCACCAATCGATACCTCCACAGGACAATCCTTTGGATGAACGCCAAGCGAGTCATAGCCATAGTAAGCAACGGGTCTGATGTATCCGTTTTCAATCCCATTTTCTTTAATAATGTCCAGACAGCCTTTGAGCAAGTCTGTTTTACTGAAGGGAAGATCAATACGATATATTTTCGCTGAGGTGAAGAAGCGATCTATATGATCCTCCAACTTAAAGATGGCAGGACCATCCTCAGTGGTATAGCATTTCACCCCTTCAAAAATACCACTTCCATAGTGCAAACCGTGGGACATCACATGCGTGGTGGCCTGATTCCAATTTACAATTTCCCCGTTAAACCATATTTTTTCACAATGATTCGGCATGATTCAGATTCTATTCCTTCATATTCTTATTGCTAATATTTGATTTCATCAACTTGTAGTTCAGACTGTCAACCAGAGCCTGCCAACTCGCTTCAATAATATTTTCAGACACCCCAACAGTAGACCAACTGTTTTCACCATCGGTACTCTCGATGAGTACCCGTACAACAGCTTTGGTTCCATTGGTTCCATCCAGGACACGTACCTTGTAGTCTTTCAAGTGAACAACTGACAATTGCGGGTAAAAACGTGTCAGAGCCTTCTGGAGTGCTTTATTCAACGCATTTACAGGTCCTACACCATCAGCGGCAGTGTGTTCAACTTCTCCATTGACCCGGACTTTGAGCATAGCATCAGCCAGGTTGTGGCCTTCTCGTTCATAACTGACAATCACACGGGAGTCTTCCACTTCAAAGAAGGGTGAAAAGCTACCCATTTGCTCTTTGATAATGAGTTCAAAAGAAGCTTCAGCCGTTTCATATTGATATCCCCCGTGCTCCAATTCCTTGATATGTTGGACTATTTGCCTGGGAAGTTCTCCCTTAGAATCCTGGAGATTGATATCCAATTCATTTGCCTTGTAACGGATATTGCTCTGGCCTGAAAGATCTGAAACCAACACTCTCTGTTTGGCTCCTACATCTGTTGGGATGATATGCTCATACATGCGGCTGTCTTTCATCACCGCGCTGACATGAATGCCGCCTTTATGGGCAAAGGCTGATTTTCCCACAAATGGAGCTCGATCATCGGGATGGAGATTCATAATTTCAAAAACGTAATTAGCCATCTTGGTCAATTGAGTAAGATCGACAGGATGTTTCAGGTCAAGACCAAGCTTCAATAGCAGGTTGGGAATAACTGTGCTGAGGTTGGCATTTCCACAACGTTCTCCCACTCCATTCATGGTTCCCTGGACATGATTGGCGCCCATCTGTACCGCTGTGATCGTATTGGCAGCAGCCATGCCGCCATCATTGTGGGCATGAATTCCCACTGGGACATTAAATGTATCCAAAACATGTTGAGTTGCCTGGGCAACTTCATGGGGCAAGGTGCCACCATTGGTGTCACACAAAACCAGGGTATCCGCACCACCAGCCTGAGCAGCCCTGAGCATTTTCATGGCGAATTCAGGCGAATCTTTATAGCCATCAAAGAAATGCTCGGCATCAAAAACAACCCGGCGACCTTCTTGAACCAAATAGGCTACCGACTTTTCAATCAACTCTGAGTTCTGGCTGGAATTGAATCCCAACCCTTTTTCTGCGTGGAGGCGCCAGGTTTTACCAAAGATGGAAACCACTTCCGTTTCTGCTTGCAGTAATGCGTTCAGGTTTGAATCTGAGGAGACGCCTTCAATGGTTCGGGCTGTTGATCCAAAGGCGCAAATCTTAGCCTGCTGCCAGGTCATCTTCTTGGCCCGGGCAAAAAATTCTTGATCACGGGGGTTGGATCCGGGCCAGCCACCTTCCAGGACACCAATTCCAAATTCATCAAGACGCTGGGCGATGTGTAGTTTATCATCTACGGAGAGATTGACACCTTCACCCTGGGTGCCATCCCGTAGGGTTGAGTCAAATAGTTCAATCGTTCTTGGTTCGGACACGTCAGCGTACCTCTTGGGTTAACCAGCTATGTTTTTTGAGATGCTTGCTTTCAAAATCAGCTATTTCCTGTTTATAGGACAGGGTCTGGCCAATTTCATCCAAACCATTGAGGAGACAGTATTTCCGGTAATTGTCCAGATCAAAAGCATAGCTTTTCCCGCTACTGGATGAAACAGTCTGCAGCTCAAGATCTACACTGAGTTTGAAGCCAGGTTCATTCAGCGTCGCTTTGAATAATTCCTCGATTTGCTCTGCAGAGAGAACAATGGGTAGCATGCCATTTTTAAAACAGTTAGAATAAAATATATCAGCAAAGCTTTCTGCCAGAATGACTTGGAAACCATAATCAAGGAGTGCCCAGGGAGCATGCTCACGACTTGACCCACAGCCAAAATTTGCTCGTGTCAATAATACGGTTGCACCTTGGTAACGATCGTCGTTTAGAACAAAGTCTTCATTGATGGGTCGATTCGTACAATCCTGTCCCGGTTCGCCATGATCCAGATAGCGCCATTCGTCAAAAAGATAGGGACCAAATCCCGTTCTTTGGATGGATTTGAGGAATTGTTTGGGGATGATGGCATCGGTATCCACATTGGATCTATCCAGCGGTGCGACCAAACCGTGATGTGCTGTAAATTTCTGCATCTTAATTCTCGTAATATCTTGTGACGTTGGTGATATGGCCAGCAACAGCCGCTGCGGCAGCCATGGCAGGACTTAAGAGGTGCGTTCGACCTCCCTGTCCCTGGCGACCTTCAAAATTTCTATTGGATGTAGATGCACAGCGTTCACCGGGTTCAAGTCGGTCCGCATTCATAGCCAGACACATGGAACACCCTGGCTCACGCCATTCAAAACCGGCATCCAGAAAAATCTTATCCAAACCCTCTGCTTCTGCCTGGGCTTTTACTGGACCAGATCCGGGGACCACCATGGCCAGTGAGATACTGGAAGCCACTTTCTGACCCTTCACGACGCGGGCAGCTTCTCTGAGGTCTTCAATACGTGAATTTGTACATGATCCGATAAAGACCTTATCAAAGGTGATATCCTTAATGGGCATTCCAGCCTTAAGTCCCATATACTTCAGGGCATTACTTGTCTGTTCAGCCTTGGCAGGATCTGAAGCATCTGGTACAAAACCATCTACAGGAGCCACCATCTCAGGTGAGGTTCCCCAGGTGACCATGGGTTTGATATCAGCTGCATCGAATACGATGGTTTCATCATATCTAGCATCTGCATCTGATTGAAGGGTTTTCCAATGGGCCTCGGCTTCTTCCCAAGCCACTCCTTTTGGAGCAAAATTTCGTCCCTTGACATAATTAATCGTGGTTTCGTCCACAGCAATGAGACCTGCTCTGGCGCCTGCCTCAATGGTCATATTGCACACGGTCATGCGTCCTTCCATGGACATATCCTGGATAGCTTCGCCACCAAACTCAATAGCATATCCCGTTCCACCAGCGGTTCCGATTCTGCCAATGATAGTCAGAATCAAGTCTTTGGCGGTGACCCCTGGTTGGAGTTTGCCGTTTACTCGAATCAGCATGTTTTTGGATTTCTCCTGTACCAGACATTGGGTAGCCAATACATGCTCAACCTCAGAAGTGCCAATACCAAAAGCCAGGGCACCCAGAGCGCCATGAGTCGAGGTATGGGAGTCGCCACACACAATGGTCATTCCTGGTAGAGTAATTCCCTGCTCCGGTCCAATGACATGGACAATGCCCTGACGGGGATCAGACATGTCAAAATTGGTAATACCGAGTTCAGACGTATTGCTGGCCAGGGTATCTATTTGAAGTTTTGAGATAGGATCTTCGACACCCTTATCACGATCCTTGGTGGGAATATTGTGATCAGGAACAGCCACGTTGGCATCGGTGCGCCAGGGGGCTCTTTTATTCATCCTGAGACCTTCAAAGGCCTGGGGTGAGGTCACTTCATGTATCAGTTGACGATCGATATATAGCAGACTGGTGCCGTTGTCATTCTTGCGAACTTCATGGCTTTCCCAGAGCTTATCGTATAATGTTTTTGCTGCCATTAGACATGTTCTTTCACAGTTTCAGTGGTTTCATCTAATTCCTGTTTCCGCTTGTGCTGATTCAGTGCTTCCAGGTAGGCTTTGGCACTGGCTTCTATGGTATCGGTGGAGATGCCCCTGCCAGCGTAGATGTCACCATCATGATGCAATCTCAGCGTCACTTCTCCCAAAGCACTCTTCCCTCGTGTAATGGAACGTACCTGATAGTATTCCAGATTGAACTGCTGGCGGATACCGAGGGCTCTTGCAATCGCTCTAAAACAGGCTGCCACAGGACCATCACCCGTAGCTGAATCTTCATAGACTTTTTCAGGTGTCTCAATGCGTACAATGGCTACTGGAATAGTGGTCGTTCCAAGATTTACATGCAAATAATCCAGCTTGTAGAAGGTATCTTCCTGATCTAAAACTTCACCCATAATGGCGCGCAGATCTTCATCAAAGACTTCCTTCTTTTTGTCCGCCAATTCAACGAATTCTTTGTAAATGACCTTGAGGTGTTCTTTATCCAGATGATATCCCAGGGCTTCCAGGCGAGATTTTAAACCGGCTCGTCCAGAATGTCGGCCAAGCACAATTTTGCTCTCACCGATGCCGATGGCATCAGGATTCATGATCTCATAGGTATTGCGATTCTTTAGCATGCCATCCTGATGAATACCAGACTCGTGGGCAAAGGCATTTTCACCAACGATAGCCTTATTGGGTTGAACCAGCATACCAGTGTACCTGGACACCATGCGAGAGGTATTCATGATCTCTTCCGTATGGATGTCGGTGTGACAATCCCATAGTTCTGAACGAATCTTCAGCGCCATGACAATCTCTTCCAGAGAGGCATTTCCAGCACGTTCACCAATTCCATTGATGGTACATTCAACCTGTCGAGCGCCTTGTGATATGGCAGTCAATGAATTGGCTACTGCCAGCCCAAGATCATTGTGACAATGCACACTGATAACAGCTTGATCAATATTGGATACTCTCTCTTTCAAAGCGGCAATCTTCTCACCGAATTCTACTGGAAAGGTATAGCCTGTCGTATCAGGAATATTTACCGTGGTAGCACCTGCAGCGATGACGGCTTCAACAATTTCAACGAGATATTCGATATCGGTTCGTCCGGCATCTTCAGGTGAGAATTCCACATCTGGTGAAAAGGTCTTGGCATAGGCAACTGCATCACAGGCCATTTGAATGACCTTCTGACGTTTGTCAGTCAGATTTTTACCATAGCGGTCACTACCGAACTTTTGAGTGATATGAATATCTGAAGTACCCATAAAGGTATGTATGCGATATTTCTCAGTTTGCTCGAGGGCACGCCTGACAGCATCAATATCTGGTTCGAGTGCTCTGGCTAATCCGGCAACGACTGCTGAGACTTCTCCCCCAATACGCTGAACAGCATCAAATTGTGTCGGTGATGAAATGGGGAACCCAGCTTCAATGACATCCACTCCCAGTTTATCTAATTGACGTGCAATTTCCACTTTTTCAAGGAGTGTCAGGGAAGCACCTGGCGATTGTTCACCATCTCTCAGGGTGGTGTCAAATATGATTACTTTTTCACTCATGGATGATTCCCTTGCAGCAATGTGTTTCTGACTCGATCATGCAACCCTCTCATTGATTTGAGTCAACTGCTTAATCACCAGATCGCTCATTTCTGTGGTCGTCACCAGCTTGTCACCATCCTGGTAAATCTCACCAGTGCGGTATCCAGCCTCCAGCACTTCAGAAACTGCGGTCTGCAAGGCTGCTCCTGCTTTGCCCATATCCAGGGTATAACTCAACATCATTGCGACTGACATAATCATGGCCAAGGGATTGGCTTTGTTTTGTCCTGCGATATCTGGAGCAGACCCATGTACTGGTTCATAGAGGGCATATTTTTCACCGAGGCTGGCAGAGGGCAACATACCTAGACTACCAGTCACCATGGAAGCAATATCGCTGAGAATATCGCCAAACATGTTTCCAGTCACGATAACATCAAACTGTTTGGGTGTGCGCACCAGTTGCATCGCTGCATTGTCAACGTACATATGATCCAATTCTACATCTGGATAATCCTGATGAACTTCAATAACGATATCACGCCAGAACTGGGAAACATCCAGCACATTTGCCTTATCTACTGAGGTCACACGACTACTACGTTTCCGGGCGAGATCGAATGCGACTCGGGCAATACGTTCCACCTCATGTCGTTCGTAGACCATGGTGTTCCACCCCTTGTTTGCATCGGCACCTTTGGGAGTTCCAAAATAGATGCCTCCGGTTAACTCTCTGACCACCATGACATCCACGCCTGCAACCACTTCCTCACGGAGAGAAGATGCATCAGCCAGGGCAGGAAAGACCATTGCCGGTCGTAGATTTGAATATAATCCCAGGCCGCCCCGGAGTTGCAGAAGGGCTTGCTCCGGTTTTTGGTCTTGAGGTAAGGATTCCCATTTAGGACCGCCAACGGCGCCAAGGAGAACAGCATCCGATTGCTGGCACATATCCAGGGTTTCCTTTGAGAGGGGTTTCCCCGTCTCGTCAATGGCACAACCACCGACCTGGGCATAATCATATTCGAATTTGACAGATTCCATTTCTCCCACAGCATCAAGAACCTTTAAGGCAGCTTCCATCACCTCAGGACCGATACCATCTCCAGGGAGAATAGTAATTTTATAGGATTGCATTGATTTATTAGCCCTTATTTCCAATAAAGCTCATCATTCCACGTAATTTTTTCCCAACCACTTCAATGGGATGCTCCTGGTTCTGCTTACGCAAGGCCTCGAAATTTTTGGCTCCAGAAGCGGATTCCTTGAGCCATTCCCTGGCAAATGATCCATCCTGCACTTCTCCCAAAATCGTCTTCATCCGTTTCTTGGTATCTGCATCAATCACGCGGGGACCGCGAGTCATGCCACCATATTCTGCTGTTTCACTTACAGAGTAATTCATCCCGGACAAGCCACCTTCATAGAAGAGATCTACAATGAGCTTGAGTTCATGCATACATTCGAAGTAAGCAAGATCAGCGGGATAGCCACCCTCAGTCAGTGTCTCGAAGCCACTTTTAACCAGATCAGCAACACCACCGCACAGAACGGCTTGCTCACCAAAGAGATCGGTTTCAGTTTCATCTTTAAAATTGGTTTCCAGGGCTCCTGCGCGTGTACAGCCAATGCCTTTGGCCCAGGCCAGGGCCAGATCTTTAGCGTTGCCGCTGGCATCCTGTTCAACTGCAACAAGACAGGGTACACCCTGACCATTCTGGTAGGTACGGCGAACGAGATGACCGGGGCTTTTGGGTGCAACCATGATGACGTTCACATGGGCTGGTGGCACAATCTGTTTGTAATGGATGTTAAAGCCGTGTCCAAAAGCAAGGGTACTCACCCCTGTCATATTGGGAGCAACTTCAGTATCATAGATGGCTTTCATGGTCTGATCGGGAAGCAACAACATAACGATGTCAGCTGAAGCTGTAGCCTCAGCAATAGTCATTACTTTTAAGCCAGCAGCTTCTGCTTTTTGCCAGGAAGCACTTTCTTTGCGGAGTCCAACACAAACATCCACGCCGGATTCCATGAGATTCAACGAATGTGCATGACCTTGGCTTCCATATCCCAAAACCGCACACTTTTTTCCCTCAAGAAGTGACAGATCTGCATCACTATCATAAAACGCATTTACATTCATCTGAAAAATCCTCTTACTCTAACTAATCGCTGATTGAATTTGTTTGGTGGTCCACTGCTGGTCTGTGGACATCATTTCTAATTTGGCCTTCAATTCAAGGTGACTTCCCCTTCGCATGGCCATTTTGCCTGTACGCATAAGCTCGACAATGTCATACTCCTTGAGCTTTTGCAGAAATGATTCGATTTCCATATCATAGCCCGTGGCTTCCACGATGACTGCTCCTTCTTCAGAGTCGATGATCTTGGCACCATACTCACGGGTGAGTAGGTCTAATTCTGTCCTATCACCGTTGGTGACAGAAACCTTGGCCAGCATATACTCCCGGATCACTGAGGGCACATCGGTGACATCTTCCACAGTATAGGCGTTCACCAGTTTTTGGATGTTGTGTGCCATATTAACTCTACGGTGCTGGTTGGATTCATCGGTCACAATGGTCATTCTGGTGAGTCCCGTCCGTTCGGTTGCTCCGGCCACAATGCTTTTGATGTTAAAATTTCGACGTCTGAGCAATGAGACGATCCGGTTCAGAACACCCGGTTCATCTTCTACAAAGGCCACGATTGTATGTTCTGATTTCTGCATGATTAACTCCTATATCTCCATATCTGAAAATTGTTCTTCGGCCAGGGGACGCTGCACCATTTCATTGAGGGCAGATCCAGTAGTTACCATGGGGTAGACCATTTCCATGGGCTCAACGACAAACTCGATGAGGGTTGGACCATCATGTGCTTGAGCTTCAAGCACCGTTGAAATGACATCTTTCCTCTCCGTCACTCGATAGCCCTTCATTCCATAGGCTTCGGTTAACTTTAAATAGTCCGGTCCAGAAATGGGGGTTTCACTGTAACGATTATCATAGAACATCTCCTGCCACTGTCTCACCATTCCGAGATGGCCATTGTTTATCAGGGCAATATTGATATTGGCATTTTCCTGGACGGCTGTCGCCAGTTCCTGGATAGTCATCTGGATACCACCATCTCCTACCACAGCCCAAATATTCTTTTTTCTACCAGAAAAACTGGCTCCAATAGCTGCCGGAACCCCATACCCCATAGTCCCCAAACCTCCAGAGGTCAGAAGTGAATTCGCATGATCCTGATAATAGTATTGGGCAACTGTCATTTGATGCTGGCCCACATCGGTGACAATCAGGGCTTCTCCCTTGGTAGCCTCCCAAAGATCTCGAACTACAAAGGCACCATTAAGTTTATCAGATTTTCCATTAAGGATATCTTTGGTTTTGGACTGTTTCATCCAGCCCTTGATTTGATTTGACCAGGCATCATGCTTTGTATCTTTGATTTTGGGAAGTGCTGCGGTTAATACCGCCTTCAAATCTCCACGGATGCCGACATCAACAATAATGTTTTTATTTAGCTCGGTGGGATCGATATCAATATGAATCTTTTTTGAATTAGGTGAATAGGTCTCGAGCTTACCTGTCACCCTATCATCAAAACGCATCCCGCAGGCAATCAGCAAATCTGCTTCCTGAATGGCGTGATTTACCCAATACCCACCATGCATACCCATAAAACCAATGCATTTGGGATGACTGGCTGGAATACCACCTATTCCCAGCAGGGTTACTGCTACAGGGATATCCGCCTTTTCTGCCAGGGTAGTGAGTTCATGAGTAGCTCCCGATAAAAGCACACCATGGCCCGCCAGAATGACAGGATTCTTGGCGGAGTTGATCAATCTTGCAACTTCACTTAACTCTGATTCAGTTGCGCGGATCACAGGGTTGTAGCCAGGCAAAACATCATGGGTTTGTGGATAGACAAACTCGATAGATTCATTCTGAACATCTTTGGGAATATCTATGAGAACCGGACCTGGTCGACCTGTACGAGCAATGTAAAAGGCATCCTTAATGGTTACTGCCAGTTTATTGATATCATTGACCTGATAACTGTGCTTGGTCAGGGGGATCATGGCTCCCAGGATATCTGTTTCCTGAAAAGCATCACTCCCAAGCGATGCTCGTCCGACCTGACCAGTAATACACACCAGGGGGATGGAATCCATCATGGCTGTGGCCACTCCAGTAATGAGGTTCGTTGCACCAGGACCAGAGGTTGCCATGGCCACGCCAACTTTTCCGCTGGCACGCGCAAATCCATCCGCCGCATGGGCAGCATTTTGCTCATGACGAGTCAGGACATGATGGATCTGATCATTATATTTTACCAGAGCATCATAAATAGGAAGGCTGGCACCACCTGGATAGCCAAAAACAACTTCTACTTCCTCTCGGATCAAACACTCCCAGACAATCTCCGCGCCGCTGATCACTTTGTTTTCATTTGTTATAGCTGTCTTACTCATTTGAGCACTGCTCCTGTATTTGCTGAGGTTACCATGCGACTGTAACGAGTGAGGTATCCTGATTTAATTTTTGGTTCGAATAGTGGCAAAGCATCCATTCGTAGAGCTATTTCCGCATCTGTTAAGGCAACAGATAGTTGTCTGTTTGGTATATCAATAGTAATCATATCACCGGCATGAAGGCTGGCAATTGGACCGCCAGATGCAGCTTCTGGAGATACATGACCCACACAGGCTCCACGGGTACCGCCAGAGAATCTTCCATCCGTGATCAGGGCAACTTCACTGCCCAGACCCATACCCATAATGGAGCTGGTTGGAGCCAGCATTTCCGGCATCCCGGGTCCACCTTTAGGACCTTCATAGCGGATGACCACCACATCACCAGATTTGACTTCGCCGGTTTTGATTCCGAGTACTGCCTCATCTTGAGATTCATATATGCGGGCTGGACCAGTATGGACCATCATTTGGGGATCAACTGCACCTGTTTTAATAACAGAGCCATTGGGGGCCAAATTTCCATAGAGAATGGCTAAACCACCCTCTTGAGAATAGGGCTTTTCGATGGATCGAATAACCTCATTGTTAGGGCGATTTGCAGAAGCGATGGTCTCACCCAGAGTTTTGCCAGTGATGGTGGGTCGATCCAGATCCAGCAATCCCTCTACTCGGGATAATTCTTTTAAAATGGCTGAGATACCGCCTGCCAGATGAACATCTTCCATATGTACGCGATCGGTAGCTGGACTTACCTTACACAAATAGGGTGTTTTACGGCTCAGTGCATTTAATTCGTTTAGATCAAAATCAATTTCAGCTTCTGTGGCTGCAGCCAGAGTATGAAGTACGGTGTTGGTGCTGCCGCCCATGGCCATATCTAGAGCAAAGGCATTCAGGATGGTCTCACGAGTGACAATATCCCTTGGTTTTATATCCTCTTCAACCAATCGCATGATCGCTTTGGCACAATCCTGAACCAGGTTTAAGCGCCCCTTGTCGGTGGCTAACATGCTGCCGTTTCCAGGCATGGCCATACCCAGAGCTTCCATAAGACAGTTCATTGAATTGGCGGTAAACATACCTGAGCAGGAGCCGCAAGTTGGACAGCCCTGTTCTTCCAATTCTTTCAACTCATCGTCATTGATGATTCCCGCCTGATGTTTACCAACCCCCTCAAAAACAGAGATGAGATCGACCTTATCGCCATTGGCAGTTTTTCCAGCCTTCATGGGGCCACCAGCCACAAATACCGCCGGGATATTCATACGCAAGACAGCCATAAGCATCCCTGGAACAATTTTGTCGCAGCTGGAGATACAGATAAGACCATCCAGACGGTGAGCTTCTGCTACCGTTTCAACACTGTCTGCGATGAGTTCACGACTGGGCAGGGAGTAACGCATTCCCAAATGCCCCATGGCAATCCCATCATCCACACCAATGGTGTTAAACTCAAAGGGAATGCCTCCTGCTTCGCGAATGGCAGTTTTGGCAACGGCTCCAAACTCTTGTAGATGTACATGACCTGGAATCAGATCGATGTAGGAGTTAGCAACGCCAATAAATGGTTTTTCAAAATCTGAATCTTTTTGAATTACACCAGTTGCACGCAGGAGGCTTCTGTGGGGTGCCTTGTCGAATCCTTTTTTTATGAGATCGGATCTCATACTTGTCTCTTCCCTTCAGTTTGCACAACACTGAATCCGGAAAGAACTTTTCGATCAGGGGTATAAGCTAATTTAGTCGGGGGTTAGCCGCCTCTCTGCTCAGTCCTGATGATTGTGTAAGTTCTATCAGGCGATCAGAGTGGCGTTGATAATAATAAGTACTAGGACCAGAATACTCAGGACATTAATACTTAAAATCTCTGTAGCGACAACTGACTCAAGTTCAGCACTCAAAGCAAAAGCTTGACCGCTTTTGGGAGAGTTTTGAAAGGTCATATATGTTTGCTCACTACTCATGGTATTAAACCTGATGTATTGTATCTCTGCATACCCAAGAAATGCAACCGCTTTTTAAAATTAACGTGTTTATGTGTTTTATAATGTTTTGCCAATGACAGGGACATGTTTTTCTCAGTAAAGTTTGCGATTATTTTGTGACCAAATCGATCATACTCTTATACAGCACAAGGGTTTAAAGCAAGATCCGCAATGGGTAGCTGTCTCTGGAAAAGCTATTGCCAACGAATCTGAAAAGGTGTGATCCCTGTCTGTGTGACAAATATGTGCTAAACTAATTAACTGTCTCAATTGATTTTTCTGTATTTATCTCTTATAGCGACAACAGGCAATATTCATCATGCAATCAACCGGTTTTCAATTCACTTAAATATTTATCGACACTCTCTGCAACAGTTCGACCTTCATTGATTGCTCGCACCACAATTGATTGGCCACTTCGCATATCTCCAGCTGTGAAAATTCCATCTAGATTAGTCATGTAATTGTTGTCCGCGTTTACATTATTTTTTTTGTCCATCGCAATCTGTAGTTCATCTAGCAGATTGTTCCTCACAACTCCCAAATAACCCATAGCCAGAATTACTAAGTCAGCCCCTACCTCAATTTCGCTATTTGGAATTTCACTCATTGCGCGTCTTCCTGTCTTTGGATCTGGAGCACCAAAGTCCAGCCTGACGACTTTTAATTTTTCAACTTGCCCAGCCTTTCCAACAAATGCCTTTGTCATAACAGCGAATTCACGCTTACAACCTTCTTCAATAGATGTTGATATTCGATCTATCGATGGCCACTCAGGCCAGGGGTTATGTGCTGCACGTTCTGTGGGTGGTTGCGGCATGAGTTCAAAATTAACGACTGATTTCGCGCCCTGTCTAATGGATGTTCCAATGCAATCTGAGCCAGTATCTCCACCTCCAATGACAACAACATTTTTACCTTTTGCAGATATTTCAGCTTCTACAAACGTTCTATTGCCGTTTCTTCTATTTTGCTGCCTTAAAAAATCCATCGCGAAGTGAATCCCATCAAGATCTCTTCCCTCTACATTGAGGTCTCTGGGATCTTCAGCACCACCACAAAGTACTATCGCGTTAAACTCTTCTTTTAGCTGAGATATTTTGACATCTTTTCCGATATTGGTATTTGTCTTGAATGTTATTCCCTCAGCTTTCATCAAGTCGACTCTTCTTTGGACAATACTTTTATCCAATTTGTAATCTGGGATTCCAAGGGTAAGTAGCCCCCCAAGGACTTCATTCTTTTCAAAAACAGTTATGGAGTGTCCAAGCTTGTTTAATTGCTCTGCGGCAGCCAACCCAGCTGGACCCGAGCCAATAATTGCCACCTGCTTGCCCGTTCTTGTCTCTGGCGGTGTCGCTTTGATATAGCCATTTTTAAAAGCTTTTTCTATTATCGCTTTTTCAATATTTTTTATCGTGACTGCCGGTTTATTAATATTGACCACACAGGATGTCTCACACGGGGCTGGGCAGACCCTTCCTGTGAATTCCGGGAAGTTATTGGTACTCAGCAATCGTTTTGCTGCATCTTCCCATTTATTTTTGTAAACCAGGTCATTCCATTCGGGAATGAGATTGTCAACGGGACATCCCGATTGGCAAAAAGGAATCCCACAATCCATGCATCTTGCACCCTGAGTTTTAAGATCTTCCTCGCTCTGGGGAAGCAAAAACTCCCGGTAGTGCTTAATTCTACTTTCGACTGCCTCTTTTTTGAGTTCCAGTCTATCGTATTTTAAATAACCTTTTACTTCACCCATATCTGCACCATATATTCTTTTTCTTATTCATATTTGTTAAACTTCATTCAGCGCGGTGAAAACTACTTTCCCTCCATTACCCTTCGATAATCTGTAGGATATACTTTGATGAATTGTGATAATGAATCATCCCAATTTGAAAGTATTTTTTCAGCAACAGTACTACTGGTGAATGATTTATGGTTTTCGATTAGTGTTTTTAGCTCTTCAATATCACTGTCACTTTCGACATCGAACAATTCTACCATTTCTGGATTGTATTGTTTTCTGAAATTTTTTGATTTATCCCAGATATAGGCGATACCACCACTCATTCCAGCAGCAAAGTTTTTACCCACATCGCCCAATACAACAACTCGGCCGCCGGTCATGTATTCACAGCCATGGTCACCAATGCCCTCTACAACAGTTTTAGCACCGCTATTACGAACCGCGAATCGTTCTCCGGCTTGTCCACGGATATACATTTCGCCTGCTATAGCTCCATAAAGTACAACGTTTCCAATGATAATGTTTTCTTCAGGTTTAAATGTTGAATCTTCTTGGGGAACAATAATTATTCTACCACCCGACAAACCCTTGCCAACATAATCATTCGCATCTCCCTCCAGGTTGAAGGTTATACCCTTGGCCAGGAAGGCTCCAAAACTTTGTCCTGCAGTTCCTATAAAATCTATTTGAATGGTATTTTCGGACAATCCAATCATGCCATATTTTTTTGCGATGCGAGAACTGAGCATCGTCCCCACACTTCTATTTGTATTATTTATATCAACACTGAAACGAACAGGTTCTGATTTACTTAGAGCATTACGACAAGCAGAAATCAATTCATTATCCAGAGCCAATTCTATTCCATGATCCTGCTTCAGTCCATGACGAACCAATGTGTTCCGCGGTACATCGGGACGGTGAAGAATGGATGTGATATCAAGCCCCTTTGCTTTCCAGTGATGCTTAATGCCAGCAGTCTCAAGTAAATCAACGCGACCAATCATATCATCAAAAGTTTTAAAGCCAAATTTGGCCATGATTTCACGAACTTCTTCGGCGACAAAATTGAAATAGTTAATAACATGCTCAGGTTTGCCCTTAAACATATTTCTTAATTCAGGATCCTGGGTGGCAATTCCAACTGAACATGTGTTAAGATGACAATTGCGCTGCAGAACACATCCCATTGAGACAAGTGCTGGAGTTGCAAAGCCGAATTCATCTGCACCAAGCAAGGCCGCGATTACAACATGCCTCCCCGTCTTTATCTGTCCATCTACCTGGAGTCTAACGCGTTCTCGGAGATTATTCATGATCAGGACTTGTTGTGTTTCAGCAATCCCGAGTTCCAGGGGAAGTCCTGTATGTTTAATTGATGTTTGCGGAGAAGCCCCTGTTCCTCCATCATAGCCACTAATCAGAATATGATCTGCTTTCCCTTTTACAACACCAGCGGCAATGGTTCCCACGCCTATTTCAGAGACAAGTTTTACACTGATATCTGCTTCTGGATTGGCGTTTTTTAAATCATGGATTAGTTGCTTCAAATCTTCAATCGAATAAATATCATGATGCGGGGGAGGTGAGATCAAGCCAACGCCCGGTGTCGTTCCACGGGTTTTGGCAATTTCCTTGGAGACCTTATGACCGGGTAATTGTCCTCCTTCACCCGGCTTGGCTCCCTGCGCAATTTTAATTTGAATTTGATCTGCATTCACCAGGTACTCTATGGACACCCCAAAGCGACCTTGTGCAACTTGTTTGATTCTACTTCTTTTGGAATCTCCATTTTCTTCTTTAGAGAAGCGGGACTTATCTTCGCCACCTTCGCCTGTATTGGAAAAACCACCAAGTCTATTCATCGCGATTGCGAGTGTTTCATGAGCCTCTTTTGAAATAGAGCCATAACTCATAGCTCCAGTAGCGAATCTGGTCACTATGCTTTCTACCGGCTCAACCTCATCAATATCAATCGGTTTTCTTTTTCTGAATTCCAAGATATCTCTTATTGAAGTAAAGTTTCCTTTGCTCTTGTTAATTAGATTCGAAAACTCTTTGAATTTAGAGTAGTTATTCTCTCTAACAGCTTGCTGAAGTAGATTGACCGTATCAGGGCTCCACTGATGAAATTCACCTTTTGATGTCCACTTGTAATTGCCACCTGTAGCTAGAATCCCATCGCTTGTCTTATTTTTGGGAAATGCGAGAGCGTGGCGTTGCAAGGCCTCATTTGTTATGATCTTAATACCGATACCACCAATACGAGATGGAGTCGCGGTGAAATATTCTTGAACAAGCTCGTCGCTCAAGCCAATGGCTTCAAATATCTGAGCGGAGCAATAGGATTGAATTGTTGAAATCCCCATTTTGGAAATGATTTTAAAGAGCCCTTTGCGAATGGCTTTTTGGTAATTAAGAATGGCTGTTTCATAGTCTTTAACTTCAATATTTCCATTTTCTATCTCACTATGAATTGTTTCGTGAGCAAGATAGGGATTGATAGCATTCGCTCCATAACCAATCAAGGTTGCAAAGTGATGCAACTCAAAGGCCTCCCCCGTTTCAACAATGATACTTGCTAAGGTGCGTGTTCCCTTTCGTGTTAAATAATGATGTAACCCAGATGAAGCCAGCAGGGAAGGAATAGCAGCTTTTTCTTCGCTAACGCCACGATCTGAGAGGATAATTATTGAATATCCCTCTTTAATTGCGGCACTCGCCTCTCTAAAAAGAGCTGTGAGTCGTTTTTTAATGCCGTAAAACTTATCACTTTTGTCAAATAAAATTGAAATCGTTTTTGATTTGAAATTATCGTTAGAGATATTTTTAATTTGCTGTAATTCACAACTGGTGAGTACTGGACGAGGAATACTTAATCGTATGGCCTGCTCAGGAGTCTCAACCAGCATGTTACCTTCTGCACCAAGCAACATTTGTTCACCCATAATGACTTCTTCGCGTATGGGATCGATGGGGGGGTTTGTGACTTGTGCAAATAATTGTTTGAAATAATTAAATAATAATTGTGGCTTGTCGCTCAATACAGCAAGTGGGATATCGATCCCCATTGCGCCGGTTGCTTCTATCCCCTGTTCAACCATTGGTGTCAGGATTGCTTTTATGTCTTCGTAACTATAGCCAAATGCTTTTTGCTGTACTAGTAATGTCTGATCATCAAATTCAAATGTGGGTTCAACCTTTGCAAGTGAACTGAGCTCAACCATATTCTCCTTAATCCACTCAGCATAAGGTTTTTGATTGGTATATTTTTCCTTTAACTCAGAATCTTCAATTATCCGACCTTCTTCGGTATCGATAATGAATATTTTACCTGGTTGAAGTCTTCCCTTGCTCTCAATATCTTTGTTCTCGACCGGTAATGCTCCAGCCTCCGAGGCCATAATAATTCGGCCATCCTTTGTCTTCCAATACCGAGCGGGTCTTAATCCATTTCTATCAAGAATTGAACCTATATAGCGACCATCTGAAAACGAAATAGCGGAGGGGCCATCCCAGGGTTCCATGAGTGACGAATGATATCGATAAAAAGCCTTCTTGGTTTCACTCATGTTTTTATCGCCTTCCCAAGCTTCAGGAATCATCATCATTAAAGCGTGAGGTAAAGGGCGACCACTAATTACGAGTAGTTCTAAGGCATTATCGAAGGTAGCAGAATCACTCCTGCTAGGAGCCACAATTGGATAAACACTCTTTAATTTATCCCCAATCTTTTTGCTGCTAAACTGATGCTCGCGAGCATTAAACTTGTTTACATTCCCTCTGAGCGTGTTGACTTCTCCATTATGTGCAATCATGCGGTAAGGGTGAGCAAGCGACCAGGTTGGAAAGGTATTGGTGCTATAGCGGGAATGGACAAGAGCCATTGCGGACTCAACTTCTGGATTTTGGAAATCAAGAAAATAGTTTCTTAATTGTATGGCTCTTAATTGACCCTTATAGACAATAATTTTATTGGATAATGAACAAATATAAAAATAATTTTTTTGAGGTATTTCGGTCTTGTTAATTTTAAGCCAAATCTTTTTTCTGATAAAGTAAAGTTCTCTTTCAAACTTCTCTGGCCTTGTATTTTTACCCCTTGCTATAATTATCTGTTTCATGACCGGTTCAACCAGCTTGGCTGTCTCACCAATCTCACTATTATCACGAGGAACATCTCTCCAACCAAGGAATTTTTGCCCGGCCAGATTTACTTCATGCTCACACATGGTTTCCAGTATGTGTCGATCCTCTGGTAGCTTCGGTAGAAAAATAACACCCGTTGCATAAGCCCCTTTAGCTGGCAATTCAATATCCCTGATCTCACATTCAGCACGAAAAAACTTATCTGGAATCTGCAATAAAATACCGGCACCATCCCCAGTATTTGGATCGGATCCTGTAGCGCCTCGATGCTCCATGTTTTCTAATACTGTAATTGCATCCGAAAGGATCTGATGTGAAGGTCTTCCTTTTATATCTGCAACAAACCCGACACCGCAACTTTCATGCTCTGTATATGGGCTATATAAACCGACTGATTCAGGAAGGAGTGGGTTATTACTCATATATTTTCTCCATTATAGTTGTATAGATTATAAAGAGGCGACCGGGGAATAAGTATCCGCCTCTGGACACCACACTCATACACCTGAATAGCGCCTTTGTGATCATAAAATTTGGTTGGGTTAAAATTTGGTTCTGGAGGGGTCAACTTTTACTCTTTCTACTCATCATACTTTTTCCTAGTGCTCTGCAAAAGCTTGATTGAGCTTATTAATAACACCTTTTTTATCATATTCGCTTGCCGTTTCTGGCAATCAAACTTATAGTTTAATCCGAATATTTTATGACAATTCCAAGCAATTTCTTTAAATTCTTAGGTTCCCGTTGCCAGTAACCACAAATTTTGTGGTTGTGAGCTCTTTCAAGCCCATGGGCCCAAAAGAATGTAATTTGGTAGTACTGATTCCAATTTCCGCTCCCAGACCCAACTGTCTCCCATCATTGAATCGAGTCGAGGCATTCACAATGATAGCCGAACTATCCAGAGATTTGGTGAATGTTTCAATATTCTCCTGATTCTGACTGATGATGGCTTCAGTATGGTCACTGGTGTAAGTTTGAATGTGATCAATGGCCATAGATAAATCTTTGACCACGCGAACAGCCAGAATTAAATCCAGGAATTCGGTGTCAAAATCACCCAGGGTTGCAGGGATAACCTCATCTGAATAGGATTGCGTTTTTTTGCACCCTCGAATTTCCACACCCTCCGCCTTCATCTCTCTCAGAAAGTCCGGCATGAATTGATCCACAACATTTTCGTGAACCAGCAATGTTTCCAGAGCATTGCATACTCCAGGACGTTGTGCCTTGGCATTTATGGCAATAGCAATGGCATCTTCCAATTCGGCTGATTCATCCACAAACATATGGCAATTGCCTTTGTAGTGGGCAATTACAGGTACGGTCGCAATTTCATATATTCTGCGGATCAAACCTTCACCACCACGTGGAATTATCACATCCAGAACATCATTCATTTTTGCCAGCTCATCTACTCCGCTACGCTCTGTAGTCGCTGCAATATTGATTACCTCCTCCAGACCATATTCTGCCAGAGCAGATTTCAATATTTTCACCAGGATTTGATTTGAATGGAATGCTTCGGAGCCACCCCTTAACATCAAGCCATTTCCTGCATAAAAACACAGGGATGCGGCTTCCACTGTTACATTGGGTCTGGACTCATAAATAACCCCAATTACCCCCAATGGTATCCGCCGACGTTGAACCAATAACCCGTTGGGTCTTGTATATTCCTCTGTAATTGCACCCACTGGATCTTCTAATCCAGCCACCTCGATCAAGCTGTCAGCCATGGCCTGAATACGAGCATTATTCAGAGAAAGACGATCTATCATAGCTGCTGATAATTTTCTTTCTCTGGCAACAGTCAGATCTTTGTTATTTTCCAGCTTAATTGTTTCACTGGCTTCCAATATCTTAACCGCCATTGATTTCAGAATAGTTTGCTTTATTTCAGTGCTCACAGTGGGCAAGGTTTTGCTGGCTTTTTTGGTGAGCATGCCGAGTTCTTTAAGGGTCATAATTGCTTTCCTATACTGTGACCATGTTGTCACGATGAATGACACTACGACGGTGTCTGTATCCGATAATTTCTTCTATTTCATCCGATTTGTGACCGGCGATCCTGGTGACTTCATCCTGGTTGTACTCAACGATCCCTCGAATGATTTCAGTACCATCAGCCAGACAACAGCGAATTCCATCTCCGCGTTTAAAGTTTCCCTGGGTAGATATAATTCCAGATGCAAGCAAGCTGGCCTTACTCTTTTTCAAAGCCCTGGCTGCCCCTTCATCAATTATGATCATGGCTTTGGGCTTTAAGGCATGTGCAATGTAGGCCCGCCAAGCATTCAGTTGATTTGCTTCCGGGTGGACATAGGTTCCCAGCTCCTCACCCTTGATGATTCTGGGTAAAATATTTTCAGACCGACTATTGGCAATAATACTTGGTACGCCATATCTGGCTGCCATAAGGGGAGCTTCAAGTTTGGTGGCTATCCCACCCCGGCCCATTCCATCTGTCTTTTCATGGGCAAATTCATCCTTTAGCCCCAGTAAATCTGTAAAGGATAGCTGCTTAAATATTTTTGCATCTGAATACTCCATTGGATTTTTATCTGCGATGCCGTCAATATTGGAGAGAATGATAAATAGATCAGCGCTGACAAGATTTGTACATAGGGCACCGAGGAAATCGTTATCGCTGAAGCGAATTTCCTCGGTAGAAATACTGTCATTCTCATTGATAATGGGTATGATCCCGTTGGTAAGCAAATAATTGATGGTATTCCTGGCACTGAGATATCTTCGCCGCGATTGGAAGTCATCGTGGGTTAATAGTAATTGTGCCGTATTCAGATCGTAAGCCTGAAAATACTTCTGGAAAAAACCCATGAGAAGGGGTTGCCCGATAGCGGCGGCAGCCTGGTAGTTTTCAAGAGAGTGAATCTTCTCCTTGAGCAAACCCACACCCGCTGCAACTGCACCGCTTGTGACCAATACAACTTCAATATTTTTCTGTACCAGGGCAGCTACCTGTCTGGTGATCTCAATTATTTGTCTTTCATGAATTTTATTGTCGGTTCCACATATACTGGAACTACCAATTTTCACTACGACTCTATTCAATCTTGGTAATTTACGGGTCATTGCTTTCCTGAAAGTTTTTTGGCAACCTGTTTGTAGGCATCTCTGAAAGGGACCCCTTTTCTGACCAGATCATAAGCCTTTTCTGTGGCATATAGCTCAGCACTCATAGCCTTTTGACAATTCTCTTCATTCACTTCAAGATTCTCAAAGAGCAGCACTGCTATCTCAAGACAATCCCTGGTGATTTTCAAAGCTTTCATGACGGGTTCTTTGGTGAGTTGAAGATCGCGATTGTAACCAGAAATCAGGTTGCTCACGATGTTGGATACCTCAAATTGAGCAGCAGAAACAGAGTGATGCTTCGCACGCATCAATTCCAGTACATCAGGATTCTTTTTCTGGGGCATGATGGAACTACCTGTACAAAACTCATCTGGTAGTTTTACAAAGCCGAATTCACTCATATTGAACAGGATCAAGTCGCTGGCGATTTTATTCAGGTCACCCGTTATCTGTGTAAGTAAGTGAATGAGAAGGGATTCAAATTTCCCGCGACTGTTTTGGGCATAAATGGGGTTTTGCTGAACGCGTGAGAAACCCAGTTCCTCTGCAGCCAAATCCCGATCAATCTCAAGGGGGACACCATAACCGGCTGCAGTGCCCAAGGGGGATTGGTCCAGTATTTTTGAGACCGTGGACAAGAGTATCCCGCTATCTTCCATACTTTCAATAAATGCCCCTCCCCACAATGCAAAGGAGGATGGCATGGCTTTTTGCATGTGCGTATACCCGGGATAAGAAATCTGTCCAAAGCGCTCCACGAATTGAGCTAAGCTTTCGATGAGTTGGGTCCTTAGCAACTCGATGACCTTCAGGTTATCTCGATAGTACAACCTTAGCGCAGTGAGAACCTGGTCATTCCTGGATCTGGCAGTATGGATCTTTTTTCCTAGATCTCCCAGGGTGTCCGTGAGGTAGGCTTCAATGGCTGTATGACAATCCTCCTGCTCACGGGTAATCTCGAATTCGCCCTTGGCGTGGAGCTCGATAATCTCATCGAGCCCCTGTTTGATCTTTCGTGCTTCGTCTGATGTGAGGAGCTTGGCCTTTTCAAGTACAGACGCATGAGCTTTAGAGATGAGACAATCATAATAGACCAGACCTTGATCCAGGAGATAGTCATTCCCCACAGTGAAGGCTTCTACCTGTTGGTTAAGCGTTACCCCTTTTTCCCACAACTTGCTCACGCTTCGACCTCGCGCCAGTTATAGGGCCTGTTCTTATGGAGCACCAGCTTATGAGCTTTGAGCCTGATCGCATTAATATTGATGAAGCCAGTGGAATCTGTGGCATCAAAGCCACCTTCGATATCCATGCTGGAGAGATCCTGATCATAAAGTGAGATTGGTGACTCACGACCAATGGTGACTACATTGCCCTTATAAAGGGAAAGACGAACTTTTCCTGAAATTGCTTCCTGGCTCTTGTTGAAAGCACTCATGATGAAGTCCATCTCCGGTGAATACCAGAATCCATTGTAGATGAGCTCAGCAAATTTGGGGATAAGCATATCACGGAGATGCATAACTTCTTTATCCATTGCTATCCCCTCAATATCGCGGTGGGCCTCCCACAAGATGGTTCCACCCGGGGTTTCATATATCCCGCGGGATTTGATTCCGATGAAACGGTTCTCCACCATATCAAGCTGACCGATTCCGTTTATGCCACCCAGCTTGTTCAAGTAGGTAAAGAGCTCAAGGGGCTCAGATTTTTCCACACCATCCTCAAGATTTTTCACATGGACAGGAATTCCATTCTGAAAGGAGATTTCAATTTTGGTTTCCTGGTCCGGAGCATCTTTAAGCAGGCTGGAAATACTGTACACTGAATCATCTGGAGCCAGAGCAGGATCCTCCAGGATGCCAGCCTCATGACTGATATGCATCAAATTCTCATCTTCACTATAGGGGCGTTTTTTAGATGCCGTAATCTCAATCCCGTGTTTCTGGGCAAAATTAATGAGGTCAGTTCGGCCTTTGAACTCAGCTAGAAATTCAGGGTCTTTCCAGGGGGCAATCAGCTTGATCTTGGGATTCAAAGCATAATAGTTCAATTCAAAACGAACCTGATCATTGCCCTTCCCTGTGGATCCGTGAGAGACATACTGTGCATTTTCCTTGGCTGCAATGGCGATCTGACTTTTTGCCAGAAGCGGTCTCGCCAGAGAGGTTCCCAGCAAATAGCGGCCCTCGTATAAGGCATTCCCCTGCAGTGCCGGCCAGATGTACTTCACTACAAATTCTTCTCTGAGATCTTCGGTATACACCTTGCTAGCGCCGGTGGCGTAGGCTTTCTTTTCTACAGCTTCAAAATTCTCTGTTTGTCCCACATTCCCCACGAAGCAAATCACGTCATAGCCCTTGAGTTCGAGCCATTTTAGAATTACTGAGGTGTCCAAACCTCCACTGTAGGCCAGGACGACTTTTTCTTTTTTCAACTTGGTTTCATTCCTTTACGTTCATTTCCATTCACTTGCATTTTTGCATATAAAAAAAGCCCTCGGGTTGAACCGGGGGCTTTCTCTTATTAATTTTTATGCTTATAGAGTTACACGCCGGTTCCTTGTGTATCCGGATGGCGTCGGCGGTTGTTAATAGCGGTAATATTTAAATGTGTCATATTCATTTTCAGAACAATTATACATTATTTTAGCCCCGAAGTGCAAGTTTATTTTATTTCTTTGCTAAAAAAGGATTTCATACCTAATATTATTCTGTGAGTGAAATTGTAACATTTGACCCAAAGATTAAGGATAACAGAGCAAAATGCCATTAGTCGCACATACACCCCTCCCCACATTTGACCTGTTAAAAGCACAGGGTGAAGAAGTCCTCGAGTTGGGCCAGGCCCTCCATCAGGATATTCGAGAATTGCATATTGGCTTTTTAAATCTCATGCCCAATGCTTCCTTTCAAGCGACAGAGCGTCAATTTTTACGCCTGGTGGGGAGTTCGAATCAGATCGTCCAATATTATATCTATCTCTTCACTATTGAGGGCGTTGAACGTGATGAAAAGACCCAGAACTATATCGATTCCTATTACACCAGCTTTGATAAGGTAAAAGACTCTGGTCTGGATGCCCTCATTATTACCGGGACAAATACAGCCAACCCATCCCTGGAGCAGGAACCTTTCTGGGAACCCCTGGGTGAAGTGGTTGATTGGGCCACCAACAATGTGACTTCTGTTCTCTGTTCATGTCTCGCTGTTCACGCCATCGTTAAACACCTTCACAATATCGAGAGAAAGCCCCTTCAACGAAAACGCTGGGGAGTATATAGCCATCGCATCACTCAGTCCAAACACCCCCTTCTGAGAAATATTAATACCCGTTTTGATGTCCCCCATTCGCGCAATAATGATGTGAGTCCAGAACAGTTGCAGGCAGCTGGTTTCAAAATCCTGGTAGAGGGGTCTGAGAGTGGCGTTCATATGGCGGTAAGCCCTGATATGTTCAGAATTGTATATCTCCAGGGACATCCAGAATACGATCGCGTCAGCTTACTTAAGGAGTATAAGCGCGAAGTAAATCGTTACTTCTCAGGAGCTCGCGAAACCTATCCTGAGAGCCCTGAAAATTATTTTAACTCAGAGATAGACGAAATTATTCAGCGCTACAAACCTACCGTCGCTGAGGCCAAAGAGAAGAAAGTTCAAATGCCTGCTTTTCCAGAGGCTGAGATTGAGCCTCTTCTCGACAATACCTGGCGAGATACTGGAAAATCCATTTTTGATAACTGGCTGGGGCTCGTGTACCAGACAACAAACATCGATCGTCACCTTCCTTTCACAAATGGCATTGATCCAGATAATCCTTTAAAAATTAAATAAGCCCATTGTAGCAAATAGAAACGGAGTTTTACTATCAAACTAGCAACCAAAGCCATACATAGTGGTTACGATTCTGAGGAAACAACCAAAGCGGTTGCTGTTCCCATTTATCAAACGGTAGCCTACGAATTTGACAGTGCCCAACATGGGGCAGATCTATTTAACCTGGAAGTCGCCGGGAATATATACTCACGCATCATGAACCCCACCAATGCAGTCCTAGAAGCACGCGTTTCCGAGATGGAGGGTGGTGCTGCCGCCCTGGCTGTGAGTGCCGGAAGTGCTGCAGTGAATTATGCCATACTAACTATTGCTGAACATGGCAATAATATTGTCTCAACACCTCAGATCTATGGTGGGACTTTCACCCTGTTCAGCCATATGTTTGCCCGCCTGGGCATTGAAGCCCGTTTTGCCAAAGACGAAAAAACAGAGAGTCTTGAAGCACTCATCGATGACAAAACCTCGGCTGTTTTTTGTGAGAGCATTGCCAATCCAGTGGGTGCGTTTATGGATATTCAGGGCATCGCTGATATGGCTCACTCCCATGGTGTCCCCCTCATCGTGGACAATACTGTAGCCACACCCATGCTTATTCGACCCATCGAATTTGGCGCTGATATTGTGGTCCATTCCCTGACAAAATATATGGGTGGACATGGTAATTCGCTGGGCGGTATCGTGGTGGATTCAGGAAAATTCCCTTGGGCTGAAAATGCCGAGCGCTTCCCCATGCTCAATCAGCCGGAACCTGCCTATCATAACATGGTCTACACTGAAGCTATGGGTGAATTGGCCTATATCGCCCGGGTGCGAACGGTTCCGCTGAGAAATACGGGTTCTGCCTTAAGCCCTTTCAACGCGTTTCTGATATTACAGGGAATCGAGACACTGGCTTTACGAATGGAACGTCACTGTGAGAATGCTCAGGCCGTGGCTGAGTACCTGGACCAGCATCCTATGGTTAACTGGGTCAAATATGCCGGACTGCCCTCATCTCCCTCCTATCCTCTCGCACAAAAATACAGTAAGGGGAAGGCTTCGGGATTGATGGCATTTGGTATCAAAGGTGGCATTGAAGCTGGCGAAAAATTCTATGATGCTCTGAAGCTTTTCAAACGTCTTGTCAATATTGGTGATGCCAAATCTCTGGCTGCCCACCCTGCCTCCACCACCCACAGACAGTTGGCCGGTGCAGAACTGGAAGCCTCAGGGGTCACTCCTGATATGATCCGCTTGTGTGTGGGGATTGAACATATCGATGACATTATCGAGGACCTGAAACAAGCGCTAAAAGCAGCGGAGTAGGTCTCAAGGAGTGTCTTGCTGAGCCAGCCTGCCCTGAGCTTGTCGAAGAGAAGTATGACACGCTTCGACAGGCTCAGGGTGACGTTACCCCCTCGTGATTCTTAACCTTTCGAAGAATTTTCCCCGTACCTTATTTCCTTGGCCTACACTCTCATCATCTTAGTCATTGCGGAACCCCGCCAAAGGCGTGGGAGGGAGTGCAACGACCGCGGCCTGTCTGCCGTACTGCGCACTCGCAGGAAGGCGGGCAATCTCCGAGTTCATGATAAATAAATATACCGAGATCGCTTCAGTCGTCCCGACATGCTTGTCGGGACTCCTTCGCGAAGACCATTAGGGGTAATTCTAAATAGAAGTCCCTCGCCTTCCTTCGGTTCGAACCCCCGCCTGGTTGGATGTTATCTCCTGATCGGCAATCAGTTCATTCCCTTCGGAAGTGTATAAACAATATTTTCGCTGTAGAGCCGACGTGAACTCACTGAATCCAATTCAGTGATGTCTAAAACGAGACGCCAGGTACAACTATAGTATGGTAAAAAACCCCTGAAACTGATGCTTGAATCAGGGTTAAGACTAAAATATTCAACACCCGTCTCACACCAGCCCCACATGAGACTGGTCCAACCCGTATCAGTACGTGCTTCAGCGTTAAAAACCGGTTGGGTTTCACTTAATCTATAGTATTGAATCGTCGCTGAACTGTCATTCACCAGGGAAAAACTGGGGGCATATCCCCCTTCTGCCCAAACCATTCCATTGTATTCTATGTAAACGATCCCCAACCTTTCTCTTTCAAGATTTCCCTCTGGGTCATTGATCCCACAGGACACAAGTAGAACCATAACCACGAACACTTTCGAGAGCTGCATCATTTTTATCATGTCTTTCCTATTCGATGGTCTGGAGCAGTTGGATTAATTCTAAAAGTTCTGTATCCCGTTCATCTGAACCAACCAGTGAGGATGAGACAAGAACTTCAACTGCATTAAGTGTTGTCTGAACATGGGGACTCTCACGGATGATTTCAGCATATTCCGCCACACCAGCAGTAAACCTGAATCTATCACTGGCTTGAGAGAATGTATCCACTAGATCATTTCTTGAAATGCTCACATCAAAAGGAATGTCCGTTTCACCATTGGGCATTTTGTAGCGGAGATGTATAAGACCAAGATTGTTTGCTCCTCCCTGAACCAGCTCCAGCTCATAGAGAGCAGTGACCCGATGACCGGCTCCGATTTCACCTGCATCGGTGCTATCATTTTCAAATTGGTCATCCTCAATATCCCGATTTTCATAACCTATAAGTCGATATCTCATGACGGCCGCTGCATTAAACTCAACCTGGATTTTGACATCCTTGGCAATGACCTCCATGACGCCGGATAGTTCCTCAGTAAAGAGCCGTTCTGCTTCATCAATGCTGTCGATATAGTAGTAATTACCATTCCCTTGATCAGCCAGCTGTTCCATGAGATAGTCATTGTAGTTACCGCTGCCAAAACCCAGGGTTGATAGTGTGATGCCTTGATCCACATATTCCTCAATGAGTTCCAGAATAGTCTCATGGGAGGTCGCGCCCACATTGGCATCTCCATCGGAGCAAACGATGATACGGTTCACACCACCATCCAGATATCCAGAGCTATTCACATCATAGGCGTTTTGGAGTCCTGATGCCATGGCTGTAGACCCGCCTGCCTCCAAATCAGAGATAATTGCCTTGATGGCATCGGCGTCATTCTCCTGCAAATCAGTGGGATTTAGCACGGTGCCAACGCTCCCGGCATAGGTACAAATGGATACCTGATCCCCCAGGCGCATATTGTCAACCAGGATATAAAGACTTTCTTTTACCAGATCCAGTCGACGCTGCATGGAACCAGAGATATCAATAAGAAAAGTGAGATTCCAGGGAATCTCTTGCTCACTTGCATCGCGACCCTTGAGTCCGATTCTCAGAAGGTGCAGGCTGTCTGCACGGAAAGGTGATGGTGCTCCGTCCACACTGACAGAAAAGGGACCAGCAGTTGGTTCAGGATAATCCTGATGGAAATAATTGATGTATTCTTCCACTCTCACCGATGAAGGGGCTGGAAAAATGCCTTCGTTGATTTTTTTGCGACCAAACGTATAGGAGCCTGCATCGACATCGACACCAAAGGTAGAGAGATTGTCTTCGTCCGTCATCACAAATCCATTGTAGGTCAACTCGCCATGACGTTCTGAACCAGGATAATAGTCATCACCTGCTCCGATTGCGCCACCCACACCAACCATGTATTCGTTACTTCCGTCCTTATCCCCTGAAAGGGATTCCTGGAATGTATTGCCTGAATCCAAAATTGAATTTTCACATCCCATAAAAACGACAACTGACCCCAACAATATCAGTAACATAAAAATCCGACCGCTGATTATTCTCTCCTTCATAACATCCTCCAAATGGTTTTTATTTGTCTGCCCAGACACATCAGGGCTTGCTTCATCTCTATCTATAATGACAAGTGATATGCCACTGATTGGGATTTTGAGAGGGGTTTTAACGAGAAGTCTTGAGTGATACCATTTACGGCTGTAAAATATTTTAAATTATTATTATTCTGGACTGTTTGTTGTGAGATGACTTTGTAGATGTTTCAGGAATCTGAAACATCTCTCAACATTCTGAAACGTATGGAAGGGAAATACGCCCTTTTAAAACGTGAGCTTCACACCGGTTTCGATGAGATTTTTATCGTAAAACCAATGATTAAAAACGGTTTCATTTTTGATGTAGCTATATTGAATGTACAGCACCCGAGAGGGATGAATGACCCGTTCAAGTTGGATGTGAAGTTGATTCTGGATATTCTCTTCTGGATCACGATAAAGCGTCGCTTCAAAAATATCTGTCTGAGCATAGAATTTTTTCATCCCATTTAGAACGATATGGAAAAACACCTGATCCGAAAGTCGACCAGAAGCATACAGCTTCCCTGACCAGATTTGCGATTTTTCGATAGCACTGTTTGAGTTGATGTCTTCGAAGTTTACAGCCACTCCCCAGATCATCTTACCCAGATGTTTGACATGGAGTCCCAGCATAAGAGTGTTATCCTGCTGGTTCTCGCTGCCACTCAAAATAAGGGAATCACCACTAAGAATTCTTGCTGGATAGTCCTCGTAATCAATTTGTCCTATTTGAGCTGACAATTCAGCCTGGAAATCAGCACTCATCTGCCTCGTGAGATTCAGGAATACTCTTTGATCCGTATATTGGAAAAGTGTCCCGAAATCAATATGGGAATCCGTTCTTCTAAGACCTAATTCCTGATGCATTTTCTGAGATTTGAGACGCTTTAGAGATCCGCTCAGGGTGCTGCGACCGGTTCTCTGTAAATCATCAAAATACAATTTCTGAAAGGTCGTGAATCCTGCATAAAAACGATAATACGGAGTCATTTTATAATGACCACCCAGTTCTCCATTCACAACGACTTTTGAATCCAGAAACAAGGCTGGTTCAAGAAAGCCCTGCCCCAGAATTGAGCCATAAATGCGACTGGATTGACCATCCTTTTCAAAACGCAGGAGCCCTTTGGCTTTCAAACCAAAAGTTGACTCAACAGCGTCAACATTTTCACGGGGATTTGAATCGAAATAGGTAGAAAGATTTAGCTGCTGTTCAAAGGCAAAGCCTGAACTTAGAAACAGGCAAGACAAAAAGTTAATCCAGATGGATTTTAGAGGAATCATATATGATGATCTCAGCCAGGTCAAGTGAGTGGTCAGGGGGATTGATTCAACTCCTGGTTAATCTCTTCCAGTAAGGTTTCATACTCTATGATTTTCTTTTTCAAATAATTAAGATCTTTACCAAAACGTTGCTCCAGAGACATATCTCTGATTTCTTCGTGGGGTACATTAATATTTATTAAATCAATAGCTTCGCGACTTAGTTTGCTGCCCACCCCCACACCATAGTCTGCAGCGAATTCACTTGCAGCATCTGCTGTGTTCCAACCCAGGAGTTTTTCAGCGTCACCACTGGCATCGCGTTGTTGGGCATCTTGATCAGCCTCCATTTGCAGGCCAAGATCTTCATGAAAATCAGCCAACCTTAGCGCCAGTTCTTCTTCTTCTTCCCGAACGGTTTTAATTGAATCCAGCTCAATAATTTTTGACTGTAGTAATTTTTGAACATCCATCAGGATGATTTTTCGTTGTTGAGGATTCCGCCATTGGAGATCAAGTAAATCTGAATAGTCTGGGAACAATATTACCGTATTGGGTCGGATTACTCTTCTAAAACGACCCGCCTGCATGGCTCTAAGACCTTGCTCAGCAGGAATAACACCCTCGTTTTCGTAATCCTGCAATACATTTTCATAGGCGAGTTTTAATCTTCCAATCTCAGTTTCCTCAATCTTTTGCAATCGCTCCAGTTCAAAATCAATTGCCCTTAACGTGTCAAGGATTACTAACTGGCGTTCGCTATGGTTTGATAAAAGATATTTATTTATCCAGGCATTATACCAGGTCGAACTTTTTTGAAGTTGATCCACCTCATTTTTAATGGCGATTTGTTCTCGGGTATAAACCGTCTTTTCGGCTTCTAATTCCGCAATACTGGCATTGGTGGACATATAGGCTTGCCAGGCACTGTTTAAGTCCTGACCAGACAGTGAGAGCACCAGGAGGAGAAATATCAATAATCTGAGTCGTCGCCACATCATGAATCCTCACCAGATTTGTTGTTTTTACCCCCGAACTCATCGAAGAGATGGTACTTTTCCATCTTGTAGTAGAGGGTGCTGGTTTTCACGCCCAGTTTACGGGCTGCTTTCTGTTTGATGCCCCCGGCCCAATTCAAAGCATCACGAATGAGGTCCCGCTCGGTCTGTTCCAGCACATCGTTGAGCTTACCACTGGATTGCTCCGGTTTTTTGGAGGCGTTTTCAAAGTAAATCTGTTCAACAGTAATGGCAGGTCCCTCACTAAAGATCAGCAGGCGTTCCAGAAAATTCTCCAGCTCACGGATATTCCCAGGCCAGGAGTATTCGCTAAGCTTGGACATGGTTCGACTGCCGATTTCAGGGATATCCCGCTTCAGTCGGATACACTTCAACTCCACAAAATGTTTAACTAGATCCGGAATATCTTCCGGTCGTTCGCGAAGGGCAGGAATGGTCAGCGGTAGTACATTGAGACGAAAGAACAGGTCTTCACGGAACCGTTTTTTATCCATGGCAATCTGGAGGTCGCGATTGGTGGCGGCTATCACCCTTACATCCACCTCAATCTGATCAGTTCCACCGACCCGTTGGAAAGTCTGATCCTGTAAAACCCGCAAGAGTTTGACCTGTAACTGGGGTGAAATGTCACCAATTTCATCAAGAAGAATGGTCCCGCCATGGGCCTGCTCAAAAATGCCCTGATGCTGTCTGACTGCCCCGGTGAAGGCACCTTTTTCATGACCAAACAATTCGCTCTCCAACAGAGTGTCTGTAAGTGCGCTGCAATTGATAGCCACAATCTGTTTGGATGCTCTCGGACTTTCCAGGTGCACAGCGCGGGCGATGAGTTCCTTGCCTGTACCGCTTTCTCCTGTGATGAGGACGGGACTATCCACAGCGGCAATCTGTTTGATTTGACCAATCAGCTTTTGCATTTGCTCCGATGAACCTACCAAACCGTGAAAGCTATCAGTAGCAGATTTTGCCTCAGCTTTCCTGGGTGGATGATCCTCGAATATATGAGCCACTTTGGACTTTAATTCATCAATGGAAAAAGGTTTGGCAATAAAATCACGAGCTCCCAGTTTGAGGGCATTCACAGCCAGATCAATGGTGCCAAAAGCAGAGATCAAGATGAATGGGGTATCAGGGGATTGATCCTGAAATTCCTGAAGGAGATTCATGCCTCCCTTGCCGGGAAGTTTCATGTCGGATATTACAAGATCAGGCTGGATTTCGCGGAACATCTGAGCCCCGAGATGACCATCTTCGGCCGTGTGAATGATATAGCCCTGAAGCTTCAAAACCGTGGCAATACCTTCACGCATGGTTCTATCATCTTCTATGACCAGAATCTTCGGTTTCACAGCTATTCCAAATCCTTTCGAGGGAGTGTCATTCTAAAAATAGTGCCCTCTGCAGCACTCTTTTGGACAACTATTGTGCCACCTAATTCGCTCACAATGCTCTGTACGATGGATAAGCCCAAGCCAAAACCTCGGTCCCGGGTGGAAAAATAGGGTTCGAAAATGCGCTCCCGATCCGCTTCAAGTATCCCAGTTCCGGTATCAACAAAATCTATCTCGAGAGCATTGGAACTGTCATGAATCCGGATAATCGACTGGCCATTTTCACCTGAAGCTTCCAGGCCATTCCTGATGAGATTCAGAAATACGCGATGTAGTTTGGAGCGATCTGCCTGGATCTCTGCATTCCCTTCAAGTGTAATTGTCTGATTGAGTACCGTGAGCTCAGGCTGCAAAATTTTGGAGATGTCAGCATAGATATCGCTGATTAACAGGGTTTCGATGACACTTTTCAAGGGCCTGGCATAATCCAGATATTCCTGAACGATGCGTTTTAAATGATGGAGTTCCTCCGTGATCTTTTCCAGATAGGATTTGTATGCTTCAAATTTGGCATCAGGCGGTAGCTGGGACAGTTCTTGACTGAGGAGGCCGCTGTAGATTTCCATACCCCCCAATGGGTTTTTGATCTCATGAGCAATACCTGCCAGGAGTTGCCTCGCACTTTCTTCCTGCTTCTGTATATCTCGATGCATGTCAATCAATGATTGATTGAGATCTCCAAATTCATCTGAACGCTGGAGCTCAACTGGCTCTGAGTTGATATTGGTCTGAATGGCTCTGGCATAGCCCGATAATGCTCGCACCGGTTTGATCAGAGACCGCGAAAAGACCAGGGTCATGGCAATGGCAATGACAAAGGAAGCCAGTATGATCCACAATAGACTGCCAGCCATCTGATTGATAACTGCCATATAGTTGGCGCCAGCCCAGACCACCAGAATCACCTGCGAGCCTTGATTGGTTGTTATGGGAATAGCTGCTGCTTTCACATATCGGTCTTGATCCAGCCTGTAAATCTCTGAAACCACAGGATCTTGATCATTTTTAAGGGAGAGCAAGGTTGGCAGGGCCGGGGACAGTTCGGCAATATTTTGTTTTAAGTGCTTATCCTGAGCCAGAATGGTTCCGTCCTGTTTATAAAGGGTCAAACCTTCAATTCCAGGGACTGCCAGTGTAGACAGAGATGCTTCTATGTCCTGACGAACACTCGCCAGACCAGGCTCAGTCGCTAACATACTCACCAGGTTCTTATCAAGGGTGGTAGCCATGATACGATTGATGCGTTTGAGTTGATCGCCTAATTCTTCTTCCAGGGCAACCCTGGAGTACCAGTAAAGCGGTATGGACAGTAGACTCATGGAGACCACCAAGACTCCCAGTACCAGCATAATGACTTTTGGACTTAATTTCATTTCTTAGACTATCGCAAAGATTGATCCATTTCAGGGTTCATTGAAGCTAAATCTAATTGGGTTCCAAGAATACACAAGCACCTGCTTGCTTCGGGCACTTGCTGAGTTGACACAGATGGTTGAGCTTGTCCAAGGACTAAATACGAAATACTTGTTCAGTTTCTGATACTCTGAGAGTAACGAAGCGTCTTGACCCCAGGATCAAGATTCTTCACCCTGTTCAGAATGACTTGCACAGCCCATGGCAAGTGAGCTTGATCATCTACAAAGATTCCTCTGATATACCAATCCATATGCTGAAATCCCGCCTGTTTTCAGGGAGGCTTCGGGACCGCAGAAAAGCATGATGATTATATCTGTCTCTTTCTAAAGCATAATTCAAAGTGGATTGTATATGGTAGGGAACTCAAAAAACAAGGCTCGTTTTCTCAGGACCTGGCAAATTCGGTGAGTGGTTTCAGATCGCCAGCATCCGCAGCATAAATCGCATTCAGATACATCTTGCGCTGTTCACCAGGTTGAGTTGATTTGAATCTTCCCCAGGTGAAAACAGGTTGATTTAAAACCTGGGATACCAGAATATCTGCGCACAAGCGTGAGTGACGACCGTTTCCTTTCGGGAAGGGATGGATCTTCACCATGCGATGTTTGAACCTGATAGCAATTTCATCTGGCGGATAGCTCTCATTGCTTACCCAGAATTGACAATCATCAATCAAAGCTTTGAGTTCCTGAGCGATATAATATTTATCCACACCAAAATTCTTGTTCGTCGTCCTGAAACTGCCTGCCCAAGTCCACACTTCACTGAACATCCGCCTGTGGAGTTCTTGAACAAACTCCAGGCTCAGCACCCTCTCCTCAGTAAATTTTTGGTGTAGCGACCATCCCACCGCCGTTTCAATATTCTTTTGCTCAAATTCATCTAATTCCCCACGTGTGGAAACACTCGCTATTTTGAGCCCCTCATACTCATCGCCTGTGAGTGGCATCTGACCATAAATAACCTCCCCCTTTAGTCCCATAAATATCTCGGGAGACTTCGTTTAAATTCTGCAGTCTTCTCCTGGACAGCATTCTCGAGGCGCTCGTCAGTATTCCTTTGTGCCTCCAGATCCATGGTTACAGACGTCCGCGTAACGATCTCGCGGGCCAATTCTCTGGCTCTATCCTCTATCATTTGCTCTAGTGACCCCTGCTGAGGCACAAAACCATAGACCAGTTTTAAATCTAAGGCCTCACCAACCTGGCGTAGGGCTCTAAGCGTAATCGCCCCGCTTTGTTCTCTTTCCTCAATATCCCGGACTCCCTGGGCACTCATTTTCATGCGCTCACCAAGCTGTCTCAACGACATGGTCAAGCTCGTGCGAATGACATTGATCCATCCCCTGACAGGAGGTGAAATTGATTCGACCTGTTTATACAGTTGAAGTTTTCTATCCAACTGGGCAAGCATCAGTTTTTGCTCTTTCATAAAGTTATACCTTTATTTAATCACATTTATATTAAAGCTATATCTTTAATATGTCAATGACTATTTAAAGCTTTTCCTTTATTTTTATTACTGTATACCACGTGAGACAGATAGCAAATAAATCCTCTTGGGAATCAAATTCGCTCTCAGTCAAGTCAATCCCCTTAAAGAGGGAGAATGCCTCTTATGGAATTTAGTATGCCCTCTGGACCGATAAGCTGATATTTGGGGAAGAATGAGATGTCTTTAAAATACTGGTAAACAGATGATCAGAAACAAGATGCATAAAAATACTATCCAGGTCAATCCTGCTCATCCTGCTCAGCTCCTGCAGTCTGTTTGAACCAGATACAGGGGTCACAGATACCTATACATTTCTCTCATCTTCCCTGAGCAGTTTATCCAATGTGCTGGTGTATTATCCTGAGTCCTACTCCTCATCAACACCGATAATTTATCTGCTCAATGGTTGGGGTGCCTCTGCTTCGGCGTGGGGATCCGGGATGGATCTGGCCCAGGAGGCTCATGATAGAGATATCATGTTTGTCTCCTTAACAACTGGAGTCAATACCTATACCAATGATGCCACTCATCCCGATGAGAATTACGAGGATTATGTCCTGGAAGTGATCTCCAAAGTAGAAAATGAATACGATAGCGACATCGATTACCAGAGCCGGGCGATCTGTGGTATCTCCAATGGCGGTAGTGGAGCGCTATTTATCCGCAGTGAGCACCCCGACAGCTTTATGGCTACCGGCTCCCTCAGTGGGAGTGTTTACTCAGGAATGACAAGCTATGGCAATTTTGTTGATCGGGGGGTTCGTATTGACATTGGCACCACGGATGGTCAGCTCAATCAATGCCGCTGGCTTCATGACAAACTCATCTTAGAAGACATTGACCACGAATATTACGAGCATCCCGGTGAACATGACTGGGACTTCTGGAGTGTTTATGGACCGGAGCAATTCGATTTTCTAGAGGCTCTCATTGGGGCGGGGTAAGTCCCGGTAATTGCTTCTGTTTTAGTCTTCCCCCCCCAAAAAAAAACCCCCAATTTAGATTAGTATATATTTCTTAATATATGATGATTTATTAGCTATTATAGATATAACTCATAACATATTATGAATAATAGATATTATTATTATTCTCTTTTTATGATGACTTGGGTTATATTATCCTCATTAAGTCATCATAGGAGATGAATATGTCCATAGACCATTTAAGCAGCGATGCCACCATTCTGTCAGAGCTGGGACTGAGATTAGCTCACCTGAGAGTACAGCGCAATCTGACTCAGGCACGCCTTGCCAAACATGCTGGAATATCCAAACCAACCCTTGAAAGAATTGAGGCAGGTCGAGATGCACAGCTGAGTACCATGATTCGACTACTCAGGGCCTTGGATTTACTAGATACTCTCCATCTTGTGATACCGCCCATCAGCGTAAGCCCCATGTCAAAACTTAAGACAAGGGGGCGCATAAAAAAACGGGCCTCCAGCCCACGCAAGGATTCAGACAGCACACAAACATGGTCCTGGCAGGATGATTCATGAGCACAACAGCAGAGGTCAGACTCTGGGGTAAAACCATTGGCGCGGTCTCCCTGGAAGACAAGGATCCCATCGCCAGCTTCGAGTATGATAGCGGGTTTGTTCAAAGCGGAATTGAGGTCGCCCCCTTAACAATGCCTCTCTCCAATCAAATTTACCGCTTCCCCAGCCTATCACCGGATTCCTTCCATGGGTTACCCGGGATGCTGGCAGATTCACTCCCCGATAAATTCGGTAATGCTCTCATTGATACCTGGCTGGCTAAAGCGGGTCGCACTCCGGCATCATTTAATGCTGTAGAGCGACTTTGTTATAGTGGAACCAGGGGAATGGGAGCGTTAGAATACAAACCAACATTAGGTCCCAGGCTCCAGCAGCCCAGAGATATTCAAATTGACAGGCTGGTGAACCTGGCTTCGGAAATATTATCCCAGAGGAAAGATGTACACCTCTCTTTCCATAGTGCCCGTAAGGAAGAGGCTCTCCGTGAAATCCTGCGAGTGGGGACATCAGCAGGCGGAGCTCGGGCCAAAGCGGTCATCGCCTGGAATCCCGAGACCAATGTGGTGCAATCCGGGCAAGTCAAGACAGGTCCAGGGTTTCAACATTGGCTTATTAAATTTGATGGAATCCAAAATAATCGCGACCGTGAGTTGACCGATCCAGAGGGATATGGCATCATAGAATTCGCCTATTATCAAATGGCTATAGCGGCAGGTCTAAAAATGGCCACATGCCATCTCTTTAAGGAAAATAACCGCCAGCATTTCATGACACGACGTTTTGACCGGGACCATCTCGGGAAGAAAATTCACACCTTGAGCCTGGGGGGCCTGGCTCACTTCAATTATAAAACCCCTGAGACTCACAGCTATGAACAAGTCCTGGGTGTGATGCGTCAGCTCAAACTGCCCACGCCTGAACTTGAGCAATTTTTCCGCCGGATGGTCTTTAACATTGTGGCCAGGAATCAAGACGATCATGTGAAAAACATCTCCTTTCTGATGAACAAACAGGGGGCTTGGACCCTCAGTCCCGCCTATGATGTGACCTATAGCTACAACCCGGATGGACAATGGACAGGGCGTCATCAACTGTCACTGAATGGGAAGAGAGATGGTTTCACTTTTGATGATTTCCAATCCTGTGCTGGTTTGGCCATGCTAAAACATGGCCAGGCCCGTAAAATTGTCAATGAAGTAATAGAAGTGGTCAAAGGCTGGCGTGAATTTGCAGAAGCCTCGGGGGTTAGTCCGGATCACCGGGACCGCATACAGCGTGTCCTGCGGTTAGATATTGGCATCAATTAGAGCATTATACCAATAGCTAAACGTCTGGAAAGGAGCTTGCTCAAGTGAACGAGCCAACCCGACTAAAAAGAGGTAAAGCATTTCAGAAGGAAGTTTACAAGGACTTTGAGCGCCATAACAAAAGCGGGGTGTTTAAGGCAGAACAATATCGACATCTGTTAAGGGGGAAAAGAGGCCGGATGGATGTTCTCATATCCGAGCTGGATGACATGGTTGCGGTCTACGAGATCAAAGCCACAAACTGGGATAAGATCAAGCCCGGGAATATCAAGAAAAATGCCGGGCTTATCCAAAATTCTGTGTAAATGGCATTATTAGTCAATCATCCTGTCTTCAAAAAGTATAGCAAAATGATTCATGGCCTGTTTCCAATGTTGAATGGGCATATTCCATTTTTTAGTAATCTTC
>Ga0307992_1000009_pt1 | contig 113289 bp, 98 predicted proteins | sample EllFjometagen133_FD_203162 | JGI IMG/M metagenome (GOLD analysis project Ga0307992, IMG submission 203162) | Marine microbial communities from Ellis Fjord, Antarctic Ocean - #133 | ecosystem: Environmental > Aquatic > Marine > Unclassified | place: Southern Ocean | collected 2014-10-08
GGGGTAATTGAGGTTGTTCCGGGTTATACCGGGGGGCATAAAAAAAATCCTGATTATATCCAGGTTTCATCCGGTGATACAGGCCATTATGAGGCGGTACGCATAAAATTTGATTCTGCAAAAATAAGTTTTGAAAAAATCCTTGATGTTTTTTGGACACAAATAGATCCAACTGATGCCCAGGGGCAGTTTGCCGATAAGGGGACCCAGTACAAGACCGCTATTTTCTATAATAATGAGCAGCAAAAAATAATTGCTGAGAAGTCAAAACAGGAGCTTTCAAGATCAGGAAAATTTGATAAGCCGATTGTAACGGAAATAATCAAGGCTACTGAATTTTATCCGGCAGAAGAATATCACAGGAATTATTATAAGAAAAATTCCTTGCAGTATAAGGCTTATAAAACAGGCTCAGGCCGGGATAGTTTTATAAAGAAAATTTGGGGCAAGGGTGGAATAAAGGATAAAGGTAGGGGTTTTAATAAGCCTGACGATAAACAGCTGAGTGAAACACTTACTCCCTTGCAATATAATGTTACACAGCAATGCGCAACAGAAAGGCCGTTTGAGAATACTTATTGGGATAATAAAAAACAAGGTATTTATGTGGATATTGTATCAGGCGAACCTCTGTTTAGCTCAAGGGATAAATATAAATCAGGGACAGGCTGGCCAAGCTTTACGAGGCTGCTTGAAAGGGATAATATTATTGAAAAAGAAGACAGGCAAATGCCTAGTGCCCGAACAGAGGTAAGAAGTAAAAAAGCTGATTCCCATTTGGGGCATGTGTTTAAAGATGGTCCAAAACCAACAGGTGAACGCTATTGTATAAACTCAGCGGCTTTAAAATTTATCCCCAAGGAAGACCTGGAAAAAGAGGGCTATGCCCAATATAAGAAGCTTTTTGATGAGCAATAAAAAAGGATATAGGAGGTAAAGAACATGTTGCCGAATATAATAACTGCAAAAGTTGACAGGTCTATTGTAAAACACAAAATTAGCAATCAAATCGCAAAAGGCAAAGCCATCCTGGAGATTATTATTGAAACTGAAGCCAATTATAATAGCGTTAAGCAGGTAAGTAATAACTGGATGAAAAATACCAAATGGCTGTTACTTGAATTAGTCAATGAACTGACGGTTGCCCAGGAATTTCCTTTATTTTTGTGGAGTAAACCGTACAATCCGGAAGATTTTTATGAAGAAATAAATAATTTCAGGCAAGCTCTCACCTGGGCAAATGAGTATTTAAAAATGATTATTCATGTGCTGGACCAAAGCGTATAAGCTTGATAACTTTTTAGTTTATTACCAAGCTAATAATTGATGCCGGCAATAGTAGAAGTTCTTTAAGTATAAATGGTTTTTTTAGAATCTATAGTCGAAACCTATAGAAAACGCTGATTCAGCAATAAAGCGTCCCTCAAGATTTACATCAAGATTATTACCCATTTTCAGGCTTAAGCCGACAATAAAACCAAGCAGATCATCACTGTCAAGGTTTTGAGCTGCCTGGCTTATCGCGGCTGGGGCTGTGAAGCTTCCTGTCTGAGACTTATACGCAAATTGACTATAAGTAATTCCCCCATAAGGAACAATGTTCATATCATCACTTATTTCAAGATCATATCCCAAGAGAACAGATATCTGCATAGTAGTAAAATCACCTGCAAGGCCGATGATGTTTGTAGCTGGAGTATTATTGTATGTAATCGAATCAACCTCAATTCCGGATTGCATAATATACTGGATGTCTCCGCCGACAAGGACATTTGTATCTGACCGGTACATATAGCTTATGCCTCCGCCATAGTAGGGAGAGGTCTCATATTCTATGGTCATCGGGGTGCTGTTTTTGATTGACCAGTCAGCCATTCCTACTTTAGCATAGAAACTGACCCCCTGGGTTACTCCATAGGCGATTTTTAGACCTATTTGCGTGCCCTCATCAACAGAATTTGTAATGCCGTTTTTTGTGTCCAGGTCTATTTCATTTATCGTGCTGCCTTCAGCGTTAATGCTCAAACGCTCTTCTTCCATAATATCAAGCGGAACACTTACCATCGAGCCTACCTGCACAGCCAAAGCAGAAACAGAAAAAGACAATACTGCGCATATATTCATTAAAATAAGAATTTTCTTCATTTGATTCCTCCTTTTTTATTTTATAAATTTATGTTATCATATAAATCTAAAACTCACAAACAATAAAATAAAGGTAAAATCGAATAAAATGAGAATTTGGGATATATCACCTAAGATACTTTGCCGTAATCATTTACTGGGTGAGCATAGAGAGCTGCATGCGATATGGAGTATACTGACTAAGGGGAAAAAAGGATATTCGCATCACCCGGAAACAAAAAGATGGGTAGGGAAACTTAAGGCATTATATCTGCGTCATGAAAGACTTGTTACGGAAATGCTTAAAAGAGGCTATAATCACTTTAGTCCGCTTGATAAAAGACAGGCCAAAGGAAAGGCTATTCAAAGAGAATATATTGACAAAGTCCAAATGCAGCTTAAAATATTAATAAATAAGAAATGTGACTGTAAAATCAAAGGCATTCCTGGGGGAAAAAGCAGCAGGATGTCTTGATTGCAGAGATTAAAAATTCGATTGCGGCGAGATAGTCATAGAAATTAATCTTTGTGATCTTTTGATAATCATTGTAGTCAGGTATAATCAGGATTAAACTAGGAGGAGATTATGAATAAAATTTGCCCGACTTGTAAAAACGAAACCAATGAACATGGCCATCTGTGTACACCTGTGCATCAGGAAGATACTAAATGTGATTGGTGCGGGTCTTTGATCCCAGACTTTAGACATGTTTGTGATAAGAAATTAAAAGAGATGTCTTATGTTTGTAATAGCTGTGGACGTCTAGCTGTTAAACCGGAACATCTTTGTGACCCTGAAAAAATACAATAGTTTATGAATGATAAGATATCCAAAATTTTAATCATTGCGTCCGGCGGTGCTATTGGCAGCGTGTTCAGGTATGTGCTTTCATATTTGTTTCAAAGAGCTTCCAGGGGCATGTTCCCCTGGGGGACTTTGCTTGTTAATTTAAGCGGAGCACTTGTTCTTGGAGTTTTGTGGGGTATATGTGAGGCAGTCAATGTCTCACTTAATATGAGGACATTTCTTTTCATTGGCATATTAGGAGCCTATACTACTTTCTCTACTTTTTGCCTTGAAAATTTCAGCCTTATGCGCAACGGTGAATATGCTTATGCGTTTATAAATATATTAATAAGCAATATCGGGGGAATACTGCTTGTTTTTCTTGGATATTTTGCCTCTAAAGGTGTTGTCCAGCTGTTAAAATAAGGCTTTCCTGTTCTTGAATTAAGCCCTGTTTTTGTGATACAATATTTTTATCTTTATTAACAATCACAGGATACAGGTATGAGCCTCTTTTCAAAAAAATTCAGGATTTATCTTTTAGCTATAATCTTTCTTCTCTCCTATTATATTCCCTGTCGCAGTATTCTTGCAACCCCTGTAGATTTAGATCAAGTAATAGAATCGTTTAAAACTTCCCGGGATCTAAACCTAAAACTTGACCTTGCTTATAAAGGGCTAGACTTTTATGCCCCGATAAAGGAAAAGTCCAGGGATATTGACGCGGATGACCGCAACAGCCTTTCTGAGATGAAGCGTCTTATGCTCATTGATCTTTTCCGGCAGAGACCAAAATCCATCTTGATGAGTGCCATAGGTTCAACAGGCAACTGGCTGCTTGATCCGAATCTGATAAAAAATGATTATGACGCTAATGTGCCTGAACAGACAGCAAGGTTTAAGCATAAAGGTTATTACATGGAGGGAATGAGTGATCTTGATTTTTCCGCTATGGGCACAGGAGCACGCAGTTATGTGCAAAGCTTATACGAGGTGCTGGCAAAAGGCAGGGCAGGACACGATTTAACTCCGTCAGAATTAGAGCAGCTTGAAATCAGTTTTCTTATAGATGAGCAGATCAAGGATATTTCAAGCGGCGGAGGAAGCCGAAAATTTTGGAAGCAGATGCTTGATTTGAGTAAATCTTCAACGCATCCGGAAAAATATATCACCAAAGGCGGCAAGGCACTTTATTGTGTTGAACATTTAGGCGTACGCGGAGCAGCGATTATTCCGCATAAAGAGCCTAAGGTCATGCCGTTTCAAAGCTGGGTAAATGCCGCTGGGCAGACGATAGGGCCTTTTACTCCCCAGTATCTTTATGGCGGATGCTGCGACATGGATTATTTCATGCGCCATGTTTTGGAGAAAAAGCAGGAACGGATCAAGACCGTTATGCAGGTTATTAAATATCTGGAGCGTCAGGCATGGATGCTTGATAAATCACAAAAAAATGCCAACTTGCTTCCCGGAGGATTGAAACTACGCATAAAACATATAGATCACCTGTCTGCAAAAGGAAAAGCTATTCGTTCTTTTTGTCAAAACGCAATAGATAATCAAGTCTGGAGAAATCCCGGAAGGTTTAAAAGTTTTATTAATGAAGGATTTAAAAAATCAGCTAATACTTGTATTGCCGGGCATTTTCTTTCTATCAGTATGGGGAATGCTTTGTTATGGAGAGTTGATGACGGGGATATAACACAAGCGCAGGCGGTTATGCTTGATGAGATTGCCTATGATTTGAAAACAGTGCATTATAATCGCTACGGACATGGCTTGCCAAATTGGTATACCCTGCATGAAAAGATTGTTTATCAGGAAACTATAGACTTTCTTGCTAATTATAAAAAACGCCATGCCAAGGTGTATAAATTGCTGGCAAAAGCCGGGATATTACCGCCTAAAGACGAGATGCTTACTACAACAGAAGTCGGCCCGATTAGCCCGCCGCCGGTTATTGGCATTGCGATTGAAGAAATCACCATGAATCCGAAAGATCCCAAAGAAGGCGAGAACGTGAAATTTTCCGCGAAAGTAAAGATAAAAGGTGCGATTGAAGAACTGCCGGATTGGGATGAGGTCTGGATGGATTCTATCCAGAAAAAGGCAATGGAGCAGGTAGCGGTATGGAGTTGGCTGGCCAGCATAAGGCGTATGGAAATTTCCTACTTGATGAAGCAGGACGCGGAAAACAAAAAGAAAATGAAAACAGGAAATTGCGTTTATGTCTCTCCTTATGAAATTCAAGAGCTGATAACCGAAGAACTTGAAATGTGTGAGGATGAGATTGTTATAAATAGCGAAAAGCTGGGGCTAAAACCTCCGGATGGAATGTTGGGCAGATTTAAACCTCATTTGTCTCCTGAACCTACTACAGCTTCAGTAGATGAATATCTAAAAGCGCTTAATTCAACATTAGAGCAGACAAGGATCGCTCTTGAACTGTTAAACGCGCAATCCAGTGCCTTTATTGAAATTGCTGAGAATGATGCCAAGAGCCGTAAGTCAGGCATGTCAGAGCGTGTTCGAGAAAATATAAAAACTCTTGGTGAAATGAGGCAGAGCGGTGCAAAAACTCTGGATAGCATAAACACTGCGGTAGGAAAATTTAATCAATATAAAGGATATGCAGAATCGTTGCGCAAGGTCTCAGGCGGTGATTTTTGGGAGGCGGCAGCTAAGTCAAAGGAATTACAGGCATATCTTGAAAAACTCTCAGATCAGACAGATACAGCGGTTACTGATGCGATTCGTATTCATAATGGGTTAAATAAAACTGTAAGAAATATGATTCTACAGATGAATCCCCAAGATCGCAAAGGGGAACACGCCTCACTTTATAAAAGCATGGAACAGCGCATGATATCAACAGCGAAAAAGAAAAATGATTTAAACCTTAATAAAATTCCTGAGCTTAAAGAGCGAGCTAAATGGCTGAAGCGTGGTAAGTACGCGGCAAAAGCAGCTAAGTATGCACTGATTGTTGTCTCGGCAATAAAAGACTATAATCAGGCCTCAGAGAAACTCAAAAGCAGTGATCTAAATGCGCAGACAGAAAAAGCGGTCATCGCTTTAGCAGTAGCAGGAAATATAATAATACGCGGTGCTGACTATATTCCGATTAAGGTCCTGCGCTCAACGATAAAAGATTATGCCAGCTTGCTTGCTCAGGCGCCGATATGGAGTACAGCATTTGATACTATGATACGGCGCAAATATCAAGGTATAGGTTATGATGTGCGCAGTGCTTTAATCCCTGAAGCCTATAATAAACTTATTTACAATGACAAGAATCTTGAGGCTGGAAGATTCTATCGTTATAACGGGCCATTTGCTGCATATAATAATCTGATAATATTTGGGTATCCAACCCAATCCACTATAGATAAAGGTAAGAATAAAGAACTTCCGGAAGTGGATATAAGAAATGACCAGCTATGGCTGATCTGGGATAAATCAAAGCCAAACGGGTTTCTTAAACTTAGTACAGATACATTTAGAAAGGCATCGCTTTATTCCTCTTGGTTTCGCAGAGCAGAAGGGAGAAATATCAGCGGAACAGAACTGCATGATCTCTTAATCTCAAGAGAGATCCCGGGTGCTTATTTTTTCTCAGCATCGCTTGGGCTCTCAACAATAAAAAGAAAAGCAGAAGATATAAGACGGATGAGCGCGATAAAAGATTTTCTTGCCCTTACCACTGGTAAGAAGAATTTTACGCCTGGTGAGGTGCATAGATATTATGGGTTTTTAGATCGCTCAGCAAGAATGCTGGCTAAAGAGGGATTTGTAATTAATGAGTATGATATTAAAGAGATATTTTCAAAAGTGTGGCTTGAGGCGCCTATTGATGGCAGCTGGAAAACAGTGATGAAAAGCATTCCTTTTACCTCGGCGATGCCTGGCCTGATAAACAAAGGCAGTTCTGCCTGGGATTCTCTTTCCGGAGGGGAAAAAGAACGGCTTAAAGAAACAGTTAAAAAATTAATCAGTAAAAAGAAGAAACTTCGCGCTGAAGCTCGTGAAAGATTCTGGGAGGAAAACAAGGATGACCAGCCGGCTGGCTTAAGGCTTGAAGATATTAAATTGAGTATTAAACATAAAATTATCAGCAAAGATAAAACCATTAAATATAGTGATCTTAAAACTGCGAATCGCGATGAGTTTACAATAACATGGAAAACTATATTGCCGGAGAAAATAGTTAAAGAATGTAATTATATTTTTGAAATAAGCCTTGTCGGGTATAAGGATTCTGCAGATGCAGCTAAGAAAGAGTTTTTTGTTAAGGAAAAGCCGAAGGAAGAAAAGGAAGATAAAAAGATTCCCCGGGAATGGAAGCTTATTGATAAAGATGATAAACGCTATTATGTTTATAAAGGGAGCACTAACGAAGTTGGGTTGTATAAGAGATGGCATACTAATAAACGTCGGCAAATATTTTTTATTTGTAAGTATGATGAGAATAGTCATATTCATGGTCTGTGGGTAAGTTATCATCAAAGTAACGGCGCATTAATGACAAAAATCAATTACAATCATGGGGTAAAAGAGGGAAAGGAGCTACATTATTTTAAAGATGGACAGCTTAGCGGAGAATGGAGTCATATTCATGGTCTTTTGCAAGGGAAAAGTGTGGACTATCAGATCGGGCGAGGGAATAAGCGATATCTCCTGAAAGAGGGCAATTATGTTAATGATTTAGCCGTGGGTGAGCATAAACGTTATTATGATAACGGCAACCTTAAGAAAGTTAGCATTAAGGGCAGCGATGGTTATGATGTTTCGGTAGTGGAGTATTACGAAGATGGAAAGTCTATTATGATAGAAAAGAGATATAATCGGCTTGGAAATGGACGCTCAACCTCGACCGGGACTTATTATGATGAAAAAGGTAATGTAATAAAAAAATGGTAAAACTGATAAATGAAAAAGCTTAAATATCTTTATATATTCTTTATGATTTTTGGTTTAGCGGATTATAGTTTAGCCTCGGATTTTTCCAATATAATTCCTGGTAAGACCACATTTAGTGCAATGAAAAAAATCATGGGAAAGCCGGATGAGATAGCTATTAAAGGCGAGCGTTATATTTATAAATATGATAAGGATAATATTGAGCGAGTATTAATTACAATTGATCCACAAACAAAAAAAGTCGTCGCAGTTAATCTTGAGTTTGCCAATCTGCTTGAGAGAGACTATGTGCGGGAAAAATATGATCTGCAAAAACCTGATATTATTACTCAAGATGTCTGGAATAATAATATTGAATATTATAAAGATAAAAATATTTCACTTCATTTTGAAAACAGTCAAGTGGCCATGTTGCGCTATTATGACCCAGAGATAATAAACCCGGATGTTTTGCGCTTTGAAGGGAAAGGGGATGAGTTAAAGACCTCAGATATGGCAAAAGCGCAGAATGTTATAAATTATAATATAAAGGCATTATCAAGTATCGGATATGAACCGGATTCCTTTGGTCAAACAACTGCTCCAGAGCCTAAAATTAAAGTAGAAACAGCTGAGGTAAAATATCCCAAAGCTGTTCAAAAGTATATTAAAAAAAGAACCAAAGGCAAATCTTATCTTACGGCACAGCAGAAAAATATCCGGCAGAACAATGTTGATGTAGATAATAAAATAATAAATGAGAAAGATATCAAAGAACTACAGCAGAAAAAAGATGATTATGCGCAGGCAAAAGTCTTTTTGGAAGAAGCCAAATACAAGCAGGCCATTCCTTATTTTAAAAAGTCATTAGCTGTCCATCCTCATAAATCCCATGAGGCTTTGGGGATCTGCTTTCTTAAATTAAAAGAAATAAAAAATGCCACTAAGCATCTTAATGAAGCAATGAGATTAAATAAAAAAGCACCGGATACTGTGTTTTTCTATGCAATATTGCATGAAGAGCTAAATAAACCACTTTCGGCACAGAGTTATTATAAGAAATACCTGCGGATTAAGCATGATAATCCCCAAATGAATAAATTTGCTAAAGAGCGTCTTTATGAGCTTAAACGCAAAAGAGGCTTAAGCTTGGGGCGGGGAATTTTTAAGGCCTTTGAGGCCATAAACAAGGAAATGCGGGATTTTAACAGCGAGTGATCTTGATTTTAAAAATAATACTTAAATCCTCTTAAGTGGTATAATTAACACAATATTATCAGAGAAATGCGTAAGGCGAAAGAGGAAGTAAATCAGAGAGTTAAAACCCTGGAAAGATTTCATTCGGTTCCTGTGGGTAGAGAGCTGAAAATGAAAGAATTGAAAGAGAAAATCAGGTTTTTGGATTCAAAACTGGATAAAAATAGAGAGTAGGACAATGAAGATTAAATTGAGGAAAGGATTCATCGAGAAAAACCGTTTTTTGATTGCAGGGGTTGTGACGGTTGCATTGATACTAAGCGTTGGGTTTTTTTTCTACCTAAGGGTTAATGCATTTTCAAAAAGGAAATTAATGGCTTCGACTAAAATAACGGCTGAATCAGTTGCTAATTATCTTGAAATTATATTGAACGAAACTGTGAATACCTCCCGGCTGCTTGGTAGCACAAGATCTGTAGTACAATTTTTTGGATTCGAAGGCTATAAATCTTTGGGAGTTGTTAATGAAGTGCTTGACCGCTATGAGAGTGGCGAATCAAAGATTTACTATTTAATGAATCTTGATGGTCTGACGCTTGCTTCGTCTAATCGGAACGCTGCAGATAGCTTTGTCGGCAAAAATTATGCATTTCGCCCTTATTTTAAGCAAGCCTTGTTACATGGCAAATCCTATTATTTTGCATTAGGGGTGACATCAGGTCTAAGAGGGTTTTACGCGGCGACGGCTATTAAAGAAATTACAGGTAAAATAGTCGGGGTTGCGGTAGTAAAAAGAAGGCTTGATGAAAATGCGAAATATCTTAAAAAGTTCAAGGAATATTTTTTTGTCAACGAAGAAGGGATAGTGTTTATATCGAGTGATCCGAAATATGTTTTAAGGAGTATTTGCGGGTTAAGTAAGCAAAAAGCAGAAAAAATAAAAGAATCTAAGCAGTTTGGCAGAGGGCCATTTAAGCCTTTGTTTGATTCTTCGCTTAAAGATGGAGATGAAGTCACTTTTAAGGGGAAAGGGATGCTTGTCACTATTGTTTCGGTGGGTGATTTTGGCTGGCGAGTGGTGCTCTTGGAATCCACTAATGATATTTTTATTCATGAATTGCTAGTTATAATCCCAAGTATTGTTTTATGCCTGCTGTTTATTGTATTTTTTTTCTATATGTCTCAAAAAGATCAATTTGTGCGGAATTTAAGGCGCAGCGAACAGCGTTATACTTCTATTTTTGAAACAGGACCTCAGATTACAATTATTCTTGACTTAAAGGGGAAAATGATCTTCTGCAGCAAGAGGATTGAAGAAATACTGGGATATACTGTGTCTGAGACATTAGGTAACCCAGGGTTTGATTTTATTCTTAAAGAAGACGTTGAGAAAGCAGGGCAGTTTTTAGAGGAAGTAATAATGAGCAGGGAGATAGGAACTTGTGTGCTCAGAGGAATTCATAAGAACGGAAGTATTCATAATATAAGCCTGACTGCATCTTTAATGCCCGGGCAATCAGAATATGATCCTACTTCTATTGTATGCGTTATAGAAGATGTTACAAAGCGTTTTTTGAATGAAAACAAATTAAGAGAATCTAAAGAGCAATACGAGAAAGTCGCTCAGGAGAATAGGCTTACCCAAGAAGCGACATTAAATATTTTAGAAGATCTGCAGGAGACCAAGGAATCCGTGGAAGCGGATCGCAGAGGGTTTTTGAATATTGTTGAAAACAGCTGGAATGGGATTGTTATAGTTGATGATATGGGAATGGTGAGATTTGTCAACAAAAGTGCTCAGAGTATTTGTGATGCTGAAGCTGTGGAGATGGTCGGTAGGCCTTTTGCGCATGCTATAAATGCAGACAAAATCGAAAGGTTTAATATTGCGCATAAGGACGGTAAAAATGTTCTAGTCGAGATCAGGGTTACCCAGACAGAATGGATGCAGCAGAAAATGAATCTTGTTGTAATGCATGACATTACGCAGCAGGAAAAGGAAGTTTTAATTATAGATGATGAGAGAGATTTTTGCCTTTTAGTAAAAAGCAATTTGGAAAGTACCGGAGAGTTTAAGGTTAGTATTGCTCATAACGCGACTGAGGCAATGAACATTGCAAAGGCACAAAAGCCTGACATTATCCTGCTTGATATGATGATGCCTTTGATTTCAGGCGGCGAACTTGCTACTGCATTAAGGAAAGAGGAAACGACAAAAGATATCCCGATCATATTTCTTACTGCGGTGCTTACCAAAGAAGAAGTCGGCAAGACAATGAGGAAAATGGGCGATAAGCGCTATATAGCTAAGCCGGTCAAAACTCAGGAGCTGATTGATTCCATTAAGCAGGTAATAAACAATAAACCCTGAGCAATTTTACTTGTCTACCTATGTCCACCTTTGCCTGGCTGCTTACTAATTTAGCTCACGGAAAATTTGCCATAGGAAAAATCGCAGCATAAAACAAAAATTGACTTAAACTTTGCTTTATTAAATGATTTGTTGCTTTAGGCTTATTCTGCTATAATTATTGCCTGCCTTAATAGTTTATTTTCAGAATTAAAATAATCAAAGATGGAATAATGAAAAAAGAAATTTATAATTTACTTGATAAATATTGGGGATATGAATCCTTTCTTCCTTTGCAGGAGGAAACGGTTGCTTCGATACTTAAAGGCAATGATAGCCTGACTGTCCTGCCTACGGGAGGAGGCAAATCGCTGTGTTTTCAATTGCCGGCATTGCTTGAATCTGCTATGGCTGTAGTTATCTCTCCCTTGATCTCTTTAATGAAGGACCAGGTTGACGCGCTTAATGATATAGGCCTTAAAGCCGTTTTTTTGAACTCAAGTCTTAACCGGGCACAGCAGGAGGCAGTAATAAGCGATATCAGGGGCAATGGAATAAAGCTGCTGTATATGTCTCCGGAGCGTCTGCTGAGAGAATCAACGCTTGAGCTACTAAAAGAAGTCGGCGTGTCTTTTTTTGTTATTGATGAGGCGCATTGTATAAGCCACTGGGGACATGATTTTAGGGCTGAGTATCGGGATCTGGGAAAAATCAAAAAGATTTTCACTAGTGCAAGTGTGCATGCTTTTACAGCTACGGCAACAAAAGAAGTACAGGATGATATTGTCCTACAGTTAAAGCTGAAAAATCCCGCAATGCATATAGGCGGTGTAGACAGGCCGAATCTTATATACCGGGTAGCACTTCGTTTGCAGATAAAAAACCAGGTTGTTGAAGTGTTACAAAGACATGCCAAAGAGCCGGGTATTATCTATTGTCTGCGGCGCAAGGATGTGGATAAAATGTCCAGGGATTTAAAAAAACTCGGATTTGATAATGTTGCATACCATGCCGGGATGTCTGATAAAGAGCGCCATATTTCTCAGGAAAAGTTTGTAGGTGAAGAAATAGATATTATTGTAGCTACTGTTGCTTTTGGCATGGGGATAGACCGCTCTAATATCCGGTTTGTAATCCATGCTGGAATGCCCAAGAGCATTGAGCATTATCAGCAGGAAACAGGACGCGCGGGCCGAGACGGATTGCCGGCCTATTGCTATATGTTTTACAGCGGGAGTGATTATCAGCTGTGGAATTATTTTGCCAGAAAATCTAAAGAACGCAATATCATCATGAACAAACTCTCAAGAATGTATGATTTTTGTGCTCAACCCCAGTGCAGGCATAAAGTTCTGGTTAATTATTTTTCGCAAAACTACGAGCAGGACAGTTGTGATGCCTGTGATTATTGCCTTAAAGAGCTTGATATGGTTGCCAATTCCCTGATGATAGCGCAGCAGATCATAAAGTGTGTAGTTAGTATAAAACAAGAGGGGTATGGCTTTGGCTCAGGCTATGTTGCGGATGTTTTAAGAGGAAGAGTGATCGATAAGATAACTAATCTGCATCATCATGAGCTTAGTGTTTTTGGCGCAATGGTCAACGAATCAACTGCCTTTATCCGCTATATGATCGAGCAGCTTATTGGCCAGGGGTTTTTAGAACGCACTGAGGAGTTTTCTACGCTTTTTATTACAGAAAAAGCCAGGCAGGTGCTAAACTCTGAATTAACTCCGGTTTTGGCAATGCCGCTGCTCAAAAAGAAAAAAGAGCAGATTGCAAGGCAAAGTTCCATGTGTCGCGCAAAATCATGGGCAGGCGTGGATCAGGACCTGTTCGAAAGATTGAGAGAGAAAAGAGCCGAGTTTGCCAGAAAAAAAGGTGTGCCTGCATATATAATATTCGGAGATAAGACATTGCAGGATATGGCGGCTAAGAAGCCTCTGACAAAAAATGATTTTGCCGATATTTATGGGGTCGGAGAGCAAAAGCTAAAACAATACGCGGATGTTTTTATTGATATAATCTCGCAAGCGTAATCTGCTGTAAAAAATTGATAAACAGGAGCCTTATGAATAGATCAGAGGAAATGGGAACAAGGCCAATATTATGGTTGCTGGGGAAATTTGCTATACCGTCTATTTTTAGTCTGGTTTTACATGCTCTGTATAATATTGTCGATAGAATATTTATCGGTCAGGGAGTCGGCTCTTTGGGGCTTGCAGGCGTTACCCTGTGCTTTCCGATCCTACTTTTTGTTTTCGGTTTTTGTCTTTTGTTTAGCAGCGGATCGTCATCATTAATATCCCTGCTTTTAGGCAAGCAGCAAAAAGATAAGGCAGAAGAGGTTTTTGGCAATACTTTTGCGATTATGACCATTACCGCAATAATCATCACTGTTTTCGGCCTTTTCTTTTATGAGCCTATACTTAGAATACTCTCAGTTAGCAATCAGGTCTATCCACATGCTAAAGATTATCTGCAAACAATTTTTTCCGGATGTATATTTTTCTTTTACGGATTTTTCCTGACTTTTGTTATCCGAGCTGAAGGAAATCCTTTATACGCGACAATAATGATGGTTGTCGCTACAATCGTAAATGTGATTCTTGATCCTATTTTTATTTTCCTGCTGCATATGGGAACCGGCGGCGCGGCTCTGGCAACAATAATCTCAGAGGCAGTTATTGTACTTATGGGGTTGTTCTACATAATGCGCAAGCATGGCCTGCTGCATCTCAGGCGCAAATATCTGCATTTTAACTGGCCGAATATAGGCCAGATAGTGTATCTTGGGTTATCTCCGGCTTTGATGGATATTGGGGCATGCCTTCAGGTGAGTATACTGAACTCCCGTTTGGTGCGTTATGGAGGAGATCAAGCTTTGGCTGCTATGGGAATAGTCTTTTCCATCACTTCTTTGATCGCCTTGTTTACCTTTGGTATGGCCGCAGGAATGCAGCCTTTAATAGGATATAATTATGGGGCAAAAAATTATAAACGGGTTAAAAAGATATTTTATTATGCATGTTTTAGCACAGTTGCTATCTTGTTGTTTGGAGTTTTCGCTATTATTATGTTCTCTGAAAATATTTCCTCGCTTTTTTGCCGAAATGATCCGGAGCTTATTAAACTTAGTGCGCATGGACTGCGTATCTTTGTTTTTATGTACCCTCTTGTGGGTTTCCAGATTCTGGGAACCAGATATTTCCAATCAATAGGCAAGGGCTTACATTCGGTCATGATCGGACTTTCCAGACAGTTATTTATTTTTATACCGGTATTGTATATATTGTCGGGTATGTTTGGGGTAGAAGGAGTATGGTTTAGCAGTCCATTGGCAGAGGTCCTGGCCAGCACGGTTACAATGATCTTTTTAGTTCGGGAAATGGAAAATCTTAACCGAATGCGTAAACATAGCCCTGAGGTTAAAGGGGCCTAACTTTTAAAAAGTGAGCAAAATATGAAACTATTATTGGTCTTAATATTGATTGTTTTTTCCTGTTTGTCTTCCAGTGTTTTTGCTTTTGATTGGGAAAAATTGCATGAAACTGCGGATAAGATCACCCTGATCGAAGCACAGGAGATGCTTAAGAGTAATGAAGGATCGCCTGATGTGCTTTATGTCGTGGCACTGGTATATCTTAATGAATATAAGGTAGCCCAAGCAAAAGCCTTGTTTGAGCGCATCCTGCAGGTTTCTCCCGGGACAATAGAGGCCCAATGGGGCTTAGCTGAGGTTTTAAGACGTGGATATAGCCTAAAGAAGAGCCGAGAGATGCTCAGAGAAATAATTATATCTAATCCGGATTTTTCTCCTGCATATATTACTTTGGGTTATATAGAATTCAGCTTGAAAAATTATAAAGAAGCAGTTAGACTTGCCGCTATTGTCATCAATCAGGGGCATGAGGTAGTTGACGGAAGTAATTATGCAAGGGCATATCTTATTCTTGCCGGAGCAAAGGGAATGATTGCGGATAAAAGCGGACCTTTGTCAAAGGCCTTTCACGGTCTGCAGGTTTTTCCGAATCTTAATAGAGCAAAAAAACTTAAGCCTGAATCTCCCGGAGTTTATTATGGGCTGGGGTCTTTTTATCTCTTGGCACCGGCCATTGCCGGAGGCAATATTATTAAGGCAAAGGAGTATTTGGAAAAAGCAATTAAACTCGATTCTAATCTGATCGATGCTTATATAAGGCTTGCTCAGGTTTATAAGGCGCAGGGAGACATGGATAAGTTTAATGAATATCTGAGCCTGGCTTTAGAAAAAGATCCGCAAAACTATCTTGCTAATGAAATAATAGATTCACTCAAATAGCGTTCATACATTTAGTATTCTTAAAGCATAATCAAAAAGTGCTTTTTTGTATTTAGGCCGCATCTTTGAATTTTTCAATACCTCGCCTGAGTCTTCTGCTAAGGCCTTAATCTGCTCTTTCGCATATTCCAGAGAACGGGTTTGGGTCATTATTCCGCGGGTTATGTTGAGGTCTTTTATTGTAATCTTGCCTTTTTTTAAAATTTTTCTAAGTATGGCTTTCTGCTGCTTGTCGCCATGGTTGTAAGCATGCCAGATAAGCAGTGTTTTTTTTCCTTCTTGAAGATCACTTAAATTAGATTTACCGGTTTTCTTTTTTTCACCAAATATGCCGAGAATATCATCTTTGATCTGAAATGCCCGGCCTAAAGACGTGCCGAATTGAAACAAAAGTCTGGTTTCTTTTTTTGAAGCTCCTCCAAGGATCGCGCCAGTGATCAAAGGAGCAATAAAAGTATAATAAGCGGTTTTATAATCATATATTTTATATATCTGGTCTTTTTTGATTTTTTTGATATCTTCGATGCTGCTAATAAGCTCTATAAACTCGCCGCAGCCGGTATAACATGCAGTCTCAATAAATTTTTTTAGGGCAGCTTCCTTGCGTCTAGGGTCTTCGCTTATAGACAGAAATGCCTCAATAGCAATAGCATACATTATGTCTCCGGTTATCATCGCCAGATCTTTGCCTGAGAATCCGGTTTTTTTGGGACGGTTGATCTTTTTGCCAAGTAATTTATGCATTGAGGCTTGTCCTCTTCGCATATCTGAATTATCAACTATATCGTCATGCACCAGAAGAAAGGCATGTAAAAGCTCTATGGCTAATGCGCTGCGGTAGAGGTTTTTGGGGTTTTTAGCAGAGAATCCCTTGTAGCCGATAACGAAAAGTATCGGGCGGACTCTTTTACCTCTGCGCAGTATGAAATGTTTCATGTTATTAAAAAGAAATGCAGATGTATCAGTTAGGGCATAGCGGATGTTTATATAGGAAATAAATTTTACAAGCTCTATTTCTAATGTATTTTTTAGTTTCTTAAACATGAGAGTATGATATCATATATCTTAACATGGGACAATTAAAAGCATGGGGTGTTTATGGAAATTAAGACAGGCCTTTTAAAATGCTGGATAAGGGCATTTCGGCTTCCTTTTATTACCGCGAGTATTATTCCCTTTATCGCAGGCACATTTTTTTTTAAAGGAAGGACTGACTTTCTTTGTTTTTCCCTAGGTCTTGTGTCTGTAATTGCTACACATTTAGGGGCTAATCTTATAAACGATTATGCGGATTCCAGGTCCGGAGCAGATTGGCACGATAAAAAATTCTATGGCCTGTTCGGAGGATCAAAGCTTATACAGGAAGGTGTGTTGAGAGAGTCAACTTATCTTAAGGGGGGTGTGATTTGCTTCAGCCTTGCTTTCACTGCAGTGTTTTTTCTTGTGTATATGCTTAAAACATCAGCCGTCATAGGGTATTATCTGTTGATTCTGATTATGGGGATATGTTATTCACAAGGACCTTTGCGGTTTGTTTACCGGTATTTAGGAGAACCTGTTATTTTTGTGCTTTTCGGCCCGGCATTAGTAATGGGAGGATATTTTATCCAAAGCCATATTTTTCCAAGCACAGATGCTTTTGTTCTGTCTCTGTCGTTTGGACTGCTTACAACCGCAATCCTTTTTGCCAATGAAGTGCCTGATTATAAAGTGGATATTCAGGTGAAAAAATTTACCTGGGTTAAGCTAACAGGAGTTAAGCGGGCCTATATGATGTATTATTTGCTTGTTTTTGCGGGGATTGCGGCTATCGGAGTAAATATTTATCAGGGGGCACTGTCTTTGCTTAGCCTGGCATCTCTGGCCTTGATTCCTTTGATCGTTAAAGCTGGGATTATTATCAAAACACACTATAATGATAAGCCTAAGCTGGTTGAGGCCTCTAAATTGACTATTTTTGTTCAAACAGTAATCGGATTACTTATAGCCTTGGATTTAATATTATGAAACGTGTTGTTATCATCGGAGGAGGATTTGCCGGACTTTCTGCTGCTGAGTGTCTTAAAAAGTATAAAAAACAGGTTGAGGTTGTGCTTATTGACAAAAAGAGCCGAACTGATTTTCTGCCATTATTGCCTGATATTTTAAGTGAGCGCATAGATAATAAATTTTTATCTGCTGATCTTAATAAGCTTGGAGAAAAGTTGTTATTTGATTTTATTAACAGCCGTGTTAATGGGATAGATCTTGAAAAAAAGAAAATATCATTAATTGATAAAGATCTCTCGTATGATTATCTTATAATTTCCTCAGGCTCTCAAACTAATTTCTACAATAATATTTCTCTTAGCAAATCCGCGTTTAAGCTTGATGATATCCACGACGCAAAATTCCTATTGGATTGCCTTGATTGTCAAAAACATAAAAGTTTTATTGTTAGCGGTGGGGGGTATACAGGAATTGAAATAGCAACTAATATCTGGCGTTACTTTTTTAAAAAGGATCAAAAGAAACGGATTGTAATAATAGAAAAAGCTTCGATTTTACTTGCGAAACTTCCAGATTGGATGAGAGAATATGTAATGGATAATTTGCTTAGCTTAGGGGTGGAAATACGTCTTGATGCTCAGATTGAATCTTATTCACAAGACAGGGTTATTCTTAAGGGAGGAGAATCTTTTGCAAATGCTGCGCTTATTTGGACAGCAGGTGTTAAGGTGCAGGATTTTGTCTGGAATTACGGTTTTGTTTGTGATCATCAGGGCCGGGTGATCGTGGATGAGTATTTGCGATTAAACAGCAATTGCTTTTGCGTTGGTGATACGGCGCATTTTGATCACAAAGGTGCTGCTCTTAGAATGTCTATTCAGTTTTCTATTATGCAGGGAGCATTGGCTGCGGCAAATATTATGCGTTGTATTACCAATAAACAATTGAAAGAGTATCGTCCTTTTGATCCGGGATATATAATACCTATGGCTAATAACAAGGCCTGTGGTAATGTATTTGGTCTAAAGGTGAAAGGGCCTTTTGCGGTTTTATTGCATTATTCTATGTGTATTTTTCGTTCATATTCTTTGTCGAACAAATTGGGGATCATTAAAAATCTATTAAAAGGCTTTTAAAAAAGACAAGGTGGCATAGGGGCTTAAATGTCTTGATAAGTATTGTATTTGCTTAGGATTTTAACTGAAAAACTGGAAGAATTTTTAAATAAAATAAGTAAAATCTCCGGATTTCTAAGGATATCGTAAGAAAGTCTGTTGCTTTTATAAATGGTAAGCACAAAACATTGGAAGGGCTTTAAGTGTAAATTGTATTAGAAAAACTATTTTTACTCATTCTCGATAGCCATCCTTGGCTATCTGCTAGGGAGGGATTGCCTTTGCTCATCCATGGTAAAAGAAATATTTAAATCCGCAAAAACAGTTTTCCTAGCACAATTGCTTAAAAAAGCAATAGAGTTCTTGACACTATGTTTCTAAGCAACCGCTTGCATAATAGCCGGAATAATTATATATAAATTAATGTAAAGATAAAAAATAAGAGGAAACTATGAATGTATCACTGCAAACACCTAATTATTGTTTTGAAGCAAGGTTTAATCTCTCGTTGGCGGCAAAAGCAATTGTAGACGCATTACCGTATGATGCTAATATTTGTGTGGAAAAGCATGGTCTGTATTTTGAGACGGATATAAAATCGCCTAGCGGGCAGGCTACTGACCTGGTTAATGTCGGGGACATTGTTTACTCTGTAAATACTGGGAGAATCTGCATCTATTTCAGCCCGTTAAAGCTTGATCCGGATAATCCTGTTATCCCAATAGGCAGAACTCAGATCGATGTCGTAGCTATCGGGCGCATGAAAATAGGCGACCCTATACATATAATGTCAATAATCCAAGATGAAAATAGCCAGAAACCGCAGTCGCCCAAAACAAACTTCCCCAAAAACCGCAAACTTAACCAGACTGAAATTGATGATCTAGTTCAACAGCTTTTGAATAAGAAAAAAGAAAACCAATAAGAATTTTTATCTTTTAACCCTCCTTATAATATAAAATATGCTTTTTCATTTCTTATAATTAGCTTGAATTCAGCTAAAGATATAGCATATGCCCGCTGCCTAATCCGGGGAAAAGAATGTCTTGGCAATATTATTTGCAGGGATATAAGCATATCTATTGACAAAATCATTGAATAGGGTAAACTATATAGCAGGATGGCTATATGAGGGGTTTTGGGAAAAATGGAAAATATATCAATTCTAAAATTGGATAAGATTGTAAAGGCATCAGCAGATATTAACCGAATGCGCATTCTAAAAATGCTCATGAGTCGGAAGATGTGTGTTTGTGAGATGGCTTTTGTCTTAGGAATCAGCCAACCTAGTGTTTCGCGGCATCTTAAGAAGTTAAAGATTGCTGGTTTTATAGGGAGTGAGAGCGAGGGCTTGTGGACAAATTATTATCTGCTGCCTAAAAATGCTTATGCGAAAAATTTTATCAAAGAATTAAATAAATGGATTGAGCTAGATAAAACTATTGCTTTTGATGCGGAAAAAATCAAGAAGGTGAACAGGGAGAGTCTTTGCTGTCTCTGATTTTCTTTATTAACATATATAGCTAATTTGTTGTGCAGGTGGATTTACATGAAAGAGTCTAAAAAATTTTTATTTATGGGGGCGGTATTTTTAACCTGTTTTTATCTACCGGTTGAATTATTGTCGTTTAGAAATCCAATCTTTGAGGCATTGGCATTGGTGCGCTGGTATGCAAGAGCGCATGTTTTATTTTGTCTTGTCCCGGCCTTTTTTATTGCCGGGGCAATATCTGTGTTTGTGTCTCAGGCTTCGGTTATAAAGTATTTCGGGTCAAAGGCGAATAAGTTTCTTGCTTATAGTATAGCATCTGTATCCGGTATGATCCTGGCGGTTTGTTCCTGCACGGTTTTACCGCTGTTTTCCGGTATTTATAAAAGAGGCGCAGGCCTCGGGCCGGCAACAGCATTTTTATATTCAGGACCGGCAATTAATGTGTTAGCAATTATTATGACAGCGCGGATACTTGGCTGGCAGCTTGGTCTTGCCAGAGCTGTGGGAGCTGTGCTTTTCAGTGTGATTATCGGACTATTAATGCATTTAATATTTATTAAGGAAGAGAGGGTAAGGCAGAGTGAAGGGGATCTGGTCGCAGGTGAGGTCCAAGAGCCCAGGACATTAATTCAAAATGGCCTTTACTTTGCGTCAATGGTTGGCTTTCTTGTTTTTGCTAACTGGGCAAAACCGCAGCATGGAGACAGCGGCCTATGGGCAGCTATTTTTTCGGCAAAATGGTATATTGCTTTGGGATTTCTATTGATGACGGGAATGATGCTTTTAAGGTGGTTTAAGAAAAATGAAGTCAGGGAATGGACACAAAGCTCATGGACTTTTGCAAAACAAATAATGCCTTTACTGCTTATGGGAGTTTTGATTGCAGGCCTTTTGCTTGGCCGTCCTGACCATGAAGGCCTGATCCCCTCATGGATAATTGCCAAGGCTGTGGGCGGCAATTCGTTTTTATCAAATTTTTTTGCGGCAATCGTGGGAGCGTTTATGTATTTTGCTACACTTACTGAGGTACCTATTTTACAGGGGCTTATCGGCGCGGGCATGGGCAAAGGGCCGGCTCTGGCGCTGCTTTTAGCAGGTCCGGCATTAAGCCTGCCGAATATGCTGGTTATCCGCGGCATTTTAGGAACAAAGAAAACAATCGTGTATGTAAGCCTGGTTGTTGTCATGGCCACAATAAGCGGAATTATATTTGGTGCAATTATGGGAGGTTGAAATGAAAATTGAAATTCTCGGGATAGGATGTCCAAAGTGTAAAATACTCTATGAAAATTCTTTGGCGGCTGTTAAAGAATCTGGTATAGATGCAGAGGTTGTTAAAGTTGAAGATATGGATAAGATCACAGGATATGGTGTTATGATCACTCCTGCTTTGGTTATTGATGGAGAGGTTAAGACCGCAGGGAAAGTATCAGCACCGAGTGAGATAATCCAATGGTTAAAAGTATAATAATTGGACTTTTAAAAAATATCCAAGAAGAATAACCACTATTATATTTGTAGCAGTAGTGTATTATTTTAGCCGTATGCATATTGCAGAGAGCCTTAAGGCATAAAAAATATTGTTTTTTTTCGGATTTTTGATTATTTCCTTGTTCAGTAATACTTAAAAATATACAATAAAGTTTAATTATACTTGACAAGACTGATTTTGTGATGTATGCTTGTTTTAGGAGGTAGAAACATGAAGATCGTGGGAGTAAATATAAAAAGAAGCAGGGAAAGCAGAGAAATTACTCTAAGAGAGCTGGCTGAGCAGGTAAAGCTTAGCGCGAGCCTACTGTCTCAAATAGAGACCGGGAAAGTATCTCCTTCTTTGTCGACATTAAAGAAGATATCAGATGCTTTGCAAACAACGGTAGGGGCTTTGGTGGGAGAGGATAATCAGCCGTCAGATGCGTTGGTTCTTCGTAAAAGCGATAGAAAGGTTCTCAGCCATCTTAGCGAAGGCATAAAAATGTTTATGCTTACTTATAAAGATGCTAATAAGCAGATGGAGCCGTTGCTTTTCAGGCTTGATCCAAATGCGTCTTCCGGAAAATCTTTATATAAACATTTTGGCCAGGAATTTATCTTAATCATCAAAGGAACCTTGGAGCTTAAGCTTAATGATGTGCGATATGTTTTGAAAAAGGGCGATAGCATGTATTTTAATTCAAATATCCCCCATAAATTTAAAAATATTGACAGAGGCATTACCGAAGCCGTGTGGATCGTTACGCCGCCGACTTTTTAATTTTTTTTGTCGAACTTGTTAACAAATAGTTAAATTTGTTAAGTATAATAAAATAGGAGGGAATGATGAAGACTTTACTTGGTAGTAGATTGAGTGGACTTAGAAAGGGATTTCGTGCTTTTTCCCGCAAGGTAAGCGATTTTGAATTAATTCCGCAAAATATTGGGAAGTTTTCCCATATGTTTTCTGAGGAAATGAAGGCGCTGCATTATGATCAGGTGAAAATAGATAAGATCGGCAATGTCATCGGCCGTGTAAAAGGTTATTCCAATAAAACCCCTATTGTTCTTCTGGCTAATATTGATTATGCTTCTGGTTTGAAAGATGGGGACGCAGGGAATAAGCGCAATGATATGGCGGCTTTTAAAGCTGGGCTTTTAACCGCAGTTTATACAGGGGCTTTATTAAAGACAACCCTTGTGCCCTTGGACGGCGATTTGTATGTCTGCTGTGTTCCCAGAATGGATAACTGCGATTACGGAATTAGGCATCTTTTTGACAATTCTTTGCCTGAGAAAACAAGCCGGATCAAAGGTGTTATTCTTAGTGAACCGACACGCGGTAATATTCATATAGGACATAAAGGCCGATTTGAATATGAGATAGTAGTGAGGGGAAAGGTGGGGGCACCTATGTTGCGCAACCGGGGAGTGAATATGCTGGGTGCTATGTTTCCGTTAATAAATGAACTGGAAAAGGCCTCCCGGATTTTGCCGCATAATTCGATTTTAGGGGATTCTAATTTAAATATCAAAAACGTTAATATTAATCAAAATTCCGGATTGAAAGACTGCAGTGAGTTTAAGATCGTGATCGACCGCGGTTTTGTCCCGGAGGAAAATACGCAGGGGATATTGGAAAAAGCAAAAAAGATTGCGCAAAATATCTACAAGGATGAAGCGGATTTAAAAATTAATACACTGCTGAGTAAAGAAAAAATAAAAACTTATACAGGGGTAGCTATTGTCGCTAAAAAAGAGTATAAGCCCTGGAATATGAACTCGCATGACCCTTTTGTTTTGAATTCACTGGAAGCATTAAGACAGCACAGATCAAAGGCTACGCTTGATTATTGGAAAAAGATAGTTACTGACGGCTCTTATACTTTTGCCGAACTAGGCATACCCACTATCGGCTTTGGGGCCGGATCAGAAGATGATATAGAGGATGTGCAGGGATCAGTTGCCGATAATCATTTAGAAAAGGCAGTGCTTGAAACAGGAATAATTATCCAGCGTAATATCGGTCTGCCTACTTTTGGATGGAGTTCTGATGAAATATAAGCAGACAGCTGTTTTAGCCTTGAATTGCGGAAGTTCCTCTCTGAAATATAGACTGGTCTTAATGCCTGATAACCAGGAGCTGATCAGCGGAGAGGTTGAGCGGGTGGGGATAAAAACTCAGAAAAAAGCCCTTATCCGGCATAAACTTTTCGGTAAAACTCGGAGTATAAAACGGGAAATAGCTGATCACGGACAGGCCTTTGATCATGTGGTAAAACTAATTAAGCAGGATGCTCTTATTAATAAGAAGATCAGGATCGATATGCTGGCACATAGATATGTCCATCCGGGTAATCTGATCTCTGATACCGCTAAAATAACGCCGCGTCTGATAAATAAATTGTCTAAGACTCTGGAATTCGCGCCTATTCATAATCCCGTTATCTTCAGGATGATTACTCAATGCATTGGTAATTATCCCCGTATACCACAGTATGTGGTTTTTGACACATCTTTTCATAAAACCATTCCAGCTTCTTTGGCTACTTATGGGCTGCCGCGGGATTTGACGAGAAAATATCATTTGAAAAAAATGGGTTTTCACGGTATATCCCATAAGTATGTAATGCACAAGGCCTGTGAATTTCTTAAAGTCAAAGAAAATACCCGGAAAATAATTAGCTGCCATCTGGGTACCGGAGGAGCAAGTGTTTGTGCGATCGATAAAGGAAAGTCCATTAATAATTCAATGGGCTTTACTCCTTTAGAGGGTCTTATCATGAATACTCGTTGCGGGGATGTAGATCTGGGACTGGTGTTTTATGTGATGTTTAAGGAAAATTACTCAGCTCAAATAATCGACAAGACTTTGAATAAGAAAAGCGGTCTTTTCGGACTATTCGGATCGTCATCGGATTTAAGAGATATTATTGAAAAAGTGGCGAAAGAGCCAAGGGCAAAAGTTGCTTTTAATATGTATATAAAACGCATTAAAAAATATATAGGCTTTTACAGCCTACTGCTCAAAAAGGCAGATGTGCTTATATTCACCGATTCAATCGGTGTAGACAGCCTCTTGGTGCGTGAGAAGGTAGTTCAAGGTTTTGAATTTTTTGGTATGAGAATGGATAAAGATAAAAATGATTCATATTCGTGCGGGATAAAGGATATATCCGGAAAAAATTCACAGACAAAGATACTGGTTATTCCGACAAATGAAGAATTGATGATTGCTCGTGAAGCCTATAAGGAGTTTTCCCATGATATTGGTAGTAGACGTAAAGGCAAATAAAATAAAACTGAGTCTTATTTCCCCAGGCAATGAAAAGTCTGAGATAGCCCTGGACCTGGACGAATGTATGGGCCGGGGTGTTTTAAAAAAAACTGTGTATGGCTTGGCAAAAAGAAAAAAAATTCGTGCCATTGCTTTTAGAACTGTTTTTGGCGGTAAGACCTTTAGCGGACCGGTTAAAGTCAATGCGCGTTTTTTTGATAAATTTATGAATTTAACCCGTGCCTTTCCTTTTTATGTTCCTAGAATGAAGATGCTAATAGAAGAGTTTTATAACTCATTTACGAAAATACCGCTATTTGTATTTTTTGAAACAGCATTTTTTTCTAAATTGCCTGTTGAGGAAAAATATTATGCGATTTCTTTTGAATTATCGAAATATTATAATCTTAGCCGTCATGGGTTTCACGGCCTTTACCATGGTTTTAATGCCGAATTAGCTGGACGCAATGATAAAGTTGTCTCAATTGTTTTTGACAAACAGACTACTGTAGCTGCTTTGAATAAGGGCAGGCCGTATTCAATAAGCCTGGGGTATACGCCACTAGAGGGAATCATGAGTAATACGAGCTGCGGGGATTTGGATCCGGGTATAGTTTTTTATCTGATGAAAAGCCATGGCATGAGTATTTACAGTATTGATGATACATTAAAGAATGAAAGCGGATTTAAAGGAGTGACCGGGTATGACCTTGATAAGACAAAGCTGATGAGTCTATATGGCCTGGACAAAAAAGTGGATCTTGCCTTTGAGATATATAAAAATCAAATAATAAAATATATGGGAGAAGCCGTGGCGGTTTTAAAAGGATTAGACAAGATTATCATTTCAGGAGAAGAAACTAAAGCGCTTATGCCTTTTATTTTAAAATTATTAAAAGATATATCTTTTTTAGGCGTGAATTTGAAATGCCTGCCTTTTGCAGATTTCGATCAAAGTATGGAGTTGACTTCAGATAATTCGGATATAGCTGTAAAAATAAATAATAAACCATTGTCTGAAATCATTGTCTTGCACACAAGAAAACTTCTCAAGTGAATTGCTGAGTTTTTTCGATGCATTCTCTATCTATTCCTGCGTTTATTCCTAAAATTAAGTAGACAGACTCTTAGGAAAACCTGTATTATAAATAGGTTGGTAAAAATAGCGGGAGCCGGGAAAATATGGGAAAAAAAGTCTTATTTAGTCAAATACAAACTCTTCTTCATCAGCAGCATTTTGGCGTCTTGGCAACGCAGGGGAGTGTTTATCCTTATTGTTCTCTTGTAGGATTTATTGCTACTGAGGACGGCCAAGAGATTTTTTTTGCTACCATGCGAGATACGCACAAATATGCCAACCTTAAAAAAAATCCTCAAGTATCTCTGCTTATTGACAGCCAGACCAACAAAGAAAATGATTTTAAAAATGCAAAGGCTTTAACCGTTCTGGGTAGTGTGCAGGAAATCAACAATACATCAGAAGCGGCTGTTTATTTCCCGCTCTATATAAAAAGACATCCGCATTTAGAAAGATTCATTACTGATCCCGATTGTGCCTGGATTAAAATAATTGTTTTTAAATATATACTTGTAAATAATTTCCAAGATGTTTTAGAATATTCAGTGAAGTGATAAACTAATCTAAAAAGGAGGGGGAGATGAGCTTAATTGATTATTTTGAAAATAAAGAAGGTATCGGGATATTGGCTACTTCAAGCAGTAATGGAGCGGTTGATACTGCGATATATGCAAAACCGCATTTTATTGAAGAAGAAAAGTGCTTATTTTTAATGGCAGATAAATGTTCCCATGTAAATCTAAAAGAAAACCCGCATGCAACATATATATTCATAGAAAAGACAGAGAATTATAAGGGCAAAAGAATCTATCTGAGGATGATAAAAGAAACAGTTGATGATGATTTAGCCGAGACTATTAGAAGAAAAAAACATGGATGTCCGGACTATGATAAAGATAAAACGACCTTTATTGTTTATTTTAAGGTAGATCATGTCAGGCCTTTGGTTGGAGATTCTGAGTAATCAAGATCCAGATGAGTAAATTTCTTGGAAAAAGTATAGTTATTATTATATGTCTAACACTTCTGGTCGGTAAAGTGTTTGCAGAGCCAATTATGAATAATGCCCGGTTTATTCCACCTGATGGAGGGATTTTACTGATTGTCGGTCAGTATAAAGAGGCAATAGATACATATGTGAGGGAATTGGGGCATATTCCTGCTGGGATAATGGTCTATACTTCAGTACAGCATGCAGAAGGGATTTATGATGCATTTGACCATGGAGGCGGCGCGCAGCATTTACAATATGAGATAGAGCAATACCCAAATACAGTAATGCAGGTTGGACTTTACATGGTTGATGTGCTGCAGGAGATATTGAATGGAGTATATGATGAGAATCTGCAAAAGATCGGCAATTGGATAAAAAATTCTAAGAGGCCTGTATATCTAAGGATTGGCTATGAATTTTACGGTCCGCATAATCATTATGATCCGCAGTTATATATAAAAGCGTACCGCTATATTGCGGATAAGTTTCAAGCTATGGGAATAGATAATATATCCTATGTATGGCATTCCTATGCGAATTATACAAAAAGATCTGTAATGGATTGGTACCCCGGTGATGAGTATGTAGATTGGGTGGCTCTGTCTTATTTTAACAATATGAAGGAAAGCCTTGAAAGTATAGCAGGGATTGCTAAAGCAAAGAATAAACCGTTGATGATTGCAGAGGCAACCCCATGCGGCATTGGCGTAACGCATGAAAATAATGCCTTAAAGCGCTGGTATGAGCCATTTTTTAAGTTCATTGAAGAAAACAATGTAAAAGCTATAAGCTATATAAATTGCGATTGGGAAGCGCTTCCTATGTGGAAGGGCCAAGGCTGGAAGGATAGCCGTGTTCAGGCTAATCCAGTGATAAGAAAACGCTGGCTTGAAGAAGTGCAAAAAGATAAATACCTTAAGTCTTCATCGAGATTATTCAATATCCTAGGATTTTCTTTACAAAAAATACCCTCTAAATAGAGTTTTATTTCATTTTCTTCCTCTAAAAGCCTCTTTTTCTGTAGTATATTTGTGTTTGCAACAAAAATATACTTGACTATAATATTATAGTGTGCTATACTTTTAATATAAACTACAATAAGGAGGCAAAATGACAAAAAAACGTTTTTCACTTAGAGAGCGCAAGAGCGCGAAAACAAAGATTGCATTAATGAATGAATTTGTTAAAAGGCTTGAGCATACTAACCTGGATAATATCTCTATTCGGGAGGTATGTGAGGCTGTGGATGTGTCTGAGGGCACATTTTATAATTATTTTCCTGCAAAGCCGGATGTGATTTATTTTCATATTGCTGCTTTTAGTGCGGTATCTTTTTGGCGATTATTTCACGAAATCAAACCGAAAAGTGAATTAGAAAAAATAGATGGCCTTTTAACGGCAATGGCAATTGAGAAATTAAATCCTAATCAGCTCTATGGTCTGATGTCAGCGATAATTGGTCAAAGGCAATGCGCCCTTGAAAATGAAAACCTCAAAATCACTGCTGCTGAAAAATATTATGCTTTTCCCGAGTGTGAGGGCATAGCAGATGTAGAGCCTTCCACGCTTTTATTTAAAAAGTTTTTTAAAGAATGCCTAAAGAAAGCTATAGAAAACAAAGAATTGCCCGTAGATACCAATGTAGAAGAGACAGTTGTCCATCTTAAAACTATTCTCTCCGGTGTAGCTCTTGCTGTAGAGACTAAAGATTTTTCAAAAATCAGTGAATATAGAAATAAACATCTAGGGCTTCTTTGGAAGGCTTTAGATAGAAAGTATTAAAAAAGGGGAGATAATGAAGAAAAAGTTTATTGTAAAATTAATATTGCTGATTGTTCTGTGTTGTTTTTTTCAGGCAAAGGCAATTGCACAGGAAAAAATAAGTATTGATTTAGATCAGGCCGTGGAAATGGCTGTACAAGAGAGTGAAGATTACAAGTTATCTGTTAATGAGGTTATTAAACGCAATCAGCAGTATCGGCAGTCTAAGTCGGCTATTTATCCGCGGTTAAATGCTGATATAAGCTGGTTGAATAATTTTGAATATCCCAATAGCGTACGCAAAACTACAAGGGACTATAGCTTTGATGCCGGGGTGTCGGTTTCACAGCTTGTATGGTCATTTGGAAAAGTGTCTTCTGCTATTCGTTTTGCCAGACAGTATGAAAATATTGGACGTCTTGAGCAGGAAGCCGCAAAAGAGGATATTGTTTATGCCACTAAAATAAATTATTTTTCCGCTCTTTTGGCTCAGGATACACATGGAATACTTGCGCAGTCTTTAGAAAACGCGCGTGAGAATAAGATTCTCTTAGAAAAGCGCTCGTCTTCAGGACGCAGCCCAAGAAGAGACCTGATAAAGATGGAAGCAGATATAGCGTCCCGTATCCCATCGGTAAATGAAGCGCGGGCAGGGCTTAATTCTGCGATACGCAGCCTAAAAGTTATTACCGGTATTAGTGCAACTGATAAAGTTGAACTTGCTGATATTAATATGCTGGAGAAGACTCTTATTAAAAAAGAAAAATATATAGCTTCTCTTAATGCTAATGAGCCGACAATAAAGGCGCTTGAATCCAGCCTTAAGGCGCAGGATGAGGTAATTAAGATAAGACGCGCCGGTTATTATCCGACAATATCTGCTTTTGCCAGCTGGGATGAAATGGGAATTAGTGATGATGCTGATCTTTATAACGGCAATGCTGACGGTTACGGGGTAGCTGGGGTTAAGGTCAGTGTGCCTCTTTGGACAGGAGGACAGACTGCGTCTGAGCTTGAACAGGCAAGAATTGATAAGCGCAGTGCAAAACTTGTGCTTCAAAAAACTAAAAAGCAGTTTTCGCTTAACCTTGAAAACGCATTATCTGAATATCAGGAGTACATAAAAACTCTTGAAGCGAATATTCATGCGGTTGAACTGGCAAAAGAATCATTTGAACTTACCAGAGATATGTTTACAACCGGAAAAGTAACGCTTGCAGATCTTAATGATGCGGAGCTGATGCTTACCGGAGAACTTTTAAACAAACAGGTTACCTTGTATAACCTAAATCTAACAAAGGCAAAAATTGAAAGATTGGCAGGGATGAAATGAGAAAATTATTAAAACTACGGATTGTCTGTTACCTGGTGATTCTGGCGGTATTCAGCCTTCTGGTTTTTATCCAGCAGCAAATAGTAATAAAAGAAAGGTCAAAGGAAATCGTAAGTGCTTTCAGTCAATGGCAGAATGAAGGCCGGCCGGTTACTGTTAAACAAATGCAGCGGCAGGATGTAAAAGAATTTCGCAGGCTGACCTTGTCGAATATAAACGGATTGAATGCTGTATCATTTGTATCTGCTGAAAAACGCGATAAATTAGCCGTAGGACAGGAATTATTTTTTTCAGATAAGACAGAACGCAAAGCCGGAATTATTACCGCTGTATTTGATAAATTAGACCGGGATACCGGGTTGTTCCCCCTAAAAATAAAGCTTGAAATGCCGCTTGAAGGTAAGGATAACCTGGTTTATGTTCATATTAATACTTTTAAGGATGTTTTTTCCCTGCCGCTGGAAATACTTGATATACACGGCGGATCTTTTTATATTTGGAAAGTTGACCAGGGCCGGGCTGTTGAACATAAAATTGAATTAGTTTGCCGTAACGGATATGGGGCAATAATCAAAAGTGGGATTGCAAAGGGCGATATGGTTATATTTTCCGGCCAGTCGCAACTGCGCTTAAAGGATAAAGTAAAAATAATAAAGGAGATATTACAATGATAGCTTTTTTCGTAAAACGGCCGGTTACGACTATAATGATGGTGTCTTTGTTTGTAATTATGGGCATTGTTTCCTTATCAGGGATGCTTGTGGAACAAACGCCTAAAGTTGATTTTCCAATTATAACCATAACTACTGAATATCCCGGAGCAACGCCGGTTGAGGTGGAAACTCTGGTTATTAATAAGATAGAGGATGCGGTTGCTGAAATCTCAGAGATTGAAAAAGTTCGCAGTATTTCCTATGATAATGTGGGGTTTGTATTTGTCCAGTTTCTGCTCAGTGCGGATGTTAATGTTAAATCAATTGAAGTTAAAGACAAGGTTGAGGCAATACTTAATGACCTGCCTGATGATATAGAACAGCCGATTATTGAAAAATATGATCCATTGATGCAGCCGGTAATAGAGTTGGTGCTGTCAAGTGAGAGTATGAATATAAGAGATATCTACGAATACGCGGATAAGACTCTTAAAAATAAATTTTCTTCTATTGAGGGCGTGGCTAAGGTTGATGTTTATGGCGGTAAACAGCGGCAGATAAATGTCCGTCTTAATCCGGTACTGCTAAAGCAGAAATATATTACTGTTGAAGAGGTGGTTTCACAGCTGAGCAATAAAAACAAAAATATACCAGGCGGTGAGATTGAAAAAGGATTTTCTAGCCTAAGCGTGCGTTTTGTCGGTGAATTCCAGAATGTAGATGAAATAAAAAATCTGGAATTACAGTCTATAGACGGTAATAAATTTCTTTTATCTGATGTAGCTGATATTCAGGATAGCTTCAAGAAGGTTAATACTATTGCCCGCTATAACGGCAAAGAGGTTGTCGGTCTCTCTTTAAATAAAGTGTCTGATGGAAATGCTGTTAATATAGCACGTGAGGTAATGCAGCGTATAGATGAGTTCCGGGCTATGCTCCCTAAAGGTGTAGACATGGAAATCGCCTCTAATACGACCAATTTTATAGTTAATGAGACAACCGACGCGCAGTTTAATATTGCAATAGGTATTTTTCTGACAATTATAATTTTGTATCTTTTTACCGGACAGGCAAAGCTTACTTTTATTGCCGCGCTGGTAATCCCGACATCGATTGTGTCTACATTCTGGCCGATGAGCGGTTCAGATTTTACTATCAATTTTATGACTTTGCTGGCGATTGCCATGGCTTTAGGAACATTGATCGCTAATGCTATTGTTATTATCGAAAACGTGCTTGAGCATATGGAGCATAATGAGAGCGCGCAGAACGCGGCAATAACTGGGACAAAAGAAGTGGCCGGCGCGATTATCGCATCAACCGGAACAAACCTTGTAGTGTTTACGCCGATTGCCATGATGGGCGGTATCGTCGGCAAGTTCTTTGTTTCTTTTGGTGTTACGGTTATTTACGCGACTTTGTTTTCTTTGCTCGCGTCATTTACATTGACTCCAATGCTTTGCGGATTGTTGTTAAAAAAAAGAAAAGCTGCACCTGCTAAAACCAAAAGCGCGCTGCTTAATGCCTTTACCGCTCCGGTAAGGTTAACAGAAAGAATGATGAATTTCATGAAAATAGAGTATAAGCGTATATTTAATGCTGTATTCCGTCATCCTGTGTTGACTTGTTTGGTGGTATTTCTTTCGCTTTGGTCTTTGCGCTTTGTCATGCCTTATCTGGGCAGTGAATTTATTCCTGCTGATGATGAAGATAAGGTTCAAGTTAATCTTGTTATGCCCAAAGGTGTTACTATAGATCGTACCCTTTCAGTGATTGAGAAAATTGAAGTAAAGGTCGCTGAACTCCCAGAGGTAGAATCTTACTTAAGCAATATTGGTGAAAATGGAGTTGAAAATGCCTCGATTATAGTAAGCTTGATACCTTCAAAGGATCGTCAACGTTCTGACAGCGATATTATTGATGTCTTGACTCCGTTTATGTCTGATATCCCGGACGCGGAAATTAATATGCTGCGTGCGGGCATGGAGTCACAGGGCAATGGGGATATATCGATAAATATATCAGGTGATGATTATAATCAGGTAATAAATTACGCGTGGAAGATGAAACAGATTATGCAGCAAAGCGGTTATTTTCGTTCTGTAGATTCTTCTTATAAAATGCCGAAAAAAGAAATTCGTTTTATTCCTGATCAGCAAAAACTGAATGAGTATGGCTTGAGCAGCGCACAGATAGCAGGTATGATGCGGGACAGTATTTATGGAAATACAGATAATGTTTATAAGGAAAAAGGCGAGGAATATGATATAAATATCGAGCTTGACGATAAATATATGACTAACTTTGATGATGTTAAACAGATTCTGGTAAGTTCTGCTCAGGGTATGATTCCGGTAACAGAGTTGGGGACTCTTGTGGATGATAAGTCCTTGCCGACCATAAGGCATCGTGATCGCAATCGGGTTATTCGACTGGAGGGTTTTTTGTCGAAAAGTAATGCCGGTTTTGTGCGTGGCTTGCTGGATAAAAAATTTAGTGAGTTGGGTATGTCTGCAGAATACGGATATGCTTATGTTGAAGATGCTGAACATGAAGCTGAAGCGAGTGAGGAGATGGCAAAAGCCTTTATTCTTGCAGTTATTTTAACTTATATGCTTTTGGCTGCTATATTGAATTCCGGGTCTTATCCGATATCGATCATGATGACTGTATTGACATCTTTTGTCGGAGTATTTTATACAATGTTTTTCCTGGGATATTCTATGGGTGTAACTTCGATGATGGGTATGGTCATGCTTGTCGGCCTGGTGGTCAACAATGCTATTCTTTTACTTGATTACACTATCTTAAAGATGAAAGAAGGGCTGCCGGTGAAAGAGGCTCTGTGGCAGGGAGCATCAGTTAAATTTCGCGCGATTATTATGACCTCATTAGCAATTGTTTTAGGTGTTATGCCGCAGCTGTGGGCAATGATGGGCGCGAAAAGAGCTATGGGGGCTGTAATGGTCGGCGGAATGCTGGCTTCTATTGTATACACATTGATTTTTATTCCGATTGTATTCTGGTTTACCTGTAATATAGAAGAGTTTATTAAATCAAAAATAGGAAAACGATAATGAACACAGTATATTATAAAAAAGTTAATAATACTTTCGTTTAAGATGTTAATAAAATAATTCAGGAAGAACAGAATTTTAATATTGAGGTTATGGTATAACTTGCCTAAATCTCTAACCCGTTATACAATGAATAAATCATAGAAAATAGATTCAAGTAAATGTCTAAGTATTTGGAAATAGGCAGATTTAGGATTAGATGCGATAAATGGAGACATAAGGAATATATGAATATAATTATCGTCGGTGCTGGAGTAGTAGGCTTTGGACTTACTAAATATCTTTCGCAGCTTAATCATCACATTGCTGTAATCGATTATAACTCAAGACATTGTGATTATATAAGTAGTAAGCTTGATGTGCTTGTGATTAATGCTTTGGGCAGCTCTCCGGCAGCTCTGGAAAGTGCGGGAATAGAATCAGCAGACATGGTCATTGCGGTTACTCCCAGCGATGAAGCGAATCTTTTAGTATGCAATTTTGCCGCTCAATATGGAGTATCCAAACGCATAGCTCGGGTTAAAACCGATATTTATACTGCTGGCTCTAAGCTTGATCTGGACAGGGTGGGAATAACGCATCTAATTGAGCCTGAAAAAGAAGTAATGCAGAAAATCATCCAATATATAGATTTGCCGGGGGTTTTGGAAACGGCTAATTTCCAGTCAAATAATATATATTTGCGGGGCTATCAGGTTACCGAAGAGATGCCTATTCACGGTAAACAACTCTTAGAGATAAAGGATATTACCAAGGATTTTCCAGTACTTTTTGTCGTAATTAATCGCAACGGGAAAAGTCTGCCTCCGATCGGTACACAGACTATAATGGCCGGAGATAAAATTGTTGCGATTATGCCGAAAGATTCATTTAAAACATTTTGCTATCTGGTAAGTCATAAAATAGTAAAAATGAAAAAGGCGGTTGTCTTTGGGGACTCGCTTACAGCTATTCATCTGGCGCAGGCTTTAGTCGGTCATTGTGAGGAAATATTTCTTGTGGATCCTGATTTAGAGCATGGGCATATAGCTGCCACGCAGCTTAAATCAGTGCAAGTGCTTCATGGGGATTGTACAGACAGTGATTTTCTTCAGGAAATTGGGATTCAGTATGCGGATTGCTTTATCGCTGTTGCTGAGGATATGGAAGATAATATGATGTCCTGTATATTAGCAAAAAACGAGGGAGCAAAAAGAGTTATTGCTGTACGTAATAATCAGCGTCATAGTGAACTTTTTTATTCACTGGGCATAGATCAAATTATTAATCCGCAGCAGATTACGCTTGATGCTATTATTGAAAAGATACAGATAATAGCACTTGGAACTCATTTAAAACTTCAAAGTGCAGATATTGAGGTGGTTCATTTCAAGGCTTCCGGTCAGAGTAATGTTATCGGAAAATCACTGCGTGATCTTAACAGACAATTTAAAAATGTAGTTGTGATCGGCAGTATTATCAGAAAAAACTCAATAATTATACCCGAAGGCAATACTGTAATCGAAACAGAAGATGAAATTATTGCGCTTTCTCCAAAAAAATATATCAAAAGACTAAACAGATTATTTAATCCAAGTTGGGCTAAAAAAATTTCCTCAACATTATCAAATAACCACGTAGAAAAAAAGTGAAAAAAAGATTTATAATTTTTTCTGTTGGAACTTTGCTGGAAATCATTGCGTTTATTTTTCTTATCCCAGCGGCAATAGCTTTTTTCGAAATCCGCGATTCAGGGCCTATTCAATTATTTTCTGATCCCCAGTTGCGTGGTTTTTTGATCGCGAGCATATCTTCATTAATCTGCGGAATAATTTTAAGGTGTGTGGGAAATAAAGAAATCACAGGCACCGGAGTAAAAGAAGGATTTGCAATAGTCACTTTTGGTTGGGTAATATTATCATTTTTTGGCGCAATCCCTCTTTTTAATTATTTTCTTGCTCAAAGTGATCACGTAACAATATCAACACTGATATCTGCTTTTACTGATGCTTATTTTGAGACAATGAGTGGATTTACTACAACAGGTGCGACAATCATAAGCAATGTAGAGGCATTACCGCACGGTATTCTTTTCTGGAGAAGTTTAACTCACTGGCTTGGTGGAATGGGCATTATTACACTGGCACTTGCTATATTGCCGGTATTTGGAGTAGCTAGTTATCAGATGTTTCGCGGAGAAGTTCCTGGGCCTTCCGCAGAACGGCTAAGTCCCAGGCTTACTCATACAGCAAAAATCCTCTGGGGTGCCTATGCATTACTAACACTTATCCAAACAATATTACTTAAGCTTGGAGGGATGTCTGTTTTTGATGCACTGTGTCATTCTTTTGGAACAATGGCTACCGGAGGGTTTTCAACAAAGAATGCTTCTTTGGCTGCCTACAACAGCCCTTATATACAGTGGGTTGTAATTATTTTTATGTTTTTTGCGGGCATGAATTTCATTATTCACTATCAGATATTATTCACTGGCAAATTCAGCTCACTTAGAAAAAACCGGGAATTCAAATTTTATACATTGGTTATTGTTACGGTTATTTTAATGAGTACTATTTTTCTTCAAATACGCGGCCTTGCTCCTAAACAAGAAATCAGCAGGCGTTTTCGCAATCAAGCTCTGAGTGAATCTCAAATAGATGATAAAATCGACTTGGAAAATAGGAGAATAAGTTCTTTCGGTCAAACCCTGCGTCATGCTGCATTTCAGACGGTATCGATCACTACGACAACAGGATATAGCACAGCTGATTTTGATACTTGGCCTAATGCAATCAGGTTCACACTGGTAATCCTTATGTTCTTTGGCGGATGTGCTGGTTCAACTGGCGGAGGGATAAAAATGTACAGGGTATTGATTTTCATCAAATGTGCCTTGAGAGAAATAAAGACGATTATTCATCCGCGGATTATTTTACCGCTTAAAGTTGACGATAAAGCGATAGAAGAAAAACAGGTGGCTAATATTATTGGATTTATAGCGCTATTTATGGGTAGTTTTTTATTTTTTACAATTATTATGAGTTTTATGATTGAGGATTTTAGCACGGCAGTTACAGCTGTTGCGGCAACAATGTGTAATATCGGTCCAGGGCTTGCCGGAGTGGGAGCAACAGAGAACTATGCCTGGATACCAATGCAGGGGAAATGGGTCCTTAGCCTTTGTATGCTGCTCGGCCGTTTGGAAATTTATACTGTGTTTATCCTTTTTATGCCAAGCTCCTGGAGGAAATAGTTCCTGGATTAGACAGGAAATACTTCGATGTTTAAAGATCATCTATAATTTTATCCGTAATTTTGATAGAACTTGCCTAAATTCCTGCTTCGAGATACAATAGAAAAACATGAAAGATGCTAAGACCAACAAATACTATAAATGCTCGAGATGTTTTAAAGAGCTCAAGAAGCATGAGATCTGTATTATTGATGATGCTCCTGTATGCCTGCGCTGTATATACGGCAAGTTAAGGCCATTTGAGATCTATCCGATAGGTGAAGTTAAGAATGATCTCAAGGTTGCTGATACAGGGTTTGGTACTACTGGTGAAAAGGGGATATCGCGAATAGAATTGATCGAATCTCAAAGACCTTTTCTGTATAGATTAGAAGAGGAAAAAAATATCACTGTGGTATATTATCTACATGAGACCGACTCAGTAAAATCTGTTTTCAATCGCGGCCTAGACGGGAAAAAAGTAGGAGTTTTTGCTTCTCGTACACCTTATAGGCTTTCTAAAATAGCTATTCAGGATGTGAAACTTGTAAACATAGAAAATACGACACTTTATGTGCGTGGATTGGACGCGGTTAACGGAACTCCGATTCTTGATATAAAGATGAAGAAGAATAATTTTTTTTAAAATTTATAATTAGTGTTAAGAATATTAAAAAGGAGGATAATATGATGCGTTCTGGAAACCCGGCTTTACAGGCCAATGCCTTTAAGTCAATACCTCGTTCCGACGATAAGGCAAATGCCATGAGTGTACAGGGTACGGTAAATAAGACACTGATCTTACTGGCATTATCATTTTTAAGTGCAAGCTGGGTATGGGAACATATACAACAGGCAATGCCTTTTATAATGCCGGCTTGTATCGCGGGCCTGATCCTGGGTTTTGTGACTATTTTTAAAAAAGAGTGGGCTGGGATGACCTCTCCTGTATATGCGATTATTGAGGGAGTTGTTTTGGGCGGGGTTTCGGTTATGTTTGAACGCAAATTTCCAGGGATCGTTATTCAGGCAGTAGCGCTTACCTTTGGCGTGCTTTTTTGTATGCTTATGGCCTATAAAATGAAAATCATACAGGTTACAGCTAAATTCAGAATGGGTATTTTTGCCGCGACCGGAGCAATTGCTTTGGTATATCTTATTAGCATGGTCATGGGGTTTTTCGGCGCAAGGATTCCTTTTATACATGAATCAGGGCCTACCGGTATTATTTTCAGTATATTTGTTGTAAGTATCGCTGCTTTAAATCTGGTGCTTGATTTTGATTTTATTGAAAAGGGAGCTGAACATGGATTGCCAAAATATATGGAATGGTACGGAGCATTCGGGATAATGGTAACCCTTATTTGGCTTTATTTGGAAATATTGAGATTGTTGTCTAAAACAAGAAGAAGATAATCAATGTCAGGGAGGCTGGGCATGGATAAGTTTGTGGATATTATTGCCGGATTTATAAAAATGCCGTTGTTTAGAATAGGTGCAACGGAAGTAACAATCAGTAATCTCTTGCTTGCTTTATTGACTTTCATCTTAACTATTTTTCTGTCTTCATTTGCACGTAGATTAATCAAAAAACGCTTGAGTAAAGATCTTAAATTCTCTAAGGGCATGACTTATGCTGTACAGCGTATAGTGCACTATATAATTATTTCACTTGGAGTTATTATTGCTGCGCAGTTTTTAGGGATAAATTTAAGCAGTTTTGCAATCGCTTTTGGCTTTATCGGGGTTGGTATCGGCTTTGGTCTGCAGAACCTGACTTCCAATTTTATTTCCGGTCTTATTATGCTGATTGAACAGCCGGTTACGGTAGGCGATCTGGTAACTATTGAAAGTCAGATCGGAAAGGTAAGTAAAGTGCAGCTCAGAGCTACGATTATAAATACCATAGATAATATCTCAATAATTGTTCCCAATGCCAAATTTGTGGAAAATCAGCTTATAAACTGGTCTCATGGAGACCCCCGAGTAAGGTTGCATTGCCCCGTGGGTGTTGCATACGGCTCTGATGTCCCATTAGTACGAAACACATTATTACAAGTTGCAAAAGGCCATTCTCAAGTGCTTAAAAATCCTGCTCCGCAAGTGCTTTTTGAGCGGTTTAATAATTCCTCATTAGATTTTGATCTATTGGTTTGGATAAATAACCCGGAGAAGCAATTTGTCGTAAAAAGCGAAATCAATTATGCGATTGATGAGGCTTTTAGGAAGAACTCGATAAGGATACCCTTTCCTCAAAGTGATGTGCATTTTTATACCGAAGCCGGCAAGGTTATTCCGGTCGAAGTGAAAAATACGTAGTGTATAATATTTGATATCGGTTTTATTCGGAGAAAAATATGATTATATTATTGAACTGTACGCTTGCATTATTGGCATTGATCAACCCGGTAAGTAAAATTTTTGTGCTTTCTACTCTGGCAGAAGAAGCTGACTCCAGGGAATTAAGAAGGATATCTCTGAAAGCCTCTATGATTGCCGGAGCAATATTATTAATTTTTGCGCTTAGCGGCAAATTTATTTTACAGACAATCTTTCACGTACAGCTGTATTCATTTCAGATAGTCGGGGGAATAGTTCTTTTTGCCAGGGGTTTCATGGCGCTGAACAAGGGGCTTTTTTTTGAAACAGAAGCTAATCAAAAGCTTGAGGATGCCTCTATCGTTCCTTTGGCATCTCCGATGATCGCCGGGCCGGCGACACTATCAGCCGCAATATCTTTCCCTGTACAGTACGGCCTGGGCAGGACATTGACTGCAATAATAATAGCAGTAACAGTTAATCTTTTAGTGATGATCTACTCTCAAAAGATCGGCTCTGTTTTAAAGCGGCAGAATCTAATGGGAGCGCTTATAAGGATAACCGGCTTGATAGTTGCTACTATCGGCGTACAGATGATGCTTGAGGGGATACTTGCTTATCTTAGTGTCTCAGGGATTATTGTTAATTGAGTGCAGTATTATCGTTTGGTTTTTAATTATATTTTGTAAATTGTAGGAGATAAAGCATGATAAGGCGCAATAAAAAGATATCAAAGACTGCCGGACATATTCCGGGAGAGCTTGTTCATGTGGGAGAAAAAAAGATAGATAAAGTTCAAATATCAGTATTAGCTTATGATGAGAAGAATCTGCAAGAGAAGGAAATAAATAATATAAAAGAGACCTTTACCTTTAAAGATACTCCGACAGTTACATGGATTAATATTAATGGTTTACATGAATTAGGTTTAATCGAAGAAATCGGTAATAATTTTGAGATGCACCCTTTGACTCTTGAAGATATAGTTAATACCGCACAGCGCCCAAAATATGAAGATTTTGATAAATATATTTTTGTGGTATTGAAGATGATTATGTTTGATGAGGAAAAAAAAGAGATTATTTCAGAACAAGTAAGCCTGATCTTAGGTTCAAATTTTGTGATATCTTTCCAGGAGCGAACAGGAGACGTGTTTGATTCCGTGCGCGAGCGTATTCGCAGCGCTAAGGGCAGGATTAGAAAACTTGGAGCGGATTACCTTGCTTACAGCCTTTTAGATGCTGTTGTGGATAATTATTTTTCTGTTTTAGAAAAATTGGGAGATAAGATCGAGGATCTGGAAGAAGAGCTGATAACTAACCCCCTGCCGAAAACTCTGCAGGCAATACATAATCTAAAAAGAGATACAATATTTTTGCGAAAAGCAGTATGGCCTTTGAGGGAAGTTGTTAGCAGTCTTGAGCGGGGAGAGTCGAAATTCATAAAAAAAGGCACGCGAATATTTTTGCGTGATTTGTATGATCATACTATACAGACGATAGATACCATTGAGACATTCCGTGATATGGTTTCGGGAATACTTGATATCTATATGTCCAGCGTTAGCAACAGGATGAATGAAATAATGAAAGTGTTGACTATATTTGCCGCTATATTCATTCCCTTGACATTCATGGCTGGTATTTACGGTATGAACTTTGAATTCATGCCGGAATTGAAATGGAAATATGGATATTTTGTAGTATTGGGCTTGATGGCCTTAGTCGGTTTTGGGATGCTTTATCAATTTAGAAAGAAAAAATGGATATGATGTCACTTGAAAGGGGGCATGAATTCTATGAAACCTAAGGCTATAGCTATGCTGATTTTAAGCGGGTTATTTCTCATTATTTTTCTGCAAAACACTCAGGTTGTCTCTGTGCAGTTTTTATTCTGGAAAATAAGTATGTCCCGGATAATTCTACTGCCCTTAATGATTATAATTGGTTTCATCGCCGGATTTTTAACAAGCAGAAAATCCTTTAAGTGACTTACCTTTGATCGCATGATAGAAAAAGCTTAAAAATCTGACTTAATAAGTCTATTTATAAAAAACGGGGAACTAAAAATATGAATGATTACTATGCAATAATGGGTCTTTCCAAGAATGCCTCAGCGGAAGAAATAAAAAAGGCATACAAAAAACTTGCCTTTAAATATCATCCGGACAGATGTCCGGATAAAAATAAAAAAGAGGGTGAAGAGAAGTTTAAGGAAATGGCTGCTGCTTATTATGTATTGGGTGATGCCAAGCGTAAGAAAGAATATGATGACTATAAAAAAGGAGCTTATTCTTTTAGAAGCGGCCCGGGTGCCGGAGATTTTGCCTCACAATCCGGATTTGATTTTGAAGATCTGATCAAACATTTTCATAATACGGGCGCTGGTGGAGGGACCCGTCAAAAAAGAACATCTAATAGGTATGTATTTTTTGACGATTTGTCCGATATCTTTCAAGGAATGGACTCAATGCCAGGTAATCAGGCCGGAGGTAATTATAGGGCATATCAATCCCCTAATGTCGGCGGCCAGAAAAAATATGATACAGATATAAATGCTGAAATAAAAATACCTGCTCATATTGCTCAAGTCGGAGGGGAGGTTAAGGTAAAATTAAGTGATGGCAGAATGATAACATTAAAAATAAATAAAGGGACCAAGAAAGGCCAGAAATTAAGGCTAAAAGGTATTGGAAAAATGTGTCATACTTGTGAGCATAAGGGTGATTTGATCGTTTCTGTGCGGTATTAATGTTAAAAAGGAGGTTTTTATGAGCAGTAGAAAAAAGTTTAGTTTAGATGATGCAAAGGAAATAGGCAAACAGCTGGGGATAAAATGGGACAAATTTGATGAAGAGCAATTTCGCATGGGTATGGATGTGGAACTAGAGCATGGATTAATTGATGAGGTTACTAATGTTACTGATGACAATCCAATGACAACGGGCAAAATAGCTTTAGCGCATCTTAATGAGTTTCCCGATTATTATACAAGGCTTCAAATAATGGAAGAAGAAGCGGATGTCTTTTGGGGAAAAGAGGACTAATATTTTTTTGTGCCATCAGATGAAGGAGGCCAATTATGCAGGTCAAAGAAACTGGTGAGAAATATCGTTGTAATGTCTGCGGCAATGAAGTGACAGTGACTAAAGCCGGCGGAGGAGAATTAGTCTGCTGCGATCAGCCCATGGAGAAGATCTAAAAGCATTTGCGTATTGTTTAGGGATTAATTGAAAATAATAAAATCAGCAGCTTTTATTTGAAGCATTAAAATGATATTTTGCAGTAATTTTTTATGAAGCTTTGTCTAAAACTTTTACTCGATATAAAATATAGCTACTATGAATAGAAAATTCTACATTAAAACCTTCGGCTGACCCTTGGATTGCGCTCTACAAAGTTCTCAAACCATTCCTTTTAACTATTTTCCATCCTGAATTGACTTAATAATGCACCGCCCCGCCTTCGGCGGGGCTACTTGGGCATTGTTTAACCGTTCGCCTCAGCTAGGGCTTCGGCTCTCTGCGCACTCGCTAGGCCGCTCGCTTCGTGCTCATGCGTTACTACGATCCGGCTTTGGTCTGCCTCACTTCGCCAGAAATGGCTTCGTTTGGCATCCCAGCGTCCTCTCCCGAGCAAAACCTCATAATTTAATGCTTATTTCTTTTTTTGGCGGCGGCGAAATATTTATTTAAAAAGGTGTGTTTTGCTCGGTCGAGTCCGCGCGTCGCTTCGCGCCGCCAAGCCGAATCTGTCTTGCTGTCGTAGTGCTGTAATACCCCACCCACCCGGCAGTCTTTGTGCTCGGGCTCAACCACTTCGTGTTTTCGCTTACCTGCGCTCAAAGCCAGCTTCCCCTTAAAAGGAAGAGGAGACCTGTATCAAATATTCATCAACACTTCTGTCTTTTTTGCAAAAAGCCAGAACAGTCCGCAACGCCAAAAGACATCCGCCTTAGGCGGAAGACATTTGCCCTTCGGGTTCGCGTTGCTTTGATGAATATTTGAAAAGTTTTCAATACAAAGCTTTTGCTAATATATATTGCACACACGGTGCAATATGTGTATAATATTAACATGACTAATGTTTCTATTCCAGAAGCTTCATATTCCAATCTATTAAAAAAATTAAAAAAAGAAATTGCTGAAGGCCTAGTCCGTGCCCAGAGAGCTTATGACAGGGAAAAAGTCATAGCTTACTGGAAAATAGGTCAATCAATCTCCAAACATCTTTCAAAAAATAAGGATAGAGCAGATTATGGCAAGAAACTATATAAAAGACTTTCTGATGATCTTTCTATCGGGGAACGCCTACTTTATCAAATATCTCAATTTTACAATACATATCCTCATTTTAAACCTTCCCAAAACTTAAAATGGTCCCATTATCGTTTATTGACCTCAGTTAAAGACGAAGGGAAGAGAACTCTTCTTGAAACTAAAGTCTCAAATGATAACTGGTCAAAGAGAGCATTAGAAGATTTTATTAGAGAAGACAAAGAGCAAGATGTTGAACCTACAAAGCCTTCCATAAAAAGAACGAAAAAGCTATCTTGTTCTAAAGGCAGGTTGTATACATACAAGATATTCAAAGATGACTATGCGGATAATATGCTTATAGATTGCGGGTTTAATACTTATAGAGAATCCGAAATGGCAAGTTTTAAGGGGGACTTTGTAGAAACCGTTAAAGCAGAAGATAGCTACAAACTGCTTAAGTCAACCGCTACTCGTAAACATCTATATACTTACAAGGCATATATTAAAAAGATAATTGACGGTGATACTATCTGGGTAAATATAGATTGTGGTTTTAAGACATGGGTTAAGCAAAAAATCCGGTTGCGTGGCATAGATACTCCCGAGATTGAGACGAAAAAGGGGATAGAATCGTTTAAGTTTGTTTGCAAGGTACTTAAAAACCTACCATTCATTATAATCAAAAGTCATGGCAGAGATAAATACGACCGTTATCTTATGGATCTTTATTACACAAAAGGAGAAGAAAACCCTTTAGTTGTCCTAGAGAAGGGGGCATTTCTTAATCAAGTGCTTTTGGATAAGAATTTAGCAATACGGGTATAAATAATACAGATGTAGGGGGAGGGGCTTGTCTCCGCCCGCTAATCATAGACAGTTGTGTTAATAAATAGTACGTAGTATACTACGTACTATAGGAGGCTTAATGATGGCTAGATATAAGAAGGAAGATGGAGTGGTTAGGAAATTAACCAAAACAGGAAAATACACTTATTACGTAACAATTCCAAGAGAATATATTGCAACACTTGGATGGAGAAAAAAGCAAAAAGTATCAGTTCGGCTTTCAGGAAAGAAGATTATTATTGAGGATTGGAAGACACAATAAGCATTATTGTTGTATTTTTTGTACTTTGATTGCTCTAACTATATGAATGTTGTATAATAGATACTAACATTGTATATTTCAATAATAAAGACAATAATATTATTGAGGGAGATATGAGTATAATTGACTTAACACAACAAGAAGCAGATGCATTAATTGCTATGGATAAAGTACGTATTAGCGATGAGCGGTATCTATTTCCTCAGCTTGGTGGTTCCTTAAGAATTCCTTTAAAATCGAAGGATGCACGAGAGGAATTTATGCTTGATATTACCAGAGGTCAGATTAACCTTAAGAAAAATACTTTTCAAAATAGAGCACGTAAAGCAATAGTGCTAGTTAGGGTTGATATTGATGGCCCCCCTCATTGTAATCCAGATGATAAAATAGTAGATTGCCCACATATTCATACTTATCGTGAAGGTTTTGGTGATAAATGGGCAGTCTCTTTGCCGGATTTTTTCTCGAAACCCGATGATAGTTGGACGACACTCGAAGAATTCATGAAGTATTGTAATATTTCTGATAAGCCGAATATTACTAGGGAATTATTTATATGAAGGATGAAATTCAAAAATTATTAGATAATTATAATTTGTGGTTAAAAGATAGAACCGTTCTGAAACAAATTACTGATAAATGGGTTGAAATTACTACGCCTCATCTTGATCGGCATAATGATTGTTTGCAGATTTATGTATTCAAACAAAATAATGGCTATTTAATAACAGATGATTCATATATAATTACTGACTTAGCAAATTCAGGGTGTACTATAGATACTCCTAAGCGTCAAGAGCTTCTTAGGATGACTTTAGCTGGTTTTGGAGTGCAATTAGATGGTGATCGTTTAGTTGTTCATGCTACTTTTGAAAATTTTTCGCAAAAAAAACATAATATTATTCAGGCAATGGTGGCAGTTAATGATCTTTTTTATTTGGCGTCTCCTTATGTGTCTAGTATTTTTTATGAAGATGTTGCCAAATGGCTTGATCTTTCCGACATACGTTATACCCCTAAAGTTAAATTTACTGGTAAAACAGGGTATGATTATATGTTTGATTTTGTAGTGCCTAAATCTAGGCAAGCACCTGAACGGATTTTACAGACAGTTAATAATCCTAAAAAAGATTCTGCTGAAGCCCTGCTTTATAGATGGATGGATACAAAGGAAACAAGACCACCAGATTCTAGATTGTATGCCTTTTTAAATGATTCCAATTTTCGTGTTTCGCAATCTGTTGTTGATGCATTGGCAAGTTATGATGCGGTTCCTATTTTGTGGTCAAACCGTGAAGGGACACGCAAAGCATTATGTTCTTAGATTTGTTATGATTAAAGGTCACATATAATATCTAAAAAGAGGTCTCTTACTGCAATAAGTTGTTTTTTGAGTAGAATACGTTTACTTAATAGGTGAAAATCTAAAACTTAAATATTTTCGAAAAAGGGTATCAAATGAGCTCTGATTTAACCTTTATAACCAATGAAAAGAATAAGCACTTACTTGACCGCTTTAAAGTTCTTATTAAAGACACACGTTTCTTTGATGTTCTTGTCGGGTATTTTTATACAAGTGGTTTTCATGCCTTATATAAATCATTAGAATCTACTGAGAAGATCAGAATTCTTATTGGTATCAGCACTAATAAAGAGACTGTTACTCTTTTTAATAAAGCAAATTATAATCTCCAGCCAACCTTTCAGTTTTCTCATGCAGAAGTTAAAAAGGAATTTGAAAATCATGTAAGTGAAGAGATGGAGAATTCGGAAGATAATCCCCATGTCGAAGAAGGGGTTTTAAAGTTCATTGAATGGCTAAAAATTGGAAAGCTTGAGATCAAAGCTTATCCAACTCAAAATATACATGCAAAACTCTACATTATGACCTTTACTGAAGATGATCGCGATAAAGGGAGGGTGATAACAGGTTCAAGTAATTTTACTGAAGCTGGATTAAGGGATAACTTAGAATTTAATGTTGAGTTAAAAAATAGATCGGACTACGATTTTTCCTTGCAGAAATTCAATGAGCTTTGGGAAGATGCAGTAGATGTTAAAGATAAGTATATTGAGTCTATTCAGACAAAAACGTGGTTGAATGATACTATTACGCCTTATGAGTTGTATTTAAAGTTTTTATATGAATATTTTAAAGAAGATTTGAGTCAACCTGAAGAGGTTTTTTACCGTTATGTCCCTTCAGAATTCATGAAGCTTGAATATCAAGAACAAGCAGTATTGAATGCAAAGCGAATTCTTGATGAGTATGGCGGGGTTTTTATTTCTGATGTTGTTGGTTTAGGAAAAACTTATGTTTCTGCCTTACTTGCGCAACAATTAGATGGGCGGACATTAGTTATTGCTCCCCCGGTTCTTTTAGATAAGTGTAATCCGGGGTCGTGGCCAAATGTATTTTCTGATTTTAAAGTGGCTGCTGATTTCGAATCATTAGGCAAGTTAGATAGCTTAATTAAAAGAGGAGCAGATAAATATAAAAATATCTTTATTGATGAAGCTCATCGTTTTAGAACAGAAACTAATATGACCTATGAAAAGCTTGCTCAAATTTGCAGGGGCAAACGAATAATTTTAGTTACAGCAACTCCTTACAATAACTCTCCTAAAGATATTTTAAGTCAGATTAAGCTCTTTCAAAAAGGCAGGAATAGCACTATTCCTAATCTACCTGATTTGGAAAGGTTTTTTGGGGCTTTAGGGAAAAGAATAAAGAAGCTTGATAGACAGAAAGATTATAAAGAATATATAAGTATTGTTAGAAATAATGCGAAAGAAATCAGAGAAAAAGTTTTAAAATATTTAATGGTTCGGCGCACTCGCAATGAAATCGTCAACCATTTTTCAAGGGATTTAAAAGAGCAAAATTTGAAGTTTCCAGATGTAGCTGATCCTGAAGCTATATTCTACGAATTAAATGATGAGGAAGATAAGGTTTTTACTCAGACTATAGAGCTTATTGCTAAGAAGTTTAAATATTCTCGTTACACCCCATTATTATATTATCAAGGGAAAATTACCCAACCAGAAGAGTTAGCTCAAAGAAATATGGGCAAGTTCATGAAAATTCTTTTGATTAAAAGACTAGAGAGTAGCTTTTTTGCTTTTAGAAATTCTATAAGTAGATTTATTGTTTCGTATACCCACTTTTTGAATGAACTAGATAAAGGCAATGTTTATGTCAGTAAAAAGCATATGAGTAAATTATTTGACTTGCTAGAAAATGACGATGAAGAAGCAATTCAACGACTAATAGAAGAAGATAAAGCTAAAAAATATGATGCAAAAGATTTCAAAAAAGATTTTAAAAATGACTTAAAACATGATTTAGGAATATTATTAACCATTAAGAGGTTATGGGAAACCGTAAAAAGAGACCCTAAGCTTTTAGCGGCAAAACAGAAGTTGTCATCGAGGAAAATACTTAAAGAGCAAAAACTGATTATTTTTACTGAATCAAAAGAAACTGCTGATTATTTGTCAGGACATCTCAACGAATTATATAAAGATAAAGTTTTATGTTTTTCAGGCAGTTCTAGCGCTAGGATAAGAGAAAGGGTAATTGAAAATTTTGATGCAAAGGCTAGATATCCGAAGGATGATTATAGAATTCTTGTAAGTACAGAGGTTCTTTCAGAAGGTGTTAATTTGCATAGGTCCAATGTAGTTATTAATTACGACATTCCTTGGAATCCAACCCGTTTAATGCAAAGGGTAGGGCGAATTAATCGTGTCGATACAAAATTTAATAAGATTCATAGTTTTAATTTTTTTCCGACTAAGCAGTCAAATGATCAGATTAAACTGAAAGAGGCTGCTGAAGGTAAAATCCATGCTTTTATTTCAATGCTTGGAGCAGATGCTCGGTTGCTCACTGAAGGTGAGCCTATTGAGTCATTCGAATTGTTTAATAAATTACTTTCTAAAAAGACGATTACTGGGGAAGATGAGCATGAGGAAAGCGAGTTGAAATATTTACAAGTTATAAAGGAGATTCGAGATAAAAACATAGACTTATTTGAAAAAGTAAAACGATTGCCAAAAAAATCTAGGACAGCAAGGATTTTAAAAGATGCAAAAAATGCCCTTCTTACTTATTTTCGAAAGGGCAAATTACATAAGTTTTATATGGTAAGAATGAAGACTGAACCCGAGGAATTAGATTTTATTTCTGCAGCAAAGCGGTTGGAGGCTAGCCAGAGTGAGAAACGAGAAAAAATAAGTAAAGATTTATATGAGTTGTTAGAGAAAAATAAGCAAGCTTTTCATCATGCCACATTTGAAGAAGTGCCTGAGATTAAAGGGAAAGGTGGTCGTGATACTGTAACTTTAGTGTTAAGGATTCTTAAAACGAATGATATCAGGCGTTATAAGGGGTATACAGAGGATGATGAGCTCTATATTAAAAAAGTAATCAAAGAGGTAGAAGAAGGCGGTCTACCCAGACAAACTTCAAAGACTTTATTGAAAGAACTTCAAAAAGAATTGAAAAAAGGAGTTAATCCATTAAAGATATTAGCAATTTTAAAGATGAATATTCCTGCTGAATTTTTACAAGAAGCTGCTTTTCAAACTGCTGCTCAAATTTTCGGCCCCAGAGAAGTGATTTTATCAGAATATTTTAAAGGTTGACCTAATGGAAAGAAAGCAAGCAAATAAGATAGTCAAAGATACTTTTGAAAATCCCTTCAATAAAGAACAATTCGTCTATTTTATCAAAAACCTTCTTAATCATATTGAAGAAACTCCTGGTACGCTTTATCGTGGTAATTATATTCCTGATGCTTATGCTCCTTATGTAAATACATTAGAGCGTTTAGGTAAATATTTAGATGCTGATGAACGGTCAATAGATGTATTGATAGTTAATCTTAAAAAAAATACTTCTCTAGAGCGTGCACGTACTATGCAGCGTAATTTTATTGCTTGGTATTTGAATGGTAGTCGAGGAGGGGTATTAAAAGATGCTGCATTGGTTGCTTTTGTTTCTCCAGCACAAGAAGATTGGAGATTTTCTCTAGTAAAAATGGAGTATAGTTTAGATACCAGCGGAGAAAAGGTTAAAACAAAAAAAGAGTTAACCCCTGCCAGAAGATTTTCTTTCTTAGTTGGAAAAAATGAAAATACGCATACTGCCCAAAGTTACTTATCCCCTATAATAGCTGATGAGAGTAAAGATTTAAATTTAAGTAATATAGAGAATGCCTTCAGTATTGAAAAAGTAACAAAAGAATTCTTTGAAAAATATAGAGATTTATTTCTTAAATTGACAGACTCTCTAAATGAGATAGTTAAAAAAGATCAAAAAGTTAGGGCTGATTTTAAAAACAGAGGAGTAGAAACTGTAAATTTTACCAAAAAGCTTTTAGGGCAGGTAGTATTTCTTTATTTTTTGCAAAAGAAAGGTTGGTTTGGAGTAGGAAGAGATGAAGAGTGGGGAACAGGACCTAAGAATTTTTTAAGGCTTCTTTTTGAGAAAAAGATTGTTGATTATAATAATTTTTTCAATGATATTTTGGAACCATTGTTCTATGAGGCATTAGCTACTGAAAGAGAAGATAGTTTTTATAGCAGATTTAACTGTAAAATTCCATTTTTAAATGGCGGATTATTTGATCCTATTAATAATTACGATTGGGTTCATACCGATATTGTTTTATTAAATGATATTTTCTCAAATAAGCATAAGACAAAAGAAGGTGATGAAGGGTCAGGAATTTTAGATGTTTTTGATAGATATAATTTTACTGTTAAGGAAGATGAGCCGCTTGAAAAAGAAGTAGCCGTAGACCCTGAAATGCTTGGTAAGGTTTTTGAGAATTTATTGGAAGTAAAAGATAGAAAGTCCAAAGGTACTTATTATACTCCCAGAGAGATTGTGCACTATATGTGCCAACAAAGTTTATGCAATTATTTGGCAGAAGAGCTTAAGGAAAAAATCACAAAAGAAGAGATTGATACGCTTATAAAATACGGAGAAAGTGCTATAGAACATGATAGTAGAGTTGAAACCTATGGAAAAGAAACAAAAACTTATTCTTTTAAACTTTCTGAGAATATTAGAAAGAATGCATCTTTAATTGATGAAAAACTTTCGGATATTCGTGTATGTGATCCTGCTGTTGGTTCTGGAGCTTTTCTCGTTGGAATGATGAACGAAATTGTTCGTGTCCGCAATGCTTTAACTACCTATTTAAGAGATAAAAAGCAAAGAACCTTTTATGATTTTAAACGGAATGCTATCCATTATTCTCTTTATGGGGTAGATATGGATCCAGGTGCTACTGAGATAGCTAAACTTAGACTTTGGTTGTCACTTGTTGTAGATGAAGAAGATATTAAACAAATTAAACCATTGCCTAATTTGGACTATAAGATTATGCAGGGCAATAGTCTAATTGAGGATTTAGTTATTAACAATATTGTTATTAAGTTTAATCTAGATGATGTAGTTAAAGTTGATCGTCGTACCAAGAAAACAAAAGAGTTATTTAAAAAAGAAGTGCAGCATACACTTTTTAAAGATAAAAGTGAGGATATTTTTGAAGAATTAAAGAAGTTGCATTCTGTTTATTTTGAAGAGAATAATAAAAACAAGAGGTTAATTTTAAAAGAAAAGATTGTTAGTACAGAGCAGTTATTTATAACAGCAAAATGCGAAGAAGAAATAGAGCGGTTAAATGTATTTAAGAATAATTGTCGAGATAGAAAAAGAATAAGCAATGTCGAAAGTCAAATAAAAACCATTCATTCTACGCTTCGTAAATTAAAAAAAGAAGGAACAAAACCTTTTTTCTTATGGAAGCTTAATTTTTCTGAAGTTTTTATTGATAAAGGTGGGTTTGATGTGATTGTGGGGAATCCTCCTTATGTTCAGCTTCAAAAAACTGGTGGAGAATTAGCTAATGTTTATGAGCAGTGCGATTATGTTACTTTTTCACGGACTGGTGACATTTATACATTATTTTATGAAAAAGCTCATCGCTTGTTGCGGACTCATGGGATAGCTTGTTTGATAACTTCTAATAAATGGATGCGGGCTGGATATGGCAAATTGATTCGTAGGTACTTTATAGATGTTGTTTCTCTTCTTATTCTTATTGATTTTGGTGATGCACCATTATTCAAGAATGCAACAACTTATACCAATATACTTCTTTTTAAGAATATTCCACCTAGTGATTGCAGATGTTCTGTTTATGACTTAAGTAAAGAGAAAGGCGTAGAGGGTAGATTATTATATTACCTCAGGAACTTGCAAGGAAAATATATTTCCAATTTTACAGAGGTAAGTTATTTGATTGTTAATAAATATGAATTCCAAATAAAGCAGAAGGTTGAAGCTAAAGGCATACCATTAAAAAATTGGGATATTGATATTTATCGGGGTATTTTGACTGGATTCAATGAAGCTTTTATTATTAACACCGAGATAAAAGAACGTTTATGCCGGGAAGATCCTAATTGTTTAAAAATTATTAAACCTATATTGAGAGGGCGGGATGTTAAAAGGTATAAAGCGGAATTTGCTGGATTGTGGTTGATTAATACCCACAATGGTTATGATAATGAGCCTCCAGTTGATATTAATGATTATCCAGTAATTAAAGATTATTTGAAGGAGATTGAAAGGAAACGTGTGGCTGGCGAGTATGGAGAAAAGGCCAAAAAAGCTAAAGGATTATTTAAGCGTGATGATCAGGGCATAACACCTTATAACTTAAGAAATTGTGCATATATCCCTAGTTTAGAGTTGGGTAAGATTATTTGGGCAGAAATAGTATTTGATTCTGCATTTTATTATGATGAGGATAACTATTATCCTGAGGCAACATGTTTTGTCATGATAGGTAATAGGTTAAAGTACTTACAGGCTCTACTAAATTCTAAATTACTAACGTTTGCATTTAGAAAGTATTATGCTGGAGGAGATTTAAGAGGTAATACTTTTAGATACAAGAAAGTTTTTGTTGAAAAACTGCCTGTGCTACGAATTTCTGAGCGCGAACAGCAATCTTTTGGAAAAATAGTAGATAAGATAGTTGGTGATAAAAAGAAAGGTAAAGATACTCTTATTTTGGAAGAAGAAATTGATGAACTTGTGTTTGATCTCTATGCTTTGACTGCAGAAGAACGAGAACAGGTAAGGAATTCATACTAATATTCCCGCCCTTTGCAATCGCAGTCGTCCGGCTTCATCCCGATAATTCGGTATTCCGCAACGTACTTTGTGCGCTTGCCCCCCCCCTAAAGGAAACAAAAACACACCTTTTTAAAAAAATATTTCGCCGCCGCCAAAAAAAGAAATAAACGTTCAATTATGAGGGTTTTGCTCGGGAGAGGACGCAGGGATGCTAAACGAAGCCATTTCTGGCGAAGTGAGGCAGACCAAAGCCGGATCGTAGTAACGCATGAGCACGAAGCGAGCGGCCCAGCGAGCGAGGCAGTGAGCCGAAGCCCCAGCTGAGGCGAACGGTGCAAACACTGCCCAAGTAGCCCCGCCGAAGGCGGGGCGGTGCATCATAAAGTCAATTCAGGTAGGAAAACAGTAAAAAGGAATGGTTTGAGAACTTTGTAGAGTGCAATCCAAGGGTCAACCGAATGTCTTAATGTAGAAACTTTTCGGCGAATTTTTGTAAGCCGTTGATTTTGTTGACATTGTGATTTTCTTTCTGTTTCTGAAAACAAAAAATTAAAAGGGGGGAAAAGAGAAAAAGAAATTCTTTTATGGGGTCGAGCGCCGCCGATGGCGGGGGCGATTTTGATGTTTTTCGTCTTGCTCTCGCTAATGTCTCGCAATCCGTCACACATCTCCCTAGATGTGCGTTAAAAAGCAGAAAAAAAGAAAAACCCCCACCCACCCGAAAATTGTCTCTGTGCTCGGACTTCTACGCCTCTGGCGTATTCGTTCCCTGCGCTCAGAGCCAATTTGTTCCCCCTAAAAATGGAGCTTGACAAAATATGACAAAATGTGTAAAGTGGGTTCACTATGGAAAAACGATATAATTTAAGCAAAGCGGCAAAAGAATTAGGCATCACTCGCCAAGGTCTTTATTACTGGATAAAGAAAGGGTGGGTTACGCCTAAACGTGATTTTAAGAATCATCCTGTTTTTACGGATGCTGATTTGAAAAAGATTAAAGGGTGGATGAATAAATTAAAGGATTCCTGATTATGAATATTGAAATCTTTATTGGGTTCTTAGGGCTTTTGATTACGATGTATGCTATTGCCCCAGAGGTGGTCAAGGCTAGGGTTCATGCTTTTATTAATCCATTGCTGTTTAAAATCGCGATACCTTTATATATAGTTGTATCTTTGTGCGTTCTTTATTTTGAGCATTATTACTTAGATGATGTTTTAATGTGTGAAGTTTTATTTTGGGCAAAATATCTTTCTTATTGTGGGATATTCTTGTTAATATGGTTTATCTATACATCTTTGAGAGATAGAAAGCTGGGGAAATCAAATATTGAAAGGTTTTATAAATTCCTAAAAGTTCTTTTGTCAAAGCAGCAGTTTTCAATATTAATTGATATATTACATGGTAGTCTTAAATACATACTTCCATTATATAATGTTCAAGCAAAACCTGAAAAGTGTAAGAAATTAAAAAATACCATTATGGTTGGCGGCAAGGTTATTCCTTTTCCAGTTTTTCCATCTGATTCTTTTGAGACAGAGATTTCAAAAAAGATATTTAGAGACGTAATTTTTAACGAATCGTTCATAAGGGCAAATATTCATTATGGGAAAAATTTTTCTATTGATTTTATAAGTGGTTGTAGAAAAAATAAAATACACATAAGTGATTATTCGGACTTGTTTCTTTATGAGCTTTTAAAAAACAAAGACTCTTTCCTCTATCAAGAATTAAAAGAAACGCTTACAGTCTATTCTCCAAGTAACGATGAATTTGATAGGTTTCCATTTTTACATGTATTATTTGAGGATATTAAATACTTTAATGAACAGGGATTTTATAGAGGAATAGGGGAGTATGTCATTGAATTTGTTGATAGAAATATTGACAGTAATAATGAGCGATATAGCCGTAGTACTAAATATTATTGGGATCAACGTGAGCGAGATGGTAAATACAAATGTCCTGTTTATATGGGACTTAGTTATTTTACATATATGGTGAACAAGGCTATACGTGAGAATATTCAAAGCCATATGTGGCTTTTGTATGTTCATTATTGGGTTAAAGCGATATGTAAGAAAATGGTTTACTATGAAGATGAATGGCAGGGGGGCGGTGAGTTTCCTACAATTTACTGTTATTTGCTTTATGAGCTGCTTGGTATCCATGGCAATTGGGTTAAGCATATATATGAAGTTTCAAGCGAGGAACAACATGGTAGTTCTTTTCAGCAGGACGATAAATCAATTGATATAAGTGAGGAAAGGGAGTTAATTTTAGAATGGATACTTAAGGATATGCTTTATTGTGCTGATAGTATCGCGCAATGTGAAGCCATCCCCTATGATAAGCGTGTGTACTTACTTAAAACGTTTATGGGTGTAAATATTGGGATAAAAAGCAACTTTTCTCAATACGGGAAAGCTTGTATTGCAAAAGCCACCAATTTAAATAAAGTTATTAGTATATATATAGATGAGTTTGAAAAAAGAATACGTAACAAGAATTACTCAAAAGCTTTTAACGAAGATTTAAAAAATGCGTGTCAAGATGCATTAGAATCAATGGATACAATTCCTTTAGACAGTAATATTGTTAGATTTTGGAAGGGCTGGCTCAGTGGATTACAGTAAATTATGAAAGTATCAATTTGTATAAGAGTTTCAACTGGAGACCAAGTTAAAGAGAGGTTACTCTAAGAAATCTAAATAGGTTGTTTTGAGGGCGTTGTTATTATTAAGATTTAAAATTTATGAGAAATATAAATAGATATTTTTGTCGAGCATTAGATTCCAATAACACATTTTCGCCAAGTGTTCATTGGGAGCATTGTCTTTTGTTAGAAAAGGCAATGTTGGATATATTACAATATATTCCCATACATGATGGGATGCCGGATGAGAATTGGAAAGTTAGCAGTCCAAAATTAATAGATATATTTGTCAAGTCATGCTTCCTTTTTGAAGCGGCATTTAAAGGTATTTCAAATGAACCAACGGATCGTATTGTCAACTATCTTAAACAAAATGCATATGTATGGAGTGAATATTTTCTTGATGGAAAAAATCGCAACGGCAAATGTAAAGAATTAGATATTTGCGATTTTTTAACCTTTTATGACGCGTATTGTTCCTTGAACTTCTTAGAAGCAAGAATCAGATGTTCTCAAAATATTAGTGACGTTTGGGTAAATAAAATGACTGTAATTCGTCCATTTTTTAATATGAAACTCGAAAATAATGTAGTAATTAAATCCCCTGATTGGTGGAAAAAATACACACAAATTAAACATAATTTTTATTCCTATCCACAAGAAATTAATTTGGAAGCTACAATTGAAGCTTTAGCTGCATTGATATCTTTCACCGCAGTTGTTCCTCAGATGCGTCGATTACTCTGCGATCATGGGTACATACAGGATAATTTTAAAAAACCTTTTGATATTGAAAAAATCGGACGAAAAATTAATGATAAATTTGTTAAGGACCCTTGGGTTAACCATAAAAAAATGTTCTTCGAGGAATATGATGATATTGATACGATGCCCGCTATTGCATGTGTATCAGATTTATTTATAGTACCTTTTGTAGGCGATTATAGAAAAGCTAGATTATGGTCGGGGATAGGAAAATAAGAGTTGATAAAACCAGAAAGAGATTATAGTACTTTTCCGGTGTTTACAAATGCTGATTTAAAGAAAATTAAAAGGTGGAAAGATAAAATTAAATAAAGAGGTGTTAAGGACTTAATAATATGGCACATTTAACTACTAATGAAAAACAAATTCTTGAGAAGCTCTTTCAACTGGGAGGGGGCTATGTTTTGAATTTTTCTGATAGAACCATGGGGGAGTTTTTTAAAGACGATGTTGGTATTGATATATACGATGAAAAGTATAATTATGCCAGTGGTTCAAAGGCTAATCGTATGCGTGGATTTTGGCGTGAGGCAAATAATGCAATAGTTAGCGCCTCGATTATTAAATTAGTTGAGTATCTTAAAAACCAGATGCTTTTAGGCGAATTGAAAGAGAAAGAATTTCCTGAAAAATTATTACAGCGTGCTTTACAAATAGCGAGTAAATTAGCCGCAAATGATAACAAGAATGTGGTTTTTACAGTAAAGCCAATCAAAACACTTGTAGCCCAACTTCAAGAAGCTAAATTAAAAGATGGTAAAATTACTATAACTTTACACAAGAAAGTTTTTGACCACGTTCAAAGCCTTCTGTCTGATGGACACTACTTTAATGCAGTTGAAGAAGCATATAAAATCGTTAGAAATAAATTGCGCGATGTTAGCGGTAGCGAGAGGGCAACGGATGCTTTTAAAGAGGCTAACTATGAGCGTATTTTTGGTCATAATCCGGCAAATCAAGCGGAAAAAGATTTTTATGAAGGAGTAAAATTTTTACATATGGCTATACAGTTTTTAAGGAATGAAAAAGCTCATACACCAGCATATGATTTAGATAAAAATTTGGCAATTCATTATATAGCACTAGCTAGCTTGGCGTATGATTTGGTTGATAGGCAAAAGAAGTAAATATCTATTGCAATTATCCTGTATTTACAGAACTAGATTTTTTAAAAATTAAAATTTGGGAAAAGAAACTAAAAGAGGTGTGATATGAATTGTTTGACAGGTTCATTGTGGCGTAAATGGGATTTGCATGTGCATGCTCCGGGAACAAAACTTAATGATGGATATAAGGTTGAAGATGGAAAAAATGTCTGGGATGATTTCTGCAAAATTGTAGAAGAATCTGATGTTGAGGTTTTTGCTATTACGGATTATTTTTCAACTGATGTATATAAAACTTTTAAAATTGAGTATCAAAAAAGATATCCAGAATCAAGAAAAAAGTTCTTTTTGAACATTGAACTTAAACTTAATGAGTCAGTAAATAGTAAATCAGAAGAAATTAATTTACATTTAATCTTTAATCCATTATCCGCTGATAAGGCTGACGATTTCTTGAGTAATTTGAAGCTTGTAAAAACAGGGAAAGATGGAATCTCAATAAAGTGTTCAGACTTAAATTCAGTTGATGACTATAAATCGGCAACTGTTACAAGAGATTTTATCGAATTTGCATTTCAGGAGACCTTTGGAAAGAAAGCTATTCGGCAAGATCATTTTCTTATTTTTACAGCTGCTAATAATGAGGGGATTCGTCCTGAAAAAGGTAAAAAGAGAAAAGAAATTATAAGTGATGAAGTTGATAAATTTAGCGATGTTTTTTTGGGAGGGGCGCAAAATGTAGTGTATTTTTTGGGAGAGGATAGGCTTGAAGATAATGAACAGAAAATAATCAAAAAACCTGTTGTCTCAGGTAGTGATTGTCATTCCTTTCAAGATTTAAATGCATTTCTTGGGAAGAGGGTTATTAAAAATATTGATGGGAAAGAAATAATTATAAAAGATATCACTTGGATAAAGGCAAATCCAACCTTTGAAGGTTTAAAACAGATAATTTATGAGCCAGAGCCTGGAGAACGGGTTTATATCGGCACACTCGAACCTGATAGGAAAAATGATTTTCAAATAATACGAAAAATAAGGTTTGAAAATTCAACTGATTTTCCTACTGAAATTTATTTCAACAATAACCTTTGCTCTATTATTGGCAGTAGATCTACTGGTAAATCGGCGTTACTTGCATATATAGCGCATTCTATAGATAAAGATTTAGCTGAAATGCTGAGGCCTGGCCCAGGAGATGGGGATGATTACCATTGGGATAAAATTGATATTGATTGTTTTGTGGAGTGGGGGAATGGAATTTCTTCTAATGATGCTAAGTGAAAGGTAGTTTATATACCGCAAAATTATCTACTTGATAAAAGTAAAGATTCAGAAGAGATAAAGAATAAGATTGAACCGGTATTGTTTAAAAAATTTACTGAGTTCAAACTGCGATATGAGCAGGCGAAAAAACAGATAGCTGATTGTAATGCTAATATTTCTGATTATGTGAATACTTGGATTAAATTAGCAGATGCAATTTGTTCGTTTGCAAAAAGTCTAAAAGACTTAGGGGATAAAGAAGGAATTAAGAAAGAAAATAAAAATACTGAAATAAAAATAGAAGAGCTTAAAAAAAAGTATCAGTTAAGTGAAAGTGATGTTAAAAAATATAAAGAGATAAGTTCTGACTTATCTATGTATGAAGTAAATATCAAAGAAAGGGAAAAAGAGCTTGCTCAAATTGGTAGTGAAGGGGAAATAGATCAATTTTTTTCATCATTAAACTGGACTTTTGTTCCAAATATCGAAAGTTTGCCACAGAAGTTGCAAGATGTAATTAAAAAAGAAATGGAAGATGTTGACAACGGAATTCTAAAAAAAGCAAATGAACTAGTTGTTAAATATAAAATTAAGCTAGATAAAGATATAGATGATTCTGAAAAAGCAATCATCGGAATTAAAAGTGTTAATAATATCTTAATTGAAAAATATCAGAAAAATATTGAGCTCAATGCGCTTATCAAGAAAATAGAGGGGCTTAATAAGAACTTGCAAACTATAGAATCATTAGAGAAAGAGATAAATATAAAAAGAGTGTTATTGGGTGAATGTCAAAAAAACATTGATATAGAAATAAGCAAAAGAGAGGATCAATTTAAACAGCTTAAGGAAGATCTTGAAGCTAAAGATCAAAAAGGAGCCGATATAGAATTTAATATTGAATATGGATTAAATCCTGGAGATGTGGAAAGGGTTGCAAAAAAAATAAATTTAAAGGAAAGATCCGATTTCGTTGAAAAAAACGAATTAAAAGTAGATGACATAAGAAAAAAATCAAACGAATTTTTAAAAGCAATTTATTTTGGAAAGCAAAAAATAAATTCAGGTAATATAAAGAAAGATGTTATAGAAGATACGCTAACGTTGACCGAGAATATTTTATTTGCTGCTAAAATGGAAGGGGATCGGATAGGAGGCTTTCTTGAAACTACCATGACTCCTGGCAGGCGAGCTCTTTTTCTTTTAAGATTGATTCTGGACGAATCAGATGATGCTTGGCCTATTCTCATTGATCAGCCAGAAGATAATTTAGATAGTAGATCTATTGCTAAGGAAATAGTTCCATTTTTTAAAGGCAGGAAAAAAGAAAGACAAATAATTATGGCTAGTCATAATGCAAATCTCGCAATTGGAGCAGATTCAGAACAAATCATTGTAGCAAATAGACATGGACAAGATAAGCCAAATTTAGATGGAAAGCAGTTTAATTATTTAACAGGTGGTATCGAAAACACAAAAGAGAAGTCTGAAAAAATCAAGGACACGCTAGGATCTCAAGGTATTCGAGAACATGCATGTGAAATATTAGATGGTGGAAAAGAGGCTTTTGAATACAGAAGAAACAAGTATAATTTTAAAAAGAGATATTGAAAATGCAAGTTGCTTTATATATTAGAGTTTCTACCGAAGATCAAGCAAAAGAGGGATATTCTCTTGAAGTCCAAAGAGAATATCTTGAATCTTTTGCTAAGCGCGAATGCTTTGAAGTTTTTAAAATCTATTGTGATGAGGGGATAAGTGCCTACTCTACTAGACGAGAAGCGTTACAGCAATTAATAAAGGATTCTAAGGATAAAAAGTTTGATCTTGTGCTTGTTTATAAAATAGACCGCTTTAGTCGTAAGCTAAAAGACCTTTTAAATTTGGTTGATGAGTTGTCTTCTTATGGTGTTGGCTTTAAGTCTGCAACTGAGCCTTTCGATAGCACAACATCAGCAGGAAAGTTGATGTTTCAGCAATTAGGTTCCTTTGCAGAGTTTGAGCGAAATCGTATTTCTGAGAGAGTATTCCCTGGAATGGTTAAAGGTGTTCAACAAGGCAATTGGCAGGGAGCGAGGTTTTCACCGTTTGGCTATACTTACAATAAAGAAAAAAAGCTATTAGAAGTTGAGCCTCGGGAAGCGGATATTGTTAAGTTGATTTATACAATGTATCTAACTGGCAAAAGCACGCATGAGATTGCTGAGTATTTGAATAAGAAAAAATATCAAACTAGGACAGGAAAACAATTTTATACTAAATTTATAGGTGATATTTTAAAGAATAGAATTTATACAGGGAAGATCGTTTGGAATAAAAAGCATTATGATAAAAATCAAAAAACAAAGAAGCATTATAAATATATTAAAAATGATGCTTCAAAAATTATAATTGCTCAAGGCAAGCATGCTCCAATAATTGATGAGCAGGATTTTGAAGCAGTACAGAAGTTATTAGCTGAAAAGAAAAGAACATGGCGGCCAAGAGTAAAAAATAAAGAGTATCTTTTAACTGGTTTGCTTACTTGTACGAAATGTAATCATAAATACAATGGAGTATCATCAATATCAAATCATAGAACTAATAAAAAGAAACGATGGTATCGTTGCTCAGGGCCTTATGCTAATCATATTAGATGTACAAATGGATCAGTCAAGGCAGAGGATATTGAACCGGAAGTTACAAAGATTGTGGCTCAGTTGATTCAAAATGATAGGTTAAAACAGAGCCGATGGATGAGCGGGACTTTGCCAAAAAGCGCAAATTTTCCCAATTTTGGCAAAAATACCAAAATTGACGCATCTAAACTTAAAAATAAGCTTGAAGATAACCAAAGAAAGCAGTCAAAACTAACAGACGCTTATTTGGAAAATTTGCTTGGAGAAGATGTGTTTCGTGGTAAGATAGAACAACTTCGCAAGGAAGAGGATGAACTAAAGATAATCCTTGCAGGATATGAACTTAGGGAGATTGAAAGCGAAAGATCAGAAGGGTATATTAACAGAGTAAAAGACTTTTTGGATGGGCATGACGAGGCTAAGTCAGCAATAGATTTTGCTACCAAGAAAGCGATGTGCGGACTGCTTTTTAAAAACATCAAAATCGCCCCCGCCATCGGCGGCGCTCGACCCCATAAAAGAATTTCTTTTTCTCTTTTCCCCCCTTTTAATTTTTTGTTTTCAGAAACAGAAAGAAAATCACAATGTCAACAAAATCAACGGCTTACAAAAATTCGCCGAAAAGTTTCTACATTAAGACATTCGGTTGCCAGATGAATGACCGCGATTCTGAGCTTGTTGCCGGGCTTTTGATCAAAAAAGGCTATAAACTTGCGGACTCTATTGAAGGCGCGGATATTATTCTGTTTAATACCTGCAGCGTCAGACAAAGGGCTGAGGATAAGGTCTGGTCTGCGATTGGGAAGCTGAAAAAGCTTAGGACTACAGACCACAGACCACAGACCACAGTTAAAAGCAAAAAAAAAGAATCTATTAACTATAGACCATTGACCATTGACCATCGACCAATTATTGGCCTCATTGGCTGTATGGCCCAGGAATGGCAGCAGGCAGTGTTTAATAAGACTCCCTTGGTAGACCTGGTGGTCGGTCCGAACAATATTTCAGCTATCCCTGGGCTATTAGATGACATGCAAACATCTAATGCAAAAGGCCTGGCTGTCGGAGCTGATCAAAGAGATGCAAAAGTGTATAATACAGAATATATTGGAGAGATTTCCCATTGTAATGTTAATATAATGGAGGGATGTAATAATTTCTGCTCATACTGTATCGTGCCGTATGTCAGGGGCAGGGAAAGCAGTCGTCCGGCTGAGGATATTATAAAAGAAATAAAGGCCTTGGTAAAAAAGGGAGTAAAGGAAATAACGCTTTTGGGGCAGAATGTCAATAGCTACAACAGCGCATCTGTAATTACAAATGACAAATTACAAATGACAAATAAAAAACAAAAGGATGTAGGGGGGGGGCTTGCCTCCTCCCGTAATAAAAAAACATTCACTGATTTATTGAAAATGGTTAATGATATTAAGGGGATAGAAAGATTTGACTTTGTGACCTCTAATCCTAAAGATGCCAATACGAAACTGTTCAAGACCATGGCTGAACTGACAAAATGTAAAAGGTTTTTACATTTGCCAGCACAGTCCGGCTCTGATAGAATATTAAAGAAGATGGGCCGCGGTTATACGCGCAGTAAATATCTGGGGCTTATTAAAAAAGCAAGGCAGATAATGCCTGATCTGAGGATGACTACAGATATTATGGTCGGCTTTCCGGGTGAGACAAAAAAGGATTTTGAAGATACATTTGATCTAATGAAACAGGTGCAGTTCAGTGCGGCATATATTTTTAAATATTCGCCGCGGCCGTTTACCAAGGCTGCTAAAATGGAAGATGATGTTTCTCAAAATGAAAAAAAGCGCAGAAACCAAATATTGCTTGAATACCAGAGAAGTCTACATAAAAAAAGAAAGCAATTATGAATAAGAAATTTAAAATCTTGTGTCTTGTGACTTGTGTCTTGTGTCTTGTGGGCAGTTCTGTGTCCAATGTTTATGCTTATAAATACAATAGGTCTCTTGATGCAGCATTGACGCTTATGCTGCATGGCGAATATCAAAGTGCCTTAGATGAGTGCTGGAATCTGGAACACATTGAAAAAAAGGAGCTTAAAGGTGAAATCTGGTATTTAAGGGGAATCTGCTTTATGGAGCTTAATATGTATGTCCAGGCACGCAAGGTCTTTAAAGAAGCGATTCCTTTTGCCAAAGGAGATCTTTCTACAGAGATTTATATTGGCATTGCGGATTCTTATTTTATAGAGAGAAAATACAGCAAAGCGATTACAATCTATGAACAGCTTCTAAATAAGATAAAAAATGAGGATGCGTATTTGTGTGCTTTTTATTATAAGCTTGGTAAATCATTTCAGAAAGAAAGCCAGTGGTCGAAAACAAAGTATTATTTCAATCTGCTTGAGAGAAAATTCCCCGATAGCCTTGAATCCAAACTTGTTAAAAAATCATCTGTCGGAGGAAATTTCTTTACTATCCAGGTCGGTTGTTTTTCTAATATCAGGAATGCGGAAAAACTCCAGCGTGATTTAGAGGTAAAGGGCTATGAGGTTTATCTCACTCCTTTTAAAAGTAACGGTAGACAGTTCTACCGTGTAAGGGTCGGAGAATTTATGAGCCGGATAGCGGCTCAAAATACTGAAGCAATGCTTAAATCAAAAGAGCATCTGCCTACTCACATTTTCCCCTAAAATAGTATAAATGCTATTATTTGCCTTGTGCAAAGAGGTGAAGAATAACAGAAAATCAAGCAATAGTGAAAATATTGCAGAAAGCAATTATATCGTGAATATGAAAAAACCAATGATAATATTTCTAGTCGGACCTACGGCAAGCGGTAAATCAGGTGCGGCAAATGAGCTTGCCAGAGAGATCAATGCGGAGATTGTTTCTGCTGATTCTATGCAGGTCTATAGAGGTATGGATATTCTAAGCGCAAAGCCGGATATTAAAGAGCAAAAACAAATATCGCATTATCTGATAGATATTTTAGAGCCGTCTGAAGAATATAGCGCGGCGATCTTTCGCAATAAGGCCTTAAAGTGCATTGAAGATATAATAGCTCGCAAGAAAATACCTCTATTTGTCGGCGGCACAGGCCTATATGTAAAAGCGCTCACAAAAGGGCTTTTTTCTGATAACGGCAAGGATGAGAAACTGCGCAAGGAGTTAGCACAAGAAGCCAAGCATAAGGGCAATGCATGTCTTTATGAGAGATTGCAGGCTGTTGATCCAAGGGCCGCAGAAAAAATCCATCCCAATGATATGCGTCGTATTATTCGTGCACTTGAGGTATATGAGTTAAGTAGTCGGACGATAACAGAGCTTAAAACAGAAATTGAAGGTCTGGATGAAAAATATGAGTTTAAAATATTTGCTATTGAAAGGGAGCGCAGAGAACTCTATGGCCGGATTGAATTAAGAGTAGAAAAAATGTTTGAGGCTGGACTGGTCGATGAAGTAAAAAGATTGATAGCTCTGCCCTTAAGCCATACTGCAAAACAGGCCTTGGGTATAAAACAGATCAGCGCTTATCTGAACAAAGAATGCTCTCTTGATTTTGCCAAAGATCTGCTTAAGCGCGATACCCGGCGTTTTGCTAAGCGCCAGCTTACATGGTTCAGGGCGGAAAAGGATATTGTCTGGACTCCAGCAGAACCGGAAACTACCCCCCAGGAATTATCTGCAAAAATCCTTTCTTTCTTGAATCTTTGAGTGATACTTAATAAAATAACCTAAAAACTTCAACTAAAATACATATCTTTATATTTTTCAGTATGTTATGATCTTTAAAAATTGCCTGTTTGTTTTGCAAAAACTCCACTCTTATGGTATACTTTAAGTACTTTTATTAACTCTTTAGAAACTGGCAGGAAAATAGTAGCTACACTAGATTGAATCTTAAGATTAGATAGAGTTAAAATATTCAGAAAGGGGGCATTGGATGCAAATATTGCATAGGTTTAAGGTGAATACTTGTAGATTGATCGCCATAGTGCTAGTGTATGCATTTTTATGTCCACAATGGGTTTATGCATTAGATGATGTTAATAGATCAGTAAAAATACAAGTTAGTAGAAATACTTTATCTCCAGAATTAAGTATTTATGATGCACAAGTACAAGAATTTTTTTCTGTGGGAGATCAAAATAGGCCGTTAGAAGGTAAAAATATTTTATTTACATCTTTTCGTTTTGATTTCACGCATAATTTAGGCGGAAAATCATCTTTAGATGGAGTTTCTTTGGAAACAATAAAATGGATAAAAATTTTTCGTAAAATGGGGGCACGCATATTTTGTTATGCAGGTGAAATTATCCCGACAGATTTTGATTTAATTGATGGATTTAAAGTTAATGAAAATGTGCATTTTCGCTCTGATACAATTAACGGATCAGAAAGAATAGAACAGGTGTTTAAGTTAAACAGAGATATGGATAATGCTTTTAAACGCGGATATCTTAATGATCAGGAGATGAAAAATATAAAAAAGATGCAGCAGGAAATTGCTGATGATTTACTTAAATATATGAATGAAAATAATATTGATCTGGTTGTCTCTGAAAATTCTAATGCATATCCAGGGAATCTCCCTTTTGCCTTAGCTCTAAAAGACGCGACAAAAGGAATTAAATTTATCAGTCACGGACATGATTACCCTTGGGAAAGGAAAAAATTTATTATTGCACCAGGAAGTAACTTAGATGATCTGCTGAAGAAAATGCTTAACGGAAAAAAGGTAAATACTGCAGTTATTAATACATCACAGAAAAAAGAGTTAGAAAAATTTAATATGGATTCGATTATTGTACCGAATGTTATGGATTTTGATAATCCACCGGTTATTGATAAAGAAAAATTGACTGCATTCAGAAAGCATTTTTCGCTTGATCCGGAAAAAGATGTTTTAGTTTTATTACCGGTAAGGCCGATTCAAAGAAAAAATATCGATACATCTCTAGAATTGGTAAAACTGATTATGAAACAGGCAAAACAAAGAATGCCGGGCAAAAATATTAAAGTCATGGTTACGCATCCCTCTGGTGATGAAGATCCGGAATATTGGCAGAATTTAAAACAAAAAGCGCGGGAGGAGGGGATTGAACTCTTAGACGTTGGAGATCCAAAAGATCAAGGCCAGGGAGCAGAAATTTTTGAATTAAGCATAGCTTATGCAGCTTGTGATATTACTTTTTTCTTAAGTACATTGGAAGGATGGGGGAACGGTTTAATTGAATCTTTTTATTATAAAAAGCCAATAGTTGTGTACCCGTATTATGTATATATGACCGATATAAAAAAAGTTGGACCTGATTGCATTGAAGTCGAAAAAGCTACAGAGGCCAAAGCTGCGCAGATTATTGATTTGTTGCTAGATAAGGAAAAAATTAAAAAAGTAGTTGATTACAATTATGAAGTTGGACAGAAGTTTTTTTCCTTTAGAATTTTAAGGGAAAAATTGCTACCTTTTATAAAAGAGGTGATTTCTGTAAAAAATAATAATAGTTTAGAGGAGAGGTCTTTTATCATTGATAGAGCTATTTAAATGATTGAAATAGTTTGTTAAGGCCAGTTTTAGAAAATATAATGAAATATTTATAAATAATTTCTGAAATTGGTTTTTTTATATAATTAGATAATTAAGAGTGATGGAAAAGTTATGAAAAAGTTAAAAATTAAAACATTAAAAATTAGATTAATTGCGTTGGTAATTGCTCAAATTCTATTTGTCAGTAATGTGAGTTTTGCGGATATTAGTAGGCAAGAAGCAGATGCCGCAATTTTTACTCTTTCTCCTAAAATTGTAGTTGGAAATATTGTCGATAGAATTATGTTGAGGGCTCGAGTGCTTGAAGCAAATATAGATACGGATTCAATTAAAAACATTAAATTCCAATTAGAGCAAGTTAAAAATAAAAAAGGAGTTTTGAAAGAAGAAGAATTGCAGGCAATATTTAGTAATCGAAAGAATGTTGTCGGGCGCTTGGCTGCGGCAATAGAAAAAGGGAAAAAATCTCATGAGGATATTACGCTTATTTTATACGTGATTGTCGATAACATGAAAACACTTGATAATTTACCATTATTTATTGCGACGGAACTCAGACGTAATGAGCCGATAAAACAGAGGCGTAAGCAGGGAAAACTGGCTGGGCCGGATTTTGAATCGCTAAAAATAATTTACGATTTTTTTAAATTTGCAGTAATGTTTGAAGAGTGTCATGAATTATTGGAGATTAGGACAGAAATCATCAATAAATTACATGCTTATATTGATTTACATTTAACGGCGAATATTAAAAATTTAGATGAATTAGTAAATAAGTTTGATGAGCTTTATTTTTCTTGGCAGGATGAAGTAAAAGTTATAGAAGTTTTTAATAATAAACTATTAGATTTAATATTACAATGGGGGAAATTTACTTCGCATGCTGAGAAAATGTTTTATCAAGAAGAATCGCGTTTAAGTATTAATAAAGCACGCAGTAGGCGTTATTATGTTAAATCGCGTGATAATAATTTACGAGAGGCTTTAAAAGCTATATATTGTGTTTTTCCAAGTACAAATTTATTAAAAATGTTTTTATATAGATTGCAAAATAAAAACATAGAAGGGGAAAGTTTAGAAGAATGGCTAAAAGAATTTGATTGGAAAATGTTAGAAGTTTTAATGGATATATTTTATTGGAGAGAGTTAGAAAATGGACAAAAATATCAATGGCAGAGTGATTTCAAGGATGAGTTATTTTCATTGTTTGAGCAGGAAAAATTAAGGACGACAATTGTATTGTTAAAAATTGCTACTACGAGTGAGAATAAAGATATAGAAAATAGATTAATGCATCTTTGGGATGATTACAAAATTATTGAAAGAATTCTTGAAGTTTTTAGAAAACGGATAACTAATGAGAACGCAGTAAATAGCTTTAGCCGTAGGCGTGAACGTATATTAAACAAAATTGTCTTACGAGAAGATTGGGCTAGGCAAGAAGCTGAGAAAAAAGAAAATGTAGTTTTGGAAAATATATCTCCTGTATCTTCAGTTTCTAAAGATTCTAACGTGATCGGACAAAAAGAGCAAACAGGAGAAAATATTAGACCGGTGCTAAGGGCAACAGTGTCTAAATTAACGTATTCTGAGAAGCTTAAGCAAGCAGTGGATATCTTTGTGAAAGATTGTGTGCAAAATGAACGTCTAGATGTTATTGATTTGTTTTCTTTTGATTTTGATAAATTTATTTGGGGTAAGAATAAATGTGATGCAGCAATTATTCCCGCCAAACTTACAGATGATCAAATCATTCAGGTTCTACAACATACTAAAGTTAACGGGATAATTTGGATTTTAAACGGAAGAACTACGAATAATCAAAAGCATAAAGATAGAGTTGTAACGTTGGGTGCAGATTTAGGGATGAGGATTAATAAAACGAGAAATCATGGGTTTAGCGGTATTATTTGTACGGTTAGGAAGCAAAGAGTATTAGAGGACGATAAAGATGAAATTATTGAGATGACAGAGATCACCTTAGACGTACAAAGTCTAGATACTCAAAATGCTCAAGATAATCCGGGTAATGCTACTATAATTAGGAAAAAAAGTAAAGATGAAGTGGGAATGAAATTTGCTTTACGCCGATGGGTAAGTGATGTAGTGAGAAAAAATCCGATTGTCAGTAAAATCTTAAACACGATTAATGCAGTTAGTATTGGTAAACAAAAATTAGGTTTAGAAAACAGAATAGAGCAAGCGATATAAAATGCAGGGTCATGGTTGATGTGGCAGCTTGCTTTTAGGAAAAGAAAGTTTATTAAAATGAAAAAATTATTAAGACCACATAGAAATATTCCTAAGCAAATGGTTGTGTTGAGCAGATTAGAAAAAGCGCAGCAGCAATTAATTTGCAGAATAAGAGCATGAGAGCCTGGGGGCTTGGTTTATTATATGATTTGCATTTTTTTATCTGGGAATATGAAAAACCAGGTAGAATAATAAGCATTGATAAATTATTTGATAAAATTCACGTAGGGATTGAAGAATTAGCCGGTTGAAAAATAAAAAAACTTAATACAAAGCAAAAACTGAAAGATGAATTTAGCCTGGTTGCACAGGAAATTTTGGCAGGAGTTCCGTTTTTTATAAGCGGCAGATGCAATTGCCTTGGAATTTAGAAGGTTAAACGGAAGAGATATGCATATTTACTATTAAAACGTGAGGCTCCAGTATATAAATAAAATAGGGAGTTCGATTTAAGGGAAGGAGTGTAAATAATGAAATATAAGATGTTATGTAAAATAACATTTTTTTAATGCAGACACTACTTTTGGTCAATGTAGCCATGGCCGCCACGGTTTTGCCTATGCGTATAAAAATATGCTCCAGTTGACTAAGTAAAGTCATTTGTCTGCCTAAATTGGGATAGGGTTGAAATCATTGAGTATTCCATATGATAATCATTAGACTAATAGTATTAGCTATTTTACAGAAGAGCGTTAACACGGATTATTTTTTTGTAAAAATTTAAAGATTATATCAGAGATACTGCCGATCTTAGAAATTGTTAGTTGTTCTCCCCGAATAGAAGGATCAATATCAAGATCAAGTAGCATGGCAAGTATCTCTTTTTTATCTAATTGCCATCCTGCATTTGATAATCCGTTTAGCAGTGTTTTTCTTCTCTGCAAGAAAATAGCCTTAACAACCTGAAAAAACATTTTTTCATCTACAACAAAAATAGATGGTTTTTCAAGAATCTCTAATTTGACAAGCGCTGAATCGACTTCCGGACTTGGCATGAAAAAATTTCTGGGGAATATCTCTATCAATTCCGTTTTTGTATAGTATTGCAAAAGACAGGAAAGCCTTCCGTAATCTTTGTTTCCCGGGCTGGCCACAATACGTCGGGCTACTTCTTTTTGTACGGTTATGCAAATGCTGTCAATATACTTTTTTTGGTCTATAAGGTGCAGAAGTATGGGGGAAGTAATATAGTAGGGCAAATTGCCGATAACTTTTATTTTCTTGCCATTAAATATGTTTTTCAGGTCAAATTTAAGAATGTCAGATATGATGATTGTGGTGTTACTGAATCCGGACAGCTCTTTATTCAATGTCTTTTTCAAAAATCTGTCTTTTTCCAGCGCATAAAATTCACCGGCAAGAGGGGCGATAAGGCAACTCAAATTTCCAATGCCTGAGCCTATCTCAAGCACGCAATCTGATGTGTTTAGATTTGCCGTACTGGTAATTAATTCAAGCGCTTGAATATTAATTAAGAAATTCTGCCCAAACCTTTTTTTTGCGCGGATATGATTTTCACTAAGAATGTTCTTTATGCGGGACATAAACTCTTTTTTTTCTGCGCTTTCGAGGCTTATTGGAGGCCATTTCAACTGCTAGTTTTATAGCTTCTTTCATCGCGGTTGGATTGGCTTTATTTTTACCGGCAATATCAAAAGCAGTGCCATGGTCAGGGGATGTGCGGATAAAAGGCAATCCTAAAGTAGTGTTTACGCCCTTGTCAAAGTATAATGTTTTAAATGGGATGCAGGCTTGATCATGGTACATGGCAATAATTGCGTCATATTCGCCCTGCCTGGCTTTCCAGAAAAGACTGTCCGCAGGAAAAGGTCCTTCCACTTTTATTTTTTGAGCACGGGCTTTTTTAATAGCCGGGATAATATGATCTTTTTCTTCCGAGCCGAATAATCCGTCTTCACTTGCGTGCGGGTTTAAACCGCAGACTGCAATACGTGGCTTTTTCATGTTGAAATATACGTTCATTGTTCTTTGAACCGCAAAAATTGTATCCTGAACCTCTTTTTTTGTGATCTGGTCAGGAACGTTTCTCAGGGGTATATGTATAGTTACAAGGATAACCTTCATCTTATCAGCGGAAAACATCATGCGTACATAACGGGATTTAAAACGTTGCGCCAGTATTTGTGTATGTCCTTGAAATTTGAAGCCGGCCAGGTTAAGAGATTCTTTGTTTATCGGAGCCGTTACTAGTGCGTCAAGTGAGTTGCGGGATCGAAGCAACAGACATGCCATATTGATATATTCATAGGCTGCCTTACCGCAGCGTGCGTCTATTTTTCCATATGGAATCGTATATGTAACATTACCCAAATTTATGAAGTTTATTAGTTCTTCGCTTAGTCTCAGCCTTCCGATATCTCCGAGTATATGATAATTAATTGCCTTTTTCCCCAGCATTCTTTGTGTCTGCATAGCTACGCCATAATCACCGATAAGCAGAAAAGAAGCAGACTCTCTGATCTTTTTATCGTTAAGTGCTTTTAATGTTATTTCTGTTCCGATCCCTGCCGGATCACCTAAAGTAATTCCGATTTTAACCTTATTTTTTATTTTCATTTTTCTTTACCTCAATAAGAGCAGATTCTTTTAGTTTATTTATCCATTCATCAAGTTTTTTCTCTACTTCTTGGCCGAAAAGCTTATTGCGTATTTGCTCCTGAACGGTTTCCAGCGTCGGGATTACAGCTTCTTTTTTGCCGATAACTTTAAATAAATAATAACCATTTGATGTTTTTAATGGCCTTGTAATCGCTCCGACTTCAAGCTCAAAAACTATATCTTCGATTTCTTTCCGAAAAGATCCCCGCTTAATATAACCCATGTCTCCGGAATCAACAACATTAGGAGCTTCGCTGTATTTTTCTACAAGTTCGATAAATTTTGTTCCTTTTTGCAGCTCCTCATATATGCTGTTTGCTTTTTGCTCTATTTCTTCTGTATTGCCATTTATGCTAAGGAATATACTTCTCAATCGTATCTGTTTTGGTGTTGTGAAATCTTTTTTGTGTTTTTCGTAAAACTCTGCTATCTCAACAGGGGAGACGACCATTTTGGAGATAACTTCGCGGCCTACGGCCAATTTAATTAAAAGCTGTTCTTCGTAGCGTTTTCTAAGATCAGGCAAAGTTACGTTTTGTGTATTTAGTATCTTGTCGAATTCTTCTAATGTTTTGAATTTTGCTTTTAGTTCGTTGATAAGCTTGTCAACTTCTTTGGGATCTACGCTTAGCTCTTTTCTTTTTGCTTCCTGCAGGATGAGCTTGTCTCCGATTAACTGATCAAGAGTATCCGCCCGGGCAATGTCCAGTTTTTTTTCAAGTTCTTTGCCTGAGTATGTGTTTTTATACTGCTGATATATGGGGGCAAGGATTTCATCAATGTCTATTTCAGTGATTGGTTCTCCATTAACTACGGCAAGAATTTTTTGTGTATAGCTGACTTGCTCTTCTTTGGCAATAGCAGCAGAGCATATCGATAAACATATAATAATGGCGATTAGGAAAGTAGAGGTATAGTTCATTTATATTATTCCTTTAAGAAAATTAACTTGTATAAAATATAAGTATAACATACAAATGAGCAGAATTCAATAGAGAAATGCGTGGATTAGATGGTTTTTTTTAGGCTTTCAATCGCCTGATTAAGCAGCTGGCAGTATAGGTCAAAGCCTACGGCCATGATAAAACCGTGCTGCTGTTCGCCCAGTAGATTTCCGGCACCGCGTATTTCCAGATCTTCCATGGCGATCTTGAAGCCTGAGCCCAAGGCAGTAAACCTGCGGATTGATTTCAGACGGCGCTTTGCGTCAGGGTTAAAGGTGGCATGCTTGGGAGTAAGAAAATAGGAATAGGCCTGTTTGTCCAGCCTGCCGACCCGTCCGCGCAGCTGATACAGGTCAGCCAGTCCGAAATTCTGTGCATTATTGACGATTAGGGTATTAGCATTGGGTATGTCCAGACCTGACTCGACAATGGTTGTAGATAGGAGGATATCTATTCTATGCTCGATGAAATCGATCATTACCTTTTCCAGGTCTTTTTCATGCATGCGTCCGTGCCCGATGGCAATATTGGCTTCAGGAACAAGAGCGCTGATACGCTCATATATGGTTTCAATGTCTTTGATCCTGTTATGTATGAAAAATACCTGTCCATTGCGTTCGAGCTCGGTATTGATCGCGTTTTTCAGCAGTTCATCGTCAAAAACGCAGACAAAAGTCTCAATAGGCATGCGCATTTGAGGCGGAGTATTGATGGTTGACATATCCTTGACTCCCAATAAAGCCATGTACAGTGTGCGAGGTATGGGCGTTGCAGTTAAGGTCAATACATCCACAAGCTCTCTGATATGTTTGAGTTTTTCTTTGGCCTTAACGCCAAAGCGCTGTTCTTCATCTATGACAACAAGCCCAAGATTATTAAAGAGTACATCTTCAGAAAGAAGCCTGTGCGTGCCAATTACAATATCTACTTTTCCATTCTTAAGTTTCTCAATTATCTTGTCTTGTTCAGAGGCGGTTTTAAAGCGGCTGAGCATTTCAACAACAACCGGGAAATCTTTAACGCGTTCTTTTAAATTATGATAATGTTGTTCAGCCAGGATGGTTGTAGGCACAAGCATTGCTACCTGCTTATTATCCATTACCGCTTTAAATGCAACCCTGAATGCAACCTCTGTTTTGCCATAACCCACATCACCACAGAGCAGTCTGTCCATAGGCCGGGCAGTTTCCATATCCTTTTTTGCATCAAGTGAGGCTGTTTTCTGGTCCGGAGTTTCTTTATACTGAAAGCTTTTTTCAAAATTCCTTTGCCATTGCGTATCAGAAGAAAAGGCAAAGCCGGAGAGTGAATTTCTTTTCGCCTGAATTCCTAGAAGATCCAAAGCAAAACTGGTAATGCCTTGTTTTGTCTTTGTCTTTGTGTTTTGCCATGTTTTTCCGCCGAGCTTATGCAGTCGCGGTGTATGGCCGGAAAAGCCGATATATTTTTGCAAAAGATTTTTCTGCTCGATCGGTACATAAAGCAGATCTCTGTCTGCATATTCGATTTTGATATGCTTTTTTTTCTTGATGCTGGTTATGCCAAGATATTTTCCAATGCCGTGGTCCAAATGCACGATAAAGTCATTTTTTTCAAGCTCTTCAAACTTATTAATAGAAAGGCGTTCTATTTTTAAATTTGACGGCGCCAGGCCCAAAGGCAGGATTATCAACGGGTTTTGATTTGATATCTTTTTCCCGGTTTCTCGTGAGAAAGTAAACAGTTTTTCGATTTTATCAAAATCTATTTCAATGCGTACAGGGCTTTCATAATTTATCGCATAGATATCAATGACATCGCCGCGTTGTGCAAATTCGCCTTTTTCGCCGATTGCCTCCACTGCTTGATATCCAAAATCAACAAGCTGCTTTAATGTCTTATCAATGTTTATATATTGACTGGGGTAGAATTTTAAGGTTCTAAACATAAAAGTAAAAAGTTATGAGTTGTGAATTATGAATTATGAATAACAGGATATATTCTATAACTTATAGGGGAAAGACACAAGAATAAGGTGAATTTGTGCTATCTGAAAAAGGTTGCGTGTAGGTGAGAACAGAGGTGGGGAATTAAGGCAAATAGATAATTTTACACTCAGCATGATTTTTCCACCGCCAAAGAACGGCGAGACTAGGACGAGGGACGTTAATTCAAGTAAAAAGGTAAGCGGTTGAGATGCCCGTATCGTTGGGAAAAGGCAACGGTGAGGGCTAAAAGCAAAAGATGGATGGCTGATAGTAAAAGTGTTTGTTAGGATTTTTAAACGCAATACTCAATACGCGATACACAATACTATTTTTTAATAACTCATAATTCGTAATTAGTAATTCATAACTAGTAACTGAGCATATTTGGCAAAATTGACTGAAATATGGTATAATTCACAATGTAAAGTTCTTAAGTTGTTATAATGAGAGAAGATATGAAAAAAATATTCAAAAAAATCATAATCAGAATGCTGATACTTATTCTTTGCCTGAGTTTACGGGTAAACTCTGTTTTGGCGCAATATCCGGTTGACAGGGTAACGCTTTCCCCAAAGATCAATATTAGCTTGGAATCTCTGCAAAATGCAATCCAGCAGGTTGGCATTGATAAGTCTCAACTTACTGTCGAAGCCTTGCCTGAATGGCTGAATCTGGAGGAACTGGAAAATCTAAAGGGACTAAAGATCACCCGTTCTATAATAACTGATCAGATTTCAACTATTGACAGTGATGAAGGTAACGAGCGCTTTGATAGGATTAAATTTAAATTTTCATATTTGGATGATGCGGGCAATGATTTTCAAGCAGGGGAGATAACTCTTTGGAAATATCATCGTCCAGAGGGAGTTCGTTTATTTTTGCACAAATCAAATCGTTTTAATGTTCGTGTGGTTAGATTTAAGCCCAATTTACCCAGAGGTAAGGCAGTTAAGGAGCCGGGAGGAAGAGTGCAAAAGGCCGGCATAGGCATCAGCATGCTTTGGTTCTTGCTTGCTCAAGAGCAAGGATGGCAGGATCAAAAAGCATTGATTTTTAATGCAGAACCGCCATCTCAAAGAGCATTCCAAAACATTAATGGTAGATGGAATAGCTTATTGTTCGTAGGAACGCCGTTTTATGCCAAAGAGCTCAGGCTGGCGCCTTTAGTGCATGTAGGTTTTAATATTCCAAAATTAACTAAAGCGCAGATGAGAATAGTTAAGGATTTCTTTGAAAATAAGGTTGATTTTATAGATGAAACTGAACAAAAAATAATTATTCCCTTTATCAACTTCCTATCTTTAAATACGCCTACTTCCATTGAAACCTCAATTTAATTTACAAACTAATAGGTTTTTATTGTGCTAATTATATTCAAAGAGTATAATATTTTTAATTACTAATCAGTTGTTGAAAATTAAAGGAAATAGGGAATGGATAAGATCAGAGAATTAAGAGAAATTGCGATTGCTATTGATAACTGGGATGATGTTTTTTCTGATTTTGACCCCAGGCCTCTAAGCGAACGGGTTCTTTCGGAAGATTTCATTATTGAATTGAAGCAGCGTTATCGGGAGACCAGCAAGGGGGATTTTATTGTGACCATCTGCGCGCCTCAATTCCTTGAAAACAAGAAATCCGAGCGCACAGTTGCCAAAAGGCTTAAGCGCCATTTTCTGCACAGGGCTTTAGTGCGAAAAAAAGAAAACATTCGTTTGCGTATTCGAGGTTTGGTGTTTGTATTATGCGGTATTTGTTTTCTTACTTTTCTGACTTTGGCTGCCTATTATAAATGGTTTGATGATCTAGTGATAAATATCATCAGCATTGTAGTAATGCCTTTGGGCTGGTTTGGCATCTGGGAGGGGTTTTCCAAGATAGTAGATCCATCTTCGGCATCTATACAGGATGAAAAATTTTATAATAAACTTAGCAAGGCTCAGTACCGCTTCACATATATCCCTACTAAGTCCGAACTAACTTAAAAACTAAAATAAAAAATTATATTGTTGGAAGTGTGGTAGGGGGGTTAGGTTTGAACTATTGACAAAGCGATTATAAATTGATTAAATTTGTTTATGGCAAGACCATTAAGGATAGAATATCCAGGAGCGATATATCATGTAACAAGCCGGGGGATAGACCGGCGGAAGATATTTAATGCAGATAAAGATTTCCGGCATCTAGTAGAGTTGTTAAAAGAAGGTGCGGATTTTTTTAGAGTGGAAGTAATCGTTTATTGTTTAATGAGCAATTACTTTTATTTTTTAATGCAGCCACTTCAAAAAAAACGATTGACATTTTTTTTATCTATGATATAAAGATATTCGAATATCTGAATAAGAAGGAGGTGAAAATGATGGGTATCGATTACAGAAAAGTTTCTGATTTTTTTAATGTCTTTTCTCATCCTACTCGCGTTGAAATGGCCGCGGAATTATTGAAAGGTAAAAAATGTGTTAGTGACATAAGAGAGCTGTTGGAGGTAAATCAACCGAATGTTTCACAGCATCTATCTTTATTAAAGTTAAATGATATTGTTGACTGGGGTCAGGAAGGAAAGAGAAAATGTTATTTCTTAAAAAATCCTCACTTGATAAAGGACATTTTTGATGTATTGAAGAAAAATAATTTATTATAATCTTGAATAAAGCCTTATCTTGTGAAGGTTTTTGATTTGGGGAGAAAAAATGAAGCGAAAAGATTTAATAGTAATAGGCGCGGGGCCAGCAGGTCTTAGCGCGGGTATACATGCTGGTTATTTTGGCGTCAAGGCATTAATTTTTGAAGGAAATATCCCAGGGGGATTGGCGGCAGAAATTCCTTTATTGGAGAACTACCCAGGTCTTAAAGATGGAATTAACGGCAGCGGTTTTATTGAGATGATGATTGAGCAATGTAATAAATATAAAGCAGAGATGCATCAGTTTGAAAAAGTGGTTAAATTAGATCTTAAGGGTAAAGAAAAAATAATTAAAACAGACAAATCTGAATATATAACTGACGCAGTTATTATTGCCTCGGGCAGGATGCCAAAGACGCTTGGGGTTTCCGGTGAAGATGAATTTCGCGGTAAGGGAGTTAGCTACTGTGCTGTTTGCGACGGAGCTTTTTTTAAGGGCAAGAAGGTAATTGTAATAGGAGAAAAGAGTCCCGCTGCAGAGATTGCTGTATACTTTTCCAGTATAGCATCAAAAGTAACTTTGATATGTTTAAGGCCTCAAATAGAAGCAGAGAAGCTTCTTATAGAAAGATTGGTAGGAAAGAAAGCGGAAATTTTTAACAATGTGGAAGTAAGAGAGCTTAAAGGAGATGTTAAGATAAAAAGTATCGTTTTATCCGACAAGAATACAGGTGATATTAAAGAAATAGAAGCTGATGGAGTATTTTTTCAGTTGGAAGAAATTCCTAATAGCCAGTTAGCAAAAAAGGCGGGGATAGAGATAAATGAAAAGGGCTATATAATTGTTGATGAAAAAGGAAGAACGAATATTAATGGAGTATACGCGGTTGGTGATGTAACTAATCATTCGGTAAAACAGGTAATTACTGCTGTTGCCCAAGCGGCTGTTGCGGTTAATGATATATTTGAGAAAAGAGATATATAAGAATGGCACAGGATAAAAAGGAAAAACGAATAGGTGTTTTTATCTGTCATTGCGGTAAAAATATTGCCGGCGGTGTAGATATAGATTCTTTACTTGAATATTCAAAAGGGCTCCAGGACGTTGTTTTTGTCATAGATAACAAATTCTCCTGTTCTGAGGAAGGACAGGTTGCTATTCAAAACGCCATAAAAGAAAATAAATTAAATCGATTTATTGTTGTCGCTTGCAGCCCCAGCCTTCATTTAGCGACTTTTCAGCGATGTGGAAAGAAAATGGGCGTAGAAGAGGCATTTGTAGACTTAATTGATGTCAGGAAGTGGACTATGCATAGCAGTCCCCATAAGGTTAATCATGAGAAAGCACTAGAGAATTCTACGAAACTTATTGAACAAGCTGCGAGAAGAATGCGTTTAAAACGGAGGATTCCCAAGGTTACCATAGAGGTTAATTCTTCAATTTTGGTTATTGGCGGAGGAGTCGCTGGTTTAGAGGCCTCCTTGGATTTAGCGGATAAGGGGTATAAGGTAGATCTTGTAGAAAGATTGCCGACTATTGGCGGAAAGATGGCCTTGCTTTATAAAGTGTTTCCCACAAACGATTGTGCTCCTTGCATATTAGCTCCTAAAACCGCATATGCTAATATCCATTCAAACATAAATTTGTTGATCAATTCAGAGATAATAAATGTAGAAGGCTATATAGGTAATTTTAGCGTTATGGTTAATCAAAATCCTAGATATGTTGACGAGAAAAAATGTACCGGCTGCGGATTATGTGTTGAAAAATGTCCGATAAAGGTGATTGATAATGAATATTCAAGAGGTTTAGGTAAGCGTAAGGCAATATATATACCCTATGACCAGGCAATACCGAAGAAAGCGATCATAGATAAACAAAATTGTCTTTATTTTCAAAAAGGTTCTTGTAAGCTATGTGAAAAAGTTTGTCCTGCTCAAGCAATAGATTTTGAGCAGCAGCCGAAAGAGATAGCGTTAAAAGTGGGTGCGATCATTGTGGCTACGGGTTTTGATGAGTATAATCCTACTCCAAAGACTGAATATGGGTATGGGCGTTACGGAAATGTTGTTACCCAGTTTCAATTAGCGAGGCTGTTAGACATAGATGGGCCTACAAAAGGCAGGCTTTTGAGGCCGACTGACGGGAAGGAACCAAAGAATATTGTTATGATTCAATGCGTGGGCTCACGAGATGAAAATACGAATGGTTATTGTTCTTCAGTTTGCTGTATGTACGCCTTAAAGCACGCACAAATAATAAAGGAAATGGTTTTACCTGATAGCGAAATCTATATTTGTTATATAGATATACGTACTACAGGGAAAGGTTTTGAAGAGTATTATAGACACACCAGGGAATTGGGTGTTAATTTTATTCGCGCCAGGCCTTCTGAGATTGTGGAAAACAGAGAGACAAAAAATCTTATTTTAAAAGTAGAAGATCCTGATATTGGCGCGCTTATTGAGCTGGAAGCGGATTTAGTAGTATTATCTTCTGCCACAGTTCCATCCCGGGGGACAAGAGAACTTTCAGAGATTTTACGTTTAAATTTAGATGAGAATGGATTTTTTAAGGAAGTTCATCCCAAGCTTCGTCCGGTAGAAACGAATGTCCGGGGAATTTATATCTGCGGTTCTGCGCAGGGACCAAAAGATATTCCTGATTCAATCGTGCAGGCAAAAGCCGCGGCTTCTTGCGTGGATACTGAGTTAAGAAAAGGTAAGATAGAACTTCCTGAGGTTGTAGTAAATTCCGTTAAAATTTTGCATTAAAGGCGCGACAGTTATATTGGATGAGGGGGTAAAACAAAAAAGGAAAATTAAGGAGGTATTAATTGTGGCAGAGGTTTATGTAGAGGAATTTATGTCCCCGGGATGCACAGGGTGCCCGGCAGCAAGGCAGATGCTTAAAGAATTATCTGAAGAGTTAGAGGGTGAGATGACAGTGGAGGAAGTGGATATAACTGTTGATACTACTAGAGCGGCAGAGTACGGTATTATGTCAGTTCCCTCCATAGTTATTAATGGCGTGCTTAAATTTACGGGGGTGCCGAAGAAAGAAGAATTGAAAAAAGCACTTGAGGAAGAATTTGAGACGGATGAACCCAGTTAGATCTGAACAAAAAAAGTCTAATGGGGTAATAGGAGGTCTAACGGGGTGAATGAGATGGAAAAAATAGCCATATCTAAACAGACGGTTTCTTTATCTGATTTTGACCGGAATTTTAAGCTTGAAGTCATGAAACATCCGGATGCAAGCGGTTTAAACGCTTGTTTTAGCTGTGGAACTTGCACTGCCGGGTGTCCTATTCATGAGGTATTTCCTGAGTTTGATCCAAGGAAATTAGCTAAGATGGTAAAGCTGGGTATGAGAAAGCAGGTTTTGAGCAGTCCTTATATTTGGTATTGCGCTACCTGCCACAACTGCGAACAGCACTGTCCTCAGAATGTTAAGTTTTTTAATGTGTTAAATGTTTTAAAAAATATGGCGGCTAAAGAAGGCTATGCTCCTTCATGTTGGATTAAACAGACAGAGCAGGTTGCCAAAACAGGAATAGTGTTCCCTACAGAAGAAAAATGGGTAAAAAAGAGAGAAGAACTTTTACTGCCTTCTTTAAAGTTGGAGGGAAAAAATACAAAGAAAATAATTGAATTAAGCGGCGTCAATAAAATTAAACCAGAGGTTAACTCAGAATGAATAAATACGCTTTATTCTTAGGCTGCACTACCCCGACTCAGGTACCCCAATATGAGATATCTGCTCGGTGGGTTTGTAAATATTTCGGCATTGAATTAATCGATATTAAAGAGTTTACCTGCTGCGGCATTAATCAGGTTAATCTGAGTATAGAGGCGGGGCTTTTGATGGCAGCGATGAATCTGGCTTTAGCAGAAGCTGAAAAATTAGATATTCTCACCCTCTGCGCTTCCTGTACAGGTGCTTTGGCGGAGGCAGTAGAAAAATTAAAAGATGATACAACAAGGAATAGAGTAAATGAGAAATTGCGAGAAGTCCGTTTAGAGTATAAAGGGGAGGTTAAGGTAAGGCATATTTCAAGAGTTCTTTATGAAGATGTTGGCGTGGAAAAAATAAAAAGTGAAGTAAAGCGGGATTTATCCAGCCTTCGTGTAGCTCCTCATTATGGCTGTCATTACCTAAAACCAAAGTCTGCTTTTGAAGGATTTGAAGAACCTGACAATCCGAGGTCACTTCATCAGCTTATTTCTGCCATAGGGGCACAGCCTGTTAATTATGAAGCTCTTAATCTTTGTTGCGGAGGAAAGGTTTTTCCTGTTTCTGAAGATTTAGTCCATTTATTAGTGCAGAAAAAATTCGATAATTTGAAGGATAAAAAGATAGATGGGATAGTTCTTCAATGTCAGACCTGTTATCTTATGTATAGCGATCATCAAAATAAGGTTAATGAAAAATATGGTAAACAGTATAATTTCCCCATTATTCTTTATCCGCAGCTTTTGGGGCTTGCTTTAGGCGCGGACCCGGTAAAAGATTTAGGCCTTAATTTACACACAGTTTCGGTGGATAAGGTTTTGGAAAAAATAGCATAGCGGATAGGTAAGTATGAATGCTGATATTAAAAAATGGTTAGAGAAAGACGGAGGGCAGTTTTTAAAAGAGATTGGTCTTAAAAAAGGGCAAACTGTTTTAGATTTCGGTTCAGGAGCTGGTCATTATACGATTCCGGCGGCAAAAATTGTCGGTAGTAAAGGTAAAATTTATGCTTTTGATAAAGATAAAACTGCTTTAAGTAAATTAGAAGAAATAGCGAGGCAATTTGTTTTGAAAAATATAGAATTGATAAACGGAGACACGAAAGTACCCTTAGAAGATAACTCTATGGATGTTGTTCTATGTTACGATGTTGTTCATTATATGAAAAACAGGGCACCAATGTATGATGAGACCCACAGGGTTTTAAGGCCGGAAGGATTCTTTTCCTTTTACCCAAAACATCATAAAGATGATTATCCTTTGATGGAATTGGCGTCGTTAAAATTAGGAGCTGTTATAAAAGAGGTAGAAAGGTCAGGATTTATGTTAAAAGATAAACTATCTATAGAATGTCTCCATGACAATTATTATAATGAGTGTTCTATATTGAATTTTACTCTTTTATAGATATGTGGTAATGATAAAGTAAAGTAATAATGGTATCGGTAGTTTTCTAACAAAGGAGGTTTGAAGATGTTTAAAGTAGATAAAGAAAAATGTGTAGGGTGTGGCGCTTGTGTTGAGGCTTGTCCGGCACAGGCAATATCAATGGCCGGTGGTAAGGCTAAGATTGATGCTGATAAGTGTGTAGATTGCGGTAAATGCCTTCAGGTTTGCCCTCAAGGAGCGATTTCCCCTGGTACAGGATTACAACATAATTCTGACTCCAGACAAAGGCCGATGTCTCCTGGATCTGATTTTGGCATTGGAGGCGGCAGAGGCAGAGGTATGGGTAGAGGTTTAGGAAGAGGCCCGCGTGACGGCAGAGGCGGCGGCAAAGGCGGCGGCGGTAGAAAATAGGGAGAAACAATAAAAATGCGAAAAGCGGGAAAAGCGGCTTCAAGAATTTTATTTAGACTGCAAAAAATAATTAAACCAGGGATTAGAGAAATAGATATAAATAATTTCGCGGAGGATTTTATCAGCCGGTATTATCCAGGATTTAATTTGTCATCCAAAGGCTATAACGGTTTCCCCGCTTCTTTGTGCGTTTCAGTAAATGAAAATATTATTCATGGCATTCCTTCTCAGAGGGTAATCAGGAATGGTGATTTAGTAAAGGTAGATCTTGTGGTTGATCATCAAGGCTGGTTTGCTGATACCGCGCGGACTTATATGGTAGGAAGGGTAAGCCTGGAAGCGAAGAAACTGGTGAAAACGACAAGAGCAGCTTTGCGTGAAGCGATAAAAGCGGCAAGGCCGGGCAATACTACGGGAGATTTAGGGTATATTATTCAAAATTATATTGAAAAACAAAATTTCTCAGTCATGAGAGAATTTTGCGGCCATGGTATAGGCAGAGAAATGCATATGGAACCGGCTATACCTAATTTTGGTAAAAAGGGGGAAGGACAAAAATTAATAGAGGGAATGGCAATCGCGATAGAACCGATGGCTTTTATAGGGAAAGCTGATATTGAGATCGCTGATGACGGCTGGGCAGTCAAGTCAAAGGATAACTCATTGACTGCTCATTTTGAACATACTGTTTTGATAACGAAAAATAAACCGTTAATTATTACAAATTAATAGGATTATCTTCCAGAGGTTGGAATTAGAAGATATTTATCCAGTGGATTTTTTATATCAACTAAAATAAAACAAAGTATTGTTGCTAAGAAAAGGCATCGTTATAGTTAAATTAATATGTTATGAATAAAACAGCGCTTATTTATAGTAAGAATTTTAAAAAATTAGATTTTGGTTATGGGCATCCCATAAAAGGAGACCGGTATAGGAAAGCATTAGAAGAATTTAAAAGAATGGGTTTGTTGAATAATCTCACTATAAAAAAACCTGATATGATATTGAAGGATATTATTAGCCTTTTTCATACTGTTGATTATATAAAAAAGGTTCAGACAGTGAGTAAAACCGGTCAAGGGTCTTTTGGTGAAGAAGTTTCCGGAGTTAAAGGTATTTATGACGCAGCCTTGCTGAGTGTGAGCGCTTCTATTACAGCAGCAAATTATATTGTCAATGATAATCCATTTAATATTGCTGTAAATATTTGCGGAGGTTGGCATCACGCTTTTGAAAATAAAGGAAGAGGTTTCTGTATATTTAACGATATAGCTATTACCGTTAATTACTTACTGAAAAGAAAAAATATAAAAAAAATTATGATCATAGATTATGACGCTCATCATGGGGATGGTACCCAGCGGGCTTTTTATAATAATAGAAGCGTTTATACTGTTTCTTTTCATCAAGATCCGGCTACACTTTATCCGTTTAGGAGTGGATATGAAAATGAGATTGGGCAAGGGAAGGGAGAGGGCTTTAATAGAAATTTTTCACTTTCTTCTTTTTGTAGCGATGCCGAATTTATTTCAAAATTTAATCAAGTTTCTATGTTAATTAAAGATTTTCTCCCGGAAATTATAATTTTACAAATGGGGGTAGATGGCTCTGAAGAATGTACAATTTCCAATATGCGATTAACCAAAGGCGCCTATGATTATGCTTCAAAGTTTCTTATGGACTTACAAAAGAAACATAAATTTAAGATTTTAGCTTTAGGTGGTGGAGGGTTTGTTCATCCTATGCTGGGACAACATTGGGGGATTCAAATTAAAAATTTTATATCATGAGTTAAATTGAGTGTATTTAATTTACAGACAAGGGGGTGAATTAATGGCGAAGAATATTTCTGAACAAGATATTCGTAAAGTATTAGCAGAAGTAAAGCATCCTGCTATTGACTCTACTTTGGTAGAGTTAGGAATAGTTAAGGATATAAAAATTGAGGGTGATAAAGTTGTTGTGACTATAGTGTTTCCTGTTCCAAATATTCCTATTAGGGATACAATTATTAATAGTGTAAAAGAACCCATTGCTAAATTAGGCCTAGGATGCGTGGTAAAAGAGACAATAATGGGCCATCAGGAGCGCGAAGTATTCTTAGATAAAGAGCAGAAAAATTGGAAAGGTAATATATAAAATGGAAGAATTAGTTTCAAAACAATTTAAATTTTGTCTTTTATGTAAGCATGATTTGCTGTGGGTGGATGAGGCCGATGTGTATTTTGGTTTATGATATCATGGAGAAATTATAACTGGAATACTAGCATATTCGGATGGTGGATATGGATTTTGGTATCTCTGCCGCTTTTTTTATTAGGGATTTGCCAGAGTGCGCTTACTTTATGGGATTGCCTTTTACTATTTATTTTAAAAAAGGTAAAGTCGTTGAGGCTACTACTAGTATCCAGGATAAAAAACAGATAACAGGAATATGGGATGAAGTATTTCAAATAATAAAAGAAACTGATTATGCGTTAGAATAATTTTAAAATTGCTTAAACCAGGGTAGGTACATTTTTCGTTCAAAATATAGTATGTTAATGGCTTATTCGCGTGAAAAATGATCAATTTTTAAGTATGAGGTATCGTTAAAAAGGAGGGGGATTATGTTTAAAAAGATAGTAAAAAACTTCGGTCCGGAGTGGGGTGCTGTAGTTATGGGGACTGCGGCTCTTTGTATTACCATGCAATTATCCTCAGAAGTTGCCAGGGGATTTTCATCCCTTTTATATGTGGGTTTGGGGTTTTATTTATTGACAACTGTTATGCTTATCACGTTTTTAATTCCTTGGACATTAAGATTTTTTATGTACCCGGAAGAAATTAAGAAAGATTTGGAGCATCCCATAAGAGGCAACTTCTTTCCTACTATGCCTATCTGTTTTATCCTAGCCGGGACAGGCACCAACAAACTTGGCCCCATGCTCTTTGGCCCGTGGTTTGCATATCATTTAAGTATAGTCTTTTTCTTACTGGGTGTTATTGGAATCTTCACCTTTGGTTTCTTGTTGGTTCGAACACAATTTCTAAATAAAGAAATTCGGCATGAACACGCGAATTTCTCCTGGTTTATTCCCCCAGTGTCCCATCTTATAATTCCCGTACTTGGAGCCTGCTCTATGGATGTTTATTGGGCAGAAACCAGCCTTGCGCCTGTTTTGTTTATAATCTCTATGATAGCTCTGGGAGTAGGGGTTTTGAACTTTTTTTTTGTTGGCGCGGCAATATGGCATCGCTATATTTACACGGATATTCCGAATGGAAAGTTAGCTTCTACCACCATGGTTGGGATAGCTCCAACTTCTATTATCGTTATTGTTCTGATAAAATTTATCCAAGCTATTGAAGCTTCGCATGGCAGTCTGTTTGGAATAAACTTTATGTCCCTGTTTTCCCCCGTTAAAATAATAGCATCTGTTCTTTGGGGTTTCTCTTTTTGGTGGTTAGTTGTAGTAATTATCTTATTGCACAACTATATTAAAATGAAAGATCACCCTTTTGTTTTCGGCTGGTGGGCATATACATTTCCTCTTGAAGCATTCGTTGTTGCTACCGGACTTTTAGCCAAGTGCGTAGCAACCAGTTTTTTACATGGGATGTTGATAACTTTAAATACATTAGTAGTGGCAGTTTGGATCGTTGTGGTTTTTAGGACTATTAAATGGCTTGAAAGTGGGGCTTTTTTTAAGCCTCAACATTAAAAAGGGAGAAAAAAATGAAAGTTCGTTCAATAATTATAGCTTTAGCAATTGTTCTAACCCCTTTTATTATAGGTATGCTATTATTTTTAGCAAGAGGTAGTGGAAGAATTCCAGTAAAGGCGCATCTTTCCACAGATACAAGGAGAAATAATGAAGGTATGGCTTATAAGGGAATAGAAGTAAACTGGACTTTTTATTCTGATTGGAAATATAAGCCTCTATTTTTTCACGTTGATGAATATTTTGTGTTTGTGTTTCACTACACAAATAGTAATGCTCACGATGTTGTATTGATGCCTTCGTATACTTTTGTTCCTCCCGGGAACAAGCGCTATTCAGCAAATGAGGAGATTTCAATGTATATTGAGGATGGAATTGAAAGGACTCTCAATGTTAATGACCAAACACCGATCACCTTTAAATTATCTTCAAATGAGGTAAAAGATTATATTGTGACCTTTGAAAAATCTCCTAAGTTAAAACAATTCTATGTAGATGTAGATATCTGGAAAGATGTTTCTTTACGTATATATTATAGAAAAATAGATGACGGGTGGGAGTACTATAAAAGCGAGCGGGTTAATAAATATATAGGGAGAGGATAGAAAAATTATTGAAGAAAAAATACGTATAAGAAGAGGGGTTAAAATTTATAACGCAGGATAATGGTGTCCATTACGAACAGGCTCTGAAGGAACTTTTATATTCGCCGCAGATTACAAATTCAACCAAGAAATTCACAAAAAGAGCGAAAAGCAGGCAATACAGGTAGTATTGACTAATTAGGACTAAAGTGATAGCATAATTCTACACACTTTTTCTCATAACTGTACAACGGAGTAGAGTATATTGAGAGCAAAAACCAAAATAGTATATTAATCCAGCAATTCTTCTAAAAAGGGGGAGTTGCTTTTTTGCTTAAAATGGATAGCGAATGGCGTATAGCGTTTAGCGGATATGGGTTAGGGAAGTATTTAGGAGCTTAATAGATGGCTAAGAAATCAAAGCAATCTAAGAATTGTGAGAAAGGGATAAAAAGCTGGCCTGCTGATGATCGTCCAAGAGAGAAGCTATTGAAGAAGGGGGCGCAGGCTTTGAGTGATTCAGAGCTTTTGGCGATTCTCTTGCGCACAGGGACAAAGGGTATTAGCGCGGTTGATCTTGCTAGAAAAGTTATGAATAAATTTGGCGCTTTTAGAAATATGATACAAACTGATGCCCGTGATTGGAGGAATTTTAAAGGCTTGGGAAGCGCGAAAATCGCTCATATTCAGGCAGCGCTTGAGATCGGCAGGAGGTTCCGAGAGGATAAACTTGTTGATGGAAGGCAGAAGATAAAATCAGCAAAAGAGCTGGTTGATATCCTGATGCCGCAAATGAGAGATTTAAAGACCGAAATTTTTAAGGTTGCCTATCTTGATAGTGATAACCGGATTATTGCTATTGAGGACGCGGCAATAGGCACGGTAAATTATGCTATGCCGATTGTGAGAGAAATTATACACGGCGCATTGCAGAAATTCGCCGTATCAATCATCTGCGCGCATAATCATCCCAGCGGAATAATTGAACCAAGTAAACATGATAAACAATTTACAAATGAATTATGTAATGCTGGACGTGTTATGGAAGTTAAGATTATGGACCATATTATAATCGGAGATAATGAGTATTTTAGCTTTTCCGATAAAGGGTATTTGGTGTAAATATGCCAATTAATGAAGCTCAAACAAGAAAACAATATATTGATCAAGCCTTAAAACAGGCGGGATGGAATACTATTGTGCCGTATGAAAACGGAGCAGTTTATTCTAATGAAGCAATAGAAGAATACCCCACTGCTTCAGGGCCTGCGGATTATGTCTTGTTTTTTGAGGGGAAGCCAATTGCGGTAGTTGAAGGGAAAAAAGTTGCGGTTGGACCTCAGAATGTGTTACAGCAAGCATTGCGCTATTCAAGAGACTTTCAAAATAGTTGTTTTTCTTTTAACGAGTATAAAGTCCCATTTTGTTTTTCAACAAATGGAAAAGTTATTTGGTATCAGGATGTCCGGCATCCTTTAAATAGATCTCGAGAAATCGCCAGATTTTTTACCCCGCAAGCTTTGCAGTCTTTGCTTAAAAAAGATGAAGCTAGTGCTAATAATTGGCTATCGCAGAATGCTATTGATGATCAATATTTGCGCGCTTATCAAAGAGAAGCGATATCAGCAATTGAAAAAGCGATTATAAACCGTCGCCGTGAAATGCTTGTTGCTATGGCAACAGGAACAGGCAAAACATTTACAACTGTGAATCTTATTTATCGCATGATGAAATCAGGACATGCAAAGCGGATCCTTTTTCTTGTTGACCGCAAAGTTCTAGCTGCGCAGGCAGTATCTGCTTTAGCAAGTTTTGAGCCTGAGCCTGGGCTTAAATTCGACAAAATTTATGAAGTATATAGCCAGAAATTTAAACGCGAAGATTTTGATGAAAAAGATAAGTTTGATCCTAAAATATTACCTAATGAATATTTAACTGATCCCAAAGACAGAGATTCATTTGTGTATGTATGTACAATACAAAGAATGATGATTAATCTTTTTGGTAAAGAGGGACTGCCTGATGAGTGGGATAATAGTGATATGGATCCAATTGATATTCCGATCAATGCTTTTGATTTAATTATTGCGGATGAGTGCCATCGCGGTTATACATCTTCAGAAGACAGCAAGTGGCGTGAAGTGTTAAACCATTTTGATGCGGTCAAAGTGGGGCTTACCGCAACCCCGGCAGCGCATACAACTACCTTTTTTAAGCACATAGCATATCGTTATGATTATGAGCGGGCAGTTAGGGAGGGATATCTGGTTGATTATGATGCGATTAAAATAAACTCAGATATTACTATCAACGGGGTTTTTCTCAAAGAAGGTGAAGAAGTTGGAGTTAAAGATACTGAAACAGGACAGCTGACTTTTGATGTATTAGAGGATGAAAGAGAACTTTCTGCGACTGCGAATGAAAGCGATTGGACTGCTCCGTCACGAAATAGAAAAGTTGTTCAGGAGATTAAAAAATATTTAATTGCACAGGAAAAAGAAAACGGGACTTTTCCTAAAACATTAATATTTGCGCATAATGACCTTTTTCATAGATCTCATTGTGATCAGCTTGTTGAAATATTGCGTGATGAATTTAATCGCGGGGATGCTTTTGTTCAGAAAATAACCGGCAGCCCGACGGTTGATCGTCCTCTTCAGAAAATCAGAGAATTTAGAAATCGCCAAAACCCAGGCATTGTGGTAACGGTTGATATGCTTTCAACTGGAGTCGATGTCCCTAAGATAGAAAACATTATTTTTATGCGTCCGGTCAAGTCACGTATTTTATTTGAACAGATGATGGGACGGGGAACGCGCTTGTGTGAAGCAATTAATAAACAGCGGTTTACTGTTTTTGATTGTTTTAACGGAACACTTTTGGAATATTTTAGAAAAATTACCGGGATTACAGCTGAAGCTCCTGCAAAACCAACAAAAACTATTCGAGATATTGTAAATAATATTAAGAATAATCTTGATCGAAGCTACAATATTAAAGTTTTAAGCAAACGGTTACAGCGTATTTCGAAAGCAATTACCCATGAAAGCAGACAAAATTTTAATTTTATTTTGGAAGGCACTGATATCGCAGATTTTGCCCTGGATTTAGCACGACTCTTGGAAAAAGATTGGGCAAATACAATGCGGATTATTCAAAAAGAAGCATTTTTCAATATATGCGATAACTATCAAAGAGCCAGAAGAACATTTATTGTTGCTGCTGGAGCTGAAGACACCGTAACATCGGAACGTATTTTTAGGGCCAAAGACGGCAGCGAGTTACGTCCGGATGATTATATCAAAGCATTCGAACAATTTGTAAAAGAAAATCATGAACATATTGAGGCCTTGGAAATTCTGCTAAACCGGCCAAGAGATTTCCATACAAATGAATTAGAAGATTTAAGGGGAAAGCTATCAGTCTCTCCTAATGATTTGGATGACAAATTTACAGAGAATAATTTACGTGATGCATATAATAAAAAATTAGCAGATATTATTTCAATAATTAAGCATGCTGCCTTAGGGGAAGATTTATTGACTGCTGAGGCGCGAATTAAAAGGGCATTTCATAATATTCGTTTACTCCATAAATTTACAGAAGAACAAGAAAAATGGATGATTTTAATAGAAGGGCATCTTATTAAAAATATATTAATGGAGAAAGAGGATTTTGATTTAATGATGTTTACCCGCGAAGGCGGTAATTATTCAAAAATTAATAAAATATTCAACAATGAATTAGATACACTAATTCAAGAGATAAATGAGGCGGTATTGTTATGAGTGATGTAGTAAATAAATTATGGGGTTTTTGTCATACGCTTCGCCATGATGGCATAGATTATGGCGATTATATAGAGCAGATAACTTATCTGCTTTTTCTGAAAATGGCTGAAGAGAAAAAAGCTGAAATTCCCAAAGAATATGCGTGGAATAAACTGCGCGACAAATCAGGCACTGAATTAACGGATTTTTATGTGGATTTGCTGCGGGGGCTTGGTAAAGAAAAAGGTGTTTTAGGAGATATTTACTCCGGGGCAATGTCACGTTTTGCTAATCCGGTAAATTTAAAACGCCTTATTGGTTTAATTGATGAAATTGAATGGACATCGCTTAATGTAGATGTCAAAGCAGCTGCGTACGAGGGGTTGTTGGAAAAATCAGCAGCTGAAGGCAAAAAAGGAGCAGGCCAGTTTTTCACACCGCGAGTGCTCATTCAATCTATTGTTAGATGTATGAAACCTGATCCGCGCGAAAAAAAAGATTATACGATTTCTGATCCAGCTGCTGGAACAGGTGGATTTTTAGTTAGTGCTTTTGAATGGCTAATGCAAGTATCCAAAGGAAAACTTGAGAGAAAAGACGCTAAGCGTATTATGAACATTACTTATTATGCAACTGAGCTTGTAGCGCGTCCGAGAAGAATGGCATTAATGAACCTTTTTTTGCACGGTATTCATGCGAATATTGAGCTGGGTGATTCAATATATGAGCCGCTTAAGAGCAGGCAATTTGACTGTGTTTTAACAAACCCGCCTTTTGGAACCAAGGGGGCAAATCAAGCTCCAACTCGTGATGATTTTACGATCGAGACAAGTAATAAACAACTTAATTTTATTCAACATGTTATTAGTATTTTAAAACCAGGTGGCCGAGCGGCAATGGTATTGCCGGATAATTGTTTGTTTGAAGATAAGGCAGGAGAGGTTTTAGAAATATTAATGCAGGATTGCAACTTGCATACCGTGCTTCGCTTGCCACGCGGGACATTTACTCCCTATAGCCAGGGAGTTAAAGCAAATGTTATCTTTTTTCAAAAAGGCTTGCCCACTGAAAATGTATGGATTTATGATGCGCGCTCCAATGTGCCTGGTGTTACAAAAAAAGACCGGCCGCTTACATCAAAACACTTCGAAGAATTTGAAAAATGTTATGGCAGTAATCCTAATGGCAGAAGTAAAAGAAAAGATTTAGGGGAAGATGGCAGGTTTAAATGTTTTCATATCGCTGAGGTAAAAGAACGTGGTTATAAATTAGACATTACCTGGATCAAGGACGAATCACTAGAGGATCCTGACGATTTGCCAGAGCCTGAAGTTTTGGCAAGTGAAGCAATAACTGAGCTGGAAGCTGTTGTGGATAGCTTGAAGGAAATATTAGCGGAGTTTGATATCAATGAAAAATAAATTACCTGAGGGATGGGAATGGAAAGAGTTGTTATCAATTATTGATTATCAAGGGGGGAGTCAACCTCCCAAAAAAGAATTTATTTATGAGCCAAAAGATGATTATGTGAGATTACTGCAAATCAGAGATTTTGGTAACAAACCATTTCCTACTTATGTTCCTGATTCACATAAATTGAAAAAAGCTAACAAAGGAGATATATTGTTAGCTAGATATGGAGGCGCTTCATCAAGCAAAGATTCCTTGGGAAGAGTTTGTGAAGGTCTAGAAGGTGCTTATAATGTTGCTTTAGCTAAATTAATTTTTTCTGATAAAAAATTGCATAGAGACTATGTTAAATTTCTTTTTTTAGGACCATGGTTTTTAAATGAGATATCAAAAAACTCGAGAAGTTGTCAATCAGGGTTTAATAAGGATGATTTGAAGGGGATTAAGTTTCCAATTGCGCCTTTATCGGAGCAAAAACGCATTGCGGATAAATTAGATAAATTATTGGTAAAAGTCAAAGACGTCCAAACAAGGCTGGATAAACTCCCCTTAATTCTGAAACGATTTCGGCAATCAATTATTAGAATGGGATGTTCTGGGGTTTTAATTAATTCTGAGCAAGAATATCCTATGGTGAATTTTGGTAAGTTAATAAAAAAGATACGTGGTGGCACAACAGCTGTGCCGATTAGAGAAGTAACGAAATTTCCAGTTTTACGCTCAAGTAGTGTGAGGCAAAGCTTTATTGATTACGAAGATGTTAAGTACTTAACTGCTGAGCAATCTAAGAATCCAGATAACTTCATTTCCAATGGAGACTTGCTATTTACTCGACTTAATGGAACAGCAGAATATGTTGGTAATTGTGCTGTTGTTTTTGGGATAAAAGAAAAGACCTATCAATATCCTGATCGCCTTTATTGTGCCCAGGTTTTAGATGACATACTGCCAGAATATTGTGAGTTGGCTTTTTCTCATCCAGAAATAAGACTAGAAATTGAGAATAGAGCAAAATCCAGCGCTGGGCATAAAAGAATTTCAATAACTGACGTAAAGGACGTTATGCTCCCACTTCCATCTGTTGCTGAACAACAACAGATTGTTGGTAAAGTGAGATTTTATTTTACCCAGATTGATAAAATTAAGAAACGATATAGTAATATGAAACTATTTACGGATAAACTTGAACAATCAATTTTAGCCAAAGCCTTTCGCGGTGAGCTTGTTTTGCAAGACTAACAAGTTGGTTTTTTAAAATAAAAAATAAGCGGAGTTTTTGAATGAGCATAGAGTTAGTTCCTGACCTCAAAAAATTACCTCATATTTATGGAGCACGAAAAGATGAAAAATTAATTATTTTTGTCGGAGCGGGGATATCTGCTCTTTGGGGATGTAAAAGATGGAAAGACATGGCAAGCTCTCTGATTAATTCGTGCTATGAAAGAGGCAATATAGATTATTGGGCTTGTGAGACTTTATTAAGAAAATACTCTGGTTCGCCACGGAAGCTTATAACTATCGCTAAAAATATTCTAAAGGACAATTATTTAGGAGAATTGAAGAGAACTATACGGCCGATACAGGCGAGGAGGGATAAGTTGCCTGATTTATTTAGCAATTTATTTTCTCTTCAGGCGACATATATTACAACTAATATTGACGATCATTTCTCGAGTCTATTTGATAAAAACAATGTTCATTTCGAGCCGGGGAAATTTACGCTTAAACCTAAAAATATTGTTCATTTGCATGGTATTATTCACGATCCGGAAAGTCTTGTTATGACTGTAGATGAATATATCTCTCGATATAAAAATGATGGATTTAGGAGCTTTTTGGAAACGGCATTTTTTGATGAGAAATATTGCTTCCTTTTTGTAGGCTATGGCGTTGATGAAATGGAAATAATTGATTTTATGATTCAAAAATATAGCAGAGGGGTGAAGTCTTTACGAACTTTCTTGCATCGTTTTTATATTTTACTTCCATTCTATCACAATGAGGAGCTGTTATTAAAATATGAACAACTATACTTTGATCAAATACATATGTCAGTTATCCCGTATGCAATAAACGCTAGGGGGTATAACCAAATCAATGAAGTGTTGTTATCTTGGAGGAAGGCTTTTGAGGAATATGGCAATGGTGATGAATTTTATGGATTTAATCAAATCATTGAGAGGAATTTATGAGCCAGCTTAGCACAGAAGAACAGCAAGTTCTTTATTTGATTAAAACAGATGCGGATCAGGCAAGATATTTCTTTGCCCGTGCTAAATCTTTAAAGTGGTTTTTTACACTTAAAGAACAAAAATATTTTAACCCTGAAGCTATTGCGTATAGTCCAGATGGATATGCATTATTTTGGGACGTCTTGAATTATCTTGAACGCATTTCTGAGCAAGTGGCCCAAAATTCCCAATATGGCAAGGAGCTGATTGAGATTATCGAAAGTCTTGTCCAGTTTTCTCTTAATAAAAAACGTATCGATAATTACCACATCTGGTGGTATTGCGTAAAAATGCTTAACAATTTACTACCGACAATCATTAAAGAAAATCTTACAGCTGATAAGTTTAAAACATGGCTTTCTGTATGGACTGATCATTCGCTGGGGAGTGATCTAACGATTAATGATATTAGTGAAAAGCTCTTGCCAAAATTTCTTCACAATGACTTTGTCCCAGATTATATGTATGCCGAGAACATTATTTATGCAATTACTACGATTAAGGCTGGCGGCAAATCAAATGCTTTCACAAAGCGAGATAATGCTGTTATGGCTTGGCGAACTTATTGGATTTTGAATGCTTTTAAGAAACATGGACAGCTGATCGGCCAAAAATGTTCTCTTCGTGTTGTTCTCGAATTAGCAGATAGGTTGAGTAAAGCATTGGGGTACAAACAAAAGGATCATTACGCTGATTTAGAAATAGGAGATGCAGTTTACCGCTTTAAGGTTGCTAGAATCTTCGCAGATGACTTAAAACCTGGAGAGATTAATTTTCAGGATGATGAGTATAAATGCGAGGTCAGGCAGTTTTCAAAAGAACAGATTGAAAGTGTTAACAGGGAAAATGATTTCTGGGCACTACATAATCTTGAACCTAAGGTGCAGGTTGAAGGAGGCCATTTTGTATTTACTGTTTTAACAAAAGATGCGTTTGTTGCTGAAATAAAAAAAAAGTTACCCAAAGGCATTAAATGGAAAATCGCGGATAAATTTGAACAAAAAATTTTAAATATTCATGAGGGGCTGTATTCCGATTATTCGCATATATGGTGTGGGAATTTGAAAAGCGGCCCTGAACATGGGAATGGCGCAGAGGATGTTTTAACAGTAATCCTGCGGGATGTTTTGATTGCTAAGTGTGAGGAAGCTCGAGAAGAAGGAAAACTTGTGTTAAATTCCTTTTTAAAAGATAATAAATATCAATTTCCTATTTTTCGACGCTTTGTACTTTTATGTATTGATAAGTTCTGGGAAGAATACTTTGAATTTTTAGATAGGCTGGTTGAAGTTGTTCCGACTGTTCTTGCTGATTCTGACCTTGAAGTAGAAATGCAGGATGTTCTTTTGCATCATAATTCTAAATTCAGCTCTGAGTTGAAGTCAAAATTGAAAATGCTTATTGATAATGTCCCGAATTATTATGTGGAAAAGGGAGATGAGAAGTTTGCGGCTTACTGGAAGTATAAATGGTTGTCTCCATTGCGCGAAAATTCTGACTTTTCTGCTTTGTATGAAGATGCTAAGCAAAAAGCTGAGCCTAAAGATGGCAAGCCCTACAAGGTTGAGCGTTCCGCGTTTAAAGGTGGATTTGTAAGTCATAAATCTCCGGTTACAAAAGAAGAAATCTTGCAAAAGCCGATTGCCGAGATAGTGAAATACTTGTCTGATTTTAAGGGGGCTGATTTCTGGAACGGTTCTTTTGAAGGTGAACCGGACAAGGAAGGGCTTGCTGATATTTTACAGTCCGCGGTCAAAGAAGATTCAAAAAAATTTACTGATGAGATTGATGCTTTTATGTCAATGGATTATTTCTATTTACATAGAATATTTCGAGGAATAAAAGAGGCTTGGAATGCTGGAAGTGAAATTGACTGGAAAAACATCCTTGATTTTAGTGTTAGATATCTAAAGAGGGGCAAGGCGGTTATAACTGCCGAGGCTCTTAAAGCACAAGGCGAAGATAGCGGTAAGGGGCGGTATATTTGGATTGCTGAAACGATTGTTGAGTTGATTGGTGATGGTTCAAGGGATGACAAGAGAGCCTTTGACCCACAATATTTTGATAAAGCAGAAGAGATCTTTGACTTGATTCTTCCGCTGCTGAAAGGCGAGAAGCATCCCGATACGCAAAGAGAGGCATTAACCTATACTTTTAATACAACTCTTGGCAGGGCAATAAGGGAATATGTGTCTTTTTCTTTAAGGGTAGCGAGAGCGACACAGAAAAAGAAAGAAAACTGGGGGTGCGATAAATTTGAAAGATTTCTTCCGATTGGGATAGATGGATATATCTGGCTTGGATGTGATCTGCCTCAGATGAAGTACTTAGACAGCAACTATACACTTGAAAAAATAAATTTCTTTGCCCAACCAGAGGCCCCAGGATTTGAATGGCAGATGTTTATGGAAGGGTATTTAACTGGATCTCGGGTATATAAAGATTTATATGGCTTTATGAGGGAGAATTATAAAAAGGCTCTCCAGAGTACGGTATTTAAAGGAAGCGCAGATGAAAGGCTAGTTGAACACATCTGCATTGGATATCTTCAACTTGGGGAGGCATTAGCGCAAAATAATAAGGATGGCAAACTGAGCTTGTTTTGGAAAATGCTTGATGAGGCCAATGCTGATGATGAGCGAAGCCGGTGGGAGGATGTGGCAAGTTTCTTTTGGTCGATATCGGGCAAAAGTCTAAAAAAAGAAGAGAAGGCCGATCAAGAAAAGCCGTCCGAAGGGAATAAGAAAAAAGTCATTGATTTCTGGGCGTGGACATTCAAAGAGCAGGAGATTGTTAAGGGTAAACTATGTGAGGCATACGGTTCGTTTTTAAGTCGCATGGCTGAGTTAACGATTTGGCTTGATAAAATTGACGATACCACAGAGAAATGGCTTTTGCTTTCAGCGCCATATATCGAGGCCCAACATCGTTCAGCGTTTTTTATTGAGTATTTGACAAAATTTGATGATGAAGATAGCGTTAAGCGTATTGGGAAAATATTCCTGAAAGTTCTGGAAACGGCTACGCCTACTTTCAGACAGGAAGAAATTCAATTAATTGTCGAGCGTCTTTATAAGATCGGAGAAAAGAATTCTTCGGTTAAGGAAGATGCTGAAAATATCTGTAATACTTATGGTAGGCGTGGAATCCATTTTTTAAAAGAGTTGTTTTTTAAATATCAGAAGAAATAGAAAGAGAAGCTCATTAAAGCAATAGAGAGACTTTTTTTAAGGAATATTTTCTAAAAAATATTAATTTTGAGGTGGCAGACTTCACGTTTCTGTCCTGATTTACCACTAGATTACCGTAATTGGGGTCAGGTCTGAACTATTGACAAAATCGCAGTTCCCGGGAGTTGAATATTTTAAACCTTGACACAATAGGCCTCTCAGGAGCATAATAATTCCATAAGAAAACTAGTCGTCCCGAGTTGAGAAGGAATAAATCCCGGACGTTAAAAAAGTAAAACCTTCGCCAAAAAAGGCGTAGGTTTTTTGTTTTTAGGAAGAAAGAGGTAGAGATGAATAAAGAATATTCTGCAGGGGGAGTGATTTTCAGGAAAGAAGATGATACGATTCTTTTCCTTATAATCTATAGCCAACGCAATAAGCTCTGGGGATTTCCGAAAGGGCATATTGAACCCAAAGAAACAGAAAAGCAAGCTGCGCTAAGAGAAATCACTGAAGAAACGGGAGTGCAGGATCTGAAAATAATTGATGGCTTCAGGGAAGAAGATATTTATGCTGCTATAAGTAACCGCGGGGAATTTAACGGGCAAAAAATTAAAAAGCATTCTATTTATTTTTTAATACAGACACAAAATAAAAGCATTGAGGTAGATGGAGAAGAAATAAGTGATTATAAATGGCTGGAATTCCAAGAGGCTCTTAAAGTATTTGATTTTGAAAGTGTAAAAAAAATATTAAAGATGGCAAATCTTTTCTTATTAGAGATGCAGGATGAAATCACTCCGGGAGATACAATCTCTGAAGATAATATAGATGACGATATAGAAACACTGGAAATGCTGGACTTTTTTGATGATGATTTCATTTAACTACAAAGTACAAGGACGTATATTGTGAAAAAAATATTAATTCCACAAGAAACAATTGAGCAAAAAATCATTTTAGTCCGTGGTCATAAGGTTATGCTAGATAAAGATATTGCTATGCTTTATGGGGTTACTACGGGAAATCTTAATAAAGCTGTAACGAGAAATATTGAACGGTTTCCTCAGGATTTTATGTTCCAATTGACAAGGCATGAATTTAATAACTTGATATTCCATTTTGGAACATCAAGTTGGGGCGGCACGCGTAAACCTCCGCGCGCATTTACAGAGCATGGCATTCTAATGCTTTCTGCAGTATTAAAAAGCGTTCGAGCTATACAAGTCAACATTCAGATTATGAGGACGTTTGTGAAATTACGTAAGATTTTGTCAGACCACAAGGAATTGCTTAAAAAAATAGAGAATATGGAAAAACGATACGATTCACAATTTAAAATAGTTTTTGAAGCTGTCCGGAAATTAATGGCTTCACCGGAAAAATCCAGGCGGCGCATTGGATTTCATAATGATTAGAAAATGGACTGTAAATTTTTAACCCACAAAGCAAGGAGGATGTTGTGAGAAAAGGATTAGTTCCAATTGTTGTTGCGATTATTATAGGGCTTGCTATTGTGTGGACAGCAAATATTTTCTCCAGCACGGCTATTTCAATAAAAAATAAAGGACATGTGAAAGTAAAGGGCTTTGCAAAGAAAACAATCAGTTCAGACCTAGCTATTTTTGAAGCAACAATTTTTGCAGAAAACAAGGACCTGAAGTCCTGTTATGAGATTCTTAATAAAGACAAGCAAAAAGTAGCGAAGTATCTTGAAAATTTTGGTTTCTCAAAAAAAGAGGTGGAATTTTTCGCTGCTAAGATCGGAGAAAGATTCAAGCTAAATGAAAAAGGGTATAAGACTGAAGAAAGAGTAGCTTTTGAACTATTTCAGAGGGTTAAGATAAAAAGTGAAGATGTCTATAAAATAGAGAAACTTGCTGCGGATGTAGTTGGAGTGCTTGGAGAAGGCGTTCAGCTTGCTGTTAAGGAGCCAAAATATATTAATACGAAGATTGAAGAGCTAAAGCTTGAAATGATCGGTAAAGCCACGGCTAATGCCAAGGACAGGGCACAGGTTGTATCAAAGCAAGGCAAATTTCGCTTAGGCCCGATAGCATCGGTAAGGATAGGCGTTTTTCAGATCACGCCATTATACTCTACCGAGATTTCAGGTTATGGCATTAATGATACAAGCAGTATTGAGAAAGAAATCAAGAGTGTAGTAGAGATAGAATATTTCGTGAAGTAAATGAAGAAAATTACATTAAAGTATAATAAAATAAGCCATATTATATTTTTAGCGTGAAAATTATAATATAAAAATTCTTATTTTAAATTCCCCCTTTAGAAATATACGTTATATTTTCAATGTTTTAAGTGAATAGATGTAGGCATGGAGGCCGAAACTCTGCTGATTTTTTTATTCCCCTTTTAAAATCCACTGCATTTTTTCTTTAATTTATGTGAGTAGACGAAGCCAGGAGGGCGGAGCGCTGTAAACTATGGATGGTTTTTCGGCGTGAACCGCCAAGGGCGGAGAATCAGCGAACATAAATTATTAGAAAAAAGTAGAAATTTTGCAGGGGTGGGTTTTCTTTGCATACTTTCTTTTAGCCACCAAAAGAAAGTATGGCTGGGGGACGCTTTATCGGGGGCAGGCATCGCCCCTAAATTTTCTAATTGTTATTTTTTATTAATTGTATATTAAAACGGGCGCACACAAGGGGCGCCCCTACAGGTTTAATATATGTTTCTCGCAACTCATAATTTATAACTAGTAATTAGTAACTAACACAATCGCTTTAAAACAACCCGATTGTGTTACCCTGTTCATCAATATCCACATTCTCCCCAACAGGGTTGCTTGGCAGCCCGGGCATGGTGCGCATTTTTCCGCAAAGCGGATAGATAAATCCCGCGCCGGCTGATACACGGATCTCTCTGATAGGCAGCTCAAAGTCTGTAGGTACGCCTTTAAGTTTTGGATCATGCGATAGCGATAGATGCGTCTTAGCCATACAGATAGGCAGTTGGTCAAAGCCAAGCTCGCTGCATTGGCGTATCTTTTTTTCGGCAACCGGGTGATAGGAAACAGAAGAAGCGCCGTAGATTTTTTTGGCAATAGTTTCTATCTTGTCTTTTATGGACATTTCAAGCGGGTAGAGAAATTTAAAATTGCTTGGCTGTTCGGCAACGCGGGTTACAGCTTCGGCAAGTGCAACAGCGCCTTCACCGCCTTTGGCATAGGCCAGGCTCTCAATAGCTTCTTTTGCGCCGTAATCAAGTGCGAGTTTTTCAACTAACTCTATTTCCGCATCAGTATCGGTTTCAAAGCGGTTTATCGCTACAACTACAGGCACTCCGAAGACTGTTATATTTTCAATTTGTTTTTTTAAATTGCAACTTCCTGCTTGTATGGCATTGAGATTTTCAGTAAAAAGTTCTCCATCAAGTGTTTTTCCAGCTACAACTTCAAATTTTCCGCTGTGCATTTTTAAAGCTCGCATTGAGCAGACAAGTACAGCGCAGTCTGGTTTTAATCCGCTGTTGCGGCATTTAATATCCAGGAATTTTTCTGAGCCAAGATCTGCACCAAAGCCGCTTTCGGTTACTACATAGTCGGCAAGTTTCAGAGCCATAGAGTCAGCCAGGATAGAGCTGTTTCCATGCGCAATATTTCCGAAAGGTCCGGTATGAATAAAGCAGGCTGTTTTTTCCGTGGTTTGCACGATATTAGGCATAAGCGCATTTTTTAAAAGAACAGTCATTGCCCCGGCGACCTTTATATTATTTGGCGTGACCGGTTTTCCGTCATAGGTCGTGCCAAGGAGTATTCTCCCCAAGCGCAGGCGTAGGTCCTTTAGTGAATTTGTCAGGGCCATGATCGCCATGACTTCACTGGCTTCAGTGATTTCAAAACCGCTTTTTCTTAAAAAACCGTTTTCTTTTCCGCCAAGGCCGATTATTATTTCACGCAGGAATCGGTCATTAACATCAACTACCCTTGGCCAGGTTATGGACTGCGGATCAATGCTTAATTTGTTTTCCTTTAATATATGGTTGTCCAGGAACGCGGCGCAAAGATTATGCGCAGTGCCGATAGCAGATACATCTCCGGTTAGATGCAGGTTGACATCTTCCATGGGTAGGACCTGAGAATATCCTCCGCCAGCTGCACCGCCTTTGATGCCAAATACAGGTCCAAGCGATGGCTCTCTTATACATGCGATTGCTTTTTTACCGATTTTATTCAATCCCAGCGATAAGCCGATAGTGGTCAGTGTTTTTCCTTCGCCTAATGGAGTAGGTGTTATGGCTGTTATATATACATATTTTCCGTTAGGCTGATCCCTTAATCTATCCAGTATGGAAAGGGATATCTTGGCTTTATAATTACCGTAAGGGTGAAGTTCATTGCTTTGGATGCCGATAGAAGCGGCAATTTCACTGATGGGTGAAAGCTGAATAGATTGAGCTATTTTAAGATCACTTTGCATTGTATCTCCTGGTATAATCTTCAGTCTTAGACAGGATTATACCTAATTGGTAGCGTTTAACGGTAACGAAGCCAGTATCGGTAATGTTTAGCGGTTGCGGCAAAATAATTCCTACTTACAACGATAACGTTATCCTTAAACGAAACAGGTATCGCAATCCTAACCTTTTCCCCATCAAACCTGTTAACACATCATTATAGGGGAACGCCTTTATTGTGTCAAGAAATTACGCTTTAGTGTTTGACAGAAAGATGTTTATAAGGTATACTTTGCCAGGATTTTCATTTCTTATAACTAATTAATAGTAAAAAGTTTGTGGAATATTTAAAATGAATATTTTTTATAAAACTATACTTTGTTTTGTGCTCTGGGGATTGATATGTGTTAATTTCAGTTTTGCCGGTGAGGATTCTCATAGGTTCAAAACAGAATATCTTGGCCCAAGGCTTAATCTCTCGATTAAGTCTTTGCAAAAGGCAATGGAGACATTTTCTCAGGCAAGAATAGATGAGGCGCTTAGAAAAACAGCGGATAATATAGATGAAATTGGCAAGAGAAATTTTAAACGTAATCCTAGTGGAAGAGAGTTAGTTGTAGCATTAGCCATGATCCTTGAAGGCAAAACCCTTAAGAAAGTGGATTATTATTTTGATAGTTTGAATTATATGGTTGAGGAATTAGGGGTAAGGGAAAAACCCAGGCAGATATTAAGGCTGCGAATATTCAAGATTGCCTCAACCATGTTTTTATGCTTAAGCCTGGGCGCGGGATTTGTGTTTATGGATATTATTAAGGAGTTGTATTCTTTAAGTACTTTGATCACTGCTCCGGTATTTTTAATTGCAGGATGGTTTTTTATCGGAAGGTCAATTGATTTTTTTTTCTGGATAGAAAATAAAATAGATCCAAAAAACAGGCATATTTTTTCTAACCCGATTCAAGAATTGGAGGTACAAGAAAAAGAGCAGTATCTTTCTGAGATTAAAAAGACTTTAAGAAATGTTATCAATGACAGCTTTGATGAGCCAGAGCCTTTAGCTAAAAAAGAAAATGTGTATCAGCCAAAGAAAAAGCAATATAGGCAGTTTCATTTAAATATAGATGAGGCAATGGGAAGAAATAATTTTATCTGCCCTTTAGAAATTGGATTGCCAGGTTTAGTGTTAAGTTCAATATAGTGGAGATATGTTTTAATTGCTAATATTCTGTAAATGATATTGATTTTATTTTTAAAAAAATGTCAGACCATGCATGCTGCGCATTGAGAAGTACAGTCAGTTGTGCATTTAGAATATATTAAAAAAGAGTTAATATATTGCAAGAGTTTACCTTAGCGTTTTTTTGATAATTATTGCTTTTAATCAACTTTTTGGAAAAGGCCCTCCTGGATATAAGCAGTTGCACTTAGAAATGGATATTATAGAGGAAGCTCTGTCTTTGACGGATGGTAGTTCTCAGGGAAAAATAGATATAGAGCTTGATGAAGAAGCTTTATTAGAGGAATCGATTTAAACAGTAGTTTTATTTTTTCCTTGACATGTGTAGCAACTCATGATATATTTTCTTTCTACTATTTGTATTTAGTTTTAAATTTTAATTTTAATAATGGACAGGTTGTTATGAAGACATTTATGAAAAGACCCGAAGATGTAAAAAGGGCATGGTTTATTGTTGATGCTGATGGTATTATTCTGGGTAGAATGGCCACTAAGATAGCAATGGTTCTCAGGGGTAAGGACAAGGCGGAATATACTCCGCATGTTGATACCGGAGACCATATTATAGTTATTAATGCCGAAAAAGTACGTGTGACCGGAAAGAAGCTTACGGACAAGAAATATCATACCTATTCCGGATATCCGAGCGGGCAGAAGGAATACAGTTTAGAGACAATGTTAAAGAATAAACCTGAGGAAGTTATCAGGAAGGCTGTTAAGGGTATGCTTCCGAAAAATACCTTAGGCAGACAGATGTTGACTAAGCTGAAAGTATACAAAGGCAGTGAGCATCCGCATGTTGCTCAAGGTCCTAAGGAATTAAAAATTAAAATTTAAATTTTAAAAATTAAAAATTAAAAATGTTTTTTTCAGGAGGTAATGTTTTGGTTAAAGAAGCAAGATATTGTGCTACAGGTAGAAGAAAAGAATCCGTTGCCAGAGTCGAATTAAAACCAGGAAAGGGTGAATTTGTTGTCAATAAAAGGATGTTGGAAAGTTATTTTGGAAGAGAAGTTTCCAGAATGCTTATTAAGCAGCCTTTGATTGCGGTTAACCTGTTAAGCAAATTCAATATAAGTGCTAATGTTAACGGTGGAGGTCTCTCTGGCCAGGCAGGCGCTATTTGCCATGGCATAGCCAGAGCATTGCTTAAATATGATGTCAATCTGAAACCTTTATTGAAAAAAGGTCATTATCTTACCCGCGATCCTCGCATGAAGGAGCGTAAAAAGTATGGGCAGAAGGGCGCTCGTGCACGCTTCCAGTGGACAAAGCGTTAATTAATATATTAATATCAGCTTTTGTCTAGAGTACTCTCAGAGCTTGATTTTAGCATAGAGGTCTGCTTATTTTTTTTTGTAACATTCGCAACTCCTTCTAAGTAAAAGCTTTAAGTTGAAAATGCTGCTAATTTTCTACTGAGAGTTCCAGTTTCTAGTAAAAATTCCAAATAAATACTTATGGTTGTAAGTTGTTAATATATAGCATGTTGTGATTGATAGCATTTTTTTGTGTTCTCAGATGTGCTAAAAAGGCTGTTTCGAGTGAGCCCGACGAAAAATATATTGACGTAATAATGATTTTAGCATATAATACCATTTTACATTAAATAACTAAATAGGTTAAATAATCAAATCATTGAGGATTAAAATTATGATAAAGGCAGCTATAATCGGAGCAACAGGATATGCAGGCGAAGATCTTCTACGCATATTGCTCGGACATCCGGAAATCGAGATTTGTGATCTTGTTGCGAAAATAGAAAGAAGCACTCCAATCAGCAGTATTTTCCCATGGTTGGAAAATAGGCTTGATCTTGAGTGTAATAGCCAGCTTGATGTGGAAGCAATATCGAAAAACAGCGATGTGATATTTCTTGCTCTGCCGCATAGGGTATCTATGGATATTGCGCCTAGTTTTTTAAGCGCAGGCAAAAGGGTGATAGATTTTAGCGCTGATTACAGGCTTAAAGATGTCAATGAATATAAGAAATGGTATGGAGTAGACCATACAAGCAAGCAATTCGTTCAAGATAGTGTATACGGCCTTTGCGAGTTGAACAGAGAAAAAATTAAAAATGCACAGCTGATTGCCAATCCAGGCTGCTATCCCACTGGAGCAATATTGGCATGTGCTCCTTTTTTGAAAGAGGGGATTGTTGAGCCTGATATTATTATTGATGCTAAGTCCGGGGCAAGCGGAGCGGGAAGAAATGCTGTTGCTTCACTGATGTTTGCTGAGGTTAATGAGAATTTTAAGGCTTATAAGGTTTGTTCTCATCAGCATAGCCCGGAAATTGTTCAGGAGCTTGGAATCCAGGCTAAAGAAAAAGTGCATATAAGTTTTGTGCCGCATTTAGTGCCGATCAACAGGGGAATATTAAGCACAATATATATGGACTTAAAGAAAAATATCTCTGTATTTGAAATAGTAGATCTGCTTAATAAATTTTATCAGGATGAGCCTTTTGTCCGGGTCAGGCCTGCAGATATGTTTCCGGAAATAAAGGATGTAAGAGGTAGCAACTATTGCGATATCGGTATTAAGATAGACCGGAAAAGGCTTATCGCGGTTGCGGTTATAGATAATCTTGTCAAAGGCGCTTCAGGTCAGGCAGTACAAAACTGCAATATAATGTTTGGACTTGATGAGACTATGGGGCTTTTGTGATGCAAGTTTTAAAAAAAGGAACAATAAACACCCCCCTGGGGTTTAAAACTAATGCATTGAATTGTGGGATAAAGAAAAGCAGGCCTGATCTGGCGCTTATTTATTCTATTGTCAGAGCGCAGTGCGCGGGCGTGTTTACTAAAAATAAGGTTAAGGCAGCTCCGGTAATATTAGGCATAAATAATTTGAAAGATAATCATGCGCAGGCGATCATCATAAACAGCGGCAATGCTAATTGCTGTACTGGTAAGAGAGGTGCGGATGACGCGCTATTAGTCAGCAAGCTGCTTTCAAAGGAACTGAAATTACCGGCTATTGATGTGTTAATGTCATCAACCGGAGTTATCGGTAAGTATCTGTCTAAGGAAAAAATAATAAAGGCATTGCCTGAACTTGTTAAGGGCCTGGGATTCAATAAAGCGGATAAAACCGCCCAGGCAATAATGACAACCGATACTTTTTCCAAACAAGTTGCAGTTGAAATAAAGATCAAAAATAAACCGGTTACTATAGCGGCTGTGGCTAAAGGCGCTGGAATGATATGTCCTAATATGGCGACCATGCTTTGTTTTATTACAACTGATGCCTTTGTAAAACAGAGTGCGCTTAAAAAAGCTTTAAAGATTGCGGTTGATGAATCTTTTAACTGTATTAGTATTGACGGCGAGATGAGTACAAATGACAGTGTTATTATAATGGCTAATGGCTTAGCTGCTAATGCTCAAGTTTTGGAAAATAGCCGGGAGTTTAAAGAATTTGGGCAGGCATTAAAATTTGTATGTCTTGAGCTTGCAAAAATGATCGTAAAAGACGCTGAGGGTGCGAAGAAGTTTGTTGAGATCAATGTTCTAGGTGCCAAAAGCAAAAAAGAGGCAAGTGTTGCTGCTAAGGCAATAGCAAACTCAATTCTGGTGAAAACAATGATTGCCGGAAATAATCCCAACTGGGGAAGGATTCCGGCTGCTCTGGGGGCAGCTGATGTTGATTTTAAAGAGCAAAAGCTGGTATTGACTTTGCAGAAAAAAGTTGTATTTAAAAATGGTCTGCCTGTTTTAAAAGATAGATATGGCTTGATTAAAAGTTTAAAGAAAAAAGATATAGATATTACGGTAAATCTTAATAACGGAAAATTTAAACATACGGTTTATAGCAGTGACCTGACCGTAGAATATGTAAAAGTTAATATGGCTTATAACTAGGTCTATAGTCTATGGTCTATAGTCTGTAATTTGAGGTCTGATCTGATGATTGAAGAAGCTTCAAGAAAAGTAGATATTCTAATAGAGGCATTGCCCTATATAAGACAGTTTTATAAAAAAACTGTGGTCATTAAATATGGAGGCAGTGCGGTTGAACAATCTGAGTTGAATCATTCTATACTTGAAGATATAACTTTTATGAACCATGTGGGAATCCATCCGGTTATTGTTCACGGGGCAGGACCGTTTATAACCAAGAGAATGAAAGATGCAGGAATTGACGTAAAGTTTGTAAACGGGATGAGAGTTACTGGTGAAAAAACGCTTAATATCGTCAATGAAGCGCTGAGTGAGGTTAACAAAGACATAGTCCGTGAGCTGAAATCCAAGGGAAATGAAGCCAAGGGATTTGTCGGGAAAAACGGAGAGCTGATCAGCGCGAAAAAGAAAAATCTCAGTTCTGATGCCGGGTTTGTGGGAGATGTTACTGGCTTCGATAGTCAGCTGATTTATAGCTTGCTGCAGTCTAAGATGATCCCAGTTATTGCTCCTATGGGTGTTGATGAGAATGGGCAGCTTTATAATCTTAATGCGGATACCGTAGCCGCTGAGATAGCGGTTGTAATGAAGGCGGAAAAACTGGTTTTACTGACAAATGTACGTGGTATAATGAAGGATATTGATGATCCTGAATCGCTGCTTTCAACGGTTACATTAGAAGACCTGGATAAATTATTTGAAAGCAGAGTGATCAAAGGCGGGATGCAGCCTAAGGTGGAAGCCTGTAGATTTGCGGCTGAGCGGGGAGTGCATAAAACACATATTATCGATGCGCAGATACTTCATGCTCTTTTGCTTGAGGTATATACCGATCAAGGTATAGGTACTCAGATAATAAAAGATAATAAAAAAATAGTAAAGAAACTTTAAAAAGGCAGGTGGAAATGGATTCTAAGAAAGTGATTGAACTTTACAATGAATATGTAATGCCAAATTATGCCAGAAAACCGCTGGTAATAAAAAAGGCAAAGGGTAGCTGGGTTTATTCTGCTGATGGGAAAAAGTATCTTGATTTTTTCCCGGGTTGGGCAGTTAGCGGGCTTGGACATTGCCATAAACGCGTAGTTAAGGCAGTACAGAAGCAGGCGGCAAAAATAATGCATGTTTCAAATAATTACTATAATGAAGTGCAGGCACAGCTTGCTCAGAAACTTTCGCTGAATTCTTTTGGCGGAAAGGTTTTCTTTTGTAATTCCGGTGCAGAAGCAAATGAAGCGGCATTTAAACTTGCCCGTGCTTTTGGAAATCCTCAGCGTAATGAGGTGATAACCATGAATGGTTCTTTTCACGGTAGAACTCTTGCCTGCACAGCTGCGACTGGACAGGCTAAATGCAAGGTTGGTTTTGACCCAATACCGCAAGGATTTAAGAGTGTTCCTTTTAATGATAAGGAGGCTTTAAAAGCTGCGGTTAATGATAAAACAGCAGCAATCATGATCGAGTTCATACAGGGTGAAGGCGGTATCAAGGTCGCCGAAGGCAGTTATGTACGGTTTATTCGGGAGCTTTGCGATAAGAACAAGATGCTTTTTATTGCTGATGAAGTCCAAACTGGAATGGGGCGCACGGGAAAAATGTTTGCTTATCAGCTTTATGGGGTTGAACCGGATATTATAACTTTGGCCAAAAGTCTAGGTGGTGGTATGCCGATCGGAGCGATAATTGTGCAGAAAAATATTGCAGGTACTTTGCGTCCGGGTATGCATGCTTCAACATTTGGAGGCAACCCGGTAGCTTGTGCAGGAGCCTTAGGAGTGATGGAGGCAATAGAAAAAGACCAGTTATTAGATAATACAGTCCAAATGGGAACCTTATTGCGCAATGAGCTGATAAAATTAAAAGGAAAGTTTCCGGTTATAAAACAGGTTAGAGGTCTGGGACTGATGCTTGGAGTTGAGGTTATTGTTAATGGGCCTAAGGCTTATGAGTATTGCCTGGCTAATGGACTGCTGATTAACTGTACCCAGGGGAATACGCTTAGGATAATGCCTTCAATGACTGTTACGGAAAAAGAAATAAAGTTTGCTATGGAGATATTGGAAATAGCAATCAGCAAGTGTTAAAAATAGACATCAGGGAGAATGTCTTATCATATAGTTCAAATAGAAGATTAAAGGAGAGGTGTTATTAGACTTTGCCGGTAAGGGCCGGGAAGACTAAAGAATAATGGTTTAATATTGTTAACCGTTGTAATCAGGTATGATACAGTTCATATCTTAGGATTATGCCAAGGAAATAAAAATGAATAAAGACCTGATATCAGGATTTGACTTAAGCGCCGGAGATATTAACGCTATATTCAGCCTGACTAAAAAATTAAAAAAGAAAAAAATAAGCACTGAGCTTAAAGGTAAAACCGTCGGTCTTGTATTTCAAAAACCGTCCGTTAGAACCAGAGTATCCTTTGAGGTAGGCGCTAGACAGCTGGGCGCGGATTGCATTTATCTTGCTCCGCAGGATATTAATCTAGGCTCCAGAGAGCCGATAAAGGATGTCGCCCGGGTGCTCTCAAGATATCTTGAGGGGATTATTGCCAGAACTTTTTCCCATGAGCATATTCTTGAACTAGCGCGCTATGCAAAGGTGAGTGTAATAAACGGATTGAGTGAACTGTATCATCCGGCTCAAGCCTTGGCTGATATTTATACCATAGCCGAGAAGTTGGGAAAGTGTAAAGGCAAGAAGCTGGTTTTTGTCGGTGATGGTAATAATGTGGTGCATTCGCTTGTAGCTGTAAGCGCAAAATTAGGCCTTAATTTTTCACTTGCTACGCCTAAGGGATATGAGCCGAATAAGAAGATCTGGGATGAGGCTTTAACAATTGCTAAAAAGACTGGATCTAAAATAACACATAGCTATGATGCTAAGGAGGCTGTTAAAGGCGCGGACTTTGTCTATACTGATGTATGGACTTCTATGGGGCAGGAAAAAGAAAGAAAAAAACGCTTAAAGGATTTTAGAAGATTCCAGATTAATGCCAAATTGCTTGAGTCTGTGGGTAGAAAATACTCGATTATGCATTGTATGCCTGTCCATCGGGATGAAGAAATAACAGATGAAGTTATAGAATCAAAGAACTCTATAGTTTTTGATCAGGCCGAGAACAGAATGCATGTGCAAAAGGCGGTTATGGCGTTGCTTATAAAATAGGGGTTAGCGAATAGCGTTTAGCGTTTAGAAAAAACATAAAAAGGAAAAATAATATGAAGAAAAAAGTTGTCCTTGCTTATTCAGGCGGATTGGATACTTCCTGCTGCGTTAGATGGCTTCAGGATAAAGGCTTTGAGGTTGTGTGTTTCAGCGCTAACTTAGGCAGTGAGTTTTCTCCTGATGAGTTAAAAAAGAAAGCAAAGCAAAGCGGAATTTCAAAAATATATGTTGTGGATTTACAGAGGGAATTTGCCGATGATTATATCCAGTCTGCTTTAAAAGCAAACGCGGTTTATGAATCAAAGTATGTGCTTTCAACTGCATTAGGCAGACCGCTGATTGCAAAATACCTTGTGGATATTGCGCATAAGGAAAAGGCAGAGTATGTTGCGCACGGCTGCACCGGAAAAGGTAATGACCAGGTAAGAATAGACACGACTATAAAGATATTGGATTCGAAATTAAAAATAATTGCGCCTCTTAGAGTTTGGGAGCTTACATCCAGAGAATCTGAGATTGCTTATGCAAAAGAAAAAGGGATCTCGATTTCTTTAACTAAGGAAAAAATATATAGTATTGACCAGAATATTTGGGGAATAAGTATTGAAGGCGGATTGATGGAGGATTTAAAAAATGCTCCTGATGAGTCGGCATATGTTCTGACAAAAAGTATGGAGAAGGCCCCAGCACGGGCAGAATATGTGGAGATAGCATTTAATAAAGGGGTTCCGGTGAAATTAAATGGTAAGAAAAAAAGCCTGCTCCAGATAATCAATATATTGAATAAGATCGGGGGAATACATTGTATTGGCAGAAGCGATCTTGTTGAAGACAGAACAGTGGGGATTAAATCCCGTGAAGTTTATGAGGCTCCGGCGGCCTGGATATTGCTGAGAGCTCATCAGGAGCTTGAAAGCGTAGCCTTAGATAAAGATACCTTAGGGTTTAAAGATATTGTGGCTTTAAAATATTCACAGCTTGTATATCAGGGGCTGTGGTTTTCCAGGCTTAGAAAAAGCCTGGCTGCTTTTGTCGAGTTAACACAGGAAAGAGTTACTGGATCGATTAAGCTGAAGCTTTTTAAAGGCAATATCAGCGTTGCATCAAGAAAGGCAAAATATCCTCTTTATAAGATGGAACTAGCGACTTATGGAGAAAGGGATCAGTTTGACAGGCAGGATGCAAAGGGTTTTATAGAGATATTTTCCCTGCCGTACCGAGAGAAATAAATACAAGTAAAAAGTAAAAAGTCGCCAAGCTAAATTATTGAGCATACAATGGCGAGCCTCGCCAGTTTCACAGGCGGGTAAAAAGTAAAAAGAACTAATGGCTTATAGCTATTGGCCATTGACATGTCAACCTAAGGAGTTATGATGTCTAAAAAACTTTGGGGTGGAAGATTTAAAAAATCGATTGATAAAGATTTTGAGGAATTTTCAAAATCGATCCAATATGATTATAAGCTGGCAAGAGTAGATGTGTTTCATTCGATAATACATACTTTTGCGCTTAGCGGTAGCGGTATTTTGAATAAAAAAGAAACAAATACGATTATTATCGCTCTAAATGAGATCATCAAAGAGATTGATTTAGGAAAGTTTAAGCCGGATATGACGAGTGAGGATATTCATACGGATATTCATAATAGGCTGCAAAAGAAGATTGGCAGTCTTTCGGCAAAGGTGCATACGCTTCGTTCTAGAAATGATCAGATTGTTTTTAATGAAAAGTTCTACTGTCTCGATGAAGCTATAAATATAAAAAATCTGATCAATAATGTTCTTAAAAGTATGCTAGTGCTCATAAAAAAATATGACAAACAGCCTTTTGTCGGTTATACGCATACGCAAAGAGCACAGGTGATACTGTTTGATGATTATATATGCGCTTTCAGTCATATGCTGTCCAGGGATTCGAATAGAATTAAAAGATTTTATGACTCTGTTATTCCCTATATAGGAGCCGGAGCCTTGGCCGGGACTTCCCTGCATCGAAAGGAATATTTTAAGGCAATTGATAATTTTTCTAGTTATGATGTTTCAGGAACTAATAAGATAAAGTCTGTAGAAAGTTCTATCGATAATGTCAGTGATCGGGATTTCCTGATGGAATTCTTAAATGTTATATCCATTATCCAGATGCATCTTTCAAGGCTTGCGGAGGATATTATTCTTTATTCTACACAGGAATTTGATTATCTTGATTTGCCTGAGGAATTTTGCACCGGAAGTTCTCTTATGCCGCATAAGAAGAACCCTGATTTTCTTGAGCTTGTGCGGGGATATACCGGAAGGATATACGGCAACCAGGTGTCTTTGATGACCACGATGAAAGGCTTACCCATGACCTATAACCGGGATATGCAGCTTGATAAAGAACCTCTGTTTTCATCGGTTGAGATCATAAAGGATGAGTTGAAGATCATGGCTAAATTTATAAAAGGCATTAAACTTAATAAAAAGACTATTAATGAGGCATTGCTTGATGAGAGGCTTTATGCCACAGAGCTTGCGGAATTTCTTGTTTTTAAAGGTATTGCCTTTAAAGATGCTCATACAATAGTGGGAAAATTGATCCGGTACGCAGAAGATAATAAAACTCAGATAAAGCTTATGCCGGATTTGAAACTTAAGACATTTTGCCCTAAGTTAAACTCTGTTGTTGTGGCGCAGGTTATGCATGCAAGTCATGCGATTGCTTCTAAAAAATCAATAAAGCGAAAGGTCCCTAGAGTAGATGCTTGATTTTGAATTCAAAAAAAACCGATTATTTGCTGAAAGTGTTGACCTTGAAAAAATTGCACACCAAGTAGGTACTCCTGTCTTT